>Ga0209541_10012614_pt1 | contig 13057 bp, 21 predicted proteins | sample RifCSPlowO2_01_FD_184027 | JGI IMG/M metagenome (GOLD analysis project Ga0209541, IMG submission 184027) | Groundwater microbial communities from Rifle, Colorado - Rifle CSP2_plank lowO2_0.1 (SPAdes) (version 2) | ecosystem: Environmental > Aquatic > Deep subsurface > Groundwater | place...
TTTCTTATTCAATTTAGGTCTCTCCCCTTCTACCACCTAATAAAAGTAGAAGGGGGTGAGGCCCCTAATAAATATTCTTAGAAACTAGATTTAGGACAGAGCCGAAAATATAATAAATTTACTTCAATAAAATAGAAAGTTTAGTGATTTCCTTATTATTTGAGCCATTAATCTTGCAATAATCCTGGCATTTTCTAGCATTGCTCTCTTCCCTGTAATAAAGCTTGCATTTTTCACACTGAGAATAAAGAAAATTTTTAACTAAAATTTGCCTTACCACAATTCACTGCTCTGTTTCAGGCAACGAAGAAGCAGGCGAAGAACTTCCGCCCCTGTATATCTGGGCAAAACTTGGAGTAACAACAATCCAGTCTTCCCCAAAACCAGCAATGTCCCCTTCTATAGCGTCACATGTCTTTTTTAACTTACTAACTGCTCTCTTAAGCTCAACCAAGTCTTTATCTTTCAACGGCCTGATATTAATCAAAGCAACAGTATAACCTTCACGCAAAGCATCAAGAGCAGGCTTGATATCTGCAAAATCCTCAACAATAAAAGGCCTGACTACAACCTTAGACTTGCCATCCTTAGACACAGGTGAAGGACTTATCTCAACATAATCATCAGAAAACTCATCACTAATATTTGTCTTACCAGAAAATAATTTGTCAAGCACACCAGCCATTTCATAGATAATTATGATAACAGATATATAAACATTTCTGTTCTATTCAACGTAAAAAGAAATTAGTAGATTAGTTAATAACAATTATAAAATATAATTGAAAACACAATCATTTGTTCTCAAGCTGAGATACAACAGTCCATATCTGCATCCTTGTATACTGAGGAATGTTAGGATCATCAGCTACTTCAGCAAGCTCCTGAAGAGACTTGTCAATTCTCAAGTTAAAATCCTTATTATCAACACTGGAAAGAATATCCATTGTAGTCCTTATCCTTATTCTTACATTTTTTGGAACAGAAATATCAGTCTCAATCAAAGACAAACCTTCAAGAATATCTTTTATAACTGCACCATTATTTATCACCTTCATCACCACCTTTTATCACATCCAAAACATCAGCCTGCAACTTTGAAGCCTTATCTTTTATTTTCTCTTCCTGCTTTTCAACATTCTTGATTTTAATACTCAAAACTTCTCTCTTAGACTCCAAATCTTTCTTAACATCTTCCTTATCAGAAACAACCATAACCGAGCCTATAATTCTGTAAACTGCACCATTATTTTTTCCAACCTCTTCCAGAGCATTATCAATCTCTACCAACTGTGTTTGAAAAGCCTGCTTCTGCAATAAAAAATTTTGAAGGTTCTGCTCCAAAACCTGCAACTGAGCAATCTTCTTCTCTGTTTCTTGTTTCTCCATTTTTATTTTTCCTAAACTGCATCAACCAAAGTATGAGTTACCCTAGGCTTGTAAAGTATCTTAGAACCACAATAAGGACACCTAACCCTTTTCTTAACAGTCTCAAAAGGAACTTCTTTCTGACATTCCAGACAATTGTATGCTACCATTTTATTCTCCAAGTGCAAAAGCCTTTCCAGCAAATGTATGACTGCACTTCATACAAGACCATATACCCTTAGCCAAACGCTTCACTGCTGCTTTGTGGCAAGAAGGGCACTCATTTTTTATCTTCTGCCTTTTTTCAACATCTAAAAATCTCTGCCTTACAGTCAATCCATAACGAACACCAAATCTTCCAGTCAACCCAACTTTCTTTGTTCCAGATGCCATTTTGATAAATAACTAAATTAGAATAAGAATTTTAGGATTATTTATAAAGCTATGGGGTAAAAATAAAATCAGAAATATGCATTCTGCCTAAAAATTCTCATGGACTGGCTGTGATAATACATAGCTACATGTGATAATATACATCTCAAATAGCCGAGTTCTTCACTAGGTAAATTTTCTCCATCAGCTAGCCTTTCGCAAATACCTAAAGCTTTCGTCTTTTCACCAATTCTTAGAGGACCTTCCTGAAAATCTATGAGGTCTATAACTTCTCTGTATAATTCAGCTGGCTCACACCTATTTTGCGGAAAACCAGTATTTCGTTTATCAATATCCTGCAAGGCTCTTCTAGCTAAATCAAACCTTTCAACTTCTATAGTTTTATGAGCAACCATAAGAAGATGAAATTGAGAAAATTTAAAAGACTATCGAAAAATTTAGTGAAAGTGGGGCTATCCGGATTTGAATTTTCCCAATACAGGAATAATCCTATACTGCCCGGAATCTCAACCTTGCTTTGTATTTCTACACCCAAGGGTCGGATAATAGCCAAGTTATAAGATAGATACGGTTCAAAGGTTAACACCTAGGAATCCCCGTTATATTAACTTGGCTTATATTATTAATTTTAGAAGTATTAATAAATTTTACTTTATCTATCCCATCTTGTTTAGAGAATTATTTCTTAGCAGGCTCTTTCTTTGCTGGCGCTGCTGCAGGTTTTGCTCCGGGTGCAGGCGCTGTTCCGGAAGTTGCAGGTGCTCCGGCCGTTGGGGCTGTTCCAGGTGATGGAGCAGCTGCTGCCTTTGCTGCTGCTTCTGCTTCAGCTGCTGCCTTTGCTGCTTCCTTCTCTTTCTGTCTCTGTTTCTTTTTATTTTCTAAATCTCTTGCAACATCAGAAAGCATTTTTTTCTTAGCTTCATCAGGCTCTGTTTTTCCTGAAGAGAATATAGAATCATGTTTTCCTTCATCAATTTCTTTTAATACTTCTTTTGGTTCTTTTCCATCAATCAACAAACCCATGGACTGACAAGATCCAACAATTGTCTTAACTGCAGAGCGCATATTGTTTACAAGCAAAGAAGAACTTTTCATTCTTGCAACCTTGAAAACCTGCTCTATTGATATCACTCCTGCTTTTGTAACATTTGGTTCTCCAGAACCTTTGTCTAGATTTATTTCTTTCATCAATAATTGAGACGCGGGAGGAGTGCCTATTTCTATTGTAAATTCTTTAGTTTCAGCATCTACAATAATCTTTACAGGAACCTTCATGCCTTTGAAATCTTTAGTCTTATCATTAATATCAGCAACAATTTGCCCGACATTAACCTTCAAAGGACCCAAAGAGCTTCCTATAGGAGGACCAGCACTAGCCTTTCCTCCTTCCACCAATGCATCAACAGTTTGTTTCTTTCCCATTTTATATTGATTATACAATGTGACTTATGAAGAATTTATAAAAGTATCTGTAGCAGAAATAGAAAGCAGTTTATTTATACTTTACAATCTTTCCTCTTCTTGTTATTCTACCAGTAAGCCTGTCTGTTTTTCTTAAATAAAATAAGTTTTTCTTAGTTATAAAAAACCAGAATATTGTTGCTATTAAAAAGAACGTTCCTAAAAAATAAAATCTTTTATAAAAAAGAAATATTGAATATAATATTCCTGCAGCTATCGCTAGAAAACTAAAAGAAAGAATAAAAATTTGAACGGATTTAGGTAACTTGACCTTAACTTACGAATATACCATCATTCTTCCTTAACTTCAACATTTCCTTCTTCACTTTCCCTTCTAATAACCTTGACCCAATCCATCTTTACAGTTATAGGAATTGGAATTGCAGCTTCTAATAATTCCACAACAACTTCCTCTTTCTGCTCATCAATTCTTTTTACTTTTGCCTTTTCCTTCTTGAATGGGCCGTGAATAATCTCAACTATATCTTTTTCCTGAATATTCACAGATGTTTTAATCTGCTCTAGCATTGGCTCTATTTCTGAATAAGCAACTTCCTTAGGCAAAATTCCCCTAGAATAAGGAATTCCCATAGCAGCCTGAGAAGCATTCTCAGCATCCTTGGCTTCCAGAAAAATATAACCCCTCATGCCATGAGCATTAACTATAGTATAAACTTCAAGATTCTTCTTTTTTACATTGCTCTCTATAAAATCAACTACCTGCTCTTCTCTGTTGGCTGTTGTCCTAACAGCAAATAACTTGTGTTCCATTTTTTTTATTTCAGGAATAACTGCCAAGCAATATTTATTATAAAGCCCAGCAAACCAATTATCAATATTCCCATGCCAGTAACTTTTACTATTACCTTCAGCTCGTCTTTTGTAGGCTTTTTTGTAACCTGCCAGACCCTCTTGCATTCAACTATGAATGAAGATAACTTTTGCTTTAATGAATGTTTAGCATTAATTTTTTCCATACAAAATGAGTACAGAAAAGGTATTTAAAGGTTTTTGCTAAAGTTTGCTTACTCCAGACTTCTTTTTCGCTCTAATTTTATCTGTTAATTCTTCTCTTCTTATTAAACCAATCTGCCTTGCAATTTTTTTTCTTTGTGATTCTTCGCCAAAAATCATCAAGGTAACAGGTTGTCTTATTTTTCCTTCATCAGTCACTACACTAATTGTCAACAGGAAAACTTTATTTTCATGGTCGCTATAAGGCATAATCTCATACATATCTCTTCCGTAACCTACGCCATAAAGATGTTGTTCATTGTAAGTGCAATTAAATTTATCTTTAAGAAAACTGTCAACTGGATTGCCTCTTAATTCTCTTACTTCAGTATATACGTCATAGAAATTTTCTAAAGTCATATTCTTATATTATAAATAATATATTTAAATCTTTTGTAAATATTTAATTAAAATCGCCTTCAAAATGAGAACCTGAACTTTCAAGAGAGTCATCTGCTTCATATACGGCTACTTCTAATTTAGATGGTTCTTGAGGTCTTACATCTGTATCAGTGCCTGAGGCATGATCAAAATAAGCAGAAAGATATTTATGATACTTATCTTTTGGGCTTTCCATTCTGTTTTAGAGAATTTTTGTTTTTTATAAAACTTTTGAAGACTATTCCTCGTAAACAACTCTTTCATTAGTTTCCGGCTTAAAAGGATTTTCATGATCTTCAGCTACATCAACAACATCATTTAATCTTACAGCAACCAAACCAAGATGCTGAGCTGCATTGGTTCTATATCTTTCTTCTCTTGCAGTAAACTCAAATCTTCTGCCATTACCAACACGATAAGTTCTTACAGTGGCACCTTTTAAGCTCCAAACATTGTCAGCTCCATGAACTTCTACATGTGCACCATCTTTTCGCAAAGTATCATAAGCAGATGAAGCCAAAGATTCTGACACATCATATTTTACTTGATAAGGACTTTCATGATTTAATTTTACAGGAACTACTGCTCCATTGCACGTAACACAAACTTCCTCTTCAGCCATCGTTCACTCTATAAAATCAATACCTAATTCAGATTCAATATTTTTCTTTACCTTCTCAGCCTTAGGGCCTTTCCTAGAACCAAAAATCTGGGGAGAATTAACACCAGTAACAATCAACAATGTCCTAATAGTATTTTCCAAATCTTCAGAAATCTGAGCGCCCCAAATAACTCTTGCATCCTCATCAAGCCTTTCAGTAATAGTCTCGACAATTCTTCTTGCCTCATCTAAAGTCATGTTAGGACCGCCAAGAATATTTATCAAAGCACCATTAGCACCAGTAATATCAACATCCAACAAAGGATTCTGGATAGCTTTTTCAACAGACTCAACAGCCCTGTTCTCTGCATCTGACTCACCAACACCAATCATGGCAACTCCGCCTTTGCCCATAACAGTTTTAATATCAGCAAAATCCAAGTTAACTAATCCAGGCTTTGTCACTAATTCAGCGACGCCTTTTACAGCATTAGTCAATATCTCATCTGCAACCTTGAATGCAGTATGCAAAGGCAAGCCAGGACACAACTCTATTAATTTATCATTAGGTATAACAATTAAAGTGTCAACATTATTCTCAAGCTTTTCCAGACCTGAAACAGCATTGGAATATCTCCTTTGCCCTTCCATAGCAAAAGGCAAAGTAACTATTGCAACTGTCAAAATTCCTAATTTTTTTGCAACTTCAGCAACAACAGGAGCAGCGCCTGTACCAGTACCTCCACCTAGACCGCAAGTTATGAAAACAATATCAGAACCCTGAACAGCCTCCTTAATATCTTTCTCTGACTCCCTTGCAGCATCCTCCCCAACCTTAGGAATTGAACCTGCACCCAAACCATTTGTCAACTCCCTACCAATAAGAATCTTGACATTAGAATTAGTATAAAGCAAGTCTTGAGCATCAGTATTTATAGCAACAGTTTCTGAGCCTGCAATTCCAACTTCTGACATCCTATTAATAGTATTATTTCCTCCACCACCGCAGCCAATGACTTTGATCTTAGCTTTCTGCTTGGTAACTAATTCTTCCAATTCCTGATCTACAGCAGTAACTTTTTTTGGAGCCTGCTTAAACCCATAATTCGCCATACGGTCATTAACCTGCCTCAAGATTCCATTCATAGACGGTAAAATACCGAACACTAATATTTAACATTATCGGCAAAAAAGATTATATTTTAGATTAAATATTATGAACTGAAAGAGACTTCCAAATCAGGCATTACTTCCTTTATTTTAGAAATAAACTGCTCTTTCAACTGCTTTGGAAAGTCCTGCTTAACTTTAATATCTGCTTTTTTGTTTTCTAATTTTACTTTAAAATCATGATCATGAAGGCCTATCAAAGCCTGAACCAAAGAAGAAAGCTTTAATTTTTCATCAGCAACAGTTCTGTGGATTTTTATTTCATAAACCAAAGTCTTGGATGCAAGAGGATGATTAAAATCAATAGTAACCCTACCTCCTGCAACACTCTTGACTGTGCCTAAAGCGCCTGAGGCATTCAACTGCAAACTTGGAAACGGATTAATATTTTGCTGCCTCAAAGACTGCAAAGAAACAGTCTTTACAAGAGAAACATCCTTTTTTCCAAAGGCTTGTTCCGGCTGCAACTCTACAGAATAATCCTTTCCAACTTCTTTATTTACAAGAAATTTATCCAAAGCAGGAAGCATATTATTAAAACCCAGACAGATTACTTTTGGGCCGAAATGATGGTGACCTTCGTGGAACAAACCTTCTTTTTTCGCCAGTTCCTCATTAGTCAAGTCAAAAATTTGATTAGTTTCCTTAATTCTTCCTACAAAATCAATTTCTATGAAATCTTTTTCCTTGGTTAATGTCATGAGAATGTGGAATAGACAATATATTTAAGTTTTATTATACTAATTAAGTCTATGAAACAAAAGACATTACTAATTGTAATTTTAGCTGTAATACTAATTTTACTATTTTCCGGATCATTACTAATGACCTTCAGAAGCTTTTTTCATAATTTTGTAAAAGATGCAACAAAAGAAAGCATAGAATTTCTTAAAGAATGTAACTCCATTATGTATGAAAATAAGAATGTTACAGTAATTGACTACAAAAACAGCTCAAATGGAGTACCAATAGTTGTGTCTTCAAACATGCCAGTGCGCTACACGAAACAGATTGATAAAGAAGATCTAAAAGAAATTCTTGATTGGTGCTGCAAAAATTATGATCCATTCAATATTGTATGCAGATTAAACCTAAAAGAATTTATAAGATAAATTAAAGATCAACAAATAACAAAAACATTTATAAACAATTCAAAGCCTACAAAGATTTAATGGCAGATACAAAACTGACAAATGCAGGAAGCTTAAAACCTGGAAGCTATGTAATATTCGGAGGAGAAGCCTGCGTTGTAAAAAACATACAGACAAGCAAAACAGGAAAGCACGGATCTGCAAAGTGCAGAATAGAAGCTGTAGGAATAATCTCAGGACAAAAAAGAATAGAACTATATCCTTCCGGGGACAATGTTGTAGTCCCAATCATAGAAAAGAAATCAGCACAAGTATTATCAGTAAATGAAAACAAGGCAACAGTAATGGACAATGAAACTTATGAAACTTTTGACCTAGAAATACCAGAAGAAATGAAAAGTGATATAAAAGAAGGCGGACAAGTAGTCTACTGGATAGTCATGGACAAGAAGGTAATAAAGCAAACAAAATGAAAAATAATATTTTCGGAGGATTTTAATGGTAAGATTTCCAGAAGCAGGAAAAAGACTTTACAAAAATGTTTTTGTGTGCAGAAAATGCAAGACAAAGAGAAGAGCAGACCCAAGCAAGGTAAGAAAAGGATTAATAAGCTGCAAGAACTGCAGCTCGTATGCATTAAGGCCGGTAAGAAAAAAGTAAGGTGAACGATGAACTATGATCTAGCATTGTTATTAGTATTCTATCTAATTCTATACATAATATTCAGAAAATACAGAAGCAAATTTGATGTCCAATGGAAAGTATTTGCACTCTACAGAACAAATATCGGAATAAAATTAATGGAGAAAATAACAAGAAAAGATCAAAATAAAAATATAATAATAAGCGGAGTTCTGGCAATAATAATAGGATTTATTATTTTTCTTTACGGATATTTAACTTCAAATTCAATAATCATAGGCATAGGCGCAATAATTATAATATTAGGAGCATTAATTGCAATACCACTAAAAGTATTAGGTTATGTATCAATAACAATAGGCTTCCTTGGAATGGCATTCACATTATTCTTCTTAGTAAAAAGTGCATACTCACTATTGTTTGTTCCTGAAGCACCACCCGGACTAGCACCTGTACTGCCTGGAGTAAGCATTGAAGGACTTCCAAAATTGTCATTCTGGCACTGGATAATTTCCATACTTATTGTTGCAGTTATTCATGAATTCTGCCATGGAATATACTCGAGACTGATAAAAGTAAAAATAAAATCCACAGGCTTCGCATTTCTAGGACCAATACTAGCAGCATTTGTAGAGCCTGATGAAAAACAGCTAAGCAAGAAAAAAACAAGCGAGCAACTGCATGTGTTATCTGTTGGGCCGTTCTCAAACATAATACTAGCAGTAATTATTTTGTTATCATTAATATTTATATTCTCGCCAATAGCTAGCGCTATGGTAGATGTAAATGGAGTAGAAATTACATCCATAGATGAAAACATGCCAATAAGCAAAGCAAGAATAAGCGAGAAAGATATCATAAGGACAATAAACGGAATAAAAATAGATGACATCAACAAGATTAAAATTGTATTAAGCGACTTCAAACCAGGAGACAAAGTAAATGTTGGAACTGACAATGGAGAATATGAATTAGAACTTGGAGCAAGCAAAGAAGGCAAGCCAATACTTGGAGTCAACATTGCAGGCTATGACACAGATGTCAAAGAGAAGTATAAATTTATTCATCCAATATATTTGTGGATTGGAATGCTTTTATTCTGGCTATTCAATATAAGCTTTGGAGTTGGCTTATTTAATTTACTGCCATTAGGACCTGTAGACGGAGGCAGAATGTTTTATGCTGCTGCATTATTTTTTACTAAAGACAAAATTAAAGCAACAAAAATTTTGACATTCATGTCCTTGCTGATATTATTATTAATATTCATAAATATGTGGCCGTTCATTTTCAAATTATTGAAATTTATATTTTCACCACTGCTGCTTTTTATAAAATAAAAAGAAATAAAAACTGAGTAAAGTTCTAGAGCATATGCTCGTTGACGTACACTGCCATTTATCATTTCCACATTTTGAAAAAGATCTAGACAAAGTGATAGAAAGAGCAAAAATAGCAGGAATGACTGCAATATTATGCTCTGGAGTAGATCCTGAGACCAACAGGGAAGCTTTAGAATTAAGCAAAAAATATGAAATAGTAAAAGCATCTCTGGGAATATATCCCTTGGATGCTGTTGGCTTAGGACATTATGATGATACACCAAGAGAAAGAAAAGAATTTGATGTAGATTCTGAAATAGAATTTATAAGAAAAAACAAGAACAAAATAATTGCAATAGGAGAAGTAGGACTAGACAAATCTCCTGAAGGAGACTGCAAACTTGAGGAACAAATCAAAGTTTTTAAGAAAACTATTGCTTTAGCACATGAAATAAAAAAACCACTAGTCGTGCATACAAGAAAGGCTGAAAAGGAATGCATAGATGTTCTAGAAGAAATGAAAGCAAAAAATGTCGTGCTGCACTGCTTCACAGGAAACATGAAACTTGTGGAGAGAGCAGAAAATCTTGGATATTATTTTTCTATACCATCAATAATCACAAGGCTGAAACATTTCCAGGAACTTGCAGATAGAGTTTCACTAAATAATTTACTTACTGAAACTGACGCACCATACTTAAGCCCTGTAAAGGGAGAAAGAAGCGAACCAAGTTTTGTCAAAGAGATAATTAAAAAAATTTCTGAAATAAAAAAAGTTGAGGAAACAGAAGTTGAGAAAATTATTTTTTCAAATTATCAAAAAATATTTCTAAAAAAATAAAAAGAGTAAACTATATAAATAAACTAATTCATAAAAATATTATAATATTCACAGTCTTCGACTGGGAAAAAGAGGTGAATTGCATGGCAAAAAAAAGAAGGAAAGCTGCAGAGAGAGGCGGCAAGAAAAAGAGAAGGAGATAAAACTCCTTTTCCTTAAATTTTATATTTCTATAATCATTCCATCGCTTCCAGGATTTATTATCAATGAATTTTTTATCTTGTCATGCTTTTTTTCATTCTCATGAATATGGCCGCACAATACAAGAACAGGATTAACCTTATCCAAAAAATCCCTTGAGCTTTTTGAACCACAATGAGAACCATGCAATAAATCAAGCTTTGTGTTGTAAACAGGAGCATGCGCAACAAATATTATCTTTTTATTGATTGTATTTTTCAATAATTTGGGATACAATGCTTCAAACTCAGGATATTTATCAGAAAATCCGCCTGTGCCGTATCCTAGGAATACAAAATTTTTTCTTTCAAATGTTTTCTTATGAAGATTAACCAAGTTTTTAAATTTTGAACAAACATTCTCAATCTGAGAAGGCTCTTCATGATTGCCAGGAATTATCAAAGTCTTTATACCCAAATCATTTATGAAACTACATGCAAAGTTCAAGCCATTTCCAAAAATAGAAATATCCCCGCAACAAACTAACATCTCTGGTTTTTCTTTCAATGCCTTTTTCTTTATAGAATCCAAGTCCTTAACATCTGCATGAGTATCAGTGAATGCCAGCAATTTCATAATTAAATAAAAATAAAATAGATAATAAAACTTACTCTTCCAACTCCAGATAACCAGTCAAAAATGCTTCTTCTTCCAGGGATATCTCATCATTCATCAGCATGTCATCCACCCATCTTCTCAATTTCTTTTTACCACTCATCTTATCCGATGCCTAATCTTAATGTCTTTGTTTATTGGAAGCCTTTTCAACTGTACGCTAAATAACCTAGATATTTGTTCAAGTTCAAGGTCTATTGGCAGCATCTTTAACACCTCCAAAGTATATGCTGGCAGAATTCTATATAAACCTGGCGCGAGCGTTTGTCGTGTCCAGTGGAGAAATGGCAGAATTTTAGGACTAAATCAAATGTTTTAATCTTTCACCTAAGAGAACTAACTCTTTATTAATAATCCTCAAGAGACCTCTGATTAAACTCAACAACAGTAGATCTCCCTTCCCTTCCCTTGTTAAATTCTTTTAATACAACAAGATTAATTTTCTCTAAGTCCTTTATCTTCCTCTGGAATGTCCTATAGCTTTTTCCAGATTTTATTTCATACTCCTTAAATATTTCAGATGTTGTCCTGCCAGAATTATTCTTTATAAGCTCTATAAATTCAGGATCATTTTCAATTGATGGAATTACATTACTCAAAGACAATCTCTCCATGGCCTCAATTGAGTGTTCCTTAATTATTTTCCTAGAGCTTTTTGATTCTGCAATCTCCCCAGACTCCTTAAGCAGAAATAAACCAACTCTAAGATCTTTCATGCCAAAAGCCTTAGCAATTATAATATCAAAACATTCCTCATCAAAAACACCCTTCACAAAGGCATATTCTGCTCTTTCTTTTATAATCTGCTCTGTTTCAGAAAGAGAATAAGGGCGGAACTCTAAAATTTCTGGCAATAACCTGGATTTTATCCTTGGCTCCAAAGCAGCCAAAAAATTATTATTGTTTGTAATCATAATGACTGTCTTTCTAAAAATATCCTCAAGAACAGAATACAAAATAGAATTGTCAGAAAGCTTATCAATTTCATCCAATACCAGAACTAATGACTTTTCATTTATAATCTGAGAAACATCCCTCATCAGAACATCAAAACTTTTATTGTGAATCCATTTATAACCAACTTGCATGCATATCTCATTTAATACTTTAAATGAACTTTCTTTTTTCCAGCAGTTAACATAAACACAGAAAATATCATTTGTCTCTGCTTTTAATTCACTAATTACATGAGTTGTTGCCAAGGTCTTTCCAATTCCAGGAGATCCTTTAATCAGAAGATTCTTTCCGTTCCTTCTACTAAGCATGGGCTTGATGCATTCTGCAATATACTTCTGCTCATTTTCCCTAAATCTTATTATTGGAGGAGTGAAGTCAATATCCAAAAACTGAGGATTGAGAAACAACGACTCATCTGCCCTCAACATATCCTTAAACAAATCTACCATAAACTAGAACTAGTATTTAGCCTTTTAATAATTTATGTTCTTAACTTTATATCTCTTTTATTCCGTCCTTAGTCAATGCAACAAACCTTATGCCAAGACCTAACTTAAGAACAGCTCCTAATAAAGCCATGTGTTCCTTTCCTGAACCTGAAACAATATTAAGAGAAACCTCAGTATCACTAATTTTACCTTGCAAAGCATTTTTTATATCATCCCTCAAATCTTCCAGTCCTTTATTTTCATCTATAACAATCATCTCAGCATTTTTAACATTAGAAAAATTCTCCTTTCCGAACATGTTTGTTATAAGAAATATTTTGTCCCAATCGGAATCCTGAATCAATCTAGAAACATGACCCCAAGTTCCCTTTCCTGAAGACAAGCAAGCTACTAAAGTTGGCATAATAAAATAAAAAATAGATTATTTATAAATATTTAGTTATCAGGCTCTGGTGCAACCCTATAAAAATAAGCAATAAGTAATTTAGACTTCTGTCTAAATTGTATGTTATTAGTTTGCTTATTAGTTCTACTTGTTGGGTTGCATAACTTTTATTTCTCAAGATAGAGCC
>Ga0209541_10012615_pt1 | contig 13056 bp, 14 predicted proteins | sample RifCSPlowO2_01_FD_184027 | JGI IMG/M metagenome (GOLD analysis project Ga0209541, IMG submission 184027) | Groundwater microbial communities from Rifle, Colorado - Rifle CSP2_plank lowO2_0.1 (SPAdes) (version 2) | ecosystem: Environmental > Aquatic > Deep subsurface > Groundwater | place...
CAGCCACCGTTCGCGCTCGGTCGCAATGAGGAGTTGGGTGTCGTGTGTCATTACTCCCATAGTAGGGAGTGTCAGATATGATCGTATACCATACCAGCGATGCTTGACTTTTAAAATAAATCTTCTATAATATAGAAAGACGAACCTTACTAAAACGAAAGGAATAAAACCTTATGCGAAAAACCCTCGTAATAGTCGTGGCGCTACTCATCGCAGCAGGAACATTTCTTGCGTTACGCCAACAGGACAATCCTTTACCGGCCAGTACAGATCCGAATATCCAGGCGGCACAAAAGCTTGAAAACACATTACCCTATCGGGGAGGAAGTTTTTCTATTTCTTACGCGCAAGAGACAAACGAGTTCTTGGTTATGCTCAAACTCAACAACCTCACGTGGGAGGAGTACGCGACGCAACGCAACGAAGCCGCTGGGTTTTTTAGAAAACAAGGGATAGATCCCTGCACTCTTACGGTTCAATGGCTAGTTGATGGCACGCACCCAGAAACGTTTCGCGAAGCAGCAGGACCTATTCCCGACGACCTTTCACTCTCCTGTTCATAAAGAAAAATGCCCGGCATGCGCCGGGCAACAAGCTTTTTATTATCATTGAACAGTAATCGTTCCATCCGCCTTTTTGACACCACTTGCAGGCCAATAGGACGTATACGTAAACGTAGCATCTGCCGTAAAAGTAACCGTAGTTTCTCCTCCCGGAGGAACGGAACTAGTTACAAATTTGGTCGACCGAAAATCAAGCCCCCCATAGTATACATTAGTCGATCGCACCTTAAAGGTAAGGTTCACTGTGGCATCCCGCGGCACGCTGATTGTTGCCGGGTAAAGTCCGTTGTCGTCTGCCTCAACTATATACGATACGATTTGCGGCCCTGTGGGTTCGTTTGGTGGCGGCTCATCTTGCGGTGGTGGCTCAATCTGAACAGGCGGGGGTGAGAATGGGGGCGTTATTTCTTGCGCTTCCTCCGCTGCCTCCTCTTCTTGAATTTCCTCCTGTTCTTGCGTGGGTTCGTCTTTATCGGAAGCAACTGGCTCTTGCTGATTTTGCGGAGCCGGCATTTTTGTACGTTCATCTCCGCGATCAAGCAGCATAAAACTAATTGCGATAACTGCTACGGCAAGGCCTGCGCCAACAAAAAGAGCTGGTCGTGAAAACATAACAATGCTATTCGGTTAAGCTGACCTCGCCGACTTGCACAAGATTTTCTATGTTATTGATCACAATCTTGCCATCCGAGATTGAGTATAGGTTTCCGCCAATACGCACGTTCCGATATACAAAAAAGTCGCTTTCATCCGTTGCATAATAGGGCGCCAATGACATTCCGTCTGTAAGATGCGTAACCCGTCCCAAAAACACGAATCCCTGCTCCGACGTAACCCGCCATACGTAAGAACCCTGAAATATGTAATCGCCGTATAAAAACCCGTCCTCCTCCGCTTGTTCCTTCGCCTCGGGAGGAAGCTGGGCAAGCAAAATTGGCAGCGCAAGAATATGGCGTTGGGCATCAAAGAAAAATGCCTTATGGTTTGTGAGCGCTGGCGAATCCGTGCCTCTGTCGCCTATCTCAATTTTATGAAGCTCTTTGGGATCTTGGGAATTGGTAACGTCAAATAAGGCAAGCTTCATGCCCTGAAACCACGCGAATGTACCCGATTCGTCTTCGGCAGCATTCTTTCCAATGCCGATAATGTGATTTTCGTCCAACGGATGGAGGTAATCGGAAAAGCCGGGAATTTTAAGCGCTCCCAACACCTTTGGATTTTGCGGCTCAGAAAGATCGATTACAAAAAATGGGTCGATTTTCTTGAAGGTAACAAGATATGCGCGCTTCCCCACAAAACGGGCCGAGTATATCGTCTCTCCTGGAGCCAGGTTTTCAACCGATCCTACAATCTTTAATCCCTCATCAAGAACGTAAATATTATTTTTGGGAGGCGTCTCATTAAATAGCTCCCCAACGGTAGTTGCGATACGAAAGAATTCCTCATTCTCATCCATAGAAAACTGGTTAAGCACTGTTCCGGGAACGCGTCCCTGTCCCCCGAAAACGACTGATAAGCCATCAAGCGTGAATTTATTAATGATGGTATCTTGCCTCTGAAAAACCGGAAAGCCAATAAGCTCGAGCCGAAGAGGCCTACTGTATTCAAAATAGGGTGAGGCAACATAAAGGTTGTGTGCGGACGCATAGACCTTATCTCCTGCCCCCGCAACTACTTCAACCATCGGCGCGACCCCTGGATCGTCAATACGAAGGGAAATCACGGAAAGGAATTGAGCGCTCGTGAACGGGTCGAGTTTTGCGACTTGATTGCACGATACGCTTGGCGAAAACGGTCCGCCAGATGCCTTCAGGGTGTCGCGATAGCGTGGCACAATGAGGCCGGCGTCAATATCGCCCTCTTCTGGGGAAGAAAATATCATGGTGTCTGGATAAGAATTTAATACGAAATATACATACGCACCAATCTTGCGTGACGTAAGATAATTTCCTTCAAACTCAAGGGTGCGCTCGAATTTCGGAACTAGCGGATTTTCTATGGAATACATTTCAACAAATGTTACGGAAAAACTGGGTGGAAAAATTAGCGATCGGCTTTCAAGTTCCTGCCCGGGAAAGCCCGGCAATGGATCTTGGGCGATAAATTTCTGCCCAAAAACAAGGAGCTTTTTTCCGTAAACGAAAAATTCTTGCGGGTATGAATTCTCTTGAAAGATGATGGTAGACAGTTTTTTGGCCTGCTCTGGCGGAACCGCTTTAATAATATGAAGCTGTTGTTGCTGTGTGAGCACATAAATATAGGTACCGTCGGTCTTGACCATGTCGGCCTCATCAACCCCTTCTACTTGTACATTGGTTCTGGAATAATCAAGCGAAGCGCTTGTATCCTCTCCCCCGCCCGCACCAAGCCCCGGCGCAAAGGCCGGCCGTTCAAATACGCCGGGCACTGCGATATTTTGTTCGCGCGTCTCTTGAAAACTACGGAGCGTATTTGCGATATCTTGACACGAGGTAAACCGAGCAAGTTCCGTGATCGCGGGTTCCGGCTCTTGTGGTCTCGCCGTCTCTGGGGAGATTAACGATGGCTGACCTTGTAGCACGTAGGCCGCGATAGCAAGCCCTATCAAAAAAAGCGCCGCGATGACAACAACCGCGCTCTTTGCGAGCCGCGCATTGTCATACCAAAACGGCACGCGCGGTTTTATTTTCCGCGGTGGCTTTATATCTTTTACGTTAATCGCCATCCCCGCCATTGTACCATAAAGAATAATACAATGGCCGCCTGGGGGCGGCCGAAAAAATGGCAAAATAAGTTTTTATCTATTCGATACTCAACCCATCAATATAGGCATCGCGGTCAACGCTATTTATGGTATAAATTGCATCCCAGTCAAATCCAAGACGGTTAAACGCATCCGCGGTCTTGACCCAACGCCGTTCCCCCGTGTCGCCGCTGGGGAATAAACGGAATACGCGCGTATCGCCGTCTGCCCGTACGAGATCCGACGTGATGTAAGAATCAACCGTGGAACGAGAGACCTCGCGTACGTCATCCCACCGCAAATGCCCATAGCTTGCAAACACGTGAGGACTCAAAATGAGCCGCTTGAAACGTTTGCTGCCCACATATTTCACAATCCACACGTCAATGTCGCCCGTTGCCCGAATAAGTCCGCCTTCCGGTATCACCGGCAGAGCTGACGGAGAAAGCACCGTGGTGCCCTGAACATCTACTGTGGTAGAAGGAGACACCGAAGCCCCAGATGAAGCAGTGACGTCTTGGGCGGGATTTGAAAGGAATATATCGAGCGTATCGCCATCGCGCGCACCTTCGGAAACATCAACCAACATATAAAAACAAACGGATTGCGTTGGTGTCACCGTAACCGTTCCCGTATAAGAAGCGGACTCTGTCCCTGTTCCTGATCCTTGGGCATAGATGCTGTCTGATACGCTGAAACTTTCAGACGCGCAATCATAGGGAGCCGTTCTGTCGAGGTCATAATAAAGCGAGGATCGCGGGATATTACCTCCTGCCACAGTGCCCACTTCCGCAAAGACGAGTTTCGTTACCTCGGCATTCCCCGACCCCGCAGACACAACAAATGCGCCGCCAATATATTGCGCAGAGCTTGGAATGCGTATAAGCGACGTTTGGATTCCTCGTGACGACACAAACAATGCAATTCCCTCAAGGCGCCGAGCAATTGTCGTGCCATTGATCGGCACCGCAACGGCTGAAGGAACGCGGGCGCCGGAGCTTACCGAAACATCAATCGATGGATTGGCAATTTCAACCTCGATCGTACTGCCGTCTTGCGCCGCACTTTCAATATCAAAGATAAAATAGAAACAAGCGGCTTGAGTCGTGCTCACATTCACGCTTCCGGTAAATGAAACGATGTTTCCTGCCCTGCCGGCCGTTGCGGTATCGCTATAAAGCGCATCTTGTGAGTTATAGGTTTCTGAAAGGCAATCGTAGGGAGCGGATGTATCTAAATCATAATACAATTTCAGCGATGTAAGGTTCGCTTCGTCGATAGATCCTGCCTCGCTAACGCTGACCTTGGTTACCGTCGCGCTTCCGGAATCGGTGATCATGCGAAAAGCGCCCCCGCTATAGTTGGCGGTACTTGGAATATTTAAAGAGGATGCCTGGGTCCCTACTGCGCTTACTGTCACGCTTACCGGCGTTGCCTGCGTCAACACAGTAGTGCCGTTGATCGGCACGGCGACAGATGGCGAAACGCTACCTGCAGCTGCCACAACTTCTGACGCGGGATTGGAGATTTCGACCTCAAGGGTATCGTTATGCCCTGCCCCGCCTTGCACATCAAGCACCAAATAAAAACACGCTGCCTGCTGTGCGCCAATGGCCAATGAGCCGTCAAACGTTGCCTTGCTTAACGAATTAAACGAAGTGGTAACGCCATAGGTCGAATCGGAAGCGCTGAAGGTTTCCGAGGAGCAATCGTAGGGAGCGGTTGTATCGAGATCATAATGCAGGCGCACCCCGAAAAGATTTGTGTCTGCCCGAACGGTGCCCTTTTCCGTAATAATAATGCGGTTCACGGTTGTCCCGCCGGTATCTGGAAGCATTCGAAAGGTTCCCCCGACATATTGTGCAGAGCTTGGAATATTTAAAAAGGGTGCCTGCGTACCAATGCCTGCTACCGTAGTAACGGATGGCGGCGGCAAGCGTAACGTAGTGAGGCCCGGGATTGTTCGTTGTGGGCACGTATCCATGAGTTGACCATCGGGTGGAGGATTGTGAACATCTGGGCAGACCTCGCTGTTGCCGGATGCAACAATCTCGGTTTCCGCATTCACAATTGCAAGATCCAGGGTCTGGCCATTTAAGGCCGTACTTTTTACATCAAGCACCGCATAAAGACAGGCCGCCTGCGATGCGGCAAGCGGAATGCTTCCGGTAAAAAGCGCCTTGCCGGAACCATCAAAGGTTGTTGGGTAGCCAAACGTTGGATCCGATTCGGAAAATGATTTATCGGAGCAATATGATGAACTCACATCATAATGGATATGAACGTTCGCAAGATCCTGCGGATTCATTGAACCAATCTCCGTAATGATAACGCGCGTAAGCGTAGAGGCACCCCCTTCGGCGCTTATGCCAAACGCTCCGCCGACGTACTGATGTTGCGACGGAATATCTAAAAGCGGGGTTTGGGATCCAAGCCCCGCAAGATATATCTGAATGGGAAATACCGGATGCGTGGTCAGGGCATTGCGCAAGGTGGCAGCCCCCAAGCTTATCGCAGCCAAAACAACAAAGAGCAACACGGCGCCCAAAAGGCGCCTTTTGGAAAAAGAAGTAGCAAGAGAGAACGTAGCTCCTCTCATGTTTTTATTATACCACAAAATGACCCGCGGTACGAACGGAAAACATAAACCTGCTTCTTGAAAAACAGGATCGCCCCAAAGATACCCATTGCCTTTTGCCGGACCGCAAAAGGATAAGACCACCGCTTGGTGGGTGGTCGTGAGAGTTTAAGTTGGGTTGAAGGTGCGAATGTGTAAGAGTATGATTTATGGGTTCCGCGCAAAGGCGGATGAGAATTGGTGGTGGATTGTTAAAGAACAGTTGTTCCTTAATCTTTTATACTCGAGGCAAGCGATGTATGCAAGCAAAGTTATCCACAAAAACAAAAAGAAGCGTACCGAAAAGATATTAAGAAATAAGGCGTAAAAGAAACTGCCTCGCAAAATGATAAAAAATCTAGACAGCGATACAAAACCGCATCAAAAATGCGGTTTTGTAAAAAATCGGGGCACCCCGATTTGAGATACGTATTTGCCCGGTCGTCGCCGACGACCCCGGGGGACTGCCTAGCCAAACACCAATCGGGATGCTGGGATTCGAACCCAGGCTACGGCCTCCCGAAGGCCGCGTGCTACCATTACACCACATCCCGCTACCGCTTGTTCATCCCTTATGCTACGCTACCAAAAGCACCATGACAACAAAAAGGGCTGAAACAAATGACCCTTTCGGCACAAGGCCTTTCTTCTCCAACTGGTTTTTCCATAACGCTGTGGAACGAAGAAACGGGTTCATGTATTTCGGGTAAAACATTGCATCATAATCCGCGCCTTTCCGCGCGACGCGTGGCTCGATCCTTACACAATCCATGGCTTAGGGCCTGCTATGTTATGACCTTCTGCGCGGGTCTTGTGAGCGTACTGGCTTTTGCATATTTCTTTCTTGTCCCGGGAATTTTGGGCGCGATAGTGTTTTTGTTGTGCATGCCACTCTTTTTCATCACATGGCATGGCGCAGTAAAAGAACTCGCCATAACCTCATACCTTTTTTGGCACCGGGATCTTGCGCGGTGGCATAGCTGCGAGCATAAACTTATTGACTTATACCTTAATGATCGCCCGCGCGCACATGAAGAACTGAAAAAAGCGCGCCGCATCAGTTCTGCGTGTGGATCGATGAAGGGATTTCAATACGCGGCACTCCCCATTCTCCCCCTCTCGGTTTTAACGACATATTTCCTTGGCACTGCACTTTCTTATTTGAGTCCTGCGGCCATACTGCTCATTGTAGGAGTTCCGGTTTGTTTGTTTGTTATCTCATCGGTTTTTTTCGGTCCTTTTGGCTTACAATGGCTCATTGCCACAGCTAAACCAACCCCCGCGCAATACGATGCTACGCTCGAGCTTGCCGCTCGCCTTGATCTTGTGCTTACGCTGGACGAAATTACATCTTTCGAAAACGCCTCCCAATGGGAGGCGCCACTATTTCCTTCCTTCCGAGCCTTGTTGCCTGTACCCTATCGTACATAGTACTTCGCCTTAATCTCCGCTTCTTCCTCTTCAAGCACCGCCCTGTATTTTTCTTGGGCTTTTCGTCGAAGCTCGCTAAGCTCCTCATCCGAAAATTTGTTAAGCTCCTGCATCTTATTAATTAGGTATTCTTTTGTGTTACGGCTAGGGTCATCCAACACCTCCTCAAATAATGCATCGATAATCGCTCCGACACGCGGCCCCGGCTTAATATCGAGAATCTCCATAACTTCGTCGCCGTTTATTGCCATCTGCTTGCGTGAGGTCGGCTCGGTCTGCACCTTCTCAACCAAAAACATAAAGTAGCGTAGGCGGTACGGCCGGGCCTTGGGAACGCCCGATCCTATCCGATCCGCCTCTCGCACTTGCAATAACTCAGTGATATTTTCCTGCCCCGCACGCGCAACCAGGCGTCGAACACCAGCGGGCGTTACTTTGTCTGGATCGGATTGAAACATGTGATTGCGCACCAAAAGCGCTACCTTCTCTATATCGTCTTTTGAAAAACGCAAGCGCGTAAGCATTTGGGCAGCCATGTTGCCTCCCACTGCTTCATGTCCGTAAAACGTAGAGTCGGGTCCGTCGCCTTGTTTGGTACGCGGTTTGCCCACATCGTGCAAAAGCGAGGCAAGTCGTGCGTGGAACGAATACTTTTGTTCGGCGGCGTATTTGAGTGCCAACACATTGTGTTCCCACACGGTATAAATGTGGTGGCGGTTTTGCCCCACCCCAAAACCTTCCCCCAGTTCCGGCAATATGTAACGCAAAAGCTCTTGCTTGCGCAAAAGCTCAATTCCCCTATCGGCATGGTCGGTCATGATAATTTTTTTGAGCTCGTCAGCAATACGCTCTTTCGCAATCATCTCCAAAAGACCCGCGTGCTCACGTACTGCGGCTTGGGTCCTTTCCTCGATGTCAAACCCAAGGTCTGTGGCAAACCGTACTGCTCGCATGAGCCGCAGGGCATCTTCGGAAAAGCGCTTGTTTGGCTCTCCCACGGCACGAATCACCTTGTCCTCAAGATCTTTTGCGCCGGCGAACGGATCAACTAAACGGGTACCATCGTGCGCCATTGCGTTTATGGTAAAGTCCCGGCGGGCAAGATCCTCTTCAATGTTTTTGGCAAATTCAATTCGATCCGGATGCCGTTTGTCAGAATATCCCAGATCGCTGCGAAACGTGGTAACTTCGATGACGGCAACCCCCGGATCTTTTGATCCGGTTTTCACGCCAACGGTCCCAAACTGATTCTCGTAAAAAGAATCGGGGAAAAGTTTTTGAATCTCCTCCGGAGAAGCGCTGGTGGTGACATCCCAGTCCTTGGGTGGGCGACCAAGCATTGCATCGCGTAGACACCCTCCAACCACAAACGCTTCAAAGCCGGCATCTCCCAGCTTTCCAAGTATCTGGTGCGCTTCCTCCGGAAATTTGATATTCTCCTCTTTCATAGCGTCTTGAGATTCTCGCCGCAGTGCTTCGTTGTTGTGAGTTTCTCCCATAATATTATCGCACGAATGCCTCTTTCTTTTATACTACTTTTCCTATAATGTAAACGTGATGTATAGGGAAGGAGCGCTTCTTGAGCGCGCGCCAGAACACCCACAAGAAGAAACCGATTCGAGAATGATCGAACGGCGTTTCAGAGAATTGCCTTCGGAGGGAGTGGAGCTTTTGGCAACCAACCTTGCGCGACCGGATGGATTTGCAAAAACGCTTATTTTGGGGAGCATTTTGACTTCTGAAGAATTGCGTTTGCGTTTTGGCGCCGACTTTGTGAAAACACATCGGGGATTTTATAGGGAGCACCCGAGCGCGCGACAGAACCAAGGGGGATTCGACTACAACACTTACATTTCGCTTGCTGGGGGCTTGCCCCAACGCGCCTATCAAGAAAGCTATCCGAATCGGTGGACAGATCCCGCGTGGCGCAAAGGCCTTGGTTTTATTACGCAGGCGGAAAAGCTCTTGGCACAAGAAAACGCCAAGCCGTCGTGGGGTATACCGGCGCTAAACGAGGCGATTGATGCTATTTCAAATACTGCGCGTTTTGAGCAACGCTTCCAAAGATATACGAACCGCACCCCACACGAATACCAACAATTACTTGAACAGCCGACCAAAGATGACTTTCTCGACCAGCTGCACATTGCGCGCAAGGCAGAGTTTCTTACGGAACACGGCGACCAAGCAGAAGTTAATATCGTGCCCACAGAAGGAATACTCCCGCGTTTACCGCTTGACCAAACCGTTATCCTCGTTCCGGAAAAAAGCGAAGAAGCGCTTCGGCGATATTTGCAAAGGAAGATCGGCGAGCTCAAGCCATTTGCAGAGGAGCTTAAGAATAGCTACGGAGTAGATATCGCCGAACTTACTCCGGAAGTTATCCTTAGCCGTTATCCGAATATTTATTGGTATCCGCAGGATAATATCGGATTGGCCGTAGAATATTTAAGTGCACACAAAGAAAAGCTTGACGAATTGCTACCCGAACAAAACTTGCGCCCGTAGCTCAACGGACAGAGCGCCTGGCTTCGGACCAGGAGGTTGAGGGTTCGAATCCTTCCGGGCGCGCAAATATAGACGCCGCGGCATTGCCGCGGCGCTTCTGTGTCCTTATCCCCTATCCCCTTATAACTTACCCTGCTTCTTACGCTCTTCTCCACGCAAGCGACAAGGCAAACAGCCCAACGCTTACTAAAATAATTGGGGGTCCGGGAGGAATCGAAAAGTAAGATCCCAACACAAGGCCCGTGATTGTCGCAATAACGGCAATCCCGGCGCTTAAGACAAGGAAGCTGCGAAGAGAAGAGCTCATATTTTGCGCAGTAGCCGCGGGAACGATAATTAAGGCACCCATCAACAACGTTCCTGCAAAACGGTAACCCAAAAGCACTCCTGCGGCAAACGCTAAAAGAAAGAGAAGCTCTGCAACATCTGTTTTTATTTTTGCGGAAGCGGCAAGCTCCGGCGAGACAACCGATAACACCAGACGCCGGGTTGCAAAAACCATAAGAATAATGAGGAGCAGTGCTGCAATAATGGCAACCACCGCCGCAAAGGGCGGAAGCGTTTCAATGCCTCCAAAAAGGGTCTCGAGCACCTCCTCTTCATGCCCGGCAAAAAGCAACGCGCCGACGGCAAGAGCTGAAACAAAAAATACTCCAATAACCGTTTCTTCGGGAAGTTTCGTCCGGGTACGTACAGCCCAAATAGCGTATGCCGCGCCGAACAAAAAAAGAGCCGCCCCCAAAGATGGAGAAAACGAAAAAGTTAGCGCAAGCGCAACACCAGGAAATGCTACGTGCGACAACACATCCCCTGCAAGCGCCATGCGTTTCATAACGGCAAATACCCCCAAAACCCCGGCCGCTGCCGCAATAGCAGCGCCTGCCATAAAGGTAAGGATAAGATCAAAATCCATATGCTATTAATGTTGGTGCTCGTGATGTAAGTGTTGGTAAAAGCCGCGCTCGCCGCCGTACACTTTTTGTAACACCTCTGGCGTTAACGCATCATGAATGCTGCCGTAACATACTTGGCTGCGGTTTACGCATACCACATGTGCGGCGTAACGGTATACGACATTAAGGTCATGAGAAATCAACAAAATAGTGAGGTTGTGCTGTTTTTTGAGGCGTTCCAGCATTCGATAAATCTCTTCTGCTCCCGGCATGTCAACAGAGGTAGTTGCTTCATCAATCAACAATACGTCGGGGCTGCCCACCAAAGCCCAGGCAATTAATACGCGCTGCAATTGTCCTCCGGAGAGCACCCCGAGTTTTTTGTTCAAAATGTCGGCCTTTAACTCCACATCCTCAAGAACCTTGGCAAGATCCCTTGGACGTTCTCCGGTTTTGAACGAAAAAAATTCCTCCACCGTAAGCGGGAGATCTCGTTCTACACCAAAACGCTGGGGAACATATCCCAGCTTTATGTGTTTTGCCCACTCAATGCTTCCGGCATACGGTAATAGTCCAAGGAGCGTACGGAAGAGAACGGTTTTCCCCGCACCATTAGGACCAAGAATCGCAACAATATCACCGCGGTGTACGGCAAACGAGAGCTTGTCCAACACCACGTCATTGCCAAATGCAACCTGCAGATTTTTGACCTCAAGGACTACTTCTCCTTGTTCCATAAAATCAGTATACAGGGTACAGGGTACAGGGTACAGCGTTGGAACGCAGTATATAAAGGTGAAGGCCCCGACCGTTTGGTCGGGGCCCTCTATTTAGTTATTAGGCCGTTGGCTTCTGCTTGCCGAGGCGCTCGCCCGTCTGGTGGAGCACGCAGGCGAGAATCGGCAGCGTGCTGACCTCCCGCGCGCCCTTGTGAGGCACAAAGGAGAAGGGCAGCAGAACGTCAACCAGCACTTCGTCGTCCGGATACGTGTCACGGACAACGACGATCTTGCCGTCCCGCTTCTCCTTTTGGGGGATGACCACGACGGCCTTGCCGTGGTAATCGCGGAGAGGATACGCTGGGTCGCGTCCGGCAGCCAGACCCTCCGCAGACATCCGCACTTCGCAGACGTCACCGGCGCGGAACGTTGGGCCGAGGTTGGACATGTGCTTCACGCCGATCCCTCCTTCTCGATGTCGATCTCTGCCCCGCACTCGGGACAGGCAATGGGGACATCGCTCTCCGGCGTCCACTCTCCGGCAGCGCACCCGCTTTTGCGGTTCGCGCACCGCCACCGGGTTAGGGAGCCCCTGCCCTGCCGAACCTTGCCGACGTTGAACTCCGTCGGGAGATGGGCAGTAATGCTCCTCTCCTCCGGCGTGTGCACGGTGATTTGCACCGCGTTCGCGCCAGCCACGATTGAGGTGACCACCCCATCGACCCTTCGATCCGGAAGCGGCTCCCGCTTCCGTTTCTGGGACTTGTCGTCCCAGACATGAGCTATGCGGCCGGTCTGGGTGAAATTCACCACGAAACCGACCTCGAGCTGTCCAGCCTTCATCGGATTCCTCCTTTCCTTTACGGCTGGTCTGGTAATGTACCTTCTTAATTATAAACCCTTATACAAATATTGTCAAGGTTTGCTGATTTCCCAAAAATACAGTATTTTAAAAGACGGAGCGCCCCGAACCAGAGCGAAGCACGATTCGGGGCAGCCCTGAACCGAACTTTGTTCTGGTTCATGGGCGCCCATAGCTCAATTGGCAGAGCAGCTCCCTCTTAAGGAGACGGTTTCAGGTTCGACTCCTGATGGGCGCACATCACTCGTTGCCGCCGCGGATTTTCACGCCTTCATTGAATATTTAGACAGCTGGTCCCCACTGCCAGCCCGATGAAAATCCGCGCCGGCAACTCACTTAAGAAAGACTTTTTATAGGGCAAGATGGCGGAATCCTCAAAAATTTCATGATCAAAAAACGTAAAGGCAAATACGTGGTGGTGAGCGAAACTACGGGACGGAAATTTGGCTCGTACCCCACGCTCAAAGAGGCAAAACATCACCTCGCTCAAATTGAATATTTCAAGCGGCTGAAGCATTCGCCACGACCGCAAAAGCAGCTTCGCAAAAAAGGCCTCGTCAAAAAGAAGTAGCGCCCCGAGATTCTCGGGGCGTCGGCTTACTTTGCCTCTGAATCTAGGAACGATTTTACCATCTTTTTGAAAAAATCCATTACTGCCTGCTGTTCTGGCAAAAGTTCGCGAAGGCGGTCTATGCTATAAGGAACGCGGCTCTGTGCCAGAAGATCAATAGGATCGGCGTA
>Ga0209541_10012616_pt1 | contig 13056 bp, 13 predicted proteins | sample RifCSPlowO2_01_FD_184027 | JGI IMG/M metagenome (GOLD analysis project Ga0209541, IMG submission 184027) | Groundwater microbial communities from Rifle, Colorado - Rifle CSP2_plank lowO2_0.1 (SPAdes) (version 2) | ecosystem: Environmental > Aquatic > Deep subsurface > Groundwater | place...
ATGAAAATTTTGACAGTGATGGCTTTCATTACTTTTCCGTCAATGCTTCTATCCTCTCTTATGGGTATGAACACAAAATGGCTCCCTGTCGGCATGCCGGGTGATTTCTGGGTTATCATTTTTTTAATAATATCCAGCTCCCTCATTTTTTATTGGTTCTTCAAAAGAAAAAAGTGGATATAAAAAAACAAGTTTTATGATATTATCTAACCAATAATTATGCCTAACGAACCCAAAAACTTAATGGCGAAAATGCCGCCTCAAAACATAGAGGCGGAAAAATCAGTTTTGGGCTCTTTGATGATGGATTCCAAATCTATTGACATCATCATAGACATTCTTCGGCCGGATGATTTTTACCAAACCAAGCACAAAATTATTTTTGAGGCCATGGTTGATTTGTATCAGAACAAGGAACCGATAGACATTCTTTCTCTTTCCGGCCGGCTCAAAGACAAAAAACAGCTTGATGCCGCCGGGGGCACTTCTTACCTGACCGAGCTGGTCAATTCCGTGCCGACTTCCAGCAACGCCAAGCATTACGCCGAAATAGTCCACAAAAAAAGCGTCCTAAGAGACTTGATAGAATCGTCCGAACATATCCACCATCTGGGCTATAATGAAGAGGATGAAATAGATTTGATACTGGATGAAGCGGAAAAGAAAATTTTCAGCATCGCCAGAATATCCGCCAAGCAAAGATTCGTGAATATGAAAACCTCCCTTATGGACGCGTGGGAAAGATTTGACAAGCTCCATAAATCAAAAGGAGAATTAAGGGGCGTGCCCAGCGGATTCCCCGAACTGGACAACTTGCTGGCCGGATTCCAAAAATCCGACCTTATCATCTTGGCGGCCAGACCGTCCATAGGCAAGTCCGCCTTGGCTCTGGACATCGCCCGCAATGTGGCTTGCAAGGGCGGCGTGCCGGTGGGCATCTTCAGCCTTGAAATGTCCACTCAATCTTTGGTGGACAGAATGATCGCTTCCGAAGCCCATGTGGATTCTTGGAAGCTTCGCACCGGCCGGCTTTCCAGCGACGACGAATTTGCCAGAATAAGAGACGCTTTGGACAGGCTTTCCACGGCGCCGATATTCATAGACGATGAATCTTCGGTGAATATTATGCAAATGAGGGCTAAGGCGCGGAGGTTGCAAGCGGAGCACGGTCTAGGCTTGATTATTATTGATTATCTCCAATTGATGGTGCCGAGGCAAAATTCGGACAATATGGTCCAGCAGATGACGGAGATTTCCCGCTCGCTCAAAGGACTGGCTAAGGACTTGCAGGTGCCCGTTATCGCGTTATCTCAGTTAAATAGAGCGGTGGAATTAAGAAACCCGCCCATACCGAAATTGCACGACTTGAGAGATTCCGGCTCCATTGAACAGGATGCCGATGTGGTGATGTTTATTTACAGAGAAGACAAATACAAGCCGGACACGGACAGGAAAAATATCGCCGAGATACACGTGGAAAAACATCGAAACGGCCCGACTGGAAAAATTGACCTTTATTTCAATCCGGAAAAAGTCAGCTTTTCGTCCATAGAGAGAGGAGACTTCGGGCAAATGTAATTTATTTATGAATATCAACAGGCTTATAGAAAGTTTTTTGAAATTTCCGGGCATCGGTCCGAGGCAAGCCAGGCGGTTTGTTTATTTTTTGGCGGGAGAAAACAAAGAATACGCGGATAATTTAGCCAAGCTCATTCTGGAAGTTAAAAGCGGGATGAAACAATGCGAAAGCTGTTATAGATATTTTGAATCAAAAAATATTGAAATTGATTTATGCCCCGTTTGTTCCGGCGCCAGCCGAGATTCTTCCGTGATTATGGTAGTGGAAAAAGATGTTGACTTGGAAAACATAGAAAGAACAGGCAACTTCCGCGGCAAGTATTTTGTTTTGGGCGGACTGCTTTCTTTGGCCGGAAACGGAATCGCCGAAGTAAGATTGAAACAGCTTTTTGACAAGGTAAAAAAGGGGAAACCGGCGGAAATTATTTTAGCCACCAGCGCCACCGTTGAGGGCGAAAATACGAACTTATATATAGAAAGAATTTTAGAGCCGTTAAAAGTAAAAATCACCCGTCTCGGACGCGGCCTTTCCACTGGCGCGGAATTGGAATACAGCGACAGCGACACGATAGAAAACGCGCTGAAAAATAGGCAGTAAAAAATTCCCCGATGGTCGGGGAATTTTTTATCTCTTACTTTATTTCCTGAATCACCACTTCCGTAAACGGCTGTCTGTGCCCCATTTTTCTTCGAGCCCTGGTTTTTCTTTTGTATCTCAAAACCGTCACTTTTTCGGCTCGGCCTTCTTTCTTCACTTCGGCCAAAACTTTCGCTCCTTCCACATAAGGCTTGCCCAGTTTTATATCCTCCCCATCTATCAAAAGCAAAACATTGTCAAAGGAAATTTTTCCTCCTTCTTTGGCGTCTTTAATCTTCTCAATTTTGAGCGTTTGGCCCGGTTGAACCAAATATTGTTTGCCGCCCGTCTCTATAACGGCCGATTTGTTGGAATTCATAACACCAATCATACTACACTAATTTTATTTAAAAAACAATAACGCGCCCTCTGAATGTTGGACACTAAAAATTAGGCCGCATTGTCGGAAACAAGATTACTTCTTTGATGTTGTGAGTGTCGGTCAGGAGCATTACAAGCCGGTCTATGCCCAGGCCGAAACCGGCCGCCGGCGGCATGCCGTATTCCATCGCTTCCAGATATTCTTCGTCGCTGAGAGAAACTTCCTCGTCGCCTCCCTCTTTGGCTTTGTCCTGCTCTTTGAATCTTTCTTTCTGGTCAATCGGATCGTTCAACTCGGAAAAGGCGTTGATCAGTTCATAACCTCCGGCCACAAGCTGGAACCGGTCTATCAAATCTTTATTCCCTTCTTTCCTTTTGGCTAAGGGTGAAGTACCCGCCGGATAATCCACTATAAATGTCGGCTGAACGATCTTGGGACGGCAGATTTTCTTGTAAATATTGTCCATTATTTTTTCTCTCCCTTCAAAATCTTTGACTTCCACGCCGAGCTGTTTGGCCTTTAAGGCGTAATCCTCTTTTGTCGCTTTTTCGGGATTGGCTATCAAAACATATTTTCTGAACAAATCAAAATACTTCACTCTTTGATATTCCCCGCCGAAATTTATCTCATTCTCGCCGAATTTAACCGTGTCCCGGCCGGTAGAATTGACAACGGCCGTTTTGATAAGCTTTTCCGCGAAACCCATCAAATACTCGGCATCGCGATACGCTTCGTAAGATTCCAACATCGTGAACTCCGGATTGTGAGTGGCGTCTATGCCTTCGTTTCTGAAATTTCTGGATATTTCATAAACTTTGCCGAATCCGCCGACAAGGAGCCGTTTCAAATAAAGCTCCGGAGCGACGCGCAGATACAGGTCCATATCCAAAGCGTTATGATGAGTTTTGAACGGCTTGGCCAGGGCGCCTCCGGCCAAGGTCTGCAGAACCGGCGTTTCCACCTCCAAAAAACCGTCTTTGTCCAAGAATTTTCTTATTTCCGAAATAATTTTGGAACGCAAAGCGAAGCGTCGGCGGACGCTTTCGTTCATCAGCAAATCTAAATACCTCTTTCTGAATCTTTCCTCCACATCGGACAAGCCGTGCCATTTTTCCGGCAGAGGCCTCAAACTCTTGGCCAGTATTTTCCAAGATGAAACCTTGATTGATTTTTCATTTTTTTTGGTGACAAAAGGAACGCCGGAAATACCGGCAAAATCTCCGATGTCCGCCGTATCGGAAAACAAAGAAAAACTCTCCTCTCCGATTTCGTCTTTTTTCATATAAGCTTGAATTTTGCCGGTTCCGTCGTTTAAGTCAAAAAAAATTGAACCGCCGTGCGCCCTTACGGCCATAATTCTGCCGACGATGTTCAATCTTTTGTTTTTCTCCGAAAATTTTTCAAAATCGCCCAAAACTCCGGCGATATCCGAAGATTTTTTGGCGGAAACGGGAAACGGATTGACCCCTTTTTCTTTCAAGAGTTCCAGCTTTTTTAGTCTCTCGTTTCTGATGTCTTCAAAAGCGCTCATGATATGTTTTCTATCGTATATTTAATTTCTCCGCCCGGAGTCAAAACCTTGACTTTATCACCCTTTCTCTTACCCACAAGGGCGCGGCCTATCGGGCTTTGGTTGGAAATTTTGCCGAGCGAAATATCGGCCTCTTCTTGGCCGACCAAAAAGTATTCGCAAATTTTTCCGTCGGCTTCTTTTTTTATTTTCACGGCGGACCCGAGCTGAACGGTTGATCCAGATCCTTTTTCTATCACTACCGCCCTTTTTATTATGTCTTCAAGTTTTTCAATCCTGTCTTCCATAAAATTCATCGCTTCCAATGTTTCTTTGTATTCGGCGTTTTCCGACAAATCGCCCAGGCTTTTGGCGTGTTTCAACCGGTCGGCTATCTCTTTCCTCTTGACGGTTTTTAGAGATTCCAGCTCGTTTTTTAATTTTTCCAAACCCTCTTTGCTTAAATATTCGTTATTCATATAAAAAATAATAGCACATCGGCGCCGATGACACCATTTTTAAATCCCTTCTTTTTTGAGTTCTTCAATCAAGTCTTTGGCTTTTTTGGAAATTTTTCGAGGGGTTCGGATTATGGTTTTTATCATCAAATCGCCTCTTCCTCTGTACCCCGTCAAGCCGTGTCCCTGCGGAACGCCGCGGCCCCGCGCCACTAAAACTTCTCCAGAACTTATGCCGGCCGGCACTTTTAATTTAATCATCCCGTCCAAGGTGGCAATATCTTTTTCAACTCCAAGCAGGGCTTCCGACACTTTGACATCCAAGTCCATAATCAGGTTCAAGCCTTCTCTTCTGAAAACGGGATGTTTGCCGACGGTGAATTTCACGTAAAGGTCGCCGGCCATTCCTCCGGCCGCGGCCTCGCCCATCCCCGGCAGGCTTACGGCTTCTCCATCTCTTATTCCGGGAGGAACTTTGACCGTTATCTCCTCGCTTTTTTTGGAAACGCCGTATCCGGAACAAGCAGAACACTTTTTGACGGGAATCGTTCCTTTGCCGCCGCACTTGGCGCATTCCCGAAAAGACGGGATTGCCCCGAAGATTGACCGCCTGGATTCGTGCACCCTTCCCGCCCCTTGACAGGCGGGGCATTTTTCCATTTCCGAATTCGGTTCGGCTCCGCTTCCTTTGCAAACGGAACAATAGGAAACCTTGGAAAGCAATATTTTTCTTTCCGTTCCAAAAATTGAATCTTCAAAAGATATGCTCAAATCCACCGCGATATCCGCGCCTCTTTTCGTCCGCCGGCCGGCGGACGCCCGACCCCCTTGTCCGGTAAAAAAGTTTTCAAAAATATCCCCGAAGTCAAACTCAAACCCTTGGCCGTTTCTGGAAGCGAAATCGCCGAAGTCAAAATCGCCGAATCCTTGACCATATTCGCCCGCCCCCGCGCCCGCTCCGCCGGCGAAAGTTTTTCCGTAAGTATCGTACTCGGCCCTTTTTTTGTCATCGTAAAGAACCTCGTAAGCCTCGTTCAGTTCTTTGAATTTCTTATCGTCGCCTTTGGTTTTATCCGGATGGTGCTTATGCGCCAACTTGCGGTAGGCTTTTTTGATGTCGTCTTTGGTGGCGTTCCTGGCCACGCCCAGTATGTCATAATAATCGTTCATTTATTTTTTCTCTTCAAAATCGGCTTCTCTGGTTTTGCCTTCCCCGCCCTCATTTTTGGGCTGTTCGGCTTGACCGGACTGATTCTGTTGCCCGCCTTGAGCCGATTTTCGCATGGCTTCCCCTATGGTTTGCAAGACCTTGGAAAGCTCTTCGGTTGTTTTCTTGATTATTTCCGCATCGTTTCCGTCTTTTACCTTTTTCAACTCGTCAATTTTGTCCTGCACCGGCTTTTTTACCTCGGCGGAAACTTTGTCTCCGGCGTCGGATAAAGATTTCTCGGCGGTGTAAATCAAACCGTTGGCGTTATTCTTCACCTCGGCCGATTCTCTTTTCTTCTTGTCGTCTTCGGCGTGGGCTTCCGCGTCTTTTTTCATTTTTTCAATGTCGTCTTTGGACAACCCCGAAGAAGCTTCTATCCTGACCGATTGTTCTTTGTTGGTCGTCTTATCTTTGGCTTTCACATTGAGTATGCCGTTGACGTCAATGTCAAAAGTCACTTCCACTTGCGGCATGCCTCGGGGCGACGGAGGAATTCCGTCCAAGATGAATCGGCCCAAGGTTTTGTTGTCGGCGGACATTTCTCTCTCGCCCTGCAAAATGTGAATTTCCACCGAAGTTTGATTATCCGCGGCCGTGGAAAATACCTGGCTCTTGCTGGTCGGGATGGTCGTGTTTTTGTTGATGATTTTCGTGCAAACACCGCCCATAGTTTCTATGCCCAACGACAACGGAATGACGTCAAGAAGCAAAACGTCTTTTACTTCCCCTTTCATAATGCCTCCCTGCACCGCCGCTCCCACGGCGACGACTTCGTCCGGATTAACGGATTTATTCGGTTCTCTGCCGAATAAATCTTTGACGGCTTTTTGCATCGCCGGCATTCTGGTCTGCCCGCCCACCAAAATAATTTCGTTGATCTCTCCCATCTTCAAGCCGGAATCTTCCACCACTTTTCTGGTGATATCGATTGATTTTTTGATAAGGTCGCCGGTCAATTCTTCCAGCTTCGTTCTCGCGAATTTTACGAGCAAGTGTTCCGGTCCGGAAGAACCGGAGGTGATAAATGGTATGTTTATCTCCGTTTCAAAGGTGCTGGAAAGTTCGTGTTTGGCTTTCTCGGACGCTTCTTTGATTCTTTGCAAAGCCAAAATGTCTTTGGCCACGTCAATGCCGCTTTGTTTTTTGAATTCCGAAATTACCCAGCCCATTATTATTTGGTCTATGTTATCTCCGCCCAAGTGGGTATCGCCGCCGGTGGACTTTACCTCAATGACATCGTCGCCCACCTCCAGAACAGACACGTCAAAAGTGCCCCCTCCAAAATCGTAGACGACGATTTTTTCGTCTTTTTTCTTATTAAAACCGTAAGCCAAAGCGGCCGCCGTCGGCTCGTTGATTATTCTCAAAACCTTCAAACCGGCGATTTCTCCGGCGTCTTTGGTCGCTTTTCTTTGGCTGTCGTTAAAGTAAGCCGGCACGGTGATTATCGCCCCTTCCGCCTTTCCGCCCAGTCTGGCTTCGGCGTCGTGCTTCAATTTTTGCAAAATCATCGCCGAAATTTCCTCCGGCCTGTAGCCTTTTCCGGACATTTTCACTTTCACCCCGCCGTCGTCGGACTTCTCTATTTTGTAAGGCAAAAGCTCCTTGTCCTTCTTGACTTCCTCGTCTTCAAATTTTCGCCCAATAAGTCTTTTAACGGAATAAATGGTGTTTTCCGGATTGGTGACGGCTTGTCTTTTCGCCAGCAAACCCACCAGCCTGTCGCCGGATTTGGAAATGGCCACGATGGAAGGAGTGGTTCTGCCTCCCTCGTCGTTCTCCAAAACTTTCGGCTCACCGGCTTCAATAATGGCCACCGCCGAATTGGTCGTACCCAAATCTATTCCCAAAATTTTTGATGTTTGCATAGCTATTTTAAATTTTTAATTCCTAATTTTTAATTTTTAATAAATTTGCCGACCTTCACCAAACTCGGCCGAATCACCATCCCGTGCATTTTGTATCCTTTTCGCAGTTCTTCAATCACGATACCGTCTTTTTCCTTCGTGTCAACATTCACCTCTCCTATGCTTTCGCTTTCTTTGGGATTAAGCATTTTTCCCAAACTTTCTATCGCCTCCACTCCCCGGCTTTTCATTATATTCATCAACTGGGAACGCAAAACTTCCATCCCTTGCCGCCAATTTTTCTCAATTTTTTCCCAGCCTTCTTTGTTGGCATACAGTCCGTCAAAAGAATCGGCTAGATTGATCAATTCCAGCACCAACGCCTTCTCGGAAAACTTTATAATATCTTTTCTTCTTTCCTCTTCCTCTCTCCTGGCGTTGACCGAATCGGCTTTCGCTCTCTGCCAGCCCGCCAAATACTCGCCCTTGTCGGTCTCGCAAGCCTTGAGTTTTTCCCTTAGTTTTTTTATAGTTTCGGCGGGATTATCCGCCTCTTCTTCTATTAAAATGTCGTCTTTTTCTTCCATAACAAAAACATTCTAACACTTTTGGATGCCAAGTTCCAATAATTGTTCTTTGGAAATTTCGCTTGGGCTGTCCATCATCGGGTCGCGAGCGTCGCCGGTTTTAGGGAAAGCGATGACTTCGCGGATGTTCGGTTCGTTTTGAAGAATCATCATCAGCCTGTCCAAGCCCAAAGCGATTCCGCCGTGCGGAGGCGTGCCGGAAGAAAATGCTTTGAGCATATGACCGAAGTCTTGCCGGATTTTTTCTTTCTCAAAACCCATAATCTCAAAAACTTTTTCCAAAGCCTCGGACTTGTGATTTCTTATACTCCCTCCTCCCGCTTCAAAACCGTTTAAGGCGATGTCGTATTGGGTAGCCAAAATTTCCCCGATGTTTTCTTTTTTCATCAGCATTTCCAAATGCTCCGACTTCGGCGCGGAAAACGGATTATGCGTGAATGTCCAACCGCCCTTGTCGGTTTTTTCAAAAAATGGAAAATCCACCACCCAGCAAAACGCCAACAAGTCCGGATTATTTTTATCTTCTCTCAAATCCGGCTTGTCTGAATTATACTTTTCCATCGTTTCTTTGTGAGTGAGAACGGGAAAAGGAATTTGCTGAATCTTTTTTTGCGGATATAGATTTTTAATCGCCATTATAAACATTTCCTCTATTGTGTTCATAACATCTTTCTGTTCAACAAAACTCATCTCCAAATCAAGCTGGGTGAATTCCGGCTGTCTGTCTCCTCTTGTGTCTTCATCACGCAAACATTTGGCGATTTGGAAATATCTTTCCATTCCCGCCGCCATCAATAATTGTTTGTATTGTTGAGGCGATTGCGGCAAGGCGTAAAATTTTCCGTTATAAAGACGAGAAGGCACGACAAAATCTCTCGCTCCTTCCGGTGTTGATTTAGTCAGAAGCGGCGTTTCTATTTCCGTAAAATTTTTATCGGATAAATAATTTCTAAAAAATTTTATAACCTCATGGCGCATTCGCAAGTTTTTTTGCAGTCTGTTTCTTCGCAGATCAAGGTATCTGTTTGTGAGGCGAATTTCTTCATTAACTTCTCGTCCATCATCATTTATTTCAAAAACGGGCGTAATAGCTTCGTTTAATATTTTTACTTCTATTATCTCCACTTCCACCTCGCCCAGTTCCTCGTTTTTGTTCACCATCTTTTCCGGCCTTTTGTTAATTTTACCCAGAATTTCTACCACCCATTCCGAACGGAGTTTGCTTGCGGCGTTATGCGCCTCTTTATGATCGGGCAAAGCGACCATCTGGACTTTGCCGGACATATCTCGCAGGTCAATGAAAATAAGCTTGCCGTGATCGCGGCGAATATCCACCCAGCCGGCGATTTTTACCTCCTCGCCGATTTTGTTTTTGACGTTTTTGATGTAAATTCTTTCCACGCTTCAAAGTTTATCACAAAATTTATAAAATAAAATGCCCGCGGGTTCGCGTCGCGCAAACTTATAAACTTAATTTAAGTTGACCTAAAAAATTAAAAGATTGGCTCTTCCGGTTTGTCCACAATTTGCGGCTCAATACCAGCAGAGACGCCGGTAATGCGCAAAATATCTTTATCTATTTTGTTCAGTTCTTTATAAGAGATGTTGTAAGCGTTAACCGTTGTGGATAAATTAACTCCCAATTTTTTCATAAACTCTTCGTAAACGCCAAGATGGCGCGACAAGTCTTCCACCCTTTTTCTTATCTCTTTGGCCGATTCTTCTATTTGCAAAGCGCGCAAACCTTGAAGAACCGTTTGCAAATAAGCCATAAAAGTGGTGGGGGAAACAATGATGACTTTTTTCTGGCGGAAAGCGTATTCTATGAGATCTACGGTGGATGTTTTTACCGCGCCGACTTGATTGATGAGCAAGTCGTAAAATATGCCCTCGGACGGGATAAACATAAAAGCGAAATCGGTCGTATCTTCATTCGGCCGGATATATTTGGAAGTTTCGTCAATCCTGTTTTTCAAATCTTGTTTGAATAATTTTTCCAGTTTTTCTTTTTCCGCCGGACTGGTTTCGTTGATTATTTTATTGTAATTTTCCAAACTAAATTTTGAGTCAATAGGCAAAATTTTGTTTTTATCCAAAAAGATTACGGCATCCACAATGTCTCCGTTGGTGAATTTATGTTGCATTTGGAATCGTCCCGGCGGCAAAACATTTTTCAGCACCGTTTCCAAATAGTATTCGCCCAGCACGCCTCTTTGTTTGGGATTGGTCAAAATGTTTTGCAGACTTTGCAGTTGGCCGGCGAAGCCGATAACCTGCTTGTTGGTTTCGTCCAGTTTGGTCAGTTTTTCCGTCACTTCGGAAATTATCTTGGCGGAAAGGCCGATTTGCGATTGCATCGCTTTTGTTGACTCCCCTATTCTGTTGTCTAAAGTATTTCTGATGTCCAGATTTGTTTTATGCAAGGCCTCTCGCATATCTTTAAGCTGATTTTGAAGCATAAGCATGCCCTCATTTTTGTCTTGACCGCTTTCTCCGCCAGCCAACATTTTTCTCATCATCAACCAAAAAACAACAAAAAAAACCGCTCCCGCTCCCGCCAAAACCAAAATTATCGTAAAAATTTGCGACATAAGAATAATTATAGCATTTTGTTCAATTCTTGCTCCTAAAATTTTCCACGGCTTTTTTGAAAGCTTTGTCGGCCAGAATGGAGCAGTGGAATTTGCGCGCCGGCAAACCGCCGAGATAATCGGCGATGTCTTTGGGTTTGATGTTCATCGCCTCTTCAACTTTCATGCCGCTGTTTTTCATAATCATTTCCGCGAAAGCCGAGGCGGAGGCAATGGCCGTGGCACATCCCCATGTCTGCCATTTGAAGTCTTTTATTTTGTCCGTTTCCTTATCAACTTTTATCCAAACCTTGATTATATCCCCGCAAGCCAAACTGCCCACCTCTCCGTAAGAGTCAAATTCGCCTTCTTTCGGCTCGCCGAGCAAAAATCCCTTCGGACGCATAAAGTGATCCTTGACGACGTTTGAATATACCCATTTATCAACATCTGCCATGATTTAACAATTTATATTTTTATATTAACCGGCGAAAACATTCTCAACTTTTTTATTATATCAGGCAAAACCTTCATTACATAATCTATATTTTTTTTGGTCGTGCTTCTGCCTAGTGAAAATCTCATCGCTCCATGCGCGTAGGCGCGCGGTTTGCCTATGGCCAAGATGACATGGGACGGTTCCAAACTTTCCGAAGTGCAGGCCGAACCGGTGGAACAAGCCACTCCCGCCTCGTCCAAGTACAATACTATTGACTCGCCTTCAGCGTCAAGAATGGAAACATTGACATTGTTGGGCAGTCTTTGAGTCGGATGGCCGTTTAAAACAGTTTTGGGGATTTCGCCCAGCAGTCTGTTTATAAAAGAATCTCTTAATTTAACGAGTCTGGCCGATTCTTTTTCTCTGTCCTGATCAACAATTTTCAGCGCCTCGGCCAAGCCGACTATGGCCGGCACATTTTCCGTCCCCGGCCTCAACTTTCTTTCCTGCTCTCCGCCGTAAAGCAGAGGCTCAAGTTTTATTCCATTTTTTGCGTAAAGCAAGCCGATGCCTTTCGGACCGTAAATTTTTGAACCGTTGATGGTCATAAGGTCAACGCCGAGTCTTTCAACATTCAAATCCAGATAACCCGGCGCTTGGCAAGCGTCAGTATGAAAGTAAATATTTTGCTTCGCCTCGCCTTTTTTCTTAAAATCTCTTATCACTTTGGCAATTTCTCTTATTGGCTGAACAGTCCCAATCTCATTATTGGCGTACATTATGGAAACCAAAATCGTTTCCGGCCTTAACGCTCTTTTTACATCTTCCGGTTTTACCACCCCCTCTTTACTCACATCTAGATACGTAACTTCAAATCCTTCTTTTTCCAAATGCTTGCAAGAGTTTAATACAGCATGATGTTCAAATTTAGTGGTAATAATGTGGCCGTTTTTAAAATTTTTAACCACTCCAAAAATGGCCAGATTGTCGCTTTCCGTCCCGCCGTTGGTGAAAATAATTTCCTTAGCTCGCGCGCCAAGAATTTTGGCAATGTCTTCTCTGGCGGTTTCCACGGCGTTTCTGGCGATCAACCCTTCCTTATATAAAGCGTTCGGATTGCCGAAATTTTCCGTCCAATACGGCTCCATCGCTTTTTTGACGCGCTTGTCCATCGGCGCCGCCGCCGCGTGATCCATATATATTCGTTTTGTTTTATTTTTTGTCATCCAAAAAAGAGTTTATCAAAAGCAAGTATTTATCAAAATCCTGTCTGTTCTTTTGAAATGAATCAACAAAAAGACCTCTGTCAACTTTTTCATAACCGTGCACAAGAATATTTCTAAGCCCGACAACCGGCGAAATTTTTTGGGCAAAATCCAACGGAATGATTTTCCCTTCCACCAAAATAACAAAGGTGCTTTTTAGATCATCTGGAGAACCAAGCTCAAGCTCCCTGATGAAATGGATATTGATATCAAGCATCGCGTCAACAATCAATTGGAAATTTCTTTCAAGCGCCCGCAATTTTTCAATATTTGAAACAACTTGATCTTTCGGCAAAGATAAAATCGGCTCAATTTCCACGAGATATTCTTGGATGCTCCTTATTTTGGTTTTTATCAAATTTTTATTGAGCATGGCTGGCAAAATATTTTTTAATCAAAAAATCTCTCAAATCAAAAAGCGGGCGGCTTTCAATAAAATTCTTCACGGAAAATATCTTATATGAATCATAAACATTGCGGTCGGCGCAAAAAAGAACCTGATGCCGGTCAAAAATTTCTTTAAGCAGAAGAGCCCCTGATTCCTTGATATTGCAGAGGTTCACCAGCCGTTCGTCTCGCGCGCCGATTATTTTGGCAATCTCAATTATTATTCTGCCCCCGTCTTCAAACGAT
>Ga0209541_10012617_pt1 | contig 13055 bp, 14 predicted proteins | sample RifCSPlowO2_01_FD_184027 | JGI IMG/M metagenome (GOLD analysis project Ga0209541, IMG submission 184027) | Groundwater microbial communities from Rifle, Colorado - Rifle CSP2_plank lowO2_0.1 (SPAdes) (version 2) | ecosystem: Environmental > Aquatic > Deep subsurface > Groundwater | place...
GTACATTAAGAAATCAAGATGGTGCAGATATTTTAGCAAAAATGATGACTTTAATCTCAACATGGAGATTAAATGGGCAAAATCCATTTTATTCTTTGAGAGCGCTAATTTGAGCTATGCACATACACGTCGCCAAAAAATATATAAAAGAACGTAAAAATGAGTCACAAAATGGATGTCGCAAAAGCATATGCAGATGTTTTCAAACAAGAACTTGCGGATAACGGTTTGTTAAAAGAAGCCTTGGACAATGTACTTCAGAGTGCACAAGGTCCAGTTTTTGTCACCGGCAGCGCACTGTATGGAAATATTGTTAGACGTCTGTATAGTCGTCGTCTACTTGTAACAGATTTTGATTTTGTTGTTTCAACCTATGAAGACAGTGACAGAGTAAAACCAGTGAACGGGTGGATGAAAGGCTTAATTGGTAGTGATGAAATAGAATACAGTGGTGGAGTAAAACGCTTTACAAAAGCTCATGCGCAGATGGACGTCAGTAAGCTCACGATATACAACCCACCTCACATAGACACATTACTTTCAGAAACTCCATTGAATGTACAATCACTCGCATTTGACGCACGCGAAGGCATCATCATCGGAGAAGTCGGCCAACGTGCAATGAGAGAACAAGTAGTTACAGTACATGGAATAGCTGACGCAGGATATTATGCTGACATGAAAGGAATGACCGTTGAAGAGCTCGTTCAGAAAAAAGCAAAGCAGTTAGGTTTCACACCGAGATTATAAAATTTTTACAAAATCACATTTATGCCATCAATCGATTCACGTACTCAAAAGCTCGCAGTATTTGCAGATATTGTACGAGTACCTGGAAATATATTGGAACAGCCTCCACATACTGATTTCAAGAGATATTTGTTTGAATACACTGATGATGCGATGAAAGCGAGTAGACAAGATAGAACGCAACCAAACGCAGTCCGTGACGCGATGATGGGAACGCTTGAAAGGCTTACACTCGCCGCGCAAGAGTATCACAATGAACATCACAAAAAGCAGCAGATAACTTATCCATTCGAACCTACAGAGTCTTCGCCTTAACACGTTTCAACCGGAATATATTTTCTCGTTCCAGTTCCTCAAGCCGCAATTTGATGAACTTCTTTACACTATCCATTCGCGGAATAACCGTAAATTCAAGAGCATTGACACGCCTTTTTGTTTTCTCTATCTCCGTAAGCAGTCGTTTCATCGTTGTTTCAACTTCAGCGACTTTGATGATGCTTCGCAATAAATCCTGATAACGCACGATAGTATCGTCAATCACCGCGCTTCCGAGCAAACCAATCGTCCTCCCCGAAGCAGCAGGGGACGTATATTCTATTCGTGGAACTTTCACTCCCATAATGTTTTTTGTTTCCATGTCAATGACAGGCATATCAGAAGCAACAAAAGCAATCGAACGGAGTTTGACATCAGTATGTAATGTCCGTGCAAGCGTGAGCTTCGCCTGCGCATGTTTATACTTCGTCGCAAGTTCGCCGCGCATACTTTTCGCATTTTTCAACACTTCAAAAAATTCTAGGATTAATCCATCTCTTTTTTTCTTTAACAGAGAATGACCAGACTTGGCTAATTTTATCTGCTTGTTCAGCTTGATGAGTTCACTGCGAGTAGGTTTTATCGTAGTCATGCGCCTTTGTAATACTTCTTTTTCATGTCAGGACTAATACGCGTCAACATGCGTTCAGGCAGTGTTGCAAGCAGTTCCCATCCCAAATCAAGTGACTGTGCGATGCTTCTGTCTTCACTTTTCTTTTGTCGGACAAACTTGTCCTCAAACGCAGCTGCAATATGTAACAGTTTTTTGTCTTTGTCCGAAAGCGCTTCTTCACCAACAATTGCAACTAGTCCACGCAAATCGCGACCTTCAGCATAGCTTGCATACAGCTGATTCGACACGTCTTTATGGTCGTCTCTTGTTTTCTTCGGCCCAATACCCAAGTTCATCAGTCGCGACAATGAAGGCAACACATCAATCGGAGGATAAATTCCTTTGCGATGCAATTCTCTGCTCAAGACAATCTGTCCTTCAGTGATGTAACCCGTTAAATCAGGGATAGGGTGAGTAATGTCGTCACCGACCATGGTGAGAATAGGAATTTGCGTGACAGAGCCTTTCCTGCCTGCAATCAGACCTGCGCGCTCATAAATCATCGCCAAGTCCGTGTACATATATCCAGGATATCCACGTCTGCCGGGCACTTCTTCACGTGCTGCGCCAATTTCACGCAGGCTTTCGCAGTAATTCGAAATGTCCGTTAATATAACAAGCACATGTGCATTGTGTTCATACGCAAAATATTCTGCTGCGGTTAATGCCATGCGCGGCGTAATCAAACGTTCAACCGCTGGGTCATCCGCCAGATTCAAGAAAACAATGCTTCGCTTCAATGCCCCAGTCTCTTCAAAATCGCGCATGAAATGCTGTGCTTCTTCATTGGTGATGCCCATAGCTGCAAATACGACAACGAAATCCTGTTTTTGATTGACAACTTTCGCCTGTCGTGCAATTTGCAACGCAATCTCGTTATGGGGCAGTCCCGAACCCGAGAAGATAGGCAGTTTCTGTCCGCGCACAAGCGTGTTCATTTCGTCGATAGTGCTAATGCCCGTTTGAATAAAATCACTGGGTTGTGCACGTGCATACGGATTGATTGCACTACCGATGATATCCATACGTTTTTCAGGAATGACTTCAGCGCCACCATCAAGTGGCTTGCCCGCACCGTCAAATATTCTGCCCAACATGTCTTTCGCAACTGACAGTTTGATAGGTTCACCGAGAAAAGTCACTTTACAGTTTCGGTCGATGCCGCTGGTACCTTCAAAAACCTGAACGACAACAATATCATCGCTGCTGTCAAGGACTTGCCCGTTTCGCTTTTCGCCATTGGGGAGTTGAATGGTGACAAGAGTACCATATCCGACAGGTTCTGTCTTTTCGACAAACACTAATGGACCTGCGATGCGTGAAATTGTTTTGTACTGCTTCATCTTCGTTCACCTTTTGCAAGAGTTTCAATCTCTGATTCAATCTGCTTCTTGATATCATTGAGAAGCTTTTCATAATTCTGCTCGAACTTCGCTTCTCCGATGCGGTCTTTTGATTTCACATCTAACAGCGATTTGATGCGCACACCTTGCTCCAAAGCTTTTGTCGCTGCATCCGCGTACAGCAACACCGTTGTAATCATCAGATAGCTTTTCTTCGGCGGAGAATAGGTATCAATCTCGTGAAACGCATTCTGCTGCAATAAGAATTCACGGATTAATCTGCTCACTTCAAGAACAAGCTGCTGTTTTTCAGGTAATGAATCAGAACCGACAAGCTGCACAATCTCCAGCAATTTTTCTTCTTCCTGAAGGTAGTTCATCATTCTGCTGACGAGCGTGCGCCATTCGCTTGCTACGTTTTGTGCAAACCAGGGCTCAAGCGCATCGAGATATAATGAATACGATGTGAGCCAGTTAATGCTGGGAAAATGCCTGCGTTGTGCGAGCTTTGCATCAAGAGCCCAGAAAGTTTTTGTGACACGCAACGTATTTTGTGTGACTGGTTCAGAAAAGTCTCCACCCGGCGGCGATACTGCACCGATAATTGAAAGTGAGCCTTTACTGCCACTGTGATTTATAACTGGACCGGCACGTTCATAAAACTCTGCAAGCCGTGTCGCAAGATATGCAGGATAGCCTTCCTCGCCCGGCATTTCTTCAAGACGTGATGAGATTTCTCTCATTGCTTCTGCCCACCTGCTCGTGCTGTCTGCCATGATAGCAACATCATATCCCATGTCGCGGAAGTATTCAGCGATAGTTACACCGGTGTAAATGCTTGCTTCTCGTGCAGCGACCGGCATGTTGCTGGTATTTGCAATCAACACTGTCCTGTTCATTAAGGGTAAACCAGAACGCGGATCTTTCAGATGCGGAAATTCTGTTAAAACTTCTGTCATTTCATTGCCACGCTCGCCACAGCCGACGTAAACAATGATATCTGCATTGCACCATTTGGCAAGTTGTTGCTGAGAGACTGTATTATGCAAAATCATCGGAGCATTGCCACCAACAAAATTATGGTTTGTCGGAACAGTGATGTCATAGACATCGGTTTCTTTATTTATTACTTCGATTAAAACAATCTCATCACAATAGACGTAATCGAGCGCCTGAGCAAGTGCCTGAAGCTTCTCAACATATTGAGCGACTTTCTGCACGGTCTTGGCAGTCATGTTCTGGTTCACATAATAAGCAGCGCACGATATTCCTTCATGCTCAAGCACACTCGGCTTCATTTCTCCCAGCAGATTTCTAAATAAAGCGCTGGTCATTGGTACAATATCATTTGAGTTGTAATACGTCTCTTGTTGATAGTACGGATGTATCTTTATTGCCTCCCGTTTTGGTACAGAAACTCTGTAATACGGACGCTCTTTCACCTGCTTGGAAGATAAACGATGGAACACGCCGAGCCGTAAAAGGACGTAAGACAGAGAGTCACGCATATTTTTGCTTGCAGTCGTTATTTCTAATTCTTTCTTCCCAACATGCCCGTCACAGCTGATGTACGCCATGACAAAACTTTTCAGTACAGAGTCAGGAGAACTGAGCATGTGATAAGGGACATCCACATTTCTCGATTTCTTGTACAATGGAACGCCAAGACTATGCAACAAACGAACTAAAACAACTGAATTGCTCATGACTGCTTCCACGGTGTGTGCATAATACTCTTGAGAATCAAGGTTAAACAGTTTCTTCAGCAATGTTTGAAAACGAAGTCGAAGTGCAGCGTTTTTGTTAAAGAAATGAACGCTTTGTTCTCCTTTAATCATTCCATCGCCCATCACATAGCCAAGGAATTCTGCAAATTCTTCATCAAAGCGTGTAGGAATACGTACAGGATAAGAATCTCGTTCAGCTTTGAGCGTTGTCACTGGAATGTCTTGCTTCGTCAAAGTCGCCACGTTCCGAACAAAAGAGAGAGTTGGCGAGGTTCTTCGAAGATAAAAGTTCATGAACGTATCATAACTCACAGAAAGAAGCTGCGATATTTTTTTGAGGGTATAACCAGTACGCTGAGCATATGCATCTATACGTTGAACAATTTCATCAACAGTTTTTTCATCCGATACCCGAGCTTCAAAAGTAATGGTTATCGGTTGGTAACTTCCTTCGAAGCCAACTTTTCGTGGCGAAATAATAAAATTGCCTTCCGCAAGCTGTTGCGCCTCTGTTTCTTCAATAGCAAGCTGCTCATTAAGTTTGAATAATTTGTGCACAGGTGTTAATTCAACTTCACGACCAGAACGTGTTTTTATTTTTATCAAGCAACTCGTTTTTCCTTTATAGACATGCGTTGCATTTGTTTGTTCTATGCATTGTCCATTAAACGACCAGACAGACAGAGGTTCGTCAAGTTCAATGAATGTTTCATGCTCATCTTTACGTAGAGTACCTTTCGCATCGGCAAACACATCCTGAATTTTGCACAACTTATTATTGACAAATATTTTGGTGTCGCCCGTGACACATTTGCCGGCTCCAAACGGCCCCGGAATTGCTGCCGTTCCGCCTTTTGCCAATGGAAAGAACACATCAAAAACACGCTGTCCGGTAATCAAAGGCATGTCCGGCGCAAGTTTTTTCTTGACACTGCGCGCTTTTCGTACTGGCCATCGCTGCATCATTGGTATTTCTTGACCATCACTTAACACACAGACCGGTTCTTCAACCGTGAACTCGCCTGCTTTAATCGTTTTTATAACTCCGGATAAACGCTCTGGACACAGAATACGATGAACAAATCCTTTGGTTTCTTCAACTTCACCGATGATACTTCCAACAGAAACTTTATCACCTTTTTTGACAACGGGCTTAAACGTCCATTTTTTCTTTCGGTCCAATCCGGGAGCCGTAACTCCTCGGTCAATAAAATCGCCCATCTTATCTTTCAGCACGTCCAGCGGTCGTTGGATTCCATCATAGATAGAGCGCAATAATCCTGGTCCCAGTTCGGCAGATAACTGTTCGCCGGTATTCTCTGCAGGCTCGCCTGGTTTAATTCCAGATGTTTCTTCATACACTTGAACGGTAACAAGCTCACCATCAATTTTAATGACTTCTCCCATGAGTTTTTGTGTGCCGACACGAATGACATCATACATACGTGCGTCCATTCCTTTGACCATAACAACCGGACCTGCAATTCTATAAATAGTTCCTTTCATGGAGTATCACCTTTCATTAAATCGACGCCAATCGAGCGGATAATCATTTTTCGTAATTCTTCCTGAGGCTGGTCAGAAACGACAACGACAACTGGCTTGATGGAACGAAGCGCATCTTCCTTTGTATTATCATCAAGCGCATCAAACGTCGCGGTATCAGTAATGATAATGCCGAGGTTATCCTCGCGTAGCAATGTGTTCATGTCCGCAGCGTTCTCACTCACCTGTCGCACACCTGCAAGCCTGAAGCCGAGCGTGAAAACCGATGAACCAAGAGCTGCGATGTTCATGATGCTATCACCAGCCGTTCAATATCTTGCGAATGTAACCCAAACAACTTTCCTTTCAATACAATTTTGAGATTTTTCACTTCAATTTCTTTGAGGAGCATAAAACCGAGCATCACATTGACCGTTAACGGATGCTGATGTATGAGCAACGATTCTTTTCGTAACAATGCATTATCAAGTGCAATCTCAAGGTCTGCATATATTTCACCGGAAGGCATCGTTTCAATGATATTTTTTTTGTGCAGCGCACGCGCAAATTCTTCAATGCTCGAACTGCCTGCAAAGGATAGAACATCAGAAGTAGGTTGAATCAGAAGTTCGTCAGAAGGCTTACCTTCGCGCAATGAGCGCATGATAATTTTAAGGTTAAGATGCATAACTTCAGTAGTGATAAAATTACTGAATGCTTTACCCTGCCCGCACAGTGCATCACTGAATGCAAGCAGCATTTTCATATAATAAGTGTCAAGCGCATGTTCGAAGTCAGACAGTTCACGTAATGTTCTCGTCTCAACGGAAAAAGAGGCAGTATCAAGAATGTCCTGAGGCGTCTCTTTTTTCATTAACTCGATAAAAAACGAATGAGGGTAATTGAGAGACGGCAACAACAGCTGTTCAACGTCTGCAGAAGGTATGCCGGCGATTTTTCCACGAATAATAGTTTTAACATTTTCGATGTCATATCGCTGTGCGTAAAGTTCAATGACTTTCTGCAGTTTTTCATCGGAGATGCGATGCAGCTTACGAAAGCTGTTCATCATGCTTTTGTTGAGTGCCATTTCAAGAGCAGCAGTATCTTTTGTATCTGCAACTTCTGAGATTTCTTTGTATCGGTCTACAAGACCACGCAAAATCTCCTGCGGGCCCATTTTCATGTACTGCTTCCACATCTCACCAGTAATAAGGTCGCTTTTCATCACACTAACCCGTGCGAATGCGTACGGATAAAAACCAAGCCGCAGCTTCTTGAATTTCATCGGAATAAGACCTCACTTAACTCGTTGAGATGACGCTGCTTTGTCTCTTCAAGTAGAGTATCAAAGCTCAGGTCAATGCTGATAGTTTCGGATTTGTTTTCCGCAATCAGACCGCCGCTGATATCGCCTGCGCGAACAGTAACGCCAGACACAGTAACAAGAGAAGTGTCTTCTTTGTTCACAACAACAGAATGAACATCAAGTTCACGCTGCGCACAGCGCAAGAGCTTTTCAATGATGTGCTTGCGCTCCGAAGATTTGAGTTCACAAAGCATTTTTTTCGTTTCGTCTACCGCAGCAGTAATCATTGCTTTCTTTTTGTCAAGAACCAGACGCTTCCCTTCGAATTCCGCAGCAGCCAATTCTTTTTTCCTCGCGACCTCAACAACCTGTGCTGCATGTGCTTTCTGCTGCTCTTTGTACTCTTTGAGTTGCTGCATTGTACTTTGCTGAATTCGCTTTACTTCTGCATCTGCCTCGTTCATGAGAAGCTTCGCTTTCTGTTTCGCTTCTTCACCGATGTGATGCTTTACTTCTTCAATACCCATAGTTTATCCTGCAAGCCTAATGATGAGGATTACAGCTACCAGTCCAAGGATGACAAGCGTTTCGGGAATGACTGTTAAGATTAATCCTTTTCCGAACAACTGTTCTTTTTCTGCCATTGCACCGACTGCCGCGACACCAATTTTGCTTTCTGCCCATGCGGTCGCAAAGGCACTTGCACCAAATGCTAATCCTGCGCCTACTGCAATTAAACCAGCTTCTGCCATTATAGTTCACCTTCCGTCTGTGCTTTCTTGCCAAACGGTATATATTCTATTCCTCCACCATGAAAAAATTTGGAGAAGCATTCAACGTAATGAAGCCTGACACTATGAAGAAATGGACCAATGACTCCTAATGCAATATTAATTCCATGACCAACAAGCATGATGAGCATCCCGCCAAGGATAAAGAAACCTCCTTTTTCAAACATGGGAAGTGCCAGGCTTTCATTCACAACAACGGCAAGTCCAACCGAAGCTAATCCGACAGCGCCAAGACGCATGTAGCTCAGCATGTTGCTGAACAGCGCAGGAATTTCAATGAGGCCTTTTACCCCCTCGCCAAGACAAAGGCCTATGACCGAAACAATCATGATAAGCGTCCCAACAATCCAGTGGACGGGAATGACTGAAGATAAACCCAACACAAGCACGACAAGTCCGATTTCAAGGACAATCCAGCTGAGTTTTTCAAGAACAGCTAATTTTAACCCATGTGCTTTCCAGACGTTGTAAAAGCCGATGAGCAGCCCGAGATTGACATGCAATGCTCCAATAAAGATACTAAAAGCCATAATACTCGGCAGTTCAAGACCACCAATCGCAACATTCCCATGCACACGGTTAAGAAGTCGTGGAAATGTGTAAACAACTTCTAACGCACCATGTCCTTCAACGATTTCTTTTACGAGACATAACCCACGCTTGCACAGCGCAGAGCCAGTTTCCACACTGACTGATTCAAAGCCGAAATATTCGCCATACACAAATCCAAAAAAGATTGAGACGATGCTCGCATAGATAAGCACATTACACCACGCTTTGATGTCAGGCTTCTTTTTCCGCAAGAATAAAAACAGCGCAAGAGTAACGAAACCATAGCCGACATCACCTAACATGATGCCAAAGAACAACGGAAACGTAATAAAAAGCAACGATGTTGGGTCAGCTTCAAAATAGCTTGGAAGCTCATACAGTTTAGTAAGAACCTCAAAACTTCGCACGGTTTTTTTGTTTGCGAGTTGCACGGGAACCGCTTCATCATGGTCAACATGCAACTCTTCAATCGTAACTCGTTTGCGTGTTGCATATTCAAGCGTTTTTGTGATACGCGCAAGATGTCGTGAAGGCACAAAACCGGTCGCAACAAAACTCTGTGCGGTGGTTGCAAACTGTAATGGCAATTCCGCTTTCTTGATTTCAATGTCGAGATATAATTCCACGTCAGTAATAAACTGAGCATGAGCTTTGCGCAACTGTTCTTTTTCTTTTTCACAAGCGCGGAGTTCTGTTGTAAGATGAGTAATCTGCTTTTTCAATTGTGCGGTTGAGGTCATATATTGTTCAACGGCAACTTGCACCCAACCAGTTTCCTGAAGTACTACGCGAACAAGCAATTCATCCTTCTTTTGAACAAACAGCGCACAAAGAATTTTTTGTCCCAGAGGAACCTGTTTGAATTCATGAGTAACTTTTAACCTACTCTGCAAAGTTTCAGGAGCGCAAAAGCCAACGAAACACGCCACGTAATGAAGTTTTTGAACAAGAGTTCTATCAATGCCAAGCGCATCAAGACCTGATGAGATTTCATGTTCTTCAGTTGCTTTTTGAAGCTGTGAGGTGAGTGTTTGTTCCTGCTCGCGCAATCGAAAAACATCGTGATGAACTGTTTCAAGCTGATTCATCTCTTTCTTGCCGAATGTTCTTTCGTGAGACAGCAGTTCAGAACCAAACTCCTGCAGAATTGCTTTAGCTTTGAGAAGTGAGCTGCTCAATGATTCTGCAGTAGCCAATGGATTTCCTTTACCAAGATTATATTCACCGTTGGAAGGATTAACATGAAACAAAGAAAGATTATAGAGCGTGTCAATGACACGAACCCCGACACTGTGAGGCGTGATTATTCGTATCTTTGTCATTGCTTCAGACATTACTGTTCACTCCAGCTCTGTTGTAATTTGTCAAGAAGCAGTAATGATGATTTTTTTATGGAGGAAGAAGCGTTTTTATCAAAAAGTTCAGCTTGTTTTGCATAGTCTTTCAGTATAGCTTTCTTTTTCTGTTCGATGTCTTTAAGTTCGCCGGCAATATACTCATCAGTTTCCTGTTCTATCTTTTTCTTTCCGTTCAAATGAGCAGCAATCGATTTTTCGTGAGCGTCTGCAATTTTCTTTTCTTTTTCGGTTTGAGCACGCTGAACAACAGCATCAGCATTTTTTTCAGCTTCGAGCAGTTCATGAATTGTATGCTCTTCGTTTGTCGCTTTAGGCTTACTCATAGTAGAATACGTGACTCCATTCTTTTTCTCCGATTCCAAACACTTTGAGCTGTATCTTAAATGTGTGCTACTTGGAGTATGGGAAGTACTTACTAACGAACAAGCAGGAAAAGTATTTATAGAACCTGTAATGGATTGAGCTTATGGAATTATTCCAAATCTACAATGTGTATTATGATGCGACTGGATATGAAGCATATGAACCGGTAAAATGGGCTGTTGTGGCTGCACGTGATGAGAGAAAGGCAGAATCATTGCTGGAACGGGCTATAAAACAAGGTATTGTAAGACAACTACCCAATAAAGAACCAGTACCACTGAGAATTTTGGATGTGCAAAGAACACAACACAACTCAGACAGAGAAGGCATAATTTTCTTATAGGATTGAGCACTAAATCGAGGATTAGCTAAATTTGAGTTATTTCATCAAAGCTTCAGACTTAGTGACATACTCTCCCTCTAAAAGAGAGGAGCCTCTTGTTTCATCGACGGAACTACCTGCTCCATCTCCACAAGCGTTGATTCGGCTGTGCCCCAGCCTATTTCTTTGAGCGTCAGACGCTTTATCTCAAGTGCCGAGTTGTAATCTCTTGCTGCAGTAAAACCGCAGTTGCTGCATTCGTGTGTTCTCTGCCATAACTCTTTCGGCACTATTGTCTGGCATTGACTGCATCGTTGTGTCGTCCCTTTTGTTGCAACAGGTATCAACAGCTTACCAGCACTTGCAGCCTTGTACGCTATGAACTGTCGCAGTCGTCCCCACGATGCATCCTGCCTTGATTTTGAAAACATATCTTTCTTCAACGTCATCGGCATGTCTTCCATGCCAATCACATCATACTGTGTTGTGTAATAATAGGAAATTTTGTGCAGAAAATCTGTGCGGATATTTTTTATTTTTTCATGTCTGCAAGCTACTTGTATCCTACACTTGTTACGATTTTTGCTTCCTTTCTTCTTTGTTGAAAGTTTGCGCTGCAGCTTCGCCAACTTCACTTCATTCTTTTTCAAATGTCGTGGATTCTTCACAACATGACCATCACTGTCATACACAAAATTGTCCAGTCCAACATCAATCCCGACAACTTTTGTGATTGGCTGCTGAACAATGGATTTCTTTTCATCGCTGACTACAAAAGCAAACCACTTGCCTGATTGTTCATGCTTGATTGTCACTTGTTTGATTTCTCCTTTGATAACACGATGGCAGCGAATTGGAATATCGCCAATCTTTGACAGACGGAGTGTGTTGTTGCGCTTACCTGTTCCAATCAGTTTGAAACCAGACTGGTTATATGTGAAAGTCTTGAACCAGCCTTTACCTTTGAAACGCAACGAGCCAACGTTTCTACCTCGCTTCTTCGTCTGCGACAAAGCACGCAGGTTTGAGAACAGGCGGTAACATTCGTACTGCATTGTCTTTGAGTAAAGCCGTTTGAATCTGCTGTCGCAGATTTTCATGTCAGGAATGATGCCCTGAATCTGCGCTTTGTCGATGACTTTTTGTTCCTGCAGCTCGCCAAGCAGAATGTTGTACGTCTGCCTGCACAATTCAATAGTGTCAAACATCTTCTGCTCAACCTGCTCGCTTGGATAGAGACGAAATTTGTAGGTCTTCATCACAACTTTTCTTGATTTATTCATTTATATATCTCACGCGCACGCCCGAAAAAATGTCCAGTGGCTTTCATTAGTGCCTGCTTCGCAGAATAAACATCTGAAGTGGTACGCAAACAACTTCATTGTTCTTTTCTTTTTCCTGCGGAAAAACCGCTTCGCTGAAAATAACATGAGTCGTTTGCTCAAAGCCCACTTCGTCGGCGGGCTCGAAGAGCACGCTACGAGGTGGAAAGATGGCGAAGTGGAATGCAATGAGAAATGTGAATTGGAAAGTAGTCAGAATGCTTGAAAAAAGAGCATTAGATATCGACCCAACAAAGCACTTTAACCCTTGGAAATACTGTGAAGAACTTGAAGAAAAAATGCAACAATTCAGAAGCACAAGACATTGTAAGTATATGCTTAATTTTCACATTGTTTGGTGCCCAAGAGGACGAGTAAAAATACTTTTTCACGAAGTACGAGTGCTGCTGCGAATTGTGATTGAAGCAATATGCAAAGAGAATAATTGGCTCCCTTTGGCTATCGAGCCAATGCCAGACCACATCCATTTGTTTGTAAGTACAAAAGACCCTCGTGAGATTGTTCTTGGCAAGCTCAAGGGTCAATCATCTGCTTTTTTACAAAGATGCTTCCCGATATTACGCGAAGCACTTACAGATGGGCATCTATGGAGTGGCAGCTATTTCATATCGTCCATTGGAAACGTGTCTGGCAAGACACTGCTCAAGTATCTCGCAAAGCAATGGAAAGAGTTTGGCGACCCACGATATGAGCTGACGATGGCAGCATTACACAAAAATCAGAAAGTGCTCACGGGGTTTTTCTCAACCCCTCCAAATTAGAGGGGACTTCGATTCTTATTAAC
>Ga0209541_10012619_pt1 | contig 13055 bp, 12 predicted proteins | sample RifCSPlowO2_01_FD_184027 | JGI IMG/M metagenome (GOLD analysis project Ga0209541, IMG submission 184027) | Groundwater microbial communities from Rifle, Colorado - Rifle CSP2_plank lowO2_0.1 (SPAdes) (version 2) | ecosystem: Environmental > Aquatic > Deep subsurface > Groundwater | place...
GTTTACGGACGCTTCATATTTGGATTAAATCTTTTCAGCGTTCATTTGACCTGAATCAGAGCCGGGTGTAGTATAGATGGCGATGGAAAATATTAATATTCATAAAACAGCGGTTATTCATCGGGATGCCAAACTGTCTTCCGGAGTGAGCGTGGGGCCGTATTCGGTTATTGAAGGCAGCGTTACGCTTGGGGACAATGTTCGTATTGGAAGCCATTGTGTCGTCACCGGCCAGACGACGATAGGCCGCAATTGCAAGGTCTATACCGGCGCGGTCATTGGCAGCGCCCCCCAGGATAAAAAATTTTCGTACGACGATAATGTTTTTTTGAATATCGGCGAGAATAACGTTATCCGTGAATATGTCACCATCAATCCGGGGACTCTCGATGGCGGCGGCAAGACCGTTATCGGCAGCAACAATTTGATTATGGCTTATTCGCACGTAGCCCACGATTGCATCATCGGCAATAATTGCGTGATGGCCAACGCCGCAACACTGGGTGGGCATGTGACCTTGGAGGACAGTGCTGTCATCGGCGGGTTGAGCGCCGTGCATCAGTTCGTCCATCTGGGAAGACTTTCCATTATCGGTGGATGTTCGAAAGTGGTGCAGGATGTTCTGCCGTTTTCGATGTGCGATGGCCATCCGGCGGCCGCGATCAATATCAACACGGTCGGATTAAAGCGCGCCCAGGTTTCGCCGGAGACGATTCAAAAAGTAAAAAAAGCATTCAGGATATTGTTTCGCCTCGGCCTAAGCCGGGCCCATGCCCTGGAAAAAATCGCGAATGAAATCGAGACCTGCCCGGAAATCGAGCACCTGGTATTTTTCGCGAAAACCTCAAAAAGAGGGTTGTGCTCCGCGCCCAATGTGCCATCGCCAAATCCCGACGATGACGTATGATTTTTATCCTCTTTGCGTTTTCCGCTTATGGACAAGAAAACTCTTGGCCTGATCGCCGGTAACGGAAAATTTCCACTGCTTTTCGCCCAAAAAGCCCGCTCCCAGGGATATTACGTCGTTGCCGCCGCCATCCGGGGAGACACTTCCTTTGCGTTGAGATTTTGTGTCGATCAATGGATGTGGTTTAAAGTCGGTGAATTGAAAAAGCTTTTCGCGTTTTTCGCGCAGGCGGGGGTCCGCGAAGTGATCATGGCAGGCCAGGTCAATCCGGATAATCTTTTCGAGAAAAACGTTGTCTTCGATAAGGAGTTTCAGAAAGTTTTTGACGCCATCCGCGACCGCAAGGCCGATACCATTTTTTCCGCCATCGCCGACAAGCTTCAGGCCCGGGGAATCCGGCTGGTTGATTCCACGTTCTTGCTCAAGGAATATCTGGCACCGAAGGGGACTTTGACGCGCCGCGCGCCCACGGAGCGGGAATTAGACGACATCGAATTCGGCAGGAACATCGCCAAGGCGATGGGTGGCATGGATGTGGGGCAGACGGTTGTCGTTAAGGAAAAGGCGATTGTCGCCATCGAAGCCATGGAAGGCACCGACCGGACCATCGCGCGCGGCGGTGGAATCGCCCGCGACGGGGCGGTCGTTGTCAAGATGAGTAAACCCAGCCAGGACCTGCGTTTTGATGTGCCGGTCGTGGGTCCGCGTACCATCCAAACGATGACCCGTGCCCGTGCCCGTTGCTTGGGAATCGAGGCGGGCAAAACACTTCTCCTTGACCGGGACCGCTGCGTGCGTCTTGCCAATAAAGCGGGGATCTGTATCGTAGCCGCGTAAGTCCAAGCCCGAATAATCTTTCGGGTCATTGACACCTTCTGACTTTTTCTATATAATCTTCCTATTCATTTATTTATAAATATTAGACATATTTAATTTCATGGAACTTGATGAAATAAAGCGAGTTAGGTTAGAAAAGCTCAATAACCTTAGAGCTGGAGGGTGGGACCCTTATGCAGGGGGGTTTCTCCCGTCGCATACAGTTGCCCAAGCGTTAGGAGCCTTTAGTGAGGGGCAAGAAGTTGCTTTGGCCGGCCGGCTTATTGCCAATCGCAGTCATGGCAAAGTTGTCTTTGCCGACATCCAGGATCAAACCGGGAAAATGCAGCTTTTCATCAAAGCGGATGCTTTAAACATCATCAAGGATCTGGATATCGGGGATATCATCGGCGTTAAAGGGGCTTTGTTTAAAACCAAGACGGGACAAGAAAGCGTGCGCGTGGCCGAGATCCAGGTTTTATGCAAATCGTTGATGAGTTTACCGGAGAAATGGCACGGGCTCAAGGACGTTGAGACCAGATACCGTCAAAGGTACGTTGATCTCATCGTTAACAAGGAAGTCCGTGATCTATTTATCAAGCGCAGTCAGATCGTCCGGTCTATCCGTTCTTTTCTGGATACACGCGGTTTTCTGGAGGTCGAGACCCCAATGCTGCAGCCGATGGCCGGCGGCGCGCGCGGGCGGCCTTTTAAGAGTATGCATAACGCTTATGATATGGAAGTGTTTTTGCGTATCGCTCCGGAATTGTACCTCAAGCGTTTATTGGTCGGCGGCCTCGAGCGCGTTTATGAGATGAATCGCAATTTTCGTAACGAAGGGATTTCCACGCGGCACAATCCGGAATTTACCATGCTCGAGGTCTACCAGGCTTACGGGAATTATGAGGATATGATGAAATTGACCGAGGACCTTATTAGCAGTCTGGTCAAGGAAATGAACGGTTCGTATCAATTCACGTACCAGGGTAAGACCATCGATTTTACACCGCCGTGGGAGTGCCGGTCGTTCGCCAGGATTGTCGATGAGAAATTTGGTATAAAGCCCGCAGATGATGCCCAGGCAATGTTAAAGAAATTGGACAAGCATAAAGCGCATTCGATCAAAAAAGACGACCGGCTGACGCGTTCCGGCGTCATGAAGATCGTCGAAGAAATGCTGGAGGAAGAGGAAATTGTCAATCCGGTATTCTTTACGGAATATTTTACGTTCCTGTGTCCTTTGGCCAAAACGATGCCGGAGAATCCAGCCATTTCCCAGCGTTTTGAAGTTTTTATCGGTGGGTTAGAAATCGGTAACGCGTACTCCGAGTTGAATGATCCCATTGAACAGCGCAGACGATTGAGTGAGGATTTAGAAGACGATACAGAAACCGGCAACAGAAAGGTCGATGTGGATTTTATTCATGCCTTGGAATACGGGATGCCGCCGGCCGGCGGGCTGGGGATCGGCATTGACCGGCTGGTCATGCTTTTGACCGACGCGGCGTCCATCCGGGATGTTATTTTATTCCCGCTTCTTAAACCCGAGGGACATTAAGATCATATGAACTACGAGAACTGGATCAGTTACCGGTACCTGATCGCGAGCAAGGGAAGGTTTCTGACCTTTTTAAACGTGATCTCCGTAGGCGGTGTGGCGATCGGCGTGGCGGCCTTGATCGTGGTGACGGGGGTGATGACCGGTTTCGGCAATAATCTGCGCGAGAAGATCATCGGCACGACCCCGCACATCATGATCGAGACCGAAGGCGGTGTGCAGGATTTTGCGTCGGTCCAGAAAAAAATCAGTGGGCTGGACGGGGTCCAAGGGTCTTCCCCGTATATCCAGGGCAATGTTTTTCTGGAAAATGGCAGCCAGGTGGTCGGCCTGGTCGTGCGCGGCATTGTTCCGGAAACGGAAAAGAAGATCACCAGCGTCGATAAATATCTGGTCAAAGGCGATTTTGCCGCCTTGGATACCGATGGCGTCATTGTCGGCAGTGAGCTCGCCAGGTATTTCGGATATTCGCTGGGGGATACAATCCATATTATCGCGCCTGGATCGGGCATCGCCGGCACGGGCTGGAAACAGAATCTGAAAATAGCCGGTATATTCACAACGGGGATGGTGGATTACGACACGAACCTGGTCATCGTGCACCTAAAAAAGGCCCAGCAAATATTTCATTTGGCCGGCAATACGGCCAGCGGGATCGGAGTCAGGGTTGATAATCCCAATAAAGTCGATCTGGTCCAGAGCTCCATTCATGGCTTGATCGGCTATGGGTTCGTCGTCAAAACGTGGATTGACATGAACCGTAACCTCTTTGACGCTTTAATTCTGGAAAAATGGGGGTTGTTCCTCGTTTTGACGCTGATGGTGGTGGTCGCTTCGTTTAATATCATCAGCACTCTTATCGTAACCGTAACGAGCAAGGTCCATGACATCGGGATCTTGCAGTCCATCGGCGTGCCCAAAAGTTCCATAAGGAGGATTTTCACCAGGCAGGGGATTTTTATCGGTTCCTTGGGGACCCTTTTGGGGGTTTTTGCCGGCGTGGGATTAAGTTACTTTTTACGGACATACGTCCAGGTTCCCAGGGAGATTTATTCGATCGACCACGTGCCGGTTGAGCTGCAGTTTTCCGATATGTTGGCCATCATTATCGCCGCGATGGTAATTAGTTTCCTGGCCACGATTTACCCGGCGGCGAAGGCGGCGAATTTGCAGCCGGTGGAAGCGTTGCGATATGAGTAGCCCTGGGGTATTGCTGGAGGCGGCCGGCATCCATAAATCGTATCGCACGGCTAATACCACTTTACACGTTTTGAAGGGAATTGATGTGACCATTGGCGATGGCGAGATCGTTTCGCTGGTTGGGCCGTCGGGAGCGGGGAAATCGACCTTGCTGCATATTCTTGGCGGGCTGGATGTCCCCGAAAAAGGGACGGTGACGCTGCAAGGCGAAAATATTTACAGCCTCGGCGACGCCCAGCGGGCGAGGGTCCGCAACAGCAAGATGGGATTTATTTTCCAGTTCTATCATTTGCTTCAGGAATTTACGGCGCTGGAAAATGTCTTGCTGCCGGCGTTGATCAAGTCTAATGAGCGAAACAGCGCCCGGCTGGAATCACAGGGGAAAGCTTTTTTAAAACAGGTAGGACTGGAAAAACGGGCCGGGCACAAGCCGTACCAATTGTCAGGCGGCGAGCAGCAGCGCGTGGCGATCGCCCGGGCCCTGATCAACCGGCCCGCCATTATTTTCTGCGATGAGCCCACGGGAAACCTGGATTCGCAGACGGGCAAGGAGATGATCGGGCTCTTAAAGGAGTTGAATACTCAAAATAAACAGACCTTTGTGATCGTGACTCATGATGAGCAGATTGCCCGCATGAGCCACCGGATCATCCAGATGCAGGACGGGAGGCTGAAATGAAAATTTATATCAATGGCAAATTTGTTTCACGTAAAGACGCGAAGGTGTCCGTCTTCGATCATGGGCTCCTTTATGGCGACGGGGCCTTTGAGGGCATCCGGTCGTATCAAAGGCGCGTGTTCAAGCTGGAAGATCATATGGACCGTCTCTATGAAACGGCCCACACACTGATGATCCAGATCCCGCTGACCAAAAGTCAGATGATGGCGGCCATCGTGGCGACGCTTCAAAAGAATAATATCAGTGATGGTTATATCCGTGTCATCGTCACCCGCGGTGAAGGGGACCTGGGGTTGGACCCGCGCAAATGTTACGGTAAACCCAACGTGATCATCATCACAGATAAGATTACGCTTTACGCCAGGGAACTGTATAATAAAGGCATGGCGATCATCACGGTGCCTACCGTGCGCAATAATCCCGAAGCGCTCAATCCGCGGTTAAAATCGCTTAATTATCTCAATAATATCCTCGCCAAGATTGAAGCAAACAACTCCGGTTATGCCGAGGCGATCATGCTGGACCATCAAGGGTACGTGGCCGAATGCACGGGGGACAATATTTTTATTGTCAAACACGGCGTGTTGTCTACCCCCAGCCAGGGGCGGTTGCAAGGGATCACGCGCGATGCGGTGATGGTCCTGGCGAAAAACAGCAAGATCGTCGTGGAAGAGCGGTTCATCACCCGTCATGAAGTGTACACGGCGGAGGAATGTTTCTTGACCGGAACGGCCGCCGAGATCATCCCGGTTGTCAAAGTCGACGGCCGGGCAATCGGTACGGGCAAGCCCGGCGCGATGACGCTCAAGATGATCAAGATGTTCCGGGCGCTAACGGGCCAAAGCGGCGTTAAATATTAAATGAAAGGGATTCCCCGGTCATGATGTGCGATATTTGCGGGAAGAAAAAAGCGACGGTCCACCTGACGGAGATCGTTGATGAACAGATGTCGGAAATGCATCTGTGCGAGGAATGCGCGCGCCAGAAAAGCGTCCAGATGGAGCAGCAGTTCGGTCTGGCGGATCTTTTGGCGGGGTTGGCCGATTTCGGCAAGACTGCCGGCGGTGAGGCCGAGAAGGTCGATCTGCAGTGTCCCAACTGCGGCATGACGTACGAGGAATTCCGGAAATTCGGTCGTCTGGGCTGCAGCGAATGCTACGAGGCATTCAAGATGTATTTGACGACACTTCTTAAAAAAATCCATGGTTCCAATCAGCACTTGGGGAAAATGCCCGTTCGGATGCCACAGGCGGAAAAAAAGCGCATTGAAAGTCTCCAGGAATTACGCAACCAGTTGATGCAGGCCATCCAGATGGAAGACTTTGAAAAGGCCGCGCATCTGCGCGACAAGGTACGGGAAGTGGAAAAGCTCGAGAAGAAAGAAAACGACAAGAAGGAAAAAAAGAAATAAACCGCTATGGAATTTAACGACTTTGTACATAGCACCGGACAGTGGTTAATGGGTACGGGCACCAACGCCAATATCGTGATGTCTTCACGTATCCGTTTGGCGCGCAATTTGGTGAAAAAGCCTTTCCCCAACAAGGCCCGGAAAAAAGACCTGGTAGATATCATGGGGATGATTCAGGATACAATCGCGCAGAATGATTATTTCAAGAATTCATTGTTTGTCAAGATCAGCGAACTGGATAACGTCGACAAGCAATTCCTGATCGAACGGCATTTGATGAGCCATGAGCATGCCGCCAATCCCGAAGGCAAAGCCCTGGTTGTTTCCAAGGAAGAGGTCCTTTCGGTGATGATCAACGAGGAAGATCACATGCGCATCCAGGTCTTGAAATCCGGTTTTGACCTGGATGAGACCTGGAAGATCGCTGACACCATCGATGATTCTCTCGCCCAGAAATTGGATTTCGCGTATTCCGGCAGCTGGGGGTATTTGACCGCCTGCCCGACGAATACGGGAACGGCGATGCGCGGCTCCGTAATGCTGCATCTGCCGGCGCTCGTGATGACCAAACAGATCAGCAAGGTCTTGAACGCCATCTCGAAACTTAATTTCGCCTCGCGCGGTTTTTACGGCGAGGGCACGCAGGCGAGCGGCAACTTTTACCAGATCTCCAACCAGGTCTCGATGGGGCACAGCGAGCAGGACGTTATTCAAAACATCCGTGGCCTTATCTGCCAGGTCATTGAGCAGGAGGAACAGGCCCGGCAGGCGCTGATCTTGCAGAACCGTCCGGTCCTGGAAGATAAAATTTTCCGCTCGTACGGGGTTTTAAAAAATGCGCATATCATCTCCAGCCAGGAAACGGTAGAGTTGCTTTCGATGGTGCGCGTGGGGATCGACCTTAATATTATCAAAAATGTCGACCGTCATGCCATCAATGAGTTGTTTTTGATGATCCAGCCGGCCCATCTGCAGAAGCTCGATGGGAAGAAATTGTCGTCGGCTGAACGGGATACCAAAAGAGCCAGTCTTATACGTGAAAAATTAGGAGGGTAGTATCATGTTCAATAGATTTACGGAAAGAGCGCGGAAAGTGATCGTCTACGCCAAAGAAGAAGCGCGGCGTTTCAACCATGATTATATCGGCACGGAACATCTCCTGCTGGGGCTGGTGCGCGAAGGAGAAGGCGTCGCGGCGGCCGTTTTGCAGAAACTGGGCATTGATCTGGAGACCATCCGCATCGAAGTCGAAAAAATGGTTCAGCCGGGTCCGCAGACGCAGGTGCTGGGAGATATTCCTTTTACGCCGCGTTCCAAGAAGGCGCTGGAACTTTCCGCCGAGGAAGCGCGGGCGCTGGGGCACAATTATATCGGGACCGAGCATCTTCTTTTGGGACTGGTCAAGGAAGGCGAAGGCATGGCCTATCGCGTTTTACTGAATTTAGGATTGGATCTGGCAAAACTGCGTAACGAAGTGATGGAATTGTTGGGCTCCGGTATCCCCGGCTATGGCACGCAGGAACCGGCCAAGTCCGATAAAACGCCCGCCATCGACGCGTACGGCCGTAATTTGAACAAGTTGGCCAAGGAAGGGAAGCTGGACCCGGTCATAGGACGCAAGGAAGAAATCCAGCGGATCTTGCAGATCCTGAGCCGCCGCACCAAAAATAATCCTGTCCTGCTGGGAGAAGCCGGCGTCGGGAAAACGGCTATTGTCGAGGGACTCGCGCAAATGATTGTCCAGGGAGAAGTCCCGGAGATCTTGCGGGATAAGACGATCGTCGTCCTGGATTTGGCGTTGATGATCGCGGGAACCAAATACCGCGGGCAGTTCGAAGAGCGCATCAAGGCGGTCATGGACGAGATCAGGCGTTCCGGAAAACTTATTTTGTTCATTGATGAACTGCATACGCTGGTGGGGGCCGGCGCCGCCGAGGGCGCTATCGACGCGGCCAATATTCTCAAGCCCGCTCTCGCGCGCGGGGAGATCCAGTGCATCGGCGCGACGACCCTGGATGAATACCGTAAATATATCGAGAAAGACGCCGCGCTCGAGCGCCGCTTTCAGACGATTATCGTCGAACCGCCGTCGGTGGAGGAGGCTATCCAGATCCTCAGTGGCTTGCGCGATCGATACGAGGCGCATCACCGCGTAAAATTTTCCGATGAATCGCTCGACGCGGCCGTGCGGCTTTCGGACCGCTATATTTCCGGTCGTGCGCTGCCCGATAAGGCGGTGGATATCCTGGATGAAGCCGGAGCCCGGGCGCGTTTAAACGCGATGGTCGTCCCCAACGGGATGAAGGAACTGGAAGAAAAGATCGAATCGTTGAAAAAAGAAAAAGAATCGCATATCAAAAGTCAGGATTTCGAAAAGGCCGCGCACATGCGCGATGTGGAGCGCGAAACGCGCACCGAGCTTGAAGAGATCAAAAGGAAATGGTCGGAGGAGCGCGACAAGGCGACGCTCGTTATAGGATATGAAGACGTGGCCAAGATTGTTTCCCAGTGGACGAAAATACCACTGGTCCAGCTCGAAGAGGAAGAGACCAAGAAGTTGCTGAAGATGGAGGATTATCTGCACAAAGTCGTCATCGGGCAGGAAGAGCCCATCAACGCCATTGCCCGCGCGGTACGGCGTTCCCGGGCGGGGATCAAGAATCCGCGCCGGCCGATCGGTTCGTTCATCTTCCTGGGACCGACGGGTGTTGGAAAGACGTTGCTGGCGCAGGCGCTGGCGGAATTCATGTTCGGCAGCAAAGATTCTCTCGTGCAGATCGATATGTCCGAGTATATGGACAAATTCAACGTGTCACGGCTTATTGGTGCTCCGCCGGGTTACGTGGGTTATGAAGAAGGCGGGCAACTGACCGAAAAAGTGCGGCGCAAGCCTTATTCCGTTATTCTTCTGGATGAAATCGAAAAAGCGCATCCGGACGTTTTTAATATCCTCTTGCAGGTTTTCGAGGAGGGACGTTTGACGGACAGCCTTGGCCGGAAGGTGGATTTTCGCAACACCGTCATCCTGATGACCTCCAACGTCGGCGCGGATATGCTGCGTAAACAGGGATCATTGGGATTTGTCGCCCCCAAAGAGGACGTCACGTATGAGCATATGAAGCTGCGTCTTCTGGAAGAGGTCAAAAAAACGTTCAAACCCGAGTTCTTGAACCGCGTCGATGATATTATTGTCTTTAAATCGCTCACTAAGGAGAACCTTCATGATATCGTTGAGCTGGAGATCGCCGATGTGGTCAAGCGCCTGCAGGATAGACACATTGATGTGCAACTTACCAAAGACGCCATGGAGCTTCTGATCGAAAAAGGTTTTGATCCCGTTTACGGGGCCAGACCGCTTAAAAGGACGATCCAGCGGCTTCTGGAAGATCCCATGGCGGAAGAACTGCTTTCGGGGCATGTCAAGGAAGGCAGCAAGGTTAAAGTCAGTCGTAAAGATGAACAGCTCGTTTTTGTATGATGCATTCAAGAGCGGCAGGAGCTTCATGACAGCAAAAGTCTTGGCGGGCGGGTGTTTATTGGCCTTGTTTTTTGTCCCCTGCGCTTTTGCCAACGTCATCGTTACCTTTCATGGCCAGGTTGATTTTACCCAAAAACAGTTTGTCGTTACATTAGACTTCCCCGGGAATTCCCCGGACACCGCTCCCGGGAAATTGGCGCATAAGCAACCCTCTCTTGCTATCAGCGGCGCGAAAGTCTCCGACAAGGATTATCGTTTTTCCCTCAATATCGATCATCTGCGCACACCCGTTTACGATCTCTTGAGCAAAATCGAAAGTTCCCTTGAGGTTGACCCGCGCTCCGCAGGCGAAAACGTACCCGTGGTGCGCGGCGAGATATGGAGCCAGAACTCTCTCGTCGATTACAAGCCCATCCGCGAATTGACCGGGCACTTCGAGATCAAGGACAGTCAACTGTTGTTGAAATCTTTTTCCTTTGGTAATTTGAGCTGTCAGGGATTGTTGGATCTCGTTTATCCTTATAAAATGGATATGAGGGTTCTTCTGAATGATGTCGCGATGGAGGATTTCCTGAATTTCTGGATCAGGAATCAGGACTATAGAACCTTTGGCACCGTCTCCGGAGAGATCGGCGTTTCGGGCACGTGGGATCGTCTGGGGTTAACGGGCAGTCTTGAAAGTTTCGCTGGATATGTCGAGCAGCTGGAATATAACAGCATCCACCTTAATGCCCAGGGCGTTTATCCGCGGCTGAACATTGGGCAATCCACGATTTCGAAGGCAGACGGGCTGAGCTTTACGTTTAGCGGTCCGATCGACTTAAGCGACCAGGAGAATTTTCAAAAGCAGATCGGCGCGCTTGTTCTCGCGCCACTTGTCAGTGATTCGGCGTCAGAGAGGGAATGGACGATCAAGCGTTTGGACCAGCCTAACTCGGGATCAACGGAAATCAAATATCTTTTACGCAAAGACGACAAACTCAACGAATCCTCCGGCATGATTGGCGTTGAACAAACGATGAATTTTTAGCTCGAGCTTTCGACTATGGGGAATTATTTTCAATCATTTTCCGGCGGCGTGGTTTTCCGGCTTGTCCTTTACATCGGGGAAATCGCGGTCCTTTTCGGACAAACCGTTTACTTGTGCTTCATTCCGCCGTTTAAAGGCGAGCGGGTCCTCATTCAAGCCAAACAGATCGGTCCGGGCAGTTTTTTTATCTCGGCGCTGGTCGCCTTTTTTATCGGGATGATCATGGCCTTGCAGATGGCTTACCAGATGACCAAACTGTCCGCGGAAATCTATATCCCTAACGTCATCGCGGTTTCCTTGACCCGGGAACTCGCGCCTGTCCTGACGGCTTTGATCGTCGCCGGCCGCGTCGGGGCCGGCATCACGGCGGAACTGGGCTCCATGACAGTCACCGAACAAGTCGAGGCCCTCAAGGCGTTTGCCGTCAACCCGGTCAAATACCTCGTCGTGCCGCGATTTTTGGGACTTATCCTGATGCTGCCGGTGTTGAGCATTTTCGCGGATTTGATCGGCATTATGGGCGGGTTCGTCATCTGTGTGACCAAGCTTTATATCAGCCCGGCGCTGTATTTTACCATGATCGCCGAATCACTGGCGATCAAGGATGTCCTGACGGGGTTGTTCAAGACAATATTTTTCGGCGCCATCATCGCGCTGGTGGGGTGCCACCAGGGATTGAATGTCAGAAGCGGCGCGGAAGGGGTGGGAAGGGCGACCACGATCTCGGTCGTGGCATCGTTCATCCTGATCATCATGGTCGATTGTTTGTTCACAACTCTTTTTTACTTCGTATTGCACGTATAATGATCGAGATATCGCATTTGCACAAATCGTTCGGCCAGCACGTCATCCTCAACGATCTGAACCTGACGATCAAAGAAGGGGAGACGAAGGTCGTCATCGGTCGTTCCGGGACCGGGAAAAGCGTTCTTTTGAAGAACATCATCGGCATCCTTCGTCCGGATGCCGGTTCGATCAAGATCAACGGCGCGGAAGTCACGACCCTCAACGAACGGGATTATAACAAGATCCGCATGCAGATGGGGATGGTCTTTCAGGGCGGGGCCCTGTTTGATTCGATGAACGTCGCCGAGAATGTGGCGTTCGTCCTGGATGAATTCATGAGCGTGGACAAAAAAACGGTCCAGGCGAAGGTGGAGCGGTGCCTGGGGATGGTGGGCTTGTCCGGCATCGAAGAAATGATGCCATCGGAATTAAGCGGCGGGATGAGAAAGCGCGTGAGTCTGGCGAGGGTCCTGTGCATGGAGCCGCGGATCATTTTTTATGACGAGCCCACAACGGGGGTGGATCCCATCACATCGGATGTGATCAACAATCTGATCGTTGATCTGCGCCAGAAGCTCAAGGTGACCTCTATTGTGGTCACGCATGATATGAACTCGGCGTATAAAGTGGCGGATCACATCGTGATGCTCTATCACGGCCAGGTGGTCGCTGAAGGGACACCCCGGGAGATCCAGAGCACGAAGCACCCCGTTGTCAAGCAGTTCATTAACGGCGAGGCCAAAGGTCCTATTACGGAGAACGAAAACCTGATTTTTGGATACACAGACTAACAAACGTAACAAACGGAGATCGATATGCCCAAAGAAAAGAGTCTCGAATTCAAAGTTGGTTTTTTTGTCCTGCTTGCCTTGATTGGTTTGGCAGTTTTTATATTTTCCATCACCGACTCCCCGATTTTTGAGGGCGGCAAGACGTTCCAGGCGGTCTTTAACTTCGCCAACGGCTTGAAAAAGAGCGCGCCGGTCCGCATCGCCGGTGTTGATCAGGGGATCGTTCAAGAGATCAACTTGTTCTTTGATCCGAATGTCCGCAGGACCAAGGCCGAGATCGTCCTTTGGGTTAAAAAAGACGTTCAGATTCCGAAAGATTCCACGATCATGATTAATCAGCTGGGGCTGATGGGAGAGAAATATATCGAGATTACGCCAGGAAACGACATTAATGAATTT
>Ga0209541_10012620_pt1 | contig 13054 bp, 13 predicted proteins | sample RifCSPlowO2_01_FD_184027 | JGI IMG/M metagenome (GOLD analysis project Ga0209541, IMG submission 184027) | Groundwater microbial communities from Rifle, Colorado - Rifle CSP2_plank lowO2_0.1 (SPAdes) (version 2) | ecosystem: Environmental > Aquatic > Deep subsurface > Groundwater | place...
CGAAGATAAATTCCACTCAGTAATACGCGATTCAAACAATAATTTACAGAAAGATTACGATAAACAGTATTATGTGAAACTAAAGGAAAAATTTGTGGAATGGGCAAATGAGAATGTTTTAAATTACTTATTATCAAAATACCAAGGCAGATGGCGAGATGAGTTTAAAGAAGAGATTTGGCCCGTAGTACTAGAAACTAGCTGGCAGGAGTATTTGGATGACTGATACAAACAACGAAAAGAAAAAACTGCTGCTCGTGCAGAAATTGTCCAAAGAAAATTCGCCAAAGCTTCCATACCATAACTTCTCCCACGCCATACGGGTCTTACGCGCCGTAAGAAAATTAGTAAAACTGGAACATATTTCTCGAAATGAAAAATTTCTACTCGAAACTGCCGCGCTGCTGCACGATGTTGTTTACGTTGTCGGAAGAAAAGATAACGAAGATAAAAGTGCAGAGTTTGCCAGAAAGAATTTGCATGCCGTTGGTTACGGCGCAAAACAAATAACCGAAATTGCAAATTTGATTTTAGCCACAAAGAGCCGCTTGGTAAAACCAAAAAATAAATTGCAAAAAATACTTCGGGACGCAGATACATTTAATGTCAGCACGGAAAACTTTTTTGCGGAAGGAAATAAAATTAAAAAAGAGATAGGTATAGAATCTGAATTAGTTTGGGCAGATAAGCAGATGCGCTTTCTTGAAACGCACGAATATTACACAAATTCCGCTAATAATTTATTGAGTGCTGGCAAAAGGAAAAACATAGATTCGCTCAAGGCAATGCAGGCCATATTAATGGAGGTGGAGAAATGATATTCAAAGGTCCGAGGTAAAAATGTTGGATTGCCGCAGCGTTAGCTGCCTCAGAAGCCAAGAGTTAGCCGCCATAGAAAAGGCAAAATCATCGGCAGATAAAGGCAAGCTTTTGGAAATAAAGCACATGGCAGAGCGCTATATTCCGCTGGACATTGACTGCGAGCAGACAAGTTTTTGGCTTTTTTATTTGCCAGATTTTACAAATATTTTCAAGGACTGGTACGCGCGTTATACGGCAGGCATAATTGAAACATACAAAACAAATGCGCATGCCTGCATCCACCGCAGCGCAGAATATTTTCTGCTAAAATATTGCGGCCAGCGCCCGAAAGAACTTGTTTTGAAAAAACTCGAAGAAAATCCCAAGTGGATATATGATTTAATTTCCGAAGTTCATAAGAGCGAAGCTGATTGCAGCAGGGAACTTTGGAAGTTTGAAAATAATTTAAAAAATTCCAGTGCGCCGGATGTAGCAGAATTAATTGATAAAGTAAATAATTTCGCAGCATATGGTTTGGATAATGTTTTCCCAGAAAATTATTTTGTAAAAAAGTTTCCATTTGCATATTTATCGGGGCTGTACCCAAATAATTTAAGTTCTTGGCTGATGATCTGGGAAAAGGCAGTGACATGTTTGGATGCGGTTTATAATAAAGAGAAAACCGAAGGGCAGGCTGCACAAGAAATAGCAGACATAAGTTACTTGCGCTGGGGCGACATGGAATCTAAAGAGGATGATTTAAAATTTGCTCAGCGCTATATGGGCCGATTAAAAATAAGTTTCCCAAATTGGTTCTCTATTTGCGATTACAGGGAAAAAAAGAAGGAAGACGAAAGAATTAATCTGAATTTATCGCGGCATATTAGTTACGCAAATGAAATTTCCGCACAAATGAATGCAAACGATAAAGAGATTTTTAAATCAATGGCTTATTTTGCCTGCGAGTCAATAGCATATAACGAAAAACGCAGAATTAATTTTACAAAATGTTTGCGTTTGCTGCGTGATTATTGCGAACAGCGTGACATTGATTGGAGGGTGGCGCGGCTTGAGGATTTGGTTCTTAACAATTAGTGTTGTGCGTAACTTTATAAATAACTGTCAATAATTCTGCCTATGGTCACGCTTCTCTTTCCTGGCAGGCATCACATGCTAACTAAGTTCCAGCACGATTATCTGCGCGACCTCATCAAGAACGCAAAACCGAAAATCGACAGGATAATTTTTGCTGTTACTTCGGCAAACCACGAAAACACAAGGCGAAATCCAGTTCCGCTGTACTTGCGCGTGCTTGCCATTGATAAGTTTGCGCGGGGCTTGCCATGCAGCGCCAATATTTATCCGATTCCAGACATAAAGCCGACGCCAAAATTCGCGAAATATGTGCTCAGCCAGATTTCTTATGAGGGTGGCGGCAAGTTAACGCCGGAAAATACATTTCTGGCTTGCTCAACCCCAAACATAATAAAAATGTTCAAAAAACTCGGCTTCAAAAATTTCCCTGTCGAGCTCATAGATGCAAAACATGGGAAGTACTGTGCGCTCAGGCCTTACGAAGTTACAGAACTCTTGGTAAAGGCAGGCAAAAACTGGCGCGAAGATACAAACTGGAAGCGATACGCATCAGAAGCAACGCAACAATTATATTTTGATTATGCGCTGGGCGATTTGATTGTTGAGCTTTTCCGCGACTCGCTGGTAAGCGAGGATGCAGACATAACACAAACGCGTGATTATGTCAGCTATGCAAAAAGCATGGACAACACAGTCAAATTAAAGTTTGATGACATAGAGCCCTTTGTTGTGCGGGGCAAGATTGTTGATGCGGGCTGTTCGACCGGCGCGCTCGTTAATCTCCTAGCAAAAGAATTCACCGAGTCAGACATAATTGGAATTGAAGCGACCCGAAAGTTCTATGAGTTCTGCAAGATGCAGGATTATGGCGACGCATTTGTGTTTTTTTATCGGAGGAATGTGATAGACCAGAATTTCAAAGTAAACACAATCAATACATTTATTTATTCTTCAGTCATGCACGAAATTTATTCGTACCTTGGCGAAAGGGCACTTAATAGGCTGCTAAAAAATATATATGTGCAGCTTCAGCTGCACGGCAGAATAATCATCAGAGATGTTGTCGGCCCGGATGAGCCAAACAAGATTGTCTGCCTAGAACTAAACGATAAAGATGGCAAGGCAACGGGAAAAGTAGAAACACTTTCCACTTATGCGAAATTTTTCCGGTTCGTAAGCGATTTCAAGCCGCGAGAAATTAAATTCAAGCAGATAACTATCGGCGGCAGGCGCTTCATAAAGTTAAGGCTGCTGTATGCCTACGAGTTTATGAGCAAGATGTGCTATGCTGACAATTGGGATAGAGAGATGCACGAAACCTTTGGATTTTATTCGTTTGACAAATGGAAAAAGATTTTGCGGGATGCCGGTTTTAGGGTTGTTGCCGGCTCAAAATCATTTAAGAATCCATATATAATAAACAATATGTACGAAGGCAGGGCTTCAATCTATACTATTAAAAACGGGGAATTAAATGCAGAAGAGTATCCGCCGACAAACATGATTTTAGTTGGCGAGAAGGATTAATCAGTGCGCGGTTTTTCTTTTATTTTATTTACCAGACCCAGTGCCTCGTCAGCCCACTCTCTGTCAGACTTTTTTTCTTTTTCGCTAAGTTCTGCGTACGGCGTGCCGGCCTGCCGTCTCCATTTGTTAATATTTTCTTCGTTCATGTTTGCTAACATATACTCTGTCCAGTGCGCCCACTGTTCGTGTTCTAATTCTGCAAGTTTTTCTCTCGCCTGAAATTGTTCTGCATAGCATTCAAGAATTTTTTTATGGTCAAATGCCAAATTAAGTGTTAGTGCGGTGTTTAGATGTACGATGCTGCAGTCAGTTGCATCATCGCCGGCTTTCAGTTGCCCGGAATATTTTTTTACATAATACGCGTGTGAAATTACATGGCTGCGTGGATCACGGTTCGGTATGGAGCGCACGCATATAAATTCTAAATCATTAACGTCTGCTGTGAGACCGGTTTCTTCTTTTAATTCGCGGACTGCTGCTTCTTCCAAACTTTCCTTGCCTGTCTCCAAAAATCCGCCAGGCAAGGCCCAGTAGTCTTTGAATAGCTCGTTTTTTCTTTTTACCAGAACTATTCCGCCTTCGTGTTCAACAATTAAGTCTGCAGTGCATGCAGGATTTTCGTGCAGACTCATGCCGCGCCTCTCGGCACGATGACACGCAGCGGCTTGTCAGAAATTTCTATTACCGCCTTCCTTCCGCGCGAGAAGTCGTACTCTTCCCATGAGTCTGTTGTTGCATATCCTTTTGCGTCATTCAGCGAATATATAACAAGCGTTTCGCCAGGCAGGAGCTCGCCGGCCAGCACATCGTCAGCCTTTGGATGGTACGGCTCTGTTATTATAAATACGGCCCTTTGCTCCGTCTTCGGGATTTCGTTCGACTTCTGGAAAATGTAGCGGCCCGCAGAATCATACCAGCCCGTACTGCCAGCACCCGTTGCAATTATTACCCCTGAGCTTTTTTGTTCAAATCTCTTGCCGCGGTAAACCATAACATATCGCGACATGTCTTTTCGCCTATCCTCGCCAAAGAAGTATTCGCTCGTCGCCTGAGTTAAGGGAACGCCGTCTATTGTTGCGTTTAATCTTATCCAGCTTTCTGTCGCAAATACATTATTTTTTATTGCACTCACAACTTCTTCTAGGCGGCTTGCGCTCCAGGCGCATAATGCTCCGGTGCTTCTTTCGGGATCAGAATTTACGCCCATGATTGGCACATTGCCAACATAATGGCTTATGAGTTGAAAGCTGTTGTCGCCGCCGAATGCGATGACCAAATCGTAACCTTGAATGTTGTCTTTCAACCCCGACATTTTTAGGGTGTCAGCATCGGGCAGAAGCTGTACCAGCCTCGCTAAACTGTTGGTTTGCCTTTCGTGACCTTTTAAAATTGCTTCTAAGTTTGCACCCTCAGCACTGTATTTTGCCACAAGTTCATCGTGCGAAAGGCCAAGCTTTTTTCTTTCCCACTCGTATTTGGATTCCTTTGCGACTATTAGGACTTTCATGCCGCGATTGCCTCCAGTCTTTTCAAGCCGTAGAACTGTTCAAACTTATCATAATAAAATGGAACGCTTAATTCTTTTGCGATGTGCTTGATGTCAAACTCGGCGTTGCCTTCACACATTGTTGCGCCCGGTGATGGAGTCATGTTCACGATGAGCCTGCCGGTGGCTGGCCTGCCTTCGTGCGCTCTTATCAGGACTTCTTCATCGCCATCAATTATTACTTTTGCTTCTCCAAGTAAAAGTTTTTTCCCGTGCGGCGCCCGCGTGTCTATGATTTGCGGCCGGATTCCGCCAACACCTTCTGCATGAGTTATGTCCGCAACTTTTGTTGATGGAATTACTTTTCTTATGCTTCGCGCGAATGCGTACCTATCTAAGCCGAATGGCAATTGGTACAAAAAGTTTTTTGCCATGAACGCAGTTTTTTCAAAATCTGTTAGTATGTCTGCAAGACTTGCCACTGCTCTCAAGCCACCGAATGATTTTCTCCAGTCCTTGCCAGTTGATTTGTTAAATTTATCCAGCCTTGGAACAAATCTTGCCGTTGGCCCCCATCTTGTTTTATCAGTTTCCTGCAGGTCTGGATCTCCATGTATTGCTGCAAACGGTATGGTCGGGTTTTGGATTGTGTAGACCTTTCCGTTCAAACCTTTTGGTGTCCTGTAAAAGTCGCCGGCTATTGGCGTGACAGATAAATATTGGCAGTGGCCCATCTGCTTTGCCAGAAGCAGGCTGTGTGCGCCCGCGGAAATTATTAGCGCCCTTGCTTCTAAGTCTAAATGTCGTGGATTGTTTGTTTTGATTCTGTACGTTCCATTTTCTTGCTGAGTGATTTGCAAAACTTTTGTTCCGGTGTAAACATTTATTGTTTTTCCCGCTTTTTTCCCGCCATCTTTCGCAGTTTCGACAAAATGCTGTGCGAGTTTTCCATAATCAACGGCGTATTCGTTTTGTGCGCGATAAATTGCAGCGACTTTTTGCTTTGGGTTCCTGCCTTTCATGACATTTGGCTCAACTCTGGCAATGCCCTCTGCACTAAGTAGTTGCAGGCCAGGGAAAAGCCCGCGCATCTGCCGGTATCGTTCGTTTAATTTTTGTATTTCTTTTTCTCCGACCGCGAGAAGCATTTTTGGAAATTCGTTGACTATTTTATCAAGCCCTTTATCAAGTCCATAGTGTCTTGCGTAAGCAACTATCATGTCCGCGGAATGGCTGTCCATTTCTACTTGCGCACGTGCGTGCTGTGTTTCCCAGCCCCTGTGCAGTGTATTGGCGTTCATCCAGACTGCGGAGTTTTCTTCTCCCGGATTAAGCCGCGATTCCAGAAGGGCCATGCTGTTTATGCCTGTGAATCTAGCAGCTAAATCAAGCTCTGCTGTGCCTGTTACTCCGCCGCCAATAATTACAAGTTCGTATTTTTCAGTCATTTTTACCTTTCTTAGTGTAAGTAATACACTACTACTTTATAAGGCTTTCGGTCGCCGAACCGCGGAGGGGTTCCACCCCTCCCCAGTTTTTGGTAATCCAACGAAAGCAAAGCTTTCGTGGCACAAGCAAAGTCCGCAGAATTTGCTTTGTCCGGAGCGGAGAGATCCGCTCCATCGATCTGGCTTATCTTCGCAAGCTCGATAAGCCACAATGCCGACTTCCTGACCCTACCCATGTCGTGTTGCTTGCGCAACACAACGAAAGGATACGAAACTTCCCCTTTCGGTTCTTGGTAATCCGATGAAAGCCTTGCTTTCATGGCGCGGCAAAATCGCTTGGATTTTGACTGCGTCTTGACCCTCCGCGACCAGATTGCTTCGCAATCTAACTAAGCTGTTTCATTTCTACGTCAGTATCGCTATCTTTAGGTGAGCAACTTTCGCGCATATTCAGCGAACTCTTTTCCCATGGGCAATTCCATGTCAACTTTTACGCGCCGTCTTTTTGCTGTTACTGTTTCTTTTTTTACTGGGTTGTAACCGTTCTTCGCGTAGTATTCCCATGTGAGCATGATGCCGCGCCGCTGCCAAAGCGGAACATCATTAAAATTTATGCCGTGCCCGAAGAGCAGCTCATTTTTGTAGGCAGCGCCTTTTCCGAGCAGTTCCTTTGCGGCGCCATTAGCACTCGATCCGTTCTTTCTTAAAGTCCAGTATGCCCACGAATTCAGGGCGTTTCTGGCCGCGTCAGCGTGGCGCCAACAAATATAATCTGCTACCCGCTCTATATTTGGCAGCGCTATGATTCGCGCATCAAACATGATAACTTCGTCCAGTATGCTGGCGGCTTGTGTAAACCGCGAGCCTGCAAATGACGCAGTGGTTGATACTAATTTTTCTGCTCGCCTTTCAAATATATTTTCGTTTTTCCCGAATAACACAGAAATCTCGTCGCTTTGTGTGTAGGCCATTACCGGATTAAATGCCTCAACAAGACTGGTTGCTGTTGTAACCATGGCGTCTCTGAATTTAATGTCAAAGGGATGCTCGTAATGCCTGCGTTCCGTAAGGCCTGAAAATCCGCGGCCATCTAGACGGACAGCAATATATGTGTCAGGTGGCACTTGCTGGCCAGAGAAAATTTCAAACCTTTTTAGTAGGTCGCCGAGTTCGTCTTTCATATTCAAATGGCTCGGGATTATCTTTTTAAACCTAATCTATATTTTGATGTGCGTTCTTGGTGTAATTTAGATTTTTTAATAAAGCCCTCAGCTAGATAAGGTTTAAAAATCCAAAGCACACGCGAATGGCATGCTCAGAAATCTATTAGAACATCCGGCAGTAAAGGAGCACGTTTTAGCAGTATTGGGAGTTAGCGAAGGAGAGAAAATTCCCGATTTTTCACGAGCGCATGCGCAGTTGGCAGGCAGCCCGCGGAGCGTTTATGGAGTAGAATTAATTCGCCGCGTGGAGCGCGTGGAAACACTTGGCGTTGAAAAGCATGAAGAGCCGGAAGATACAAAATGGCGTGCCTTAGATAGCGAAGAAGACAGGCTTGTTGGGACGCGCCAGGCCTTTGCACCAGAAACCCTTGCGTCTGTGCTGGCCATGGAGCCTACCGAGGAGCTGCAAAGAATCCCGCAGGCCCTGCCGGGATTTTCAAGAGCAACGATGGGTGAGAGGGTCGTCTGGTCAGGCGAAGGCTCGCAGGACGTTTTTTACGAATTTATTTCCGCTGACAGGGACAACGCAATCAAGCGGTTTTTACTGCAAGATATAATAGCATTTCAGGATTCTGAGGATGATTATCTGGAAATTGGCAGGCCAAGCAAGCACGATGTCTGGGCGGCCCTGAATTATAACAATGGCCTTTTGGTTGTTGCCTGCGAAAAGGAAAAATTTGGCAAGGTTGATGAGTATATAAATGGCAACGGCGTTTTTTCCAATGGTAAATGGCTTGACACAAGCGTTTTTGATGACTTGCTGGGCGGCATTTACCTGAGGCTGGAAAGGTCAAAGGGGAAAAACTACCAGCGCATATATTCTCTTGCAGCAAATCCAAACAATAAAAACAAAGGTATTAAAAATATCGGCACAAACCTTGCCCGATTTGCGGCAATGGCCTTGCAGGCAAAGGATAATCCACTTGAGGACTCAGTTGAGGCACTAAAATTTAATTTCTACTGGCTGAATCAGTCAACACAGGCATGCTATTTTGCGAATAATCCTGATTTGTTTGGGTATGTTGATGGGATTTTGTTCGGGGAAAAAAAATTGTCAGGTGTCATTCCAATAAGTGAAAGCGCAGTTAATGAAGCGCAGGCATATCGTAAGCAGCTTGGCGAAGCGCGGCAGGTTTCATTAGACTCAGCAATGGATGAAAAATACCACAATGCTTCTTTTGCAGTGCAATTCCCGCCAACCCAAACCCTGCCAAAGCAGTATACTAACGAGCACAGGCAAATGATAGAATTGTATGAGCATATGTTTTCAAAGCATAAGGCAGCAGTTGGTATTCCGCATGGCCTGCCTGGCAGGAAAATCGGGTTCGGTTTTGTGCCGCGGGCTCTTGCGTGAGCATTGGCGGTAGTAAATTAATCAAAACTAAATTTATCAAATTTATGCGACTGCACGACTGTGACAGAATTCCAGTCAGCAATTATGTCTTTAAACTTTTGCCGGATTTCCTGAACTATATTGTCCAGGTCTAGCCTGTTTTTTGCCAAAATGTAAATCAGTAAGTCATAATTTCCGGAAACAGAAACAACATCAGTCACGTTCCTGTGCTTTGTCAGGAAATTTAAAAATTCTTTGTAGCCTTCGGCAGAATAATGGCTTAGCTTTATGTTTATATAAGTTGCCAGCGGATAGCCGAGCGCCTTGTACCAAACGATGGCCTTCCATGACGCGATAATACCGAACTTTTCAAAACGCTCAAGGCGCCGTTTTACCGAATCTATTTTAACGCCCGTCTTTTTTGATATTTCTGTGAGCGAGGCGCGCCCATGCTCTAAAACATAATTAAGCACTTTCTTGTCTTTCTCGTCAAGCTTTGCCGGCCCGACCGGCTGTTCCCATTCTATCATGCATTTTATCGTTTTTTTCCGTTTATAAATATTTGGGTTAAGTTTTAAAATAGTGCGAAAATTTAGCGTTTTTAACTGAATTTTGCTAAAATATTTGGTTATTTTTAGAAAAAGTATATTAACTTTTAGCAATCAATAATAATAGAAAAAGGTGTTAAAATGGAAACAAAAAGAACAGAACAACGTGCGGACATCAGAGCAGCAAGGCTCGAAGAAATAGTCGTGGGCGGATTAAGGATTGGCTTTCAAAGGACAGTTCGTGTTCCGGCAGGCCAGACAAATCCATTGCCTGCTGGCCTCGGGAACTTTCCGATTTATAAAGTATCTGATTTTTCAGAACGAGCGCCAAAGGACTGGCGCGATCCAAATGCATATTTTATGCCAATGTATGTACAGGAAGCGTTGTGGGTAAGTTTCCCGCAAAGATTTGGTTTTGAAAATCCACACGCACTCGTTGTTGGTGCAGGCCATATAAACGCTGTGACTGGCAAGCCGTTCGAGGAAACAAAAAAAGCAAAGAAAGGCAAGTGGTCCTTTGACGCCAGCCTGCAAAAAGATGAGCAAAATTATTTAGTCGTGCCGCCGCAGCCGTGGCTGGACGGCTGGAAAAGCCCGGACGGAAAAGTTTACCAGTTTGTTTCCGCGCAAATGGGCTCTGGCCTAACAGTGGAAGGCCAGATAACGGGTGAAGAAAAATTCGGTGGCATACAACTAACAGTGCACAGTCCAAAGCCCGGGCAGGATTTAGTTGTATCGCGCAGGCCGCGCGAGTACTTGGAATCTGGCGGATGGAGCGGCGGATTTGGAGGCAACACACTTAGCGCACTATCTGCGCTAACCCGCAGCTATGAAACGATGGAAGCTCACGCTGCAAAGGAGCCGGTATATGCGTCATTGAGAGAGCAACCAAAAAAGCCGAGGTCTATAAATTCAATCAGAAGCATGGGCCTTGGGCGCGGCGGAGAGATTGAACAGAAAATCTACCCCGATCCGCATGGTTATGATGTCTGGGACGCGGAGCCTGCAGGAAGAGCAACAATCTATTTAGTCAACAGCGAAGACTTTGAAAAAATAACTGGACAGGCACCGCCACAAACGCCAATCACGATAAAAACATACCAGCAATGCGGCATGCCATGGTTTCTGCTGCCAGATGGAAGTTGGAAAGACACAGCAGGTAGCGATGTGTTTGGCAAGCTGAAGCCAGTCGTGGAGAAATAAAAATGGGAAAAGGATTGGAAGCAAAACTATTGGTCAAACAAATAGCACAAAGGCCTGCAGATTATGTGACGATTGACGTTGAAAACGCAGTAACAGTAAATGGCCTGACAAAAGTCCCGCTGATTGGCGTGGCACAGTGGGGCGATTTAGAGTATCTGAGCTTTGCAGAAGCGTCTGAAAAAGGGCTGCAGATTCTGGAGACCGGCCACGTGCCAGAGCTTGTCGTGCACAATCAGACCGAATATAAGGTGTTTATCCCCGCAGGCCAGCTTTTTGTAAGCCAAGAGCATGGCTGGCAGGATAGGATGTCGCTGGGCGATATTTTAATTGACGCTGGCTACAAGGGCACAATCCCCGTTGCCTGCGTTGAGCACGGAAGATGGCATCAGAGGAGCGGCGCTGAAGTTGACAGGTACGTGAGGAGGCTAGGAGCGGTAAGGTCTTCCGGCCATTTTGCAAGCACCCACTATTTAGTATCGCCAGAGCCAGCCATGCGCGCATTAGATGCGGTCGAAGAATTTGGAACTCTTGAAGCAGGGGCGAGCATGGGCGCGCAGCAGGACATTTGGGAAAAAGTTTCAGTTGAGACACACGCAGCAGATGCGAAGTCACCCACCGGTGCATTCACAGAAGTTTACGCAAAAAAAACAGAAACTTCAAAGTTCCAGATTTTTGAAGGCGAAATCGGCGGAATATTTTTGGGCAACGGGACTGTCCTCGGCATGGAGTTTTACAACAGCGGACAGGCCTGGCAGAAATTTGCAGCGCCGGTAATTAAAAGGTATGACCTTGCGGTTAAAGATAGGTCTGCAAAAGCAAACAATAAAGTAATTGGCGAATTTATGGTGAAATTGGCAAAGGCAGAGCCAAAAGAACTGAAGCACCAATATCTTGGCACGCTGGTATCGCTTGCCGGCGCGAAAGGAATCACGGGCAGCGCCCTTGTTTACGAAGGCACGCCGCTGCACTTCATTGCGTTGCCATCCAGCGGCGAGAAGAAAGGCCACGGCGCGGTGGATTTTTCCGGACTCGGAATCCGGGGCCGCGGGGCGCCACGCAATCAAGACATTGGGCGCGAGGACGCTGATGCTATTATGCGGGGCTTCATCGGGCCTTGCGTTGGAATGGGCCCAGAGCGGAGATATGGCGGTACAGACGGCCTTGGGTTTGAGTGATTAAAATGGCTGACGCACCTTCAGTTATTTATTCATTTATTCAGGGCTCGGCAATAATTTCAAAAATAGCGCATGGGGATTTTATCCGCATGGGCATAATCGTTCCGGTTGAAAAATCTTCTTACCCAGCACATGAGCTGCACCCGAACAGCTATGTTCAGACAGTGGTTTTGGAACAATTTACTTCAATTGAAGACTTGTTAAAAGAGGAAAAAAGTTTTGCAAATAAAAATCTTGTTGTGCGCAGCGGAAATCTGATTTATGGCAGCGCGCTTTCTGTAAAGCACAGCGGCCGGCTTGTGCGCGAAGAGAGGCATTTGGAATATATGCGAATACCGCTTTCAGAGGCGCACGATATCACTGTTGCAGAATTGCAGAAAGCAACAGCAGCGCTGTCCGAAAAAAACGAATTTGTTGGGTTTGAATTGGGGAGCGGCGCAGTTATTTCTGCTGCAATTGCTTATGTCTTTGGCACAGAGCTGCCAGGCGTTGACATTACTTTGCTGGAAGATGTTGTGGTTGGCGAGAAATTTACTGAAAATTCACTATTAGTCATAAGCCCGGCGCCTCGAAGGGAAGAAAAAAAGGCATACGGCATGAGGGTTGAGTTTGTGGTGCCAAAAGATAAATATAAAATCGAAAAATTTGAGCCTTATTTTGACAAAGTTGCTGAGCGGTTTGGAGTGAGCAGGCTTGCCAAGATTGAAGGCATGCATGAGGATTTTCTGAAACTGAAGGCCAGCTCGCGGCAAAGGCAGAATCGGAAGGTTGTGAAAGAGGTTGAAGTATAAATCAGCTAAGTTTAAACATCTTTTCCAAAGATTTCCTTGCCTTTACAGCTATCCTTTCATCTATTTTGATTTTGTGCTTGCCAGTCTGCAGGCTCTGCAAGATATTCTCAAGCGTTATCTCTTTCATGTACGGGCAGATTGTGCATGGCGTCTCAAAATTCCTATCTGGGAATTCTGTTTGCAGGTCGCCAATCATGCCGCACTCTGTCATAACTAAGAAATATTTTTTGTCATGGTTATCGCAGACATATTTTCTGATTCCTGATGTGCTGCCGGCATAATCTGCAGAATTGACAACGGTAGTCGGGCATTCTACGTGCACCAAAACACTTAACTCTGGAAATTTTTCTTTGTAACTTTTAATCTGCTCGTCCTTGAATTGTTTGTGAACAATACACTCGCCGCTCCAGCCAACAATTTCTTT
>Ga0209541_10012621_pt1 | contig 13051 bp, 15 predicted proteins | sample RifCSPlowO2_01_FD_184027 | JGI IMG/M metagenome (GOLD analysis project Ga0209541, IMG submission 184027) | Groundwater microbial communities from Rifle, Colorado - Rifle CSP2_plank lowO2_0.1 (SPAdes) (version 2) | ecosystem: Environmental > Aquatic > Deep subsurface > Groundwater | place...
TGGTATTTGGTTAACACAATAGCGTTTTTTCTAAATGAAAAGTTCTGAAAGTTAATATTAGAATCTGGGGTAGAAATATATTTAGTATTTTCCATCTTTTTTTAACCAAATGGCCATAGCCCAGGCTTCTTGAAATCTTATTGAAGCCATTGTCAACCCATATCTACGACATAAATCACAAAATTCTTCGTAAGTTTTTGGTCTATGGTAGAAAATAATCCACATCAAAGTAGCTTGTGCTGTAGCAAAACTTAAACCTCCAAATTTATGACTTTCTCTCTTAATGACATTACATCGTTTACATAAAAGCTGCAAATTGTTTAAAGTGTCAGCCTCATCAGGAGATTTACCTTCTTTAATAAATTCGTCTTTACTTTTGAAGTGATCTACCTCAATATTTATTCTTGTTCCACAATTTACACATTTACCATTTTGATTGTAAAACCATTTCATTACCTCTTTCATGGTTTTTCTTTTAGGAAACTGTTTTTTGAAATTCTCGTTAGAGGCTATACTCGTTCCCACTTGTGGCGGATTCAACTCCCCTAAAGTATTCAAAACAACATCTTTCCAAGAAACAATCCCTTGGCTAACTAAATTCTCAATGAATTCCCTCCATTTATTATCATTCCAAGATTTGTCAGGGGCAAAATATCCAAATTTGACTTTATTATCAATTAAGATTCCAACTATTCTTTTTATAGAGTTCCAATCAAGTCCAATATCAAACAGAATTTTAAGTTGCATTCCATGGAACTTTTTAATATAGTCATACCCATTTTTAATCAATATCTCTTTTGATTTCTTAGGTATAGGCCATTGTGACACAATATCGTTTGTCATTTTATTTGTCTCTTATTTTATCTTTTCTAATTATTTCACCATCTTCTCTGATTAGGACGAGCGACTTTACAATAACTGTGTTATCTTTGCGAATTTTTTGAATTAGATTCTGAGATTCTAATATAGAAACATAGTTGCTAGTTCTACCAATTCCTATATTCAGCCTCTTGGCTATCTCAGTGATAGTAAAGTTTTCTTTTTCTAATAGAAAAATTATCTGTATTCTTCTACTATTTCCTAAAGCCTGATAGAGCTTTGCTAAGGACTCTGATGATAGTTTCGACATACCATTATTACGAAATATCGAAATATTTAAATATAGTTTCGGATTTCCGAAATATCGAAATAAACTATTTGATAAACATAATATATAAGTATTTAAACTATAATTTAGTTTGTCTAAAAAGATGAGAATTCAAATAAAGGAAGTAATTGAGAATTTTAGAGAGTTGCTATCCTTAAAGGAAAGTGACGTAGAGAACACCATAAAGAATTTTGATAAGATTAATGAAATTATACCATTTATAGTAATTAAAAATAAAGAACGACAATTCCAGATACTTTTATCCATAATTAATAAAAAATTTGAATATAACCGGCTAGGCATAAAATATTTCATAGATGAATTAGCTAAAGAACGAGTGTATTTTAACACATTTGAAAGAGATCAAATACAAGACGCGTTTAATTTTAATGATATAAACAAATTGACTACTTTGATGACCCATAGAGATTTACCCAAAGATAGGTATCTTAAATTGTTTAAACCCATCTCGCAAGAGATTGTAATGCAAAATATAAAGAAAGAATTGAATACAAGTAAACGTAATGATATCTTAGCATCTTTGTTTGCAAATTTCGTCTTTAAACTTTCAAGAGAAGCTGGAATCAAAAAGATTTTTCATAGAGATAATGAAATTAAATTAAAAAAAAGTCTTAAATTTTCGGATAATTATTTAAACTATGTGCATCAGTTTTTAACCGAAAAAATAAATAAATCTCAAAAATTAATTTATTTTAAAATTGATAAAGCCCTATTTGACGATTGTAATAATGATTATAACACTTTATTGAATGAAGTCCTAGGATTTCTGAAAAAATCATTTAGCTTGTTATCTAATCATTGTTTTTTGTTTGTTAAAATAGAAAATATAATCCATAATAAAACAAATATTAAATGGGACTTGTATTCTAAAATTTGTATATTTGCTGAAAAATTTTACAAAACTAAGGAATTAAAGAACTACTTCAGACACAAAAAAATTTCTAAAGATACCCAAGAATACATCAAATATGATTGCAATTTATCTGATTTAGAATTTGATGTAGCAGACATAGGTTTTCAATTTAGAGATTGTTATATCTTACAAAAAGATTCTGATTTTGTTCAAAGTTCTTTAATAAGAAATGTCAAAAATATAAATGAAATCCTCTTATCATTCCAAAAAAATTTTCCAGATGAAACTCCAATTCCATGTCCTTCATGTTACTCTTTGAATATCCAAACAAATTCCTATCCGCAAATTGGAATTAGAAGTTGGGAATGTGAGAATCCCTTGTGCCCCGATAGGTCCAAGTATAATAGAGGGAAAAGATTTTCTTACTCTTCGTTGAGACTTCAAAAGGATAAAAACAATCAAAATAAAATTGACAATAAATTAATTTCAAAATGGATGCTTGATGTTGTGAATATAAAATCTGATGATGAAATTATAGAAATGATCCTTAAATTCTTTTCTTTCGCTGGAGATAATGTCCTTTTTATAAATGATAAGCCTCAAAAGAATAAACTATATGACAGAAATATAACCAGTTTTAGAATTAAAGAAATTATAGATGGAAAAGAGGATTTTACTACTTTTTTTGACTCTAATTTTTTTAAGCGGTTTATCGTAAAAAATAATAAAACACAAAAAATCCAACCTAAGAATTTGACAGATAATGAAAAAATAAAGTTATTTGAGGGCGATTCCCTAGCTATACTTAAATTATTTGAAGAAAATTTTTTTGATGGTGCAGTAACTTCTCCACCCTACTATAACACTAAAGAGTATTCTCAATGGAACAATATATACTGTTATCTTTACGATATGTACAACATTATTTTAGAAAGCTACAACATCTTAAAAGAAGGTAGTCTTTTTGTATATAATATCTTCGACACTTATGGAAATGAGAATAATATTGTATTATCTGATATGGGTCAGAAGAGAATAATTCTAGGAGCATATACTATTTATTTATTTCAAAAGGCAGGATTTCAACTTTTAGATAACATAATTTGGGATAAGGGATATGTTCATGGAACAAGACACACAAACGGAGGTAACAAACTCCCGTACAATCAGTTTCCCTTAAATTCTTGGGAACATAATTTTATTTTTTATAAACCAAGTAAAGTTAATTTTAATACTGATAAAAAAATTATTAATGTAAAAAGATTTTCCCCAGTTAGGAAATTTTTCAAAAAGGGAGTAAACTCTTACGGACATTCTGCTCCATATCCAGAACAAATACCAGAAATTCTTTTTGAATTAATAGATGATAAAAATAAAGTTATTTTCGATCCTTTTAGCGGAAGCATGACTACAGGTATAGCTGCTATTAAAAGAGGATTAAAATCTGTAAATATAGAGAAAAATAAAGAATATTGTAATTTATCATTAAAAAGACTTGAAAAATATTTAAAATATGGGCTTGTAACTGATAGTAAATCTTTATCAAAAACTAAATCAAACTCCAATAACAGTCCCCAGATTATATATAACCAAATTTGAACTAATTCAGTTTATACGTATAATTCAAAGAATTATGCGAAAGCTATTGTGCTTAATAACCAAGCGATACTCACGAACATATAACGTACATTATACGCAGTTTTGTTGCCAATTTTGTAGTTTTTGACAGTCTCTAAAAACCGAAAGATTTATATAACTTTAAGTTATATTTTATAACATGGAAGGTATCACTAAACTAAGGAAGGTCGGAGGGTCAATAGTAGCCACAGTGCCGAAGAAAGTAATCGAGCTAGAAGGGCTTATGCCGGGGCAAACTGTTAAGATAAAAGTAGAGAAGATAAAAAAAAGTTTTTTTGGAGCTGCCAAAGGAATAGGTTCTTTTACAAAGGAAGATGAGCGCTGGATGGAAGGTGGTCATGACTAAATTTGTTATAGATGCTTACGCGTGGATAGAATATCTGAATGGCTCTGAAAAAGGAGATAAGTTTGGAAAAATATTAGAAGACAACTCAAATGAAATCTTTACTGCTGCTTCAACTACAGCTGAAGTTATCAGCAAATTCTTAAGAGCCAATAAAGATATAAAAATAGCGTTAACAGCAATAAACAGCATGTCAATTCTGGTAAACATAACACAAGATATTGGCTCTTTAGCCGGCCAAATACATTTTGAGGCCAAAAAGAAAAACAAAGAATTTGGGATGTTAGATGCGTTTGTAGCCGCTACTGCAAGGAAAATCAATGCAAAAATACTGACAGGAGATGAAGATTTTAGGCATTTTAAAGATGCTATTTTTATCTAAAGAATTTTTACATCGGGAAATTCTATCAAAAAACCATTAACTATTTATACCACCAATTCAATAAAATTAATCAATAAAAAAGGCGACAAAATGAAATTCAGTTCCGGCTATTATTCCCATCATCCCATGGTGGATTACTTTAATGCAATGGACCCGCAAACTTATGGGGAAAAGCCGCCTTATGGAGCTGATTTAGGGGTTAAGGATATTGGAATGAGCGTGCCAATGGGCATATCAGCAGCAAATGTTGCAGGCCTCTATTCCAAGATAAGAATGGGTGCTGGCAACATAGAAATCCAGTTTCCTGGCTATAGAATGGGCTCAAGAAATGCGCAAACTCCTGAAATGCTTGGAGAAGACCAAAGGCAGGCAATAAGGGAATTGTCAATGGCTAATGAAGTCAAATTCACAACTCATGCCTCTTTTCAATTAATGGGGATGATGGGAAGGGATGAAAGGGGCAATTTTTCCATTTATAATGCAACGCAGGACATGTTTGAATTAAAGCGTGCAATTGACTTCCAAGCTGATGTTGGCGGCGGCTCCGTAGTCATTCATAGCGGAGAATTTGAAAGGCCAATGACAGACATGTATCTTGACGATGAAACTGGAAGAATAAATCTTGCTAGAGACCCAAGCGGAAGATTGATGTTTAAGCAAGCCCATACTCAAGAGATTGATGCAAAGTTTGAGCTGCTTGACGACAGAACCTCTGCGAAAATTGAGACAGTGCAGAAAAACAGGCTTGTTGCTCATCCTGTGTGGAATAAGGCTGAGAAAGATTACTGGGGTGAAGATCAAAATGGAAACAGGTTTTTCGTAAGACAAGGTGACTACATTGATTATCAAGATAGAAAAATATTGGACCCTTATGATCCGCAAAATGGCAGGGTTCCTAAATTTAACCCACAAACAAGGTTATTTGAGACAAAGCTAAAAACGTATGAAAATTTTAAGGAAGAGGCTGAGGAGTATAATAAATTCTTTGAGCAAAAGTATAGAAGAAAGCCAACTTATTATGAGAAAAGATACCCTGAGGAATCTTATGTACAGGCAACTCTTGATGGGCAAGAAGGCATAGCAAGAGGCTGGTCATTGCAATTTTCTGCAATGTCTATTAAACGATTAGAAGCACTAAAAAAGCTTGAAGAAGCAAAAAAATTCTATCAGCAACTTCAAGCCACTGTTCCACCAGAAGAGCAATGGAAATCATTAAGGCAGGACGCAGAGCTTTATAACATGACAGGTGGCTTTGCACCGACAGAAATGAAAACTCCATTAGAGTTAATAGAAAAACAAATTTTTGATACTAGAAGAGGGCTGGAGTATGACCGAACAAGCGCATCTGGACAGGCACAGCAAGCTGAAGATACATACGAAACTAAACAGCACATAGTCACTCCAATAAAAAGGCTTGAGAAGCATGGAGTAAGGATGTATGCAGAAGCAGGAGTGCACGCATTAAGAAAGACTCGAGACCCAAACAATCCAGTTACAGTTGCAATAGAACATATTTTTCCAGAAAGGTTTGGAGGGCATTTGGAAGAGTTAAAATGGATTATCAGCAAATCAAGGGAAAGAATGGTTGATTTGCTGACAAAGCCTGAAATTGAGTACGGGGCAAGCATGGCTCCTGAAGAGATAGATCAAAAGAAATTGAGAGAAGGATTCATGCAGCCAAATCCTTATTACATGGGCGTAAGCAGGCAAGAAGCAGAAAAGTTAGCAGAACGCCACATAAAGGCAACCCTAGACACAGGGCATATCAATTTATGGAGAAAATATTGGCAGGATGACCCAAGAAAAACCCGTGAGCAGAATGATGAATCATTTAACAAATGGGTTCTTAACCAAGTTGAGAGCCTTGCAAAAGAAAAAATGGTTGGCAATGTACACTTAGCTGATAATTATGGCTATCATGACGACCATCTTGCACCAGGCCAAGGCAACAGCCCGATAAGAGAGATAATGTCAATACTTAAGAAATATGGATATGAAAAAGCTGTTACTGTTGAGCCAGGAGCAGATGCATCAACTGACTTAAGCGACTTTCATGGCTTGATGAAAACATGGAGATTTTTTGGCTCACCCGTTTATGGAATGGGCTTCAGAGGAGCAGGTGTTCCGCAGACATGGGCTGATGTTCAATATTCTTTCTTTGGCCAGAACAAGCCGCCTTATTACATCTTTGGGGGATATGCCCCATCCAATGATTGGACATTGTGGAGCGCAGTGCCGTTGGAATAATTTAGATACTCTTTGAACCTTCGCATAATTCAAGGAATTATACAAAATTACATACTCTTCCGAAATGGAAAAATTTATATACACTTGTATATTTTTCTATTCAAATGTATGAAAAAATAGACATTTTAAGACCGTTTTTTGAAGAGCCAAATAGAGAATTCCATATAAGAGAATTAGCCAGAATTCTAGAGATTAATCATATGACATCCAAAAAATATCTGAAACAATTGGAAAAAGAAGGCTTTCTTTTAGAAACCGTTAGCAAATACGTCAAAAACTACAGAGCTGACATAGATAATGAAAAGTTTAGGGAATACAAAAGATTCTTCAATATCCAAAATTTAATTAATTCTGAGCTTATCAATCTTTTAGATAGAGAATTCGCTTACCCTACAATTGTTGTTTTTGGCTCGTTTGAGAAAGGGGAAGATTCAATCAATAGCGATATTGATATTTTTGTACTGTCAGAGACTAAAAAAGAGCTAAATTTAGAGCAATTTGGGAAAAAGCTAAAACGAAAAATCCAATTGCATGTTTTTTCAAAAAAAGAATATGAAAAATTGAAAAAAATAAACCCTCACTTGGTTAATAACGTAGCAAACGGCAGAGTTTTAAGAGGACATTTTTATGTATTCAAATGAATTTTGAAGAATTTATAAAAAGGAATGTAGTGAGAAAGGCGACTTCTGATGCGGAATTAGCTAAGTCGCTAATTGCGGAGTCTGACAAAATACTGTTGGTTATAAAAGAATTAACACCAAATGAAACTAATGCGACAATGTTAATGAGAGAAGCTTATGAAGCGTATAGGCAAATTTGTGAAGCGATAGCAGTTTATAATGGCTATAAAATCTATTCACATGAAGCTATAACCTCTTTTATTGCGGAAATATTAAACGAAAAAGAAGTTGCAGATTCTTTTGATAGATATAGGAAAATAAGGAACTCCATCAATTACTATGGTGCACCTATCAGTGTAGAAGAGGTACAAAAAGCATTATTAGAAATCCCAAAATTTATAGGAATTTTTAAGAAAAAGTATTTATTTAATATCTAAAAACTTTAAATAGATTGGTGTTACAATATACAAATTGTCTTTAAAATGACCATTGACAAAAAAGAACTTACAAAACTTTCTCCTGAAGAAAGAATAAAAAAGCTGAAATTGATGGAGGAAGAGAGAAAGAAAGAAGTCAATGAGATAGAAGAATTAATTAAAAAATCAATGCATGAGTTAAAGACTGACAAGATTGCTGGGGAAATTGCTCCGGAGCAAAGGGCTGTTGACATTTCAAGGCTTTTTGAAACAAAAGGTGAAGACAGGTTAGAAAGAACCGCAAGAGAAGAAGCGCCTCAATTAATAAAAGGCACAAAAGGCTACCAAGCGATTGTGCAAACTTATGAAGCTTATTCCCAACTCTCTAGGTTTTATAGTATTGTCTCTATGGGTGGCAATTTGACTGAAGAGCAAAAAACTGCTATAGGGCAAATTGGCGAAAGAATAAGCACAGCAGAAAGGTATATGACAGAAGGTGAAAAATCAGCAAGCAAGCTTGACGCAAGCAGAATCGTTTTATACAAATTAAAAAAAGAAACTGGACTTTAGGAAGTTTTAGATTTTAGGGTGTACATGACAGAGTCAAATCTCATTAAATTTTTAATTTCCTCCCATTCTGCTGAACTTAAGCCAGCTATAGGAACGAGAGAAAGAGCCATGGTTTGAATTGCCATGACTGGAGTTTTCATATATTTGTCAAACCTTCCTATTTTGTCCATCGAATCCCTATCAGCCAAAACAAAGCTTCCGCTTTCCGTAGCTTTATTTAATGTTTCAAGATGGTTGCCCATATTTTCATAGGCGCTTTGCGACTTGAATTTTCCAAGATAACTAAACAATTTTTCATAATCAATGTAAGAAGAATGAGGTGTTGTCCTATATCCTTTAGAAACAGTGCCATAGCCGCCATTAGCAATTAGAGATTTGTCGTCTTTTAATATATTATAACTCTTATCTTTTCCAACAACTTTTTCTTTCTTTTCACTTTTAGATTTTTCAACAGCGGTTTTTATTAAAATATTTATAATTGAAGAAATTGGTATTTTATCATCACTTTTTAAGCTAGTGACTTTTCTTTTCCTGACTTTAAGTTTAGGAACTTTGACAGCAGCTTTTTTTAACTTTACTTTAGAAAAGTCCATTTTAATCCTGTCAGCCAATGTTGTTGCAGTCAAAATAGTTGATGAAGCCAAAATACCACCCTCTTGGATATTATATCCAACAGAATAAATGCGCTTGTATTTATAGTTTTTGGTTTTTTAGAATTAAATAATTACAATAAAGCTTTTAAATAATATGGATTAATAATCCAATTAGCAAAATGAAAAATGCATTTTTCGCTAAAATAAAAAAAGAGTATGATAATTTCTACAGAAGCCTTTTAAAAGACGGCAAATTGCCAATGTGGAGCACTTCAAAGGGTTTCTGGAATGCTGCAATTGCAGACGAGGTTTACGAGTCCTTTAAAAGATTGAAATTAAATAAATTCAAAAATTTTCTTGACATAGGAAGCGGCGATGGCAAAGTTGTTTTGATTGCCTCCTTGTTTTGCAAAAACGCAGAGGGCATTGAAATAGATGATTTTTTGCACAATAAAGCGCAGCAAATCAAAAATAAATTCGGCATTAAAAATGCTGTTTTCCATAACAAAGATTTTTTTGAGCATGATTTCTCAAAATATGATGTTTTATTTTTAGCCCCAGATGCGCCTTTGGAAAGAGGGCTTGAAAATAAATTATTAAGAGAAATGAAAGGAAATCTTGTCCATTACGGGCATCATTTCCAGCCAAGGTTTTTGACGAAAGAAAATAGTTTTTTGGTGAATGGTACGCTTGTGAGTTGGTATTCTAGATAAAAAATTTTACTATTATTCAGTAGATAAAACAGAAAGATTTAAAAAGTGCCTAATTTGTATTTTCATTATGTCAAATCCAATTATAATGCTGGCTGGTCTTCCAGGAACTGGTAAGAGCACTATAGCTAAAAGATTAGAAGATAGATTAGATTATGATTTGCATTCCTTGCTTAAGGTTAAGAGATATTTTGGACATAAAAGATATAGACCAAAACAAAATCGAGCAGTGCTTCAAGAATTATATGAAAGAACAGAACAATCTATTCAAAGAGGCAAAGGTGTTATATTAGATAGTAATTATTCAACACAAGTAGGAAGGCAAACAGTTTACGAAATTGCCAAGAATTATGGAGTAGATGTTTTAGTAATGGAATGTTACAATTCTGAAAGAGAAGCAAAAAGAAGAATGAGACAAAGACCAACAAGTGATGGTTTAGTAGTTGAACCAAGAGACACTAAAGCGTATGACAAAATAGCTCAAAGATGGCAAGATATTAATCAAGATTTTCAGTTGTTTCAATCTGTTCCGATAAGCTATGTTCGTTACAACAGTGAAACAAATTATTTACAAGAAATGCAAGTAAATCCTAAGGTTAGACAACTAGTTGATAGAATTAAAGAAATAATAAAATCATAAATTAAAAATTAATTATAGCCCATATCAAATAATTTTATCTAAAAACTATCACTCCATAATTATCTCCTTTTATATTTATATCATTAACAATGAAATTATTTTTATCAACAATCCTTAATTTTTTATTTGAAGAAAGGAGATAATATAATTTGCTTTTTGCCGTTGTTAGTACATCACCATGAATAATTTCATCATTAATTTTTTCATATTTCCTCAATAAAAATATGCCCTCTTCGAGTGTGTAAACAACCACGCCTTGCAAAATACCTGAAAACATAACTGCAAGCTGCTTTGAATATTTGTTGATTATTTTCAGATTATTTTTGGCAATTTCAATTGATGGCTTGCATTCAAAGCTATGCGGGAAGTGGCTTAATAAACTTACATCAAAATGCCTTGCTGCAATATTGTTATAAAATGTAAATTCATAGCCATCTGAATTTTCCAACGTTTTTAATGTCAGATCTGCATTTTTCTCATTAAAATTTTTCTCAAAAAACTCGCAGCAGCATTTTGGGTAGCCGAGCAATAAGCCAAGCTCTTTGTGATTGTTGCTTTCCTCTGCTAATTTTGCTTTCTCTGCTGTTTCCTTGCTTTTTGATAAATAGACAAAAAAATATCCTTTTTGAGCAGAATCTTTCGGTATTTTGATTGATTTGTCAGAATAAAATTCGCTCTGTGTGCTTTGCTTTACGACTTTGAAATTTGAGATTGCAGCATTTATTCTTTTATCCTTCAAAAAATCAATAACCTTATGCAATTCATCTTCAAAAATCAATATTCTGGCGCATGGTTTTGCATCTTCAATGACGTACAAAACTTCTAATGATTTAATGATGGAATGAAATACCTGCTGCAGTTGTTGAATCATGATTTATAAGAATCAGAACGATTTTATAATATTTTGGGTTAAGCAGCTAATCTATCTTCTAGGTTTCGTGATGTTCTGCTATAATCTGGTTTTGCTACCCTATACTGCGGTTTAACAGCAACTAAATAGATTCTTGGACCGATATCAGCATAAGAAAAAAGACCTTGAACCATGGTTTCTAAACCAGTTTTTCTAAATGGATTGTAAAAAGCACTCTTTAGAACATTTCTAACCTTACCTTCATATAAAACTTTTAATTTACTAAGCTTTTCAATTGAATCTCTGTAAATCTGCTGTAATCGTGACCCTGTTGCATACATCCTCTTCTTATATTCATCATAAATTTTGCCATAAGCACTATACTGATTACTGATGTCTGAAGATTTAGATTTATTTGTTGAAGCTCGATGTTCATCTTTTTTAATACGTTATCACCTGTTTCATTTCTCTTATTTTCTGGAAGGTAAGGCATATCTTGCGTAACACTAGTTAGCTCTGGTGTCTTGCTAGCCGCCATTGCTACTGCTGCAATGTCAGCACCCCCTATAACAAACGGAGGAGCTGGACTAGGTTCATACTCCTTTTTTATTGTATTCTGAAAATATCTTTTTAGTTCAATTAAAAAATGTTTATATGCTGGCGTTTCTTTCATTAAGATAAATAATCAAATTTAATTTATAAACATTTCTGTCACTATCCATTAAAAACAACAAAACCTTTTAAATCAACAGCAATAACAGAAACTCATTGAGTTTTCGGGATTGAAAATTTTAAGGTTAAATGCAAAATTTTCAATAATTTTATATACCCATTAAACTAAAGTAAATAAAAAAGAGGTGGATAATGAAGTTTGATATTCCTAAGAAAGAACATCCTAATTTAGAGCGCTATTACAAGGAAGATATAGACACTGCCTACAAGTTTGCTAATGAGATTTACAAGGAGCTGGGCAGCCTTATAAGGGCAGTTGTCATATTTGGCTCAACAGCGAGAAGGACAAAAGGGCCAGGCGGGGATATTGATGTTCTTGTAATCATAGATGATTTGATGATAAGCATGTCTCCGGAAGTTGTTGAAGCATACAGGTTAATTGTTCAAAAATCCATTGTAAGGATTTCTACAAAGCTGCACATAACAACAATGAGGTTTACTGCTTTTTGGGAATACATTAGAAATGGAGATCCTGTTGCAATCAACCTTTTGAGAGATGGAGTTGCTTTGATTGACTCAGGATTTTTTGACCCTATGCAGGCACTGCTTAAAAGAGGAAAGATAAGGCCTACCCAAGAAAGCATATGGACTTACTACACTAGGGCTCCTAATACTCTGCACAATTCAAAATGGCATTTATTGCAGGGAGTTATTGATTTATACTGGGCTGTGATTGATGCTGCGCATGCTGCGTTAATGAAGATAGGCGAAATACCCCCTACGCCAGAGCATGTTGCTGATTTGATGGAGCAAAAGCTTGTTAAGAGAAAGCTGCTTGAGCATAAGTACGTCACAATAATGAGGAATTTCTACAGATTGATGAAAATGGTCACGCATCGCGAGATAGTTGAGATAAAAGGAGAGGAATTTGACAGGTATTATAAAATTGCTGAAGATTTTGTCCATAGAATGAGAAGATTGATAGAGCATGGGAAGTGAAGAAATCAATAGTTATACTCAATTTTTGCGAACGCCTAACAGTGGAGGGACAAAAGGTTTAAAAATTAACTAACATTCTGTTAAGATAGGTGACCAGTATGGCAATTGAAAGATTTTGTGCAACCAGTTGGGATGTTTTTGATAGAAGAGCTGCAATATTGACTCCAGATGAAAATGGAAGGTTAATGATAGAAGCTGTAGGTGGAGATGAAGTTTTGTCACAAGCACACCGGGAAAAACTAAAAATTGGTGATGGTGTAAGTGGTTTAGCTACTATTTTATATGATTCAATGCAACATGGTGTAATTAATCCACCCCAACCATTCCCTAGACAATTAATTCCTGAATTA
>Ga0209541_10012622_pt1 | contig 13050 bp, 12 predicted proteins | sample RifCSPlowO2_01_FD_184027 | JGI IMG/M metagenome (GOLD analysis project Ga0209541, IMG submission 184027) | Groundwater microbial communities from Rifle, Colorado - Rifle CSP2_plank lowO2_0.1 (SPAdes) (version 2) | ecosystem: Environmental > Aquatic > Deep subsurface > Groundwater | place...
GTATACTAGACTACTAGCGCAATTCGAAATGATATTGGTTCTGACCATTTATAACTATTTATTTACATATAAGAAGATTGAAATAGTTTATAAGAAAAGTGCGGGGGTTCCCGAGTGGTCAAAGGGGCAGGACTCAAGAATTTTGAGTGTAGAGTTCTGAGTTTAAACAGAACTGTGACATAAGAAATCCTGTGGCTTAGTGCCCTTTTTCCGAGCATAGGTTAAAAAAAGCGGCCCGGAAAAAGACGCGAGCAGTGCCTTCGTGGGTTCGAATCTAAGCCTTTCTTTTCCAAAAGAAAGGCTACAGCCTATCCAAAGAAAAGGGTTACAATTGTAGGTTGTTAAATAGAAGAAAGTCCCATCTCCCGCATTTTCCCTTCGGGGATGATCTGTACGGGGTTTTGAGTGTTGGGTGCTGAGTGTTGACCTAAAACTAACTTATCCATAGTCAACACCTCCCAAACATTTAATTTTATATGAATTTATGGGTTTAAAAGTTACTGGGATTAAATAAGAGTTGTCAAATTACCTTTTGTCGAAGCCCATTTAAGAAATACTGGAATATCCGACTTTATTTTTAATAGACTTCCAATTTCAGAAACTTCTATTTTGGGCTCAAAGTTTTTTGTGAATTCTGTCGGAATTGGCATCAATATTATCTTAGCTGAAGGGTCTTTTAGAAAGGCGCTTTCCATGGATCCGCCTACACAAACTTGACCTGTCTTTTCTATAACTATGTAAGAATTGTAACCAGTATCCATTCTTTTTGGATCTATATAATCGAAATGATCTTGATTAGTCCAAGATGATGCAGTTCCTGTATGGAATCCGGATCCAATAACCTTATTAGAAAGAGGCACTATTTTCCACGATGTTTGATCTCCTTCAGGAAATTCTATTGTTACATATTTTTCTTCATTCAGATAAAATTTCTGAGTATTTTTGTTTGTCATAATTAGTTTACAGGTATTTTTAATTCCTGTATTAAAATTTCCTCATTCAATTGTTGTGAAATCGCCTTATACAGAAGTGTATCTTCCGGGTTTTCTAGCAAAGCCTTAACAAACTCAGCAGGCTGTTCCCTCCAGCCGAGCACAGTTCTCAAATGTTTTTCAAATGTGGCAAAAGCTGTTTTGCCTGGCTCAGCCACATCTACTTCAAAATCAAATTTACCAGTGTTTATGCCTCCCCTCAAAGCCACGAATAGCAAAGCTGTTTTTACAGAATTCTCAGGAACGCCTTTCTTGATCGATATCAGTTTTTTGTAAAGCGCAAGCTGTCTTTTATGCTCAGAAGATCTATCAGTATTTTTGTCTGTCTTGAAGTCCACTACAAGATATCCGCCATTATATTTGAAGATTGCATCAGTTTTCCCTTTAAACAAGAGCTTTTCGTCTGAGTAATCAATTATCGCTTTTAATGGAGGCGTGACAGCTTCCTCTGTTGATTCCAATTCGAGCCCCTTAAAATATTTTTTAAGCACTTCAATTGCCAGCAGTGTATTTTCCACCGCCTTTTCTACATCACCTTCAAGGCTCGCAACATCTATCTTTTTATCTAGAACTCCTTTTATCGCTTCATGGACTTCGCTTCCAAATTCTGCGGCTTCTTTATCTCGCGGCAAGCTTATTATGTTATCAAGGAGGAATTGAAAAGCGTCCGTTCTGACAAGCGAATAGGAGAGTTTGGAAAGGTTCGAAAAATAATCGTTTATCATTCTCACAATCCATTTTTCTTTGTTTTCGAGCAGTTTCCTAGACTCCTCAGCATTCCCTGACAAAAACATAGAATAGGCCTGGACAAGCTTGTTGTCTATTTTAATTTCCAATTCTTCTTCAGCCAAATCATCGATCTCTATCTCTGAAAACCCATCTATAAAATAGTTCTTCGATTCCTTGTCGCCTGCTATTATGAAAAGGCTCTGCTTTGCCCTTGTAAATGCCACAAAATCAACCCTTAATACTTCCTCTTCTATTTCCCTCTCGACGTCTATGCCTTTGGATGCTAAGATGGATTTTGTTATTATATCTATAAACCCGGTTTTTGTGTTTTGGGCTGAAGGCAAGTAAACCACAATATCAAACTCCCTGCCTTTGGCTTTGTGAACAGTTGTAAGAACAACTTTCGACTCGCCTTTTTTCTCTTTGTATTTTTCCTCTGTCGTTGATAGGAAGGAAAACAAATCTTCATAAGACGGCATTCCAGAGAAACTGAAATATTCGTTGATTTCAGCCATCACAAGCGAGGCTGTTGTGAACCACTCGCTTCCAAGAGGCACGCATGTCGGAAGTATTATCTTATTGAACAGTTCATTCATTGAAGACTTCTTTAACGAATACGTTAACCTGAGCTGTTCAAGCTTTTCCAACACATCTAATTTTCTTTCTTTGTAGCTGCTTGAAATGCTAAAAGACTCTTTTAGGGTATATGGGGAGAAGATGGTAAAAGTAGATTTTATTTTGTCTTCTGGGAAATCTGAAAGCATTCCTTTGAGGAAATCTATGACTTCTGTCCTTGCAATCTTTGTTGTTGACTGGGAAGATGTTGAAGAAAACGATATATTGCATTTCTGCAAGTGTTGAGAAATCTCTATAAGTTGTTTGTTCGTTCTGGTGATTATCCCTATGCCCTTTTCTGGGTTGGAATTGATTATATCAACAATCCTCTTGAACGGCGATTTTGCCGATATTATTTTCGGCTTCGGCCCGCTTATTTCAGACTGAAGGCATTCGAGTTCTTTAATAAAAATTTCCTTCTTCAAAGTCTTGCTGAGAAAGTGGGTCTTTGAATAGTCAAGAACCTGCTGGCAGCTCCTTCTATTTTTGCCGAGGAGAAAGGGTTTGCATGAAGTCATGAACTTCTCAAAGTTTTTAATTGATCCCCCCTGGAAGCCGAATATTGCCTGTTTGGAATCCCCTACAAGAAAAAGGGTTTTCCCGACTTTTTGGACAATCTCAGCCTCTATTTCATTCATGTCCTGCATTTCGTCAACCAACACATAATTATATTTTACGCCATCAAATTTTTCAAGGAACCTTAGCAGCATATCAGAATAATCTATTGTGTCCTTCTTGGAAAGTTCGTATTCTTTGTATGCCTCTATAAAATATTTAAGAAATGTTTTCAGCTCGTCTAAAGTGTAAGTTGACTTTTTAGCTATCACATAGAGCTTTTCAATTTCCTTTTCTGTTTTTGGCAAGTCTATTTTCTCAGGGGTTATCCCAAAACTCTTTATGTACCTTATCGCATTCTCTGTTTTTGGCACCATCTCCGAAAGGATGTAGGCCTTTATGTAATTGAAGGCTCTATTGTTTTCAAAGCTCTTCAATATTGAAAACCTTAGAAAATTGTTTCCTGCTATTTCGCCTGTTGTCAAGCCTCTATCAGTAAGGTATTCCAAAGCAAAGCTGTGGAAGGTGTGTATGTTCAGTTTCATCAATTCTGAGCCGTTGATGCTCCCATCGGAAATTTCCCATATTTTATCAAACATCTCCTTCTTGGCTTTTTCTGTGAAAGTGATGCAGAGTATATCTTCAGGCCTCGCTCCATTTTGAAGCAAATGAAGGACTTTGTGAGCCAAAGTTGTAGTCTTTCCTGTCCCTGGATTTGAGACTACAATAACATTTTCCGGAGACTTTATTATGTCCAGCTTCTCTTGGTCTAGTTGCATAACTTGGTTAAGAGATTCCTATTTAAATATCGCATCATACTCTATATTATGCCAATTCCAGACTATCAGACTATAATGCTTCCCTTACTCAGATTCTTAGAAGATGGAAAAGTGCGGACTTTGGCTGAGTCTATAGGGCATCTAGCCAAACATTTCAGCTTAACAGAAGATGAGAAAAAAGAAAGAGTTTTTAGTGGGCAGCAAACACTTTTCTATAATAGAACAACATGGTCCAGAATGTATCTTAAAAAGGCTGGTCTAATAGAAGATCCTATGAGGGGTCTTATGAAAATAACACCGAAAGGCATCGATGTGCTAAATAAAAATCCCAAAAAAATAGATACCAAGTTTTTGGAGCAATTTCCTCAATTCGTGGAGTTCAGAAATATAAAAAAGGATGATAATGAAGTGGAGGAAAAAGAAACATATACAAAAGAAACTCCTCAAGAACTGCTTGAAATAGGTTATAAGAAAATAAAACAGGAGCTATCGCAGGAACTGTTGAAAACAGTAAAAACCGCTTCCCCAGAATTTTTTGAAAAATTGGTTGTAGATCTTCTTCTGAAAATAGGTTATGGGGGTTCTCTGAAAGATGCAGGCAAAGCTATAGGGAAAAGCGGCGACGAAGGTATAGACGGAATAATAAAAGAAGATAAACTCGGTTTGGATACAATTTACATTCAGGCCAAGAGATGGGATGGAACCGTTGGAAGACCTGAAATCCACAAGTTTGTTGGAGCATTGACTGGCCAAGGTGCGACAAAGGGCATATTCATAACAACTTCCAATTTTTCAAAAGACGCTTTAGATTATGCTAATCACAATAAGAATCCTAAGATTGTCTTGATAGATGGGGAACATTTGGCTCAGCTTATGATCGATAACAATATAGGCGTTTCGAGAGTTGTATCTTACGATATTAAGAAAGTGGATTCTGATTATTTTGTTGAGGAATGATTACAGACCCAACAAATCCCATTTATCTTTATATTTTTCTTCTAGATCCTCGAATTTTCTCATTGAACTATCTTTATGGGGTTGACTTTCTTTCCAGGGGTATTTAGCCATTTAGAATGTGAGTCCTTTGTAAAGTTGGCGACTATTTTACTAGGAACTATAAAGAACTCCGGAAATTTTAGATTATCGTTAAGATTTACAAAAATATAGAATAAGTTGTCGGTAAAATAATTGTCTGATTTCTCACTCAAAAGCCATGATCTCTTTGAGTTTCTATTGGTTTTAACATGTATGCCCAAAGATTTTGTAGCTTCTTGATTCGAACATAATATGTCTATTCCTTTTGTATTTCTAAGAGTTATAGAAGCTATGTACTCTTTTTTGGAAAGCTCTGCCGCAACAAAATATTCTCCGGAAACTCCAGCCAAAAGCGGGCTTAATTCTTTAACCGTATTCATCTTTTGCTCTCCAAAACTAGCGGCAGCCCAGAGGCTCTCAGTCGTTTTAGCCTGTCTTCGTGAGTCTGTTGCTTTGTCCCGTGTTCAAATGCATTTTTTACTTCTTCAAGTGTTTTACTGCATTCCAGGCATCCTGAGAGAATATCCCATTTCTCTTTTTGAATTTTCGTGTTCTTTCCGCCTGCCCTACAAGAACTTGAGAATGTGTTTGATACGAAAGGTATGTGCAATACCCTAATTGACATCTTCTTGCAAAAGGGGCAGGTTGTTTGGATTTCTGCCATATATTAAGCTTTAAGTATTGTGACTTGCATCCTATTACATATAGGTTCTCGAATATTTTTAATATTTATACAGACATTAATATAAGTAATCCTGTCTTTTTCGGGGTTTTTTATATAATTATTTAGACAATAAAATGTTATTTCACCACCACTTGGAATTTGAACTTCTCTACTTTGAGTGGGCTGTATTACTAAAGGTACATCAAGTCTATTTGGCAAATTGTTCTGTTTTATATTCTGCTGGTTCGATGGTGGGCTGGAGAATATTTCAGGAATTTCTGGAGTACATGATCCGGAAATATAAAAGTAATCTATTGAGTGTGAAGGGTTTTTTACAATGAATTTAAGTTCAGAAATGGTGTTACCTTGAGCACGAATATCAGGTGTTATAAGGAGTGGTTTTTCCAAAAGCGACTTCTCTTTTTGTAGATCTATATTTTGAAAATAATAATTTGCAGATACTATACCAAGAACAATTGTTACTATAACAGCTATCGCTGGCCAAGGATTATTATAGGCAGATTCTTTTAATCTCGTTACAAAATTTTCTTTGAGTTTTTCTTTACCTTTAGCTGTTAAGGTTAAGACAGACGGAAATGTCTGACTTATTTCATAAATTAAATCAACAAATTTATTTTCTTCCAAAAGTTTTATATCACTCAGTATCTCGTTTTCCACGTAGCCTAATTTTTCTAATAGTATCTTTTTTTGTAGACTTGCAGGGTATACTTCATCCAAGCACTTTAGTGCTTGTTTTTGTTTTTTATTCAGTTTTTCCATTATAATTAGCCTCAATAGTTTTTTTCTCCGTTTCTGTTATTTCATAAATTATGTAAACAATTTCATTAATCTCATCATCGATTTTCTTGATCTCTTTTTCAATTAATTCTCTTTCGTCAGTTTTTTTATCACCTATTTTATTAAGTCTTTCGAAATTTGTTATTTGTTTATCGGCAAGACTACTTAAAAGACTCATTTTATTATCTGGTATATTGATAGGTATGTTTTCTATATATTGCCTATTAAAAGCAAAATATCCACCACTAAATTTAGAACTTGTTTGACTAATGAAAAAAGTTACAAGTTTACTATTGAGAATTGCTAATAGTGGTAGATAAAGTTTATTATTTTTCAACAATATACCATAAGCCCCTCCACCACCCCCTCCACTTCCTACAAAAAAGTAATCACTTTTTTTATCATAGGTGAATGAAGATATCTTTGCTATAGACGGTGTCATTATTTTCTCCTGACCAAAACGAGCTAAATTCTGATTTCTACTAAAGAGGTACCAAAATTTGCCCTTCATTTTTCCCGAGTCTCTTTTTTCAAGTATATCCTTATTTTCTAGTAAATAGTTATGCATGTTGGGGAATTTTTTCCTCAGTTCTTCTTCAGAAATAGGTTCAGCCTTTCCATTTATTATACGATAAGGAAAAAGAACGTACTTATTTGATTTATTTATTCTATACCTCCTTATATGTTTTGAGCCCTTTAGAAGAGGATGTAGAAGATCGTTTTCAAGATTATAAATTTTATTAGTTTGAGGTGAAAAAAATCTGGCATTTTCTTTATTCAAAATAAATATCTTATCAGCACCTGTAATTATACCTTGATAAATAGTCTCGGTAATGTCCTTCAGTTTTATTTTCCCTAGAGTTAACTTGTCTAAAATGCTCTGTTTCTTTCCTCCTATAAAGTTCCACTCAGAACTGTTGACTGATTTGGAATCAATTCTGCCCTCCTCACAACCATTCTTATTTAATCTCCATTCTTCTAAATTATTGACTTTAATAAAATCGAATTTTGCGTTTTTTTGTTTTCTTAGAAAAAGCAAGCATGTGTATGTCGTTGCTCCATCAAAGACCTGCTGATCACCGAAATGGACAATTTTATAAATGTAGTTCCCGTCTGAAATAAGTTTTCTTAAAGGTTCGCCATATTTCGATGTGAAGAATTTATTTGGCAATATTAAACCTAGGTAACCGCCTTCTTTAAGCAAGCTTAAAGCCCTTTCCACAAAAAGAACATAGATGTCATAGTTTCCTATTTTTCCGCTTACATACTTTTCATTAAAGAAGTCGGCATCTTTTTCATCAAGATTTTGGATTCTGATATATGGAGGGTTTCCAATAACCACATCAAAACCCCCACCGTTCATTATTTCTTTAAATTCGTCTTCCCATTTGAAAGCTCTTTTTCCAGCAATTTGGGTATCGTCTATCAAACTATTTCCACATTTAATATTATTCTGCAAGGCTGGTAGTCTATGTTTTTTCTCAGCAGTTTTTAGGAGGAGATTAAGCTGTGCTATTTCTACGGCTTTAGGATCTAAGTCGACGCCAAAAATGCTCTCTTTTAGGATTTCTGTTTTTCTTCCATAACTTGCAGAAGCTCCGCTTAAATCTAATTTTGTCTGGCTAATTTCCCCGTTTTTCTTTTTGTCCAAAGTAACGAGGTAATCGAAAGCTTTTATTAAGAACGAGCCAGAACCGCAAGCCGGATCCAAAACCTTTATGTTTTTCAAATCGGCCTTTTTGTCCTTTGCAATTTCACCGATTGTATTTTTTACTATATAATCAACTATGTAAGTAGGCGTATAGTATATGCCCTGTTCTTTCCTGTGGGATTCCATCTCAGTTAGGCTGGCTCTCTTATCAGTTTTTTTCAGTAGATGGCCTAAATACTGTTCGTATATATTTCCTAAAACATCGGCATCTATTGCGCTAAAATCATAGTGGACAGCATTGTCCGATGTTTTGAAAAGCCCTGTTATCACGTTTTCTAGCACAGAATCGTCTATTACTAAGCCCTCACATAAATGAGGTAAGAAAAGTTTGCTATTATATACATCATCCAACCCTCTAAAGACTTCGGCAAGTTTTCTGTACAATTTCTTATTTCTGTTTTCTCTCGCTATTGGCTGCAATAAAGGTGGTTCTAGTTGTTTATCTTCTAGGGTTCTTACGAATATGAGCCTATCGATTAATCGCTGGACAGCCTCATCAAGCTCTTCCTGATCCAAATTTCTTTCACGATTATTTTTAACGATATTCTTTGTAAGTTCCTCCCTGAATCGTGTTAGGTCACTCAATAGCTGTCTGTCTATGGGTATTTTCTTTGCTTTCTTCCCCCACTTTTCGGCTTCTTTGTTAATAAGCCCGTTTTCTAGGCTCTCTTTTGACAATAATAACAGTTGATCCAGTTTTTCTATAAACTCAAAGCAGCTAATTGAAAAGAAGATGTTCTGTAAAGGATTTTCTGTTTTCCATTCAGCATTAAAAACTTTAATAACTTCGAAATCTGTAAGAATAGCCCAAGTAGATCCTTTGTGCCAAGCATAGTTTATTGCCTGTTCAGCAAATTCCTGTTTATCGAGATCAGCTTTTAGAGACTTAGCTTCTAAAAATAGTTTAGGTATCCCGTCTATCCTAAAAGAGTAATCTACCCTGCCTTTGGAAATCTTTTCCTCCGCTGAGACCTCATCACTATCCTCTACATTCCATCCGAGAATTCTGAAAAGAGGAATAATAAAATCTTTTTTAGTCATTTCCTCGTTATAAGACTTGAGCCTGCCTTCAGAAGATATTTTATTGTATCTATCAAGAAGCTTTTGTATTTCCTGCTTTATTTGTTCTTTATTCAATCCCATAAGAATCATAGTTATTTTTACTTAATAAATCTCTTTTGGAGCTCAAAAGCTTAAGGGTCGCTTCCAGCTCCCACTTAATGCTTTTGGGTTTCGCTTTTTCTAATTGGTCAGCTTAACCGCCGCTTTCAAGACAGAACACCCGAGACCTATAGGAGGGGGTCAGCGGCAGCTCTAAAGGGTCGAAGTTGATTTCGTATCCGATTGGTCTGAAATCAACTTCCATTCTTCTTTTGCTCGACCCCAAACCCCCTGAGCCTTGATATAGTCAAAAACATGGGCAGCAGCTTCTTCAAAGTGGCTTCTGACTCAGGAGGAAAATATGGAAATGCAAAAGCCAATAGCAAGCGAAATAAAGAGAGTTAAACAGGTCCTTGAATTCGAGGACGAAGACGACCTTACAGACCGCGAGATCTGGATAGCGAGGGAGTTTTTAGATGAGTAAATCCAAAATATTAAGGTGTGTAAAAATATGAACAACCCGTACAATCTTGAAGTCTACAAACTGTCTTACGAACTTTCAAAAGACGTCATAAAAGAAATTGAAACCTTCAAAGGAAAATATAGGCTGCAAGAACAGCTTCTTGGTGCAATTACAAGCATTCCTGCAAACCTTATGGAATTTTGCTCGATGAATAAGCCTGCGCAGCAATCTGAAAAATTGAGGGTTTGCATCGGTGAGGCATTTGAAGCAGAATATTGGCTGAATATCTGCAAAGACTTGGAGATGATAGATAAAGCTAAGGCTGACAGACTCCTCAATAAATTGGTAGAGGTTAGGAAGATGTTGTTCAACTTGAGGGATTCTGTGAAGGATAGGGAAGATTAGGGTGATGGGTTTTGGGTGTTGAGTTTTGATTCACCACTTTTCCATTTTTTGAACATATCCATCATAAACTGCTGGAAATCGATCTCTGTTTTGTCCTTTATTTCAAAGGCTTCTTTTTGATCGAGAACCATTCCGCATTTTGGGCAGTATTTACATGAGGAGTCTGCTGTAGAACTGCATCTGAAGCAGGTTTTTGGTTTTAAAACTTCAGTGCTTTTGTTTTCCTGTACAATCCCGTGCACTTTGAACAGTTTCTCCTCAATATCTGCTCCAGACAAATGAACATAGACTTGTGTTGTTGCAAGCTCTTTATGACCTGCATATATCATCACTTCCTGCGAGTTTAGTTTTTTGCTCAAGTGTGTAAGTTTGCTGTGCCTTAGAAGATAGGAGTAAATCCTTTTGTTTATCCCCGCTTTTTTGGCGCAGTCTTTTATTATGTCACTTAGGCTTCTTGTACAGAGATGCGATTTTGTGTGCTTGTCTATCCTGTAAAATAGCGGAGCATTTGGGTCTTCCCTGTAAATATGTTCTTGGAGATATTGAGCTAGCAAAGAAACAGGTTCTATTAGCCTCAATCTTCTGGATCCTGTTTTGTTGATTTCTCTTACCATCAAGACAGCCCCATATTGGTCAAAAGTTAGGTCCATTATTCTGGCACTTGTGAGTTCCAATGGCCTCAAAGCTCCGTGATATAGAAGGCTGAGGAGAGCTTTATCGCGTATGGAATAAGCAGATTCTATAGTCCTTCTGATCTCGTCTTCCGCGAAAATTTCTTCCGGTAGCTTATGCTTCTTTTTGGTTTTCAGCCTGTAAGTCCTGACGCCAAGGTTTGGATTCAAATATTCAGAAAATATCCTGAACATGTTCCAGTAGTCTTCTTTTGTCGGGTCGCTGAGATTGCTGGATTTCAGGTAGAAAAAGAAATTGTCTATATCAGGTTTGTTTATTTCTGTTAAGACCCTACTTCCGATTGGGGATACAACCTTGGTTATTATCCGTATATACTTTTCCCTTCTCCTCTCGGTTAAACCCTTCTTGACACACTCCTCTTCCAGAAAATTGTAGATAATGCTTTTATTCTCTTCTGACACACTATCTAGCAGATTGGCCAGAACCTTCCTGTAGACACCACTCAACACCCTGAACTCAAAACCTGAGACCAACTGCGAAGAGCTTTTGTCCCATCTCCCGCATTTTCCCTTCGGGGATGATCATATGGAAGACCCTTACTGTGTTGTGGATATTGAAACTTGCCCTATTGACATGGAAAAATACAAAGGCATGTCTGAAGAAGAGAGAAAAAAGCTGTTGAACCCTATAGACTCCCGGATTATTGCTATCGGTTTAAGGCATCAAGGAGAAAGCACTATATTCTTCGAGGAAGATGAAAAAAAGATGCTGGAAGATTTCTGGGCTCAGATGAGGACCCTTAGGCAGGCACAGAATATGTTAATTGTGGGGTTCAGCATATGTAATTTTGACATGCCTTTTCTTGTAACACGAAGCTTCATCCATGGGACGCCAATTTCTCCTTTTTCTGTAAACAAAACATTGGTGGATATACGGGATAAGATAAGCGCGTATCGTTATGGTGACACCAGGGGAAAGCTAAAGGAATATGCTTCTATCATAGGCATCCCTGTAGAAGAAGGTGTAGATGGAAGCATGGTTACTAAATTGTTTACTGATAAGAATTATGATAAAATAAAGAAGTATCTAGAAAGTGATTTGGTTGTGACAGACGAACTTTTCAAGAGGATACGAGCGACAAATATATTTGGTATAACGCGATATTAGTTCTTTGATGAATAGAATACAAACCAAAGTGATATAGAGAAACTTTATAATCATAATAAACAAATTAAGGAAAATATGTCTTTTTACCTCAACCCGTGGTTCATTATAACGAATTTGGGAGACCCAAGGCTTTGGACAGCACTCTGTGTAATTTTGTTTTTTGTAAGGCTGCATTTTAAAAGGAAGATCAAACCTTACAACAAGAAGTTTATTTGGGTAGGGGCTTTTATAATTTTTGCTGGGTTCGCGATGGCGTCATCTTTGGCTATCTCTCAGGGAATGAAAGAGTATTTCCAAATACCGAGGGCATGCGCGCCTGAAACCAATATTTATTGTTTAGATAGCTATTCATTCCCTTCTGGGCATACAGCGGTTGCATTTACTGTATTTTCTGGGATTTTTTTAATTTTGGGTAGAAGGAAATACCTGCCTATCCTGATTTTACCCATACTTGTTGCGGCATCGAGAATGGCCTTAGGGGTCCACACATTTTATGATGTTATTGGCGGAACAGTTGTCGGTTTAGCTGTGTTTGCTGTTTTCTTTTTGGCTGTAAAAAAGAACAGTTATCTGAAAACTTTTTTGGAAAAGAAGTTACGATGATCTAAACCTCAAAATGCCGCCAATACCGCCTAACTCTTTAAACTGGCTCCCGTGCTGGCTTTCTGCAGATATCATCTCTACTTTCGTTCCCATTTTTTCAGCAAGTTCTATTATTTTTTCTGTCATTTCTTCCTGTTTTACTATCTTGAGTTTTGAGTTGCATTTTGAGCATGATTGGTTTTCCAGGAGGTTCCTATCTATTGTTTTTACAGTTTTTTCTGGGCAAGAGGGGCATGAATATTCAACCCTGACCCAGTCAATTGAATCTGTTAAAAGCAGAAGGTCCACATTTCCATTTTCTAATGCCTGCACTGTTTCCTTCAGCCCGTAAATAGCCAACCCTGAAACTTTAGACAATTCCTCAAAAAACTTGTCAAGAAGTTTTTTTTCTTCTGAGACAGACGCTTCCTTTAAGATGTCCTGGGACCTCTCAACAGCTTCTCTCAGGCCCATCTCACCTGTATAGGAAAGGTCAACAATTCCGAGCACCTTATTCTTCAAATTATACAAAAGAAAATCGCCTTCTGCAAACTCGTTTTTTGTGGGCCCTGGACCACCGATAATGATGCCTTTAAGGTCTTTCAAATCCTTGAATTTCGAGTTTGCTAACTCGCCAACCTCTTTCAAAAAGTCGTTTAGCAACCCTTCTCGCACACGAGCGTACCTGGCTTGTGACCAGCCCCCTTTTGACGTCTTTCCGGGCACTATCGACTCCAGATGTTTGAGGGGTTCGATTTTCTTTCCTTTGAGTAGACCTATATCAGCCTCACCCCTGTCAACTAGAATAAAGCCGTAAACTT
>Ga0209541_10012627_pt1 | contig 13046 bp, 15 predicted proteins | sample RifCSPlowO2_01_FD_184027 | JGI IMG/M metagenome (GOLD analysis project Ga0209541, IMG submission 184027) | Groundwater microbial communities from Rifle, Colorado - Rifle CSP2_plank lowO2_0.1 (SPAdes) (version 2) | ecosystem: Environmental > Aquatic > Deep subsurface > Groundwater | place...
GATAATTATAATTTGGGAAAGCGTTATCTGTTCCAAGCAAAGTAATTACTTTGGGATTGCCTTGAACACTACCAAAAGAAAGTCCAACTAGATACTTAATCTCGGAAGCTATTTGATTATTTTGATTAATCTTTAAATTAATTTTTTCCATAAGCGCACTAATTTGTTTATCAGCTTCAGAAACTTCTAAATTAACAGCGTCCTTAGTTAGTTCTTTATCATTTAAAATAGTTTTAACCTTTTCTTTATTTAACTTCTCAACAACTTTTCTTAGCTTATCTAATTCATGTTGTGATAGAGCGGGTCCAGACCTAACAGAAAGGATCTTAGCAAAAATCTCAGGAGCTATTGTTCCTCCTACACTATTGGCACTAACAAGCTTTCCTGCAAAACTCTCCTTTTCAGCATATTTTTCAGGGGTTCTTATACTTTTAGAATTAACAAGAACCAACTTATCTCCTTTCTTTTTTTCTAAGTCATCAAAATAGATTTGTATAGAATTAGGACTATCAAAGGTTAAACCATTGCCATACACAGAGTCGTAATATAATCCAACAGACGGATCATAACTTAAAACAGCACCATTAGCTTTAATTTCATCATAGCATCCATTAATAGGACACAATGAACCTCCTATAACGAATAAGATTTTTTCTTTCAACAAATTTTTATAATCTTCATAATTTAATGGATCAAGGAAGATAATCGGGGCATTATAATAATAGCTTAATCTTTTAGCCAACAATCCATTCTCAATTGCGGTATCCTCTCCAGAATCAGTACCATACTCTGCTCTTCTATCAACAACGATAAATAAGTCTGCATTTGCCCACTGATCCAGAAACCAGAGTTTATTTTTTTCAATATCAATTTCATACCCCTCTGATTCAATTCCCATCTTATCAAGTATACTCTGTTCAATTGAATCAATGCTGTAATAAAGTTTAGAATTATAAACAGTATTAGATATAAAGTCTCTTATCGGGGTATTTAGATTATTATGAAATTCACTCGCTCCAAAGGTTGCTTCGTTCTCAGGGGAAACATAAAAGTCTTTCTCAACATAAGCCCCGCTTGCAACTGGATCTTCCCCACAATCAAAATGATTTGCTAGAGCACTTGCAGGAATTGAAGGTGAATAAATTATACTGTTCTCTGTGCCCGCTAGTGCCAAATTATCATTATAAAAGATAGTATATCCATTTTGTTTAGTAACCTTATCCTTAAATTTAGGATAATCTTTCTTAAAATCTCTTAATGCTTGTGCTGACGTTCTGGAAAACTCTCCGCTACATCCACAATCATTTATGCCATAATATTTTGGCTTTAATGCACTTGTAACAGAGTATCCTAGCTCAGAGTGAATTCTTTTTTGCTCTTGCCCACAATATTTAACAAAATCGTCAGAAGGAAATTTGGCTTTTTCAACATGATATTGTAATAAAGGGTAATTACACTCGCCAGTTCCCTTTTCATCTTCCTTTATTTTTTCATTGCACCAGAGATCATAAAAGTTTTTTTTCCATACATTGGAAACTTCTAAAGGAATTTTCCAGTCCTTATTATGAGTGATAAAAACAAGACGATCTTCTTTAGCCTCGTAATAATCTTTATCCTTCATATTAAAGAGCAAAATAAGTGGATTAGAGTCAATTTTATTTCCATTTGATTCTGTCCTGCAAATAATTCTTTTATCTTCCTTACCCGCTAATTCCTCATAAATTTTAGTTAGCTCTCCTTTAGTAAAAATATGACTTGATTTCTCTTCAACATTGACAGTTAAAATTAAATTTTCCACATCTTCTATCCCGTCTCCTGATTTCTCTAGTCTAATAACCTCAAAATAATTTATCTCTCCACCTCCTGAAAATTTGCATCCTAAAGAATCATCTCCAAATAAATAAAGTTCATCTTTATTCCATAGTTTGAGAGGGTCAGAAGAATCAGAAATTCCATTTATTCTTAAATTAAATGGAACATTGGAATCTCTGCTAGCAAAAAAACTGACAGAAGGACAATTTTTACAATCGCTTACAGGAACACAGCTTACGTCTGCTATTCCACTATAGCCATAGATTTTCTCACAATCACTAAGCAATTTACATGAAGTCTCGGTTAAAACATTTTTGTATTCGTATCCTTTTTCCTCATTCCATTCCCACTTTCCATATTGGCATCTTCCACCATTATCACATTTTTCTCCAGATTCAACAATTTTGTTCCCACAAACAGGAAAGATATAAGTATTCCAAAAAGGTTTTTTTAATTCCTTAATTTTTGTATCGCAGGCAAGATAAGGAGGGAATTTTCCTGGAGCAGGAGTATAATACCCAGTTTCATCAGATTCCCAATCAGGGTTTCTAACTCCAAATTCGTATAAGAAATAATCTTTAGCGACGTTTCCATATACCTCGGTATCAATCGCAATATTTCCACTCTTTCCAGAAAAACTAAATCCCCCGCTTCCAATTATTGTTTTAGGTTTGTACTCGCTCCCATACTCATCTTGATAATTAGGATCGCTGGAAGACGTGTCTACCGAAGCAATTCTTCCTTCCACAGAATATTTATTCAACTCAGTTTCACATGGACTATAAACCCAAGTCTGGCAAAGTAAATTATCCGGATTATAAGGGTCTCTTACTAATCTATTGCTTAAAGAGGCAGAATAGGCTACCCTTGCATCTTCAACATTAAACTCTTTTATACCTACAAAAACAGGCGAATAAGGAGGAGAATATACAGGAGTATAAATAGTATAATCTTTATTTTCATGAGAATAAGTATAAGGAAGACAATATTCTCCATATGGAGAATAAGTTCCCCTTGTTACTCCATGGGAATAAGCATACTCTCCCCAATTTCCTTTATAAAACAAGGTTCCCAAAGGAGGATTTTTTGGCTGCCACGTTCTAAAGTCATAATGACCCCAATCAAGATACGAGAAATAAGTTCCCCCATCATACCAATAAAGCCCAGTATCACACTGTTCTTTTGTATTTGCATTAGCTCCTCCTCTAATCCATCCTTGTATTTCAGGAGATGCGCATTGAATACTTTCTGTGTTTGTAGGAACATTTTTTGAAACTAAAGCAAGATCAAGCATATTATTAGCCATCTTTGTGTTATATCCTCCAGCGGAGACCATCTCAAAAACAGGCTGATAAACATTCATCGTGTCTTCGCTAAATTCCCATTGATATCCAATTTTATAGTTTGGTGAATCAACTTGTGTTGCAGGGTCAATATCTGTGCATTTGCACCCTCCACTAAGTACATATGTGCAAGTTGAACGCCAACCACCTGTCTCTAGAGGACCATCTCCATCGGGATCGCCATCTCCTCTGGTGTGATAACAGTAATCAAGAATATTATTTTCTCCAGTATATCCAAGACTATCTAATGCCTTTAGGTCAACACATCCATTTCTTCCCCATCCTCCAAATGAGAAAAGACATTGTCCTTCTTGTAAAGTAAATGTAGCAGAAACGCTCTCAACAGAAAAAACAAAAGAAAGCAAAGAAATAGACAAAACAATAGTTACAAATAAACTTCTGCTAAGAATCTTCCTTTTCCACACCATCTTTTACGATTTGAATGTGTTAAATGAACTTTATAAATATTCTCGGTCTTGCAAAAGACATAATTTTGTACAAGGTTTTAATTTTCCGAGTGGTTAATTGGCTGTTGAGTATCTGGTGATGAAAAGATGAAATCATTAGGATAAACATTCATTTGACATAAATTTTAATCTAAATCAAACCACCAATCTCTTTCAAAAATCCTTCCGGATTTTGTGAATTTGCCACAGCGCTAGAAACAAGTATGCCTCTGCATCCTAAAACAAGCGCGGCAGCAACGTCTTCTCCTTTAGTAATTCCAGCGCCACATAAAGGAATTATATCTGTCCCATCTAATAAACCGACAAATTTCTTTACGTCCACAGATTTATATTCAGTTATAGAATTACCTGTGGAAATCAATTTTGGATCTTCAAAGGCAATCGCATATGGCCTTAATTTTGCAATTTTCTTCACCTCTGTTAAATTAGAAGCGCAAATAACTAATTTAAAATTCATTTCATTACATCTTTTAACAGTTTGTTTTATCTCATCAAACTTCAGTTTGTGCTCAGAATGATTTAATATGCTTCCTTTTACACCTGCAGTTATCAAATCTTCAGGAATTACTTTTCCAGTACCCTTGCCTTTCTCATGATAATCTACATGTTGAGCATAAACTTCTAATCTAGTGCTCCCAACTGCTTCTTTTATCTCTAAAGAAGGAACCGCAACAATTGCCTTATTATAATAAATCTCAATCTTCTTAATCAAATCTATTACATCACTTCCAATTTTATAATTCTTAAAATTCACAATTATCATGTTCCACCTCTTCTAAGTAATAGAGTATTTACTATTTAAACTTTAAAGAAAAGTTTAAAAATGAAATAAAGATAAAATGTAGCTGCAAAATTAGTAAAGGAATATGAAGGAAACATCATAGAGGGAGATATAATAGAAATTTATGAGAAAACAATTGCTAATCTTGACCGTTTACTGTTCCAAGGTTCGATTCCCAGTTGAGGGTTTGTTTTTGCTATACGTAACTTTAAAAAGCTATTGTATAATCCTTTTTTGGATGAAACCTCAAAAGAATTTTTGAGAAATTTAAAATGACAAATACTAACGAAACGCTAGAAAGTTGTAATGAATTAGAAAGGGCATTATTAAAAGTCCCTTTAAACTTGTGTTTAATAGAAAGATTGTGGGATCCTAGAACTATTGAAGAATTGTATCCGAGCGAAGCAGCTAAGAGGATTGTTGACATAGCTAATAATCAATGTAAAGGAACTGTTCTTTTTCATGGAATGTCTCGTGTAAATGTTTTTTATAAAGATTATAGTTCATGTAATGTAATGGCTTCGAGAAATTTAAATATCTGGAAACCAAGTTTCAAAGGAATTGAAATTGGTGATTGTGAAAGAGGTGAATTTGAGGGAGATAATAGTATTCAAATTTATTTAGAAGATGGAAAAAGTATTTCTCCAATTTCAGATACTGATCCAATTTCAAATATGATATCAGGCACTCAAGAAAAAATTCAACTTAGAGTTGCAAATGAACAGAAGGAAATATTAAATGTGCATATAGATAAAATAGACCATGATAGACAAATCTTTTATCTAAATGAAATACAATCTAGAACAGAGGCAGATAGGCTATTTTGGGAATCAATTGGAGAATATTTTGGTTATAAACTAAATTTAAATTCAACTAATGGAGAAACCAGAGGTGTTATAAAACATGCATCCGGTTTAGAGTTAGAATGTAAAACTGATTCTTGTGCTCATAGATTAAAAGTTAAATATCCGACTCTTCAAGAAGTAAGTTATTTACAAAGAACTTGGGAAGATTTAGTAATATTTCCAGAAAAAATAGATGGAACTCCTGCTTGGAATAATACTCAATATGGAAAAGAGGTTGAAGTTTTTACTCTGCGAGGTCATGCTAAACATCTTTTTAATTATTTAAGTAGAGTAATTCCTGCTCCAAAGATTATTGATATAAACTAGAATAGGTCTATAAAAGTAGTCATCTATTGCTAATTTGGGTCCTTTATTTTAGAAAACATATTTAACAATAGTATGAAATTTTCTCTCAAGTTCCTTGACATCAAAAAGGTTAAAAGGATTAAAGATCTTTAGGATTTATGAAAACAAAAATGCCTGAAAGTGAAGAGGAATGGGAGAAAAAATTAACGCCTGATCAATATAGGATATTAAGAGAGAAAGGAACAGAAGCGCCTTTTACTGGTCATCTTCTAAATAAAAAAGATAAAGGAAATTACACTTGCGCTGCATGTGGCCAAGTTCTTTTCTCTTCAGATGCAAAATTTGAATCCGGAACTGGCTGGCCAAGCTTTGACTCTCCTGCAAATACAGAAAATGTCCAGCTAAAAGAAGATTATAGTCTTGGAATGCATCGTACAGAAGTCATCTGTAAAAATTGTAAAAGTCATCTTGGACACTTATTTAAGGATGGTCCTACAAAAACAAAAGAAAGATATTGTATTAACTCAACTTGTCTTGCATTTAAGAAAAAATAATTTTTCTTATTTTCTTAGATAATTCTATAGGATTTTCATTTTGCCAAACATTCCTTCCTACTGCAACACCTACTGCTCCTGAACTTATGATCTCCTTAACATTTTCTAAAAATTCTTTCTCGTTCATTTTAGATCCTCCTGCCACAACTATTTTGCATCTTCCTGCAGACTTAACAGCCCACCCTAAATCCTTAGAATTTCCATTCCAATGTAATTTTACAATATCTGCTCCAATCTCAAGACCAATGCGAGCAGCATAAGAAATCATCTCTCTTGTATTTGAATTCTTAACGCTCTTTCCCCTAGGATAGATCCATGCAATAACTGGCAGTCCGAGAACATGTGCCTCTTCTTCTATTCTTTCAAATTCTTTCAACATTTTTGATTCATGAGCACTTCCAACGTAAATAGTATATCCAACCGCTTTAGCTCCAAGTTTAATTGCTTCTTTGACACTACACAATTGAAGAGAAATAGGCTCTCCCTTAAACAATTTAGTCTTTCCATTTAACTTAACAATCAATGGAACTTTGCTTTTCTTAATTTCTTTATTATACTTTTCTGCAATTCCTTTTCCAACAATTAGCCCATTGTAACCTGCATTCTTTGCAATCTCAATGATATAAAGAGGATCTATATTTTTATCATTAAAATCGACGCTTGGACCATGTTCTAGTCCCTGATCATAAGCTAAATACATTGCCTTTCCTTTTTCAAATACTTTATTTAAATTTATCTTTTTCATTTACCAAAAAACCTCTTTTTGAAAATAACAGAATAGTCTGGCTTAGAATTCTGATGATATATCGTTAAAACTTTAAGTTTATTACTTCCAATATTGATAAGCCTATGCGCCCATCCAACAGGAATTAATGATATCTCTCCTCTTTTTAATTTAATTGTTTTACTCTTTTTCCCCTTTTGAAGAAATAGTTCGCCTATTCCATCAAGTAATATATAAAATTCGGGCTCTCTATTTTTATGAATATGCCCCTTAGTAAAATAAAATTCTTTTCCTATTTTTCCAGATTTAACAACAGTTAATCCAAGATCTATTGGACTAAAATCTCTTATAAAAACTTTATATAGTTCTATATTTCCTTTAGTGTTTAGAATATTTCTCACACTTTCTTTATCATAATAACTATCTTTCAAATCATTAAGAGTTCTAACAGTCTTTTTATCATAATCCCTCTCAAATTTTCCTATTGTTTTTTTATAATCTTTCATCTTACTCTCTCCTTTTAAAATTTATAACCTAATAAATTAGCATATCCCTGTATAATATCCTTTGTAAATTGTCTCATACCTTCTGCAGTTTTGTGATCAAAAGCATGATGTGCCATTCCACCTTTAAAGGTGGAGTTTGAAAAGGCGCTCATGCCTTGGATGCTAGAGAAATCTTTATGGATTTCTGTCAAGTTTCTTGACATAAAATTTTAAAAAAATAAAAAAATTAAATATTATAAAGGTACTCACTCTTCGCTGTTTTCGTCAGAACTTTCGCTTTGTCTAGGCCTTCTGTCTCCAAAGTCTCTTCTTGGTGGTCCTCTTTCGCTTGATTCCATTGGAACAGCTTCACTTACTTTCAAAGCTCTGCCCGCAACTTCTTTGCCATTCATCTCTGAAATTGCCTTATCGGCACTTTCTTTGCTAGCAAAGGTTACGAAACCAAATCCCTTAGACCTGCCAGAATACTTGTTACTAATAACTACAGCTTCAGTTATCTCTCCAAAAGAAGAGAACGCTTCTGCAAGCTCCTTATCAGTAAAACTAAAAGGCAAATTGCCTACGTATACTTTCGCACTCACTTTATTCCTCCCGCATTCATTTAACTTTGTTAAAGAGCACAAAGCTCAAGTTAACAATATTCAAATTAAATTTTTGTATTTAAATCTATCTAAATTGAGAAATGCTCCTACTGTGGACATCGCTCCAATGGCAGGATGATGTTGTATGGGTTATTTATTATTAATTAGCTTAACATAGTTTTTGTCTAGGAAATGCAAGACCTTTCCTGCATATTCTTTATCAAAACTAGATCCGTAATACAATATCCCATTTCTTGAATATCTTACTTCATTCATAAACTCAGTTTCTGCTTCTGAAAAGCCTAATTTTATCATATAAGAAACTTCTGCTTCGTGTGCAGATTGACCAGATGCTTTATATCCTTCAATGAGCATTTTTGCTCTTATTAGTTTAAGAGCAATATTGTAAACTTGGTCTATAAGATTATTTGAGTTTTCATCGGTTAATGAAATCTTTTTTCTTATTTCATCCAAGAAACGCTTATCTTTTTCAGCTTCTTTCACAAGATCTTTTGCCCTGATTACATCTGAATGCTGTCGCTTTACAATTTTCCGCTCTATGTATTCTTCAAATTTTCTTATTTTATTCATAATTCAATCACTCCTTTTAGAACTATACCATTTATTATATTGCTTCTTAAGTTCTTATGAATATTATTTAAAGAATTATAGAATTGCAGAACTATTTTTTTTTCAAGAAATTTCTCAAATTGCTCTAAGCTAACGCTTTTTTCTTTAGAACCAATTATTGCTATATCAATATCTGAATTGTGCGTATCCGTTCCATACGAGTAACTTCCGAATAATATGATTAGTGTTCCAGGATATTTGTTGCTAAGAGTATTAATTAACCCTGATTCATAAGTGTTTTTTAGATTTTGAACTCTTTTTAATAGGATCGCCCTTTGGTTATCTCTATTTAGTTCTACAGAAGTCAGATTTATATTAGGATATTTTTTATAGATAATTATTGTTTCTTTATTCAACCTTTTTAGTGCTTTAGAGACAGCAGTTGGAGATACTTTTAATGCTTTTGCAATTTCATTTTGATTTACTGAAATTCCTGCCTTTAAGCACAAATAGTTGAATATTCTATTCTGGAGTCGTGTCCATTTAAGTGTATTGCTTTTCATATTAGTTTATACGTATAAACTAAAGTTTATAAATGTTGTCTTTATGTGGCAGAATGATGCGGTATGGAATTATTTTTTAAAGACCAGATTCTCTGTCTTTTGATTTATTAAGTCAGATTTCTGTAATTGCTTTACAATTAAAATAAATGCTCCTGCCGGGATTCGCACCCGGGTTCCGGCCGTACTCTATCGCCTCTTTCAAGAAAATCCGTAAAGAGGCGTTAGGATTTCAACGCCTGTCCCAAGGGGACTGAAATCACTGTCTCAACGACTCGATTTCAACGATTCGAGAGGGCCGTGTCCTTGACTACTAGACTACAAGAGCTTCCTTGCGAAAATTCTCAATTCTTTTTAAATGTTCTTGATTTGCAAAACCAATCTAAATTTTACTCAACAATAAACTTGCCTTTCATTCCGTTTTGTCTGTGTTTGCCAAAACTGCAGTAGTATTCAAATGTGCCTTTTTTGTCTGCTACAAATTCTACAGAAGTTGAATTTCCTGGCATAACTCTTTCTGTGGCCGCTCCAAATTCATCTATAACCCAGTCATGGAATCCTTCAGAGCTTGTAAATTCAACTCTTACTTTATCTCCTTTTTTTACAACCATATCTGGGTTTTCCACTCCATCAATATAGAATCTTAGGTGTGAAGAATCAACAACAAAAACTTGAACATTTGAATTTGAGCCTACATTATTGCCTGCAATTTTTTCTGTATCTACCACTACATTACCTGTCAAACTTGATTTATTTAATAAATAAAATGCTCCTAGTGCAATAAGAACTATTATTATGATGCTAATAACAATTTTATTCATTTTAATTTGAAAATTTTGGAATATATAAATATTGTGGAAGATGTTTAAATATTATATTCCAACTTTACGTATAACTCTGGCAAATTCATTCATCCCTTCTTGGCTATCAATGTGATAAGAATTAACAAATCTTTGTGCAATAATTGTCCCATTATTGTAAAGTTCAGCGAGTTCTCCAAAATTCATATTTTCTTTGTCTAATTTTCTCAACTGTGACTGTAATTCTAATCTATTTGGGAAGGCCCATTCTTTTGGATGGGGACAACCGCAGTGGCCTACAACACGAATAACTTTTCCATACGTTTCTGGTTGACTTTTTCCTACTATAGGATATCTTTTTTCATGCAATTCTGAAGCTATTTCTAAAGGAAACCCCTGACCGTCTGGCGCTGAAGCATTCCAATAATACCAGGCGCGCTTAAAGTTCCAATGTCCTAACCTCCCTTGAAATGAATATGGAACTTCACCTTTACTTTTCTCTCTCACTAAATCAATTCCTGCTGAAATCAATTCTTCTTGAATGTATACGTCTGCTTCCTTATCTCCAGCTAAATTTATCATCAAAATTCTTGTTATTCTTTATTTATAAATCATTCTAATTAGTAAGCCAAAGTTAACGACACCTATCCAACAGTATTTATTCATTTAGATACCTACAAATTTAAATCTGGTTTGTTTGTAGAAAAAACATGAAGAGATTAATCACAATTGCACCAGAAAAACCAAATGCTGATTTAGTTAGAGGAGGAGATTTCATTGCACAGTCTTGTATCATTGCCGTATCTATAGATTTTAGAATATCCATTTTCTACTAGAAGATGATTTACAAATGTTTTATCTGAATTATTAAGATACACGTATCTTAGAAGTCTGCCATATGAATCTTTGTCTGTTTGATCTGATTCTAGGATAACCTGTTGGTTTAGAATTAAATATCTTAGATAGAAAGTTGCTTCTTCATAGCCTTCCTGATCTTTTTCAGGGGCATTAATGCAGAGCAATCTTACTGTTTCTCCCGAAGATAAAATAAAGGTATCTCCGTCAATTACTTCCGAGACATATGGCTCTTGAATAGGTAAGGAATAGCTATATGTTGAATTTGATAGTTTTAATAAATGGAATGCAAAAGTAATTAAAGCGATTATAATAATTGTTGTTATTATAAGAAGTAATGCGCGCTTTATTTCTTGGAAGAAAGGTTTTTCTTTTGATTTGCTCTTTTTCACTTATTGATTAAAAAAGTGAGATTAATAAATTTGATGAGATTGAATTTAAGTTTTTGGACCTTGAGCTAAAGCTCCTTTTATCAAAGAGAAACTCGCGCCTGCTTTTCTAAGATTGTCAAGAGCGAGCCATTTGTCTATTCTTCTAAGATGTAAAATACTTTGAAAGAGAGAATGTGCTTTCGCGTAAGCATTCATTGCTTGAATAACTGAGAAATGCTGACTTGAAAGATATTTTGTATATCTAATATTTATAGCTCCGGGCATGCTAAGAGGAAGTAAAACTGTATTTATATTTCCATCAATTAGAGCATCCAGTTTTCTTCTTTGAGATCTGCCTAAGACAGAGACAGAGCCTGTTCTAAATGGGTGGCTTGAATTTTCTTGCAAAATCAGGCCTGTAACATCAATTCCCAGTTTTCCAGCTCGATTATAAAGGATAGAATGTTCAACTTCTCTGAATGAAAGAGTTGGAGAAATTTTTTGATAGCTAACTCCTGTTATATGATATAAATAATCCATTAATTAGTGGAATTGTGGAGGTATTTAAAGGCATTTATCTGCTAGAATGAGATTAGATTTAGTCAAATAATTCTTATTCTAAAGATTTATATAGGCAAAAAATGGCAGCATACCTTATGACAATGACTTTTAGTCCAAGTGAAATGCCTTATGATTTGGTTAGTAGAGCTAGAACCTTGCATCATGATAAAATAAATGGATTTGTTCAGGCAAGAATTCAGGATGGAAATCCAACCTTATTACTCGTTGATTATCCCCATGGACAAATATATCTAAGTAGATTTGAAGATGCTGTTGAAGTTTATCATTTTTCTGCTGGAGAAGGACTTAGAGGACCTATTCCAATTAGCCCTGAATTACACAGGGATTTAACTTTGCTTTTTGAAGAAGCCAGGGATTCTGAAATAGTACCACAAACTCCTGTTTGATAAAATTTAAAGATTATTGGGATTTAAGCTGGGAGAGTTTGTGGAGATTGCTGTCGAGTATTAGCTTTTTCAGATAGATATTGTGAAAGAGGAATACCTAAAAATCTTTCTGTCCCTGGCACTGCAATCATCGATTCCCATTTTCTTCTTGTTACAACATTTATTCCATGCTCTGGAAGTTCAATATCGTCAAACTGGTATCTTCTTGCTACATGTGATGGATCAAAATAGAATTCTCTTGCAATCAAGAACATATCTGCATCTGTTGTGAGAAAATTTACCGGCCCTAAATATGATAACGCATATGCTTTTGCTAGCATTTTGGAGTCATTATCTAGATGTTCTTCCATTCCCAGAGAAATCTTTGATAGACCTCTTTGGTATGATCTTACTGTTGGGGAATTGGCTATTGCTTTAAAGGCACCTTCTATTCTAGAAAGGTATGGTTTAATATCGTTTGGAATATGTTTAGAAGCTAAATTATGATTCATTATTTCAAATAATTGTCCTTTCCTTCTTGAAATACGTTGATGTAATAGTTGATTCATTAACTGATATTCTCTAACTTTTGTATGGTTTATGCCATTTTCTCTCGTAAAGTAAGATGGTTCTACCTTTCTTTTTGCAAGAGCTTTTCTTCTTTTGCGAAGATTATTTCTTAAAATTGAAAAATATCTTTCTGTTTCCATTTTACATTCTTCGACAAAGACTACATCTGGCTTAGAGATCAGGGGAAATAATTGATTATAAAACATTTCCCCAAATTCGATATCATTTGTCTGCTCATTTGGGGTGGAATTAAAAAAACAACCAAATAAATCCGAGAATAAATATCTACAGTCTATTACCTTCATTCCTGGGAGTTCTAGACCTTGCTTTATTAGTTCTATTAATGGGAGTGTCATAATTTGATGTGAAAATTTAGATATTTAAATGTTGAGAAAGGGCTTTAGGTATTCCATTGCCCTTCCTGGAGTTTGAAAGACCTTGTACATTCCATTTG
>Ga0209541_10012628_pt1 | contig 13045 bp, 10 predicted proteins | sample RifCSPlowO2_01_FD_184027 | JGI IMG/M metagenome (GOLD analysis project Ga0209541, IMG submission 184027) | Groundwater microbial communities from Rifle, Colorado - Rifle CSP2_plank lowO2_0.1 (SPAdes) (version 2) | ecosystem: Environmental > Aquatic > Deep subsurface > Groundwater | place...
CCGGAATTAACCGGTACATTCACATTCCCTGTGATGTTCAAATCACCATCGATAAACCAGACTGTGTTCGTTGAATTTAGATTAAGACCGCCAATAGTCTGCGCACTTTGACAGTATTTCAAGCCGCTCTTACTGTCTGCAATTGGACAGTCGCCGATAGCTTGTGCCTGAGTCTTAAACCTTGAGGCAAAGAAGTCGTAAACGCCGCCTGAAGGCACCATTTTCTTTGAATATGATGTCAACCCCCAACGCTGGTATTGCACACTGGGCGCAAGGCTTTTAGCGGCTATTACATAGTCCGATTGCCAGCCTCCCGCAGGCGGATTAACCGAAATGCTGCTGCCAAATGCGCCAACATCCCCTTCGGTTGTCTTAAACCAGGCACCACCGCCGGGTCCACCGCCAGTAATGATATAACTCTGGCCGGCACTATTATTGCCCCAGGTTGTAGAGAGTTCATTCAAAGCGCAATTATAGCCGGCATAGGCTACGGTACTGGCACCCACCGTGCCTACATTAAAGGTAAATGAAACTGTACGGCTTGCGCCGGCAGCTAAATTAAAAGACCTATCGGCATTGTTACTTGGCACTTGGGGAGGATTCCCCGGACTTGCCGGGCAACTTGGCACAGGATTCCCCGGTTGCGTTCCCTTTGGCCAAAACCCCGGGCGAATATTATTGGCTGTACCGGGTCCCAAATTCTTAACGGTGAAGGTATAAGTAGCGTCGCTGTCTGCAGCAAAAGAACTCGTGTTGCCGGGATTGGTTATCTCAACATCCGCAGGCGGCAGCTGCCCCACATAGTACGTGCGTCCGCGCCTGTTGCTGGACGTAGTGTCACTGGTTTCAACTACTGTGCAGTTTGAATCAATATACGACCAGGCGCTGTATGCAGTTTGTCCCGTTAAGCTTACAGGCGTCGGTGCCGTGAATGTAAATGTCTGGGTATAAGCACTTACGTTGCCTGCGGTAAACGTAATTGCCCATCTCTTGTTTGGCGACTCGGTATAGGTGGATCCTGTAGCTGTAGGGCAAAACGGTGGTGTCGCAGCAGGGTTGGTCCATAAATCAAAGCGCACGTTGGAAATTCTCGGATAACCTAGGACATCTTGGTGCACGCTCAAATCGGCGATTAACTGTTCACCGGGGGTAGCAGGGTTTGTTGATGTCACCGAAGTATTGTTGCTTGCGTGTCTGATCATAAGATAGTCGTTGACCAGATCCGGCAGCAACGGTGGTGGCGGTGGTGGTGGCGGTGGTGGCGGCGGAGCAATTCCGACTATCACAGTCAAATTGACATCATTATTCCCTTCATCGCACTCCCCGACATTGCCGTAGGCATCTGCCCTGAAAAGCATAGAGTACGTTCCCCCACTTGGCCAAGATGTCGTTACCGAGCTAACACCACTGCTGCTGTTTGCCGCAAGAGTATCAATCGGAAGGCCGTTCCACTGATTGGTGCTGCCGTAGGCTTCAACAGCCGTAGTCGAGCCACTACCGGTAGTTACTGACCCATTGTTTCGGGTCCTAAAGTTAAATGTCACATTTTGCCCGACACCTGCATTAACTGTATTGCCGGAAATCGTTGCGCCGGTAACAGTAATCACCGGGCTGGTTCCATTTGAACTGTTTCTGATTACCAGATCAGGACACCCTGCTGGCGGCGGTGTGCTAGGCGTAAAGTAAAACCAGACGTTAACTGTTTCGCTGCAGTGCACGCTAACCGTTACCGAAGTACCCTGCCCAACTGCAGATTCAGGCCCAGTGCCGTTAACCGAATCGTCCGCAAACCAATGGACGGTGTAGCCAGCAACTCCGGTTATCGAAACCTTATACAATATACCGCTTGAAGAACCCGGTACACCTTTTCCGAAAGTATTAGCAGTTGAAGCGAAATTGTAGCTTAAACCATTACCGGCAATTGTTACCGAACCTCCGGGGTTTGGTATAGGGACAATTGCTCCAATAATCTGGCCATTTGCGCAATCCGGGGGCGGTATCGTCGAAACGGTAACAGTGCAATTTGCTGATTGACCGGCACTGGTAACCGTTACCGTTTTTGTACCGGATGTTGCATAGGATACTGTAAACTGCGATCCGCTTCCTGATGTCGGGCTTCCCCCTGGCGCTGACCAGCTAAAAGTGCCATTCCCGCCACCAGCCGAAAACGTAACCGATTGATTGACCGAAACAGATGTGGATGAAGGCGAGCAGGTCGGCGGAGGACTCGGCGGCGGCGAGCCGCATGTTGCTGTTGTTAAAGAAATTACGTTGGAATATTTGCCGAATGCTGAGTCATAAACCTGCCAATTATATTGCGCACCTTGCGCATCGGCATTCCAGCTCCATTGGTTGGTATTTTGAACTGTTGCCATAAGCGTTGTGCCCCTGTAGATATTAAAAACAGTGCCGCCGGCTGTCGAATTCCAGCCAAGATTGACGACAGATACGTTGCCAGAACAGCTAACAGATCCGAGTAAACCTATCTGTCCACAATTTGGAGTCGTGAACGATTTAGTGCTTGAGGTATACCAAATTCCTGCTGAACTCTTGGTGTTTATACGCCAATAATAAGTCTTGCTTTGAGCAAAGTTGCTCTGACTATTGGTTGTAGCGCTTGTCCCAACATTGATATTACCCTGGTACGGTGGTCCCGTCGCAAAATTGTCGTTAACCAAAGAATAGTCCAGCCACTGCTCGAAGATTGTAATTCCTGTTGCCTTATTCCATGCAAAAGCCACGTTTACGCTAGTGGAGGTAGCCGAAGCACAGCTGGCATTTTGGTTAAGATTCGTAGCCGGTGTAGGCGTGACAGCCGGCGGAGTATTACAGACAAAATTGGCATCAACATAATAAAGTGCACTCCCTGTTGTCGGGTCAAACCCACTACCGCCATATGCCGCTATTCTGGTCGGATCGGTACATTTATCATCACCAGGGGCCCATGCAGCCGGCTTATAGGCAGCCCATTGAACAGTATACGGTGAATTGTTGCCTGTACGGTCAATAAAAACAACAGATTTTTGCTCATTCGCACCTATTGGAAATGAAGTCCAATAAGCTGGGTTATAACCAGATTGACCCGGTCCCGCAACGGTACTCGCTGGGCCTGAACCAATGATCCATGCCCCATTTTTATCCCAGATACGATAGTAGAAAGTAACGCTCGGGTAATCGCCGCTATTTTTCGCAGTTAGGACAACTTCAGCAGTAGCAGCTTCTACGCCTTTCGCAAACGCACCAGCCAATATTGCAGACAAAATAAAAAAGCAGATGATTAAAAATGTCCTTAAAAAATATTTCATGCTTATACTCTAATCAAGAGTGAATAATCCTCTCTGAACCCCAAATTGGTAGCTTTCCGGGTCGATCTTGCGCATCAAAATTAGGATCTGTTCTGCAATTTTTGCTACTCCAGCATCTTTGTTTTCTTGCCAGAGAGACTTTAGCCCTTGAAAAACAGCGCTTAAGCCGTTAAATTCAGCTCTCTTGTCATCACTTCCAGAAGCAAGGGCAACATTATTCAAGTTGGATAAGACCGTCAATCGGGTAGTTTGATCAATACTGGCGTTGTTCTCAACCAAACTTTTAATATCCTTAAGCTCGTCACTATAATTTAACCCTCCACAAGACTCTTCGAAACAAGGTACTGAAAAGTTAGAGGACTGTTCTGGAAAGTTTTTTTGGATATATTGCAGTATGTTCACCATAGCACTTCTCATTTCCTTATTGGGCTTCAAACCATATTCAAGAGAAAGAACAGAAAATGCCTTTCCTAAACTGTCAGCGGCTTGTGTTCGTTCTGAGGAATTGAAAGCCAAGTTCAAAAGTTGCTCAAATCTCTCTTTGTTGTAGGCATAAACAAATTGCAATTGTTTCCCAGCAGTAAAATCAACTTTTTGTTGCTGTGTTAGCTGATTTGAAACCTGATCGTTGTAGTAATTTACGCCTGCGAAACCAACGACAAATAGTAGTACAAGCAGGAAAATGACAACAACAAGAAGAAGTAATCGATCGCTGAACCATTGTTTGGGCGTAAAAGGAAATTTATTACTCGTTGATTGAGAGTTTTCGACAGGGTCTACCCCGCCGGCAAGCTTTTTGGCAGGCATATTTTGTATTACTAATTTAAGCTTAGGTCAGCAGTATGGAGGTGTCAAGTACTGGCGGTAAATAAATAAAATAAATGCGACAAATCTTATGGCCGGACTACCATCGTCGGGTTTGGACAATTAACGGGAACCTGGAAGAAAAATCTTAAATCGTTTTCCGTTGAGCCTGATGGTAGAATTCCCTGAGATTCAAATTTCATTTCAAATTGAATAACAAATGACCTGAGTGCCAACCACGCTTTTGCTAAGTCTTCATTGTCGGGGTTAGCACAAGCTAGTTTAGCAAGATCTAAACCTGCATTGCCAAATGCATTTAGGGGGGCGTTAATGTGGCGTTTTGGGTCACTTTCAGCCTCGGGTATGAACTTTATGCCGTCATTTACCATCGTATTAACATTATCTTTATCGACAGAATCGGGAATTGTGCCCAAAGCATTTTTAATTTTATCTTGCAGTTCCTCTGGTGAAAGAACAGGTTCCACCGTCACTGTTGGTTCGGGTTTTGGGGTGGGTGATTGGCTTGATTCTGGTGAAAGTTCAGAAATTAAAGTTGCTGTTGGTTCATGAGTTGGATTAGGATTTTTTTCCGGTCCGCCGGCTTTACTGGCACAAGCGCCGGCAACTAATGCAAAAGTAGCTAATGCTCCACCGGCTACTTTGGTGTGAAGCGGAATATGTCTTTTTCTTTCCATTTATTTTCTGGGCAGAATTTTCAAAAGGATTATACCCCCACTATGGGCCTTTGTCAAGCCAAACCTACAACGATACAGTATCGTCACGCACGAAAATTTCCCACTTAGCCTCTAACGATACTGTATCGTTAATCAAGCATAATCAACTGTTAGATGCTTTATTCTCTCTAGCTCCCTTGCGTAATCAGCCTGATCAAGCACAAACTTCTCATATTCTCGGGCAGACTTGAAATATCCTTTTATTATTTTCCCATCGCATAAACCATTCTTTTTCTCACCTAAGCAAGCCATATAAGATGACCACATATAATTTCGAGCATCAGCAACGAGTCCAGCAACCAGCGGATTCAGATGAATATACCTTGATAAATGGACTAACTGCTCATCAGTTTCAACCAAAAGATTTCGGAAAGGCCCCTGAAATAAAGGCCCTATTCTTTTATATTTAATGTTTACGTAATGAGAATAAGCATTTAATAAATGCCTAAAATAATCTGTGATTCCACCATCGGCGATTTGCTTGACAAGAAAGTGAAAATGGTTTGGCATTAAACAATATGCTAATACCTCAACCTTGTCATTCTCTTCCGATACAGTATCGGCTGAATCTAACGATACGGTATCGGAAAATGTCTGGCTGCTACTATATTTAACCCTTTTGTTTAAATAATGAATTGCAGTTTCATAGAATCGACGGTAATCATCCTCACTGTAAAAAATTGTCGCTTTGTTTACACCTCTGTTAAAAATGTGGTAAATGTGACCAGTTATCAATAAATCTTTCCTATACATGCTCAGGAATTCTACTCTGACGATACAGTATCGTCAAGGCTGGTTCGCAATATCGAAATTGGAATTAAGTTAGATTTTGTGTAGGATATAAGTGATGCTCAAACTGGTTATCCCTATAATAATTGTACTCACCCTTATCGGCGGAGGATTTTATCTTTACAAAAATTTGCAAACAAAACAAGTCAATGAAACCTCTCCCCCAACCCAAGCCATAAGTACACCCTCCAGTTCGACTGAGAACCCAACCGCAAGCCCTGTAACAAAATCCGACCCGTGCGAAGTGCTGATCAAAGGAAGCAGTGACGTTCCACCTCTGTATGAGGTGGCTTCTTGGCAAGAACCAGCAATAACAGAATATGAGATACCTTTGGGAGAAGAGGATTCTAAAAAAATGAGTGGGTGTTTAATTAAATCGCAGAATATCACAGATCACAAAGGAAGAGATGTCCGAATTTTCTATTCTGGTAAAATGGCAGAATTGAAATGGAGTCCATTAACATCCGCAGATGGAATGTATAGCAGTATAGAATCGTATCGAAAAGATAGTAAATATTTTGTAATTCAGCAAAATCTTGCACCTAGTGTGACTTCATCCACTCAGAATCCTCTTGTAGTGATCGAGGTTTTCTATAGCCAATAAAAAATTATTTTGGACCTATTTGAATTGAATTACATCCTTGAATTGGTACACCACTTAAAGTGATACCGGTTAAACAGGCTTGAGTATCAGTATCTTTGATTCCTGTTTCTTGAATTCTAAAATGCAGTACCAAATCGGTATCACCATCGCCATCCACATCTTCTAAATGGCCTTTATTGTGAGTTTCTTTTGCTTGGTTTGGGCCAAATCTAACTGATGAGGGATCAACTTGTGCTGCATCAAAACCCGGCGTGGTTAAAATTGCAAGCGGGATCACGCCGTTGCTTTTGAGATTTATCAAATTGGGGTTACTACCCTGTTTAATATCGACATCAACTAACTGGATGACATTAATCTGTGAACCTTGTTCTGAAGAATATTCCATAATGTATTCCGTAATGCCTGTGTTGGGGAGTATTTGTTCACTGACCTCTCCATCTTGGTCATAACCTCTAAAAGTAATGGTCGTATTATTTGAACCAGAAACTAAAACCTGATATTGCCCTAGTTCTGGATCGGCTGCTTCAAATAAGATTGTCCCATTACTTGCTGGTACCATCGGTGTATCCTCAAAGGTATCATCAATCAAAGGAGTTTCAAGATGATAAGTTGCATTTGGTATATCATTAAAAAATTCTCCAGTAATTGGATCTATTCCAGCCCTTCTCCCTAGTTGATCCGTTACCAAAAACTCGACCGGTGCAGAACTTGCAATTAAAAACCCGCTTAGATTCGAATGGGTCTCAACGAACCTTCTCATCTCTTGAAAGTGATTGCCATATGATTGAAGTGTTTCTTTATTTTGCCGCCTTGGATCATTAATTAAGTATGTTTGGCCAGTAATACCCGTGGCAACTATAAAATGACCTGGCTCTTTTAAAATTACAGGACGACTATTATCTAATTCTTGATTGAGTATCGAAAAATTTTCGCCAAGAATTGGTAATACGTAATCAATAATTGGTGTTCCGTAGATGTTGTGGGCTTGCTTTGAATATCTTGCGACTGCAAACCAGTCTACATTCCCATTAATATAACCTTTGTTTTTTGGGGCCTTTAACCAATTATTTAGTGTTCCCGGATCAGTAGGCTCTCCGTCCGGACTTCTGTCTACACCGTAATATTTCAAAAGCATTGCAGCAGACGTTACAGCACAACCGCAGGCAGCGATTGTTGAACCACCAAAAATCTCGCAATCTAAATCAAGCGTGTTTCCATGATCATATTCCTGCGATCCCCAGGCAAGATCGCTCTGACTAAAGTACGGAACAAAAACACCAGTACTTTGAACATTACCGAAGTCTACTTGCGGTGTTTGGCCATCTACCAAACTGACATTTTGACATAGTGGCGTCGTATTCGCCCAGCCATCCTGCAAAGTTTCGGCAATCGAATATTCCCCAAGCGACAAGGGAGAAAAAGCCGGATCAAAAGTAATGCTGCCACCAACACCAGTCCTGCCGCTAACTAAATAATCTCCAGTACATCCACTACCACTGAATAAGTTCATTCTCCAGCCTGACAAATTCTGTTCACCCACATCTTGCTGCCTATTACGGTTTACATCCTCAAATTTATGAGCAGTAATTTTGCCAATCATTCTTAAAGTCACATCGTCAAACCAGAGAGAGCCTGAACAAGCTTGAGCTGATGAGCACTTACCTCCCAAACCTAACTTTAATTGTGTTGCGCCGTTTGCGGCCTTCAGCCTTGTGGAAATTCTGGCCCAAGTTGTTCCGGGGAGATATACTGTAGAAAATGCAGTCGATATAAACACATTCCCAGTTTCACCATATTGGCAAACCCAAAGTATCGGCCGAAGGTTGATGTTTGAGCTACTTCCCAAAACCCAAACAGTTGCTTCATACTCTTGAGGCAAGGGAGCTGCCGGTATGAAATCTGAAGATACCCAGCTACCCGGTGTAAAAGTTAATCCGGATGGCCAAGATAAATTCTTTAGGGCCACGGAGCGTGAACCACTGTGAGCCAGAGTATTATCCCAATCAAAGTTGAGTGGTGGAGTATTTGTAGATTGCCCGCAAGCTAAGCCGTTAACTGTAGTCCAATTATCCGGGAGATCTGAACCTGTTTCAAAAGATGGATTAGGTAAAAGATTGTCGGTACTCGGTGACAGATTAAAAAGATATCCAATCCAAAAATAGCCTACCACTATTGAAACGAATGTTAAAAATCGCCAAAGGTAAAAAACCCTTCTCATTGACAGAAAATTGGGAGGTGTCACCTTCTTTAGGTTCCTCAATGCTTCTAACTTGTGACACACATGGGCCATCTAAGTTGCGCATATCTTACCACAGACAGACAGATAAAAATATATCAATATGTAATATATATATAACATAAACACCAATTTCTATATCAGAAATTATTTATCTAAATTTGAGTAATTTTTCTCTGCCTTGCTCGCAAATTTTCCCTCTGCTACAATGCCATCATCTATATTTAACTAAACGCTAACTTACTAGACGCTAAATAAATGAATCCTCTTTCTAAACACCGCACAAAAATTACAATTGTCGTATTTTTGCTGCTTGCAGCACTTGGCACTGTTGCTATCTTTTGGGCCCGCGGATTTAAACCGAATTTCAAAAACGGCACAATTGAGCGAACAGGCTTAATTGTGGCAGATTCTGTCCCCACAGGTGCGCAGGTTTATCTGGATGACAGGTTAACTTCCGCAACCAACACCTCAATTGCCTTTCTGGAACCCAAAACATACAAAGTCAGAATCGAAAAAGAAGGCTTTACAAAATGGGAAAAAGAGGTTACGGTTATTGCCGATCTGGCAACCGAAATCCATGCTCTTCTTTTCCCGCTGGCCCCCGAAATTAAACCCCTTACTACTACCGGCGCATCCAATCCGACTCTTTCCCCGGACGGCACCAAAATTGTCTATGGTGTCGGCGGTGAACGCGGCGGAATCTATTTACAGCCTATGACCGAAACTCCGTTTGGTTTTGGTCAGAGCAGTAAAATCTTAACCAAAAACACAACAGGCTTTGACTTCTCCAATGCCGTCTTCACCTGGGCTCCCGACTCCAGACAGTTAATCGCCACTTTTTTCGATGATAAAGCAGTCGCAGTCGCAAATCTAATCATAGATGCGGACAAGACCAGCCAGGAGCTGCGCGATATTACCGCCTCCTTAACCGCCACTCTTTCTGACTGGCAGGGTCAAATCGATATCCGTACCCAGACACAGGCAGTACTGGCTCCGGACGAAGTCAAAAGCGCAACAGGCGGGGCAAATCTTGCTTCACCTTCCTTACTCCCTTCACCCCTGACAAAAGTCAAAAACCCGACTACCCAACCTGCCTCGCCGGCGGGCGGGCCATCCAACAACCCAACCATTCAACTAAATTACTACCCCACTGGCCTTATCTTTTCGCCGGATGAGGAAAAAATTCTTTACAAAAATAAAGAAAATAAATACCACGTTTACGATTTGAAAGGGAAAAAGGATTACACCCTGCCCGATTTTGCAGATTTTATTACCATCTCCTGGTACCCGGATTCAGCCCATTTGGTTGTTGCTCAGAAAGATATGATTTCGATAATCGAAACAGACGGCAACAATAAAGTAACAATTTACCAGGGAAAATTTACAAATCCCCGCCCGCCAGCGACTGAGACCGCAGGCATTGTCGGGCGGGGATTTGTCTTTGCCCACCCATCCGGCACCAGGCTTATTATCTTAACTACCCTTACCCAACAAGAAAGCACCCCCGCAAACCTCTATTCCATCAACCTTAGGTAAAAAAAATCAATCTGCAATACATCCCATATCAGCAGGTCGCCTTGAATCTTTGATTCAATGACGCTCCTCTGATATATCAGATTCGCCAAAAGCGTAGGCTGATATAACCAGTAATTCAAGGCCAGGCTCTCGGGCTGAATGCCTCTCGGGCTGAAGTCTTGGAGGCTAAAAGTTGCTAGTTACGGGAAAATTGAGTTCAACTACAGTAAATAGATCTACAAAACAGCCGGCCTGGCAATTACCAGAAGCCGCTTCCAGGTAGTTCCAGGCGGATAACACGTCTGCAGAACCAGAATTTGGTCGCTTGTTTTCATCGTAAAATAGGAAACATCCTCCGGCTCGGTAATTTTAGTCTCCTTTACAATATAGTCATATCTTTTGCCCGCAAAAAAGATAACAACCCTATCCCCCGCCGTCATGTCTTTTAAAAGATAAAAAACAGCATTAAAACGCGGCACATTAAAAATCGTATCTGTCGAATGGGCAAACAGATAAGTCACCCCTGCTTGTCCCGGAAACGAAGTTCCTAAAGCGTGAGCAACTCCCCGCCTTAAAGCCGCCATATAAATCTCTTTATTGGAAGCATCAACATTGGGAACAATCGGCGCATCGGCTCCGATCTTTTCCACAATTATTGAAAAGTTTGGGTCTTTGGGAACCAGAACTTTAAGATTTGGGTCACTTTTTCCCAAAAGCGAACCAAATGTTTGAGTTGGGTTACCGGCAGTAGCAACCGACGCTGCCTCAAATCTGCGACCCAAAAGGCCATCTAAGGCGTGCTTTGCAAAGGCACTGCCAACCGGCCAGAAAGTGTAAAACATGGCAACAAGAGAAAGCAGAACCAGCGCATTGCCGACTGTGCGAACCAGAAGGATTTTTTTGTCGATGACATATTGCATAGTTAGTATTAAGTATATTGTATTTTGTATTAAGTATTTAGGAAGATTATAGTTTGTATTAAGTACCGCTTTTGTGCCCCTGGAGGGAATCGCCTGCCCGCCAAAACTTTAGTGAAGGCGGGAACCCCCAACCTTTCCCTTAGGACGGGACTGCTCTTAGACCATTTTTGTGCCCCTGGAGGGAATCGAACCCCCACCCCAGACTTAGGACGTCCGTGTTCTATCCGTTGAACTACAGGGGCGCACAAATCATACTTGGCTACCACTTCTGACGTGGCGTAAAATCTTGACAGCTCTCTTTTTAAGAGTATCCTAAAAATTTCTAGTAATCAAACAGAGTCTAATCTCCCAGACCCTCTATTACTAGGATACACAAGAAAAATATTTGTAAAAAGATACCCATCTCTGTTTCCAAACATACCTTGAACTTTGCTAACACCTATACCAATTCGGTTGTACTCTTTTGTCAAAATATTCATTCTATGTCCAGGGCTTTGCATCCAATCATGCACAGCAACGTCTACGGCTGAATCATAAGGATAATTGTTACGCGCTAAATTTTCGCCCGCCAAGCCCTTAAAATAATTAGCATCTGTCAACAAATCATCAAAGCTGAATTCTTGAGGGCTTTCATGGCTAAAGTAGTCTCTTAGTACCATATCAGCACACCTAATTCTGGCTACACGGGTCAGTGTGTCGTCAAGTTCCAAGGCTGTGAGCCCGTTTTGGACTCTAGCCTCGTTTATTTTCTGAAATGTATCATATTCTAACTCGCTTAGCTCTACTTCAACGCTCTCCAAATCCCGTTTGCCAGACACAAAATAACTCTTGCTCTTTTCTGAACCTACGAAATCAACAAACTTTACAGTTCCTTCCGAAGCCTTTAAAAAACGGCCGAGAGCCTTATATTTAGTCTGGACTTCATAACCAGCTAAGCCACCTGCAGCCAAAACAGTTAGTCTTAAAAAGACCCGCCTCCCCATAGTTTTGTTAAGCCTTGATTGTTGTCCAATTTCCGGTCTTTCCATAAGCGGTATTATAACTTGATTTATAGGAAACTCAAATTACGAGGAGCGCAAGCTTCGCTTATCCGTTAAGCTACAGCGGCATAATACAAAATACAGGATACAGTATACTAAATACTAGTTACAATTGGGGCTTAATTTTAGATTGTCGGGAATCTCAAGTCTTGCTGCCGAAACATAAAAGATATTCAATTTGCAAACCGACTCAACGGAAAGTGTACTTTTAAGAGCCAGTATCGCCCGGTTTTTATTATCTACAAATGCAGGCAGATCCTCGCCTTCCACAAATACATAGTACGAATTTGGCTTCGCCTCGTAAGTCACTCGATAGTTCTTGGTTTCTATTGGAAAACCGGAAAAGCTTGCCGAAACATTACCGAATTTTTGCGTTGAAGGCAGAGGCACATTTTTGTATCTGTCAACAACTTTGGGATAATAGATAAACGCAAACCAAGCCAGAGACGCCCCGAAAACTAAAATCGAGATCTGCAGGATGGCGGTATATGCTCTGCCAACTCCCGCGTGGGATACACTCTGGTCAAATTTAATAGCCGGCCCGACAGCAGATCCATTTGCAGGCTGTATAGCGTCCATCATCTTAATAAGATATCGCTTTGCTAAATTCCAAAATCGAGAAAAATAAGGCAATTAGAGCAAAAACCAGAAGCGCTGCGGCAATATGCGGCTGTTCAATAAAGGCAGCAAAGCTTGTATCAACCTTTGGCTTTTTCGGACTCTTCTTTTTCTTTGCCATTTGCTTTCGACTATCGACAATTGACTATAGACTCTACTTCTAGCTTAAAACGCCAAGCTCCCCTTGTCAAACATCTGAAGATCGATAGAAGAGTCGCGGTAGCTGGATTCGAACCAGCGGCCTCTCCGTCCCCCGAATCCCGTAAAATTTTAAGTCGAAGAGGGCGGGCTCGAACCCACCCAATCTTAGCATTCGGCTTTTCATCGAGTCAGACTCGATTCAATATTATTCATACGCGCCTCATGCTGCGATTTTGGGTGGGCAGGCCGCCGGCCTCGCCGTCCCCGCCCGACCGCCAATAACAATGTCGGGGTAGCCCGACTCGAACGGGCGACCTCTCCGTCCCGAACGAAGCG
>Ga0209541_10012630_pt1 | contig 13042 bp, 11 predicted proteins | sample RifCSPlowO2_01_FD_184027 | JGI IMG/M metagenome (GOLD analysis project Ga0209541, IMG submission 184027) | Groundwater microbial communities from Rifle, Colorado - Rifle CSP2_plank lowO2_0.1 (SPAdes) (version 2) | ecosystem: Environmental > Aquatic > Deep subsurface > Groundwater | place...
TTCTCTAAAACTATCAAAAAAATATGATGTTAAAATAAGATATCGCGGATGGGGTAAGAATCAATGGTTATGGCCAAAGAAATCATATAGAATAAAATTTAAGGATTATTTTGAGGGAAGAAAAGAGATGAACCTGATTGTTCCTATTGATAGATTATATTTGAACGAGGAAAACAATCATTTTAGAGCAAAACAACTTGGTTTGGTTGTGCCAAGAAGTAAGTTTTCAGTTTTAAAAATAAATGGCAAATCACCGGCTGTTTATTGGGAAACAGAACAGTTTGGCAAAGATTTTTTGGAGACCAATGGTTTGAGTTCAGACGCAAATTTATACAGTGAGGCCTCAATAGACGAGCATCTCTACATTTATACAGATGAATGGAAAAAGTATAATGCGGATACTCGGTTTGTAGAAAATAATTTTGTTGAAATTGATTTGTTATTGGATTTATTGAATAATTCATCTAATGAGGAATTTAATAAAAATATTTTTAATATTTTGGATGAGGAAAATTTTTATGTTTGGAGTGTCCATAATGCTGTTTCATTTGGTCAACATCAAGATTGGAATCATAATATGAGGTTATATTTTGATTCAAGTATTGGTAAATTTAAGATGATGCCATGGGATGTGAGTTTGGAAGATAGAGATTTGATAAATCAGTATATTGATCAATTGTCAAACCCATTGGTAAACAGGATATTATCAAATCCAGAGTTTATGAAAAAACGAAATGAGCATCTTTGGGATTATATAAAACCAAATGGCAAAGTTGAAGAAGAGTTTAAAAATCTTGATGAATTATTCAATCAAGTTAGAATAGCATTTTATCAAGATAAAATTCGCAGAATGGATAATAAATTTTTTGATAATGAAACAGAACATTATTATAATGTGTTAAAAAACAATGTTGAATTTTTAAGAGGTTTGTTTATTGGTGTTAATATGGAATTAAATAGTGTAAACAAAGGGGAAAATATTTTAATGAGTATAAAAACAAAAAGTTTATCTCCAATAATATTGGAGGAAATTGTGATAAATAAAGATACAAAATTTGGAAAAGGTTTTGTATTAAATGATGTTATTTATCCAAATATTGATTATATCAGTTTAGATAATCCGGATGTTTTTTATTATAATAGAAGATTTTATTATAAAGCTTTTAGATTAATAGATCAATACAAAACTTATCAATTAGAGGTAAATGATATGGAGGATTTTTCAACTGTGAATAATATTACCTTTAAATTAAAAAATATATATACAGACGAAAAAATAGAAAAATATTACAATACGACATTATTAAATTGACAAAAAATTTCTTTTTGTTATTATAAATTTGGTAGATCCCAACTTCTAACGCAACAACGTTAGGAATTAATTAATTGATTAAAAGTTTCGTAAGGGGTGTGATAGTTTAATGTTTTTCTCGGTCGTCCATTTAATTGATGCTGCGCCCTTTTCACTTCATATCTGGATACTTTGTTAAAGTCAGTTCCTTTGGGAAAATATTGTCTGATCAGTCCGTTAGTATTTTCGTTCGTGCCTCGTTCCCACGGACTACGCGGATGAGCGAAATAAACTTTGATTCCAGTGATTTTAGTGAATAATTTGTGTTGAGCCATTTCTCGGCCTTGGTCATAGGTCATTGATAGTTTCATTTGTTGAGGAAGTTTCTTTACTTCTTTGGCAAAAGCTTTAGCCACTGTTTCCGCTTCTCGGTTCTTAATCGGGACGAGAATAACCGTGCGGGTCGTGCGCTCTACCAGAGTGCCAAGAGCCGAACGATTGTTCTTTCCCACAATTAAATCGCCTTCCCAATGTCCGGGGATAATTCTATCCTCAATCTCTTTGGGTCTTTCTTCAATACTGAGCATATCCTCTAGTTTACGCTTGGCTTCCACGCCTCGCCGTTGTCGGTGTCGATGCTTACGATTTTGTCTTAAACAAGCCAACAACTCTTTCTTAAGCGTTCCTTTGGGGAGAACAAACAGATAGGTATAAATGGATTCAGGTGATATACGCATAGTCATATCAGTAGGATAATCTGTTTTTAATGTTTTAGCAATTTGATCAGGCGACCATTTGAGACGCAGTTTACGGTAAACATACCGTTTGAGCTTAATATTATCATCCAGAGCATACTTGCCAGCTTTCCTTTTACGACTGTTTCTCACTGCCCTGGCTTGTGCCTTACTGGCACGATAGGTATACTTATTGCAACTGCCGGCTTTAATTTCACGGCTGATAGTGCTAACGTTCCTGCCCAATGATTTGGCGATAGATTGAAAAGAACATTGTTGAGCGAGCCTCCGACTGATTTCCTCTCGCTCATTCTCGTTTAATCGTTTATATTTATTCATATGAATCTAACCTAACAGTTTTGGCGCTTCGCGCCAATAGTGTTGCGTTAGATTCTGGAGTCAAACTTTATATTTTTAGCTAAAATTAGCCATTTTTTTGTATAATTAAATTAAAACTGTTTATACTTGCATTTTTTGCTAATTTCTGTTAATATAGAGGACATTAAATAAATTGTTTAAATTAATATGTCATTTGATTTTTTAAATGGAGCAAGTGTATTAATAACCGGCGGGACCGGTTCTTTTGGACAGGCATTTGCGCGGACATTGTTGGAAAAAACCGAGGCAAAGAAAGTTATTGTTTTTAGTCGCGATGAGCTTAAACAGCATGAAATGAAAATAATATTTGGAGAATATAAAAATAGAATTCGTTTTTTTCTGGGTGATGTAAGGGACAAAGAAAGATTGGAAAAAGCGTTCCAGGGAGTTGATTATGTAATACACGCAGCCGCGCTTAAACAAGTGCCGGCGCTTGAATATAATCCGACTGAAGCCATAAAAACAAATATTTTGGGGACGCAAAATGTTATAAATGCGGCAATTGACAAAAAAGTCAAAAAAGTACTTTTGATTTCAACCGATAAGGCCGCTAATCCGGCCAATTTGTACGGTGCTACCAAATTGTGCGCGGAAAAACTGGTTATAAATAGTAATTTTTATTCCGGTATTGATGGTACAAGCTTGAGTGTGGTTCGCTATGGTAATGTATTTGGCAGTCGGGGAAGTATCATAGATGTTATTAAAAAACAAAGAGAAACAGGGGTAGTAACAATTACAGACAAAAGGATGACTCGTTTTTGGATTACTTTGGAACAAGGGGTTAAATTTGTTTTGGAGTCATTGGAGGATATGCAGGGAGGAGAAATATTTATTCCTAAAATTCCAAGTATGGGAATAAAAGACCTGATAGATGTATGCGCTCCGCAGTGTGAGTTAAAATATATTGGCATTCGTCCCGGAGAAAAATTGCATGAGTCGTTAATTACTCCGGAAGAAGCGCGGACTACCAAAGAGTTTGGTGATTATTATATTATATTTCCAGATTATCAAGAGGATGGCTGGTGGAGTGAATCAGATAATTATATCAGAGGTAGAGAAGTGCCGGAGGGATTTTTCTTTGCCAGTCATAAAAATGATAAATGGTTAAATGAAGATGATTTGAGATTATTTTTAGATTCTCATCAATAATATATGATACCGTATGGACGTCAATCAATTGAACAAGATGATATTGATGCGGTTATAAAAGTTCTGACATCAGATTTTTTAACCCAAGGCGAAAGCGTGGGTGAATTTGAAAAAAAATTAGCCGAGTATTGTGGCGCAAAATACGCGGTGGTTGTTTCCAGCGGAACGGCGGCTTTGCACGCGGCTTTTTTTGCGATCGGTTTGGCAGAAGGGGATGAGTTTATAACCTCATCAATGACATTTGCCGCCACTGCCAATGCCGGTCTGTGGCAAAAAGGCAAACCCGTTTTTGTAGATATTGATTTGGAAACAGGAAATATAGATGTAGAAAAGATTGAAGAAAAAATAACTGACAAAACCAAAGCGATTGTTCCGGTGGATTATACCGGCCGTCCGGCTGATTTGGAAAAAATAAAACAAATTGCGGACAAACATAATTTGGTGGTAGTAGAAGATGCTTGCCAGGCCTTAGGCGCGGTTTACCATGGCAGAAAAATTGGAGCGATTTCTGATTTGACTGTTTTTAGCTTTCATCCGGTAAAAAGTATTACGACCGGGGAGGGCGGCGCAATTCTCACAAATAATGGGCAATATTATAAAAAAATGAAATCTTTTATTACTCATGGTGTAACAAAGGGGGACTTTATTGGTAAAGTCGGTGGTTGGCAATATGATATGGTGGACTTGGGATTAAATTACCGTCTCACAGATATTGCCTGCGCTTTAGGCATAAGCCAACTTAAAAAAATTGATACTTTTCTTAATAAAAGGATTGAGCTTGTAAAAATATATAATATCGCTTTTGAAAATTTTACTAAAATTATTATCCCAAAATTTGATGATAAAAATAATAAATCAGGGTGGCATTTGTATGTAATAAGATTAAACGAGAATAATAAAAAGAGTCGGAAGCAGGTTTTTGATGAATTAAGAGATATTGGTATCGGAGTGCAAGTGCATCATACGCCTGTTCATACTCTTACCTATTATAAAAACTTGGGATATACCGGCGCTGGTTTGGAAAATACGGAAAAATTTTATAATTCAATTTTGTCTTTGCCCCTTTACCCTAATTTGACAAAAGAAGACCAAAATAAAGTGATAGAAAAGGTAAAAGAAATTATCGTATGATAGCAATCATTGATTATGGAATGGGAAATTTGCAATCAGTGGCAAATATTTTGGATTATATCGGAGAGGCAAGTATTATTACCAACAAAAAAGAAGAGATTGAATCTGCCGACAAATTGATTTTACCCGGTGTGGGCGCTTTTGGTGAAGCGATGGAAAACTTAAAAAAATTGGATTTGATAGATTTTTTGACAAAAGAAGTTATTGGAAAGAAAAAACCGTTTTTGGGAATTTGTTTGGGAATGCAACTTATAGCTCAAAAAAGTTATGAAATGGGTGAGTATGCGGGACTGGGTTGGATAAAAGGCGAAGTAAAAAAATTAGAAGCGATGGGAAAAGAGTTTCGTATTCCTCATATTGGCTGGAATGATGTTATTGTACAAAAAGAATGTGTTTTGTATGGGAAGGATTTAAAACCAAAAGTTTGTTATTTTGTGCACAGTTTTCATTTGGATTGTACTGATAAAGAAGATATAACCGCAGTCACAAATTATGGAAGAAATTTTGTTTGCAGTCTGGAGCGGGGTAATATAATGGCTACACAATTTCATCCGGAAAAAAGTCAAAAAGACGGAATTGAAATGATGAAAAAATTTGTGGCTTATAAAAATTGATAAGTATGTTAAAAAAAAGGTTAATCGCCTGTTTGATAATAAAAGACGGACAAATTGTGCAAAGCAAGAACTTTTCAGAATTTTTGGTGGTGGGGAACGCGATTATGGCGGTTGAACATTTTAATGCTTGGGCGATAGATGAGATTGTTTTGTTGGATATAAACAGGAAAAAGAATTATGATTTTTTTAGACCGGATGTAAATTATAATAATACTTTAACTGATTTTGATGAACTGATAAAATATGTTTCCAAAAAATCATTTGTGCCACTTGCCGCCGGTGGAGGAATAAGAAATGTTGATGATATTAGGCGTTATATAAAAATGGGCGCGGATAAAGTTACTATCAACACCGCTGCCATTGCCACGCCGGAAATTATTTGCGCCGGCGCGCGCATATTTGGCAGTCAGTGTATAGTTGTGTCAATTGATGCCAAAAAACAAACAGATGGAACTTACAGAGTTATGACACAATTTGGAAAAGTTGATACGGGAATGAATGTGGTCGATTGGGCAAAAAAGGTGGAAGAGTTGGGCGCCGGCGAGATATTTTTGACTTCAATTGATGAAGATGGCTCTATGAAAGGTTATGATATAGATTTGATTAAGTCAGTGACTGACGCGGTAAATATTCCGGTAATTGCTTCAGGCGGGGTTGGCTCTTGGGAGCATTTGGTATATGGTATTGTAGAGGGCAATGCCTCAGCCGTGTCGGTGGGAAATAAATTTCATTTTACCGAACACAGCACAATGCATGCCAAAAAGTATATGCAAGAAAATGGAATTGAAGTGAGATAAGTAATTTATTATTTTTAAGTATAAAAATATGAAATGGTGTACAAAATGTGTTTATCCGGCATCTTCGGCCGTTAAACTTTCATTTGATGAACAGAGTGTTTGTAGTGGATGTATTGTAAATGGAGAGAAACCAAATATAGATTGGGCCAAGCGCGCACAAATGATAAAAGATTTGGTAGAACCATATCGCTCCAAAACCGGTGGTTATGATATTTTGATTCCGGTAAGTGGCGGGAAAGACAGTACTTATCAGGTTTGGTATGCTACCGAGGTTTTAAAATTAAAGCCATTGTTGGTTACTTATCACGCTAATAATTATTTACCGATTGGGGAATATAATTTGTATCGTTTACGCCATCTTTTTAATGCTGATCACATTGTTGGTGGCGCCAGTATTCCGGTTTTGAAAAAATTAAATAGACTTACATTTAAATTAATGGGCGATATGAGTTGGCATTGCCATTCCGGTATTTTTAGTTTTCCGGTACAGATGGCAGTCAAGTTTAAAGTGCCTTTAATTATGTGGGGGGAGCATGGGCGTTTAGACAGGGGGGGGCAGTATTCTTTGAACGATTTGGTAGAAATGAGCGCTCGTGATTTTCACGAACATCACCAGCGTGGTTTTCAGTGGAAAGATCTTACTGATGAAGGTTTAAAAAAACTTGGTTATTCTCAATATGGCGAAGGTTTGACTGAACATGATTTTAATTTTTTTAAGTATCCTTCAATGGAGGAAATAGCGGAAGTTGGAATAAGAGGAATATATTTGGGAAATTATGTGAATTGGGATCCAAACAAACAAGCAGAGTTTGTAATGAAAGAGCTTGGTTGGAAACCGTCGCCGGAACCGTTTGAAAGAACATATAGAACAATTTCTAATCTTGATGATATGCACGAGACCGGAATTAAAGATTATTTAAAATATGTTAAGTTTGGCTATGGTAGATGCAGTGATCATATTTGTAAAGATATCAGACTTGGCGCGATGACCAGAGAAGAGGGAATTGAATTAGTAAAGAAATATGACCATGTCAGATCAAAAGATTTTCAAAGATGGTTTGATTATGCCGGTATGAGCGAAGAAGAATTCGATAAAATTTGCGATGAGAGGTTTTATGACCCTAAAATTTGGTGGAAAGATGAATTTAATAAATGGGTAAAAGAAAATATTTGGGATGATAAGGATACTTTGGCGCAAAAAAGAGTTGAGCATAAAGAATGGCTAAAAAAGAACAATATAAACGCGGAACTGGCTTAACATGAAAAATTCATTCACAATCAAAACCCCAAAAGGTGAACGTGGAATTGGCGGTGATGCGCCAACTTTTGTGATTGCCGAAATGTCGGCTAATCATGGACAAGATTATAATAAAGCTGTGGAAATTGTTAAAGCAGCGGCAGCCGCCGGAGTAGATGCGATAAAATTACAAACTTATTCGCCTGATAGTATAACAATGGATTGTAATAATAAATATTTCCAAGTAGGCGGAGGTGGTAATCCGGAGTTATGGGCAAAAGAGACATTTTATACTATTTATCAAAAAGCGTATACTCCAAGAGAATGGCATGCGCCATTACAAACACTTGCCCATAAGTTAGGGTTGGTATTTTTTAGTACGCCATTTCATCCTACAGATGTAGATTTTTTGGAAACACTTAATATTCCTTTGTATAAAGTAGCTTCTTATGAAGTGACGGATATTCCATTGTTAAAACGCATAGCCCAAACAAAAAAACCTGTTATTATGTCCATTGGTTTTGCGTCCCAAGAAGAAGTGGAATTAGCCATAAGTACTCTAAGAGAGAACGGGACAACCGAGATTGGTATTTTTCACTGTGTTACTGCTTATAGTAATAATCCAAAACCAGAGGATACAAATCTCGCTACTATGCTTGATATTGAAGATAGATATAATGTAGTAGCCGGTTTTTCGGATAATAATGCCGGGATTGAAATTCCGCTTCAAGCCGTGATGATGGGGGCGGCAATGATAGAAAAACACGTTGTGGCCGATAAGGCGGGTAATACATTTGATGCTGATTTTTCGGTGGGACCAGATGAGTTGAAAAAGTTTGTGGACGCGGTTCGACGAGCGGAGGTAATTAAAGGAAAAGTGAATTATGGTACGCAAAGCCAGGCAGAAGAACATAATATACGATATAGAAAATCTATTTTTGTGGTAGAGGATATTAAAAAAGGAGAGTTGTTTACAGTAAAAAATATCAGAGTAATTAGACCAAATTTTGGTTTGCAGCCAAAAAATTATGAAGAGGTCTTGGGTAAAACAGCAAAGAAAGATATTGAACGAGGGACACCTTTAATGTGGAATATAATTAATTTATAAGTATGAATGATAAATTTAAAAAAAAATTAGATTTTTGGGAAAACCAAGCCGGTTTATTTAAGGAATCTCAATTGGCCACTGCTCCGGATATTTATTATAGAGATTTGGAAATAAAAAGTATTTTAGAATATCTGCCAAAGGGTGAAAGAAAGAGGGTCTTGGATATTGGCTGTGGAAATGGTTATTCTACTTTTATTTTTGCCAAAGAAAGGCCGGATATGAATTTTGTCGGGGTTGATTATTCGGAACAAATGGTGCATTATGCCGATGAAGTCAATAAAAAACAAGCAAACAATATAAAAGATAGAATTAAGTTTATAAAAGGAGATGTTATGGGTTTGACCGGTAATAAATTTTTGGAAGGTCAGTTTGACTATATCATTTCTGAACGCTGTCTTATTAATTTACAAAATTGGGAAGAGCAACAATACGCTCTTTTGGAATTAAAAAAATACTTAACTCCCAAAGGTAAAATTGTGTTATGCGAAAATACACAAGACGGTTTGGCCAGACTTAATGTAATGAGGGCTTCGCTTGGTCTTGGGGAAATTAAAGTGCGTTGGCATAATTACTATATTTCCGAAGAAAAACTGTTGAATTTTGCCAAAGAAAATTTTAATCTTATTGATGTAAAAAATATTGGAAGTTTGTATTATATTATTTCCAGAGTGGTATACGCAAAACTTTGTGAGATGGAAGGTAAAGAACCGGAATATCTAAATCCAATTAATAAAGTGGCTGCCCAGCTTCCTTATTTGGGTAATTATTCTCCAAATTTTATTTTTATTTTAGAAAATAAATAAACATATGATTTATGATAAATTAGACAGGATAAAAACTTACGTAGGTTTGAGTTATAGGTATTAGTATAAATATGATTAAATACGGATTAAAATTGTGGTCTAATAATATCAATTTATTTAGTGAGGCTGTGGAGCTTTGTGAAAAAAAAGTTTTTGATTATATTGAGATTTATCATAATAGTCAAAGTAGTATTGATTATGAAGCTTTGAGTAATCTTAAAAAGGTCAATGTTTTAGGTGTTCATATCGGTGATTTAGTTGATGCAAAGTTTCATGATTTTTTTCTAACTTCAGAACAACAACCTGTTTGGGAAAGCACGATTAAGCTTGCGGACTTTTTTAATGCTAATTACATAGTGGTCCATCCGGCCAGGTTGCACAACCTAGATGATTTATTTTTTAATTTGAAAAAGATGAATGATAAACGCATTGTAGTGGAAAATATGCCTGGATTTGATATTTATTCAAGACCAATGAACTGTGGGGTAAATAAAAAAGACCTACAGCTTATACGCAATAATTATCCAATACTTTTTGATTTTGAAAAAGCGTTAAAAAGCTCTACGCGAGAGAAGGTGGATTATAAAAATTTTGTAAAAGATTGTTTGTTGGAACTTAGTCCTGTATATTTTCATATTTCCGGTGGACACACAGATGTAAGTATAGATGAACACACAAATCTTTGGGATTCTGATATTGATATAGGATTTATAAAAAATGTATTAGGTGATTATGCGGAACATAGAGAAGTTTACCTTGCTTTTGAAACACCCAAAATTGGGGAAAATATAGAAAATGATATAAAAAATATAGATTACTTTAAGGCGACTATATGAAAATAACATTACTCGTGGACAATATGAATAGTTGGTATTGTTCATATGCGCAAAATTTAAAAACGGAATTAGAAAATATTGGTCATGAAGTTTTTTTAGTAAATTCTGTTGATAATGTAGAGACCGGTGAGTTGGCTTTCTTTTTGAGTTGTGAAAAATTAATTAAAAAAGATATCCGCGACAAAAATAAACATAATTTGGTAGTACATTCAAGTGATCTTCCGCAAGGTAAGGGTTGGTCGCCGCTTACTTGGAGTGTGCTTGCCGGGGAGAATAAAATTACCAATACTCTTTTTGAAGCTGTGGACAAAGTTGATGCGGGTGTTATTTATATGCAAAATAGTTTTGAGTTTGAGGGCCATGAACTTTTTGGTGAGATGCGTAAATTGCAGGGAGAAAAAATTAATGAATTGGTCTTAAACTATGTGAGTAAATATCCTGAAGTGCAAGAGAAAGAACAAATTGGCGAGGAAAGTTTTTTTAAAAAACGGGGGGCGGAAGATAGTGAGCTTGATACGGAACAATCAATTAAAGACCAATTTAATTTGTTGCGAGTGGTGGATAATGAAAAATATCCGGCATTTTTTGAGCATCTTGGCAAAAAATATATTCTTAAAATTTATAAAGCCGATGAAAAATAATATGTACAATATTTTAGAAATGGCCAATGTTCACGGCGGCAATACCGCTCATATTCTTTCTTTGATTGAGGAGTTTTCTGAATTTAAAGATAATTTTGGAATAAAGTTTCAACCTTTTAAGTATGATCAAATTGCCACTTCGGACTTTGAGTGGTATCCGGTTTATGAAGAATTATATTTTACGCCGGATGAATGGAAGCAAATTTTTGCCAAAACTCGGCAGACAAAAGATGTTTGGATAGATGTTTTTGATAGTTACTCCGCCCAAATAATAAAAGAAAATTTGTCCGATATTTATGGATTGAAATTTCAGACCTCTGTATTGGATAATCGTAAATTATTTAAGGCTTTGTCTGATTTGGATTTAAGCAATATAAAAGTAATCGTAAATATTGCCGGACACCAAATAGATGAGATAAAAAATTATGCAACCAGAATAGAGGCAGAATTAAAACCGCAAGAACTTATTTTGCAAATAGGTTTTCAAGGCTATCCGACTAAGTTAGAAGATTCCGGTTTAAATAAAATTAAGATATTGAAACAGCAGTTGGATTATAAAGTATCTTTTGCCGAACATTTGGCGCCGGAGGAAGATGAATCAGCGCGTTTGCCGGTGGTAGCTGTACTTTTGGGCGCGGATATTATAGAAAAACATATCAGGCATTCAAGTTTGGAAACTAAATATGATTTTCAATCTAGTGTAAAAATAGATACATATAAAAAATACATGAAACTTCTAAAATTAAATGATAATTTGGAAAGTTTTTTAAATAATGAGGAAAAAGAATTGTTAAAGCCGGAAGTTGAGTTTGTCAATAATGAGGAAAAAGAGTATTTGAAAAAAACAAAACAAAAACCATTGGCAAAGCATAATTTAATTGCCGGACAACTTTTATCTTTGCAGAACGATTTATCTTTCAAGCGTTCACCGTCAAATGGCATTACAATTGATAAAATTGAAAGTCGGGTACGAAGTTTTAATCTGCTTGCTAAAAATAAACAAGAAAACGAAGGTTTTGAAGAGAGTGATTTTAGGAAAGCAAAAATTGCCACTATTATTGCGTGTCGGATGAAGTCAACCAGATTACCCAAAAAAGCCACTTTATCGATTGGGAATATATCATCAATTGAACTCTGTATAAAAAATGCTTTGGAGTTTGAGAATGTGGACGAAGTGATTTTGGCAACCTCCACAGAAGAAGAGGACGCAATTTTGGAAAAATATACTTATTCTGATAAAGTTATTTTTTACAAAGGTCATCCGGAAGATGTGATTGAGCGTTATTTGGGAATAGCCGAAAAAAGAGGAATAGATGTGGTGGTTCGGGTCACCGGCGATATGCAGTATATATCAAATGATGTGGCGCAGATTTTGCTTTCATCTCATTTTGAAACCGGCGCTGATTATACCAATGCTCGCGCGACTGCGGTTGGAACTAATTTGGAAATAATGAATGTGGCCGCTTTGCGAAAAATAAAAGAATATTTTCCCAACGCGGATTATTCCGAGTATATGTCATATTATTTTTGGAACAACCCGGATTATTTTAAATTAAATTTTGTTGACTTGCCAAAAGGATTGGTTCGTGATTATAGGCTTACATTGGATTATCCGGAAGATTTGGAAATGTTTAGAAAAATTGAGGAGCATTTTGTGGATACTGATGAAAAATATTCTTTGCCAAAACTTTTTGAATATTTGGATAATAATCCCCAAGTTGCCAAAATTAATGCTAATTACGTATTAAAATACAAAACAGATCCGGAATTGATAAAAACTTTGAAAGAAAAAACAACAATAAAATTGTAAAGTAGCAGATGATTATGGTTAAGCTGATTGACAAAAAACCAAAAAAAAGAAAACGATTTGTTGTAGTCGTTTGTTTTTTGTTGAGTGTGGTATCTTTTTTTGTAGTGTTGTTTCTTTTTAAAATATATATTTTGGAACCATACAAATGGAGAATAATAACAGCAATTCCTGAACCTTTCAGAGTGGTCGGTAGAACCATAATTAGAGAAGTGCGAGATTTACCATATTTTTTTGATAGTTTTAGAGAACACAATTTATCGGTGTATGATTTAAAGGTTAGTCAGAAAAATTTGAAATATTTAGAGGAAAACATACCTGAAACGGATAGTTATTTGACGGATGAGTATAAAGATGAAGTGCCGGCTATATTTGTATATAATGGCAAAGAATATGATGTTAAAATAAGATATCGCGGATGGGGTAAGAATCAATGGTTATGGCCAAAGAAATCATATAGAATAAAATTTAAGGATTATTTTGAGGGAAGAAAAGAGATGAACCTGATTGTTCCTA
>Ga0209541_10012632_pt1 | contig 13042 bp, 10 predicted proteins | sample RifCSPlowO2_01_FD_184027 | JGI IMG/M metagenome (GOLD analysis project Ga0209541, IMG submission 184027) | Groundwater microbial communities from Rifle, Colorado - Rifle CSP2_plank lowO2_0.1 (SPAdes) (version 2) | ecosystem: Environmental > Aquatic > Deep subsurface > Groundwater | place...
TCTCTAGTGTTTCTGCCTGTGTTGCTTCTCTTGTAGCATTTTTACCTATCGCCCAAACTGGCTCATATGCTATAACAATATTTTGAAGAGACAATTTGGGAATATTTTTAAATGCTTCATTTAATTGATTAGAAACAATTTGCATGTATACACCACTTTCGTCTCTGTCTTTTTCTCCTATACATAATATTGGAGTAATACCATATTTTAATACTGTTTTTAATTTATTATTTACAATCTCATCTGTGTCTCCTAATGCTCTCCTCTCAGAATGTCCAATAATTATATGTGACACGCCAAGACTCTTAAGCATATCTAATGATACTTCCCCCGTAAAAGATCCTTCTGTCTCCCAAAATACATCTTGTGCTCCGAGTATTATACTTTTCTTTATTTTTAATTCTTTCTTAACTGAATCCAAAAATATGTATGGTGGGCAAATAACAGGCACAACATTTTTAAATCTAGTGTAATTTTTTAAAATACCTTTGACTATCTTAACTGACTCTACAGATGATGCTGGACTCATCTTCCAATTACCGACAATCAATTTTTTGACTTTTTTCATAAATCTATTATATCAGAATTATTGCATTTAATGTCCCCTTGATAAGGGGGATTTAGTTTGAGTTATTCCACCTCTTTCCACTCAGAAATATTCCACGTTCCAGATGGGCCTGTGACAAAATTGGAGTTTGCAATACCAGAATCATATATGATTTTTGCATTATTTATCATTTCTATTAGTTTGGCTGCGGCACTTTTAAGCTCAGAACCATTCTGAATATGAATAGCGCCATTTTGAGCGTTCAATATCACTGCCCCGGAATTATTTTGAATATTTATAGCGGGTTCATCGTCACAATATGCACTTATTGGGCAATCACTGGTCGTCACTAGCGCTATATAGCTTCCGTCTGTCCCAGACCCTTCAAAAGTAGTATCATTTGAAAGACTAATATATTTATCTGCGATTAAGATACCGTCATCTGAAGAATATAATGAATCTAATTTTATTTTAGCTTTCTTGTCAGTTATTATCGTCCCTTGAACCCAGACAGCCCCAGTAAGATTAAGAATATCATCATCACTTATAATTAAATTTCCTGTTATTTTTTTAGGACCCAATGAAGCTGTTTCATCAAAAGAATAATCTCCTGTTATCACCCCGCCTGCCTCGGCCTCCACTTTCCATTCCTCGATTTGTGCATCACTTATCGGCATACCTATGTCTACGGGGTCTAGTTTTGAAGTATCACAAACTTTTCCATTTTTATTTATTAAACCTACCTGACAATAAAGATTACCTAGTACATCTGACTCTGTCACTGTATGTGCAATAGCATCACCAACACTACCAGTCCCTACTAATACTTCATCGATCAACCCATTTGAACCAGAAGAAATAGCTGTTCCTGTAATAAACGACTTATCATTGTCGTATCCTTGTATAATGCCTCCGGAATAGACATTGCCCGTAACTTCCGAACCATTATCCATAATAAATCCACCACTTCCTGATTGAATACCATAATTAAAAGACACACCATCTCCACTGCTGATCTTTAGATTTACAGATCTTTCTAAATTGGAATTGTCTGCTTTTACTTTTATTTCTTTTTTTGTCGTTCCTGTATTTGTTATAGTAATATCTGCGATTCCTCCATCTAAAGTTAATGTTTCTGATAATAAATACTGTCTACCATTTTTAATCCTATAAAAGATATCCTCCCCTGCTGATTCTGCCAAAGCATAACTTTTTTTAGAATTTAACAAATTTCGAGCAGAAGTATATCCCCTCACAGCAGGATTTGCCATACCCAAAACTATTATAAGAGATATAGACAGAAAAAATATAATAGAAACTAACATCGCACTACCTTTTTGATTATTTTTTATTTTGTAAAGATATTTCATATTAATATTTCTTTTTTAGAATTACTGTATTATAAAAATCGGCAGTTTTTATATCACCATCTCTAGAATCTTTAACGACCATTTCTATTTTTATGGCTTTACTATTTGTCGTATTTATATTCTGAAATAAAAGTTTACTAACTTGTATTTTTGTATTAGTTAAATCTCCTACATAAACACCATTTTCGTCCAATTTTACTGTTGTGCCAGAAAGATATATTTTGTCTAAAATAGTAGACCCAGAATCATTTTGATAACTGATGCTCAATACCCCACTGTCTGACCCAAAAACACTTAAAAACTGATCTAGCGTATCTGCGTTGCGGATAAGTCTTGTGATGCTTTCAATCGCTCCAGCTCCTCCGTCTGCAAGACTATAGTTAATCCTAGCTTTTGCAGATACTTTTGTAACAACAAAAAGTGTATTTATTATTAAAATAGACAAAACACCAAAAAATGATACATATATCAACATCTCTATCAATGACACTCCTTTATTTTTATTAAAAAAATAGTTTTTTTTCATAATTTAACTAAAAATATCTGATATATAAAAAGATATATTTTTTGAAACGGTAACACCAGCTGATGACCACGACACTATTACATCTACCAAATAAGTTTTATTGTCTGGTGTCCCCGTATCAGCAATCCTGTCTGACCCATCTCTGTAAACCTGTTTAAATTGAACTGTTCTAGTAAAAGAACCACCTGTGGATGGGGTTGTGGAAAGTATCCATATTCCGTTTGAAAAAGAAAGGTAATAAGGCGTGTCATATGTAAGAGATGTAATATTTGTCCAATCAGTATCACGGATAGTTTTAATTGCTTCTACTCCCTCTTCTAATACAAAACTTGCTTGCGTCATCTGAAGAGCTTTGATACTAAGAGAAAGTGATCTTTGGGATGCTCCAGTAATAGCAAAAAAAGCGACACTAATTATAAAAGAAACTACCAAAAGTTCCACAATAGCAAAACCTTTTGTTTTTAAATTAAAAGAAAGTTTATTTTTAATTAAATCTATCATTGTTTTAATTATAAGCTATTATTCCAGTTTTACTTATTGTTATACTTTTTTGTTTGCTGGTATCTGATATTAAACTTACTATGACGTTGCCATTTTGAGTCACAAAACCCGTCAAACGATCAAATAAAATCTCATTTCCTCCGCCAGTCAAAACTATTGATGACATAGAAACTTTTGAATCAAAAACATAAACTTGGTTATCTACTGCAGTGGCCGAATATGTGGGACCAGTGAACAAAACTACTTTTATGTTTTCAAAATGAACACCATATGACATTGAATTTTTAGAGGCGAGTGTTTCTGATTTTGCTTTTATTACAATTGAAACCACCTGATCACGGGCAACAGAAAGCAGTTGTGTATTTTTAAAAGAAATAAATGAATATGCAATTACTGCCGTCAAGATACCAATAACGGCGACAGTAATCAATACTTCCAATAGACTTATTCCTCTTTGTGTTTGTAAATTTTTCATATTTTATATTGAATCCAATAACGAATACATCGGTGTTATCATAGCTATCGCAAAAAATCCAACTGCTGACCCTATAACTATCATCAACACTGGCTCTACAATACCTGAAAGATTTTTTGTTTTTGCATCTACTTCCCCTTCATAAAATACTGCGATATCTATAAGCATGTCTGACAGTTTGCCTGTTTCCTCTCCAACCTCTATCATTTCTCCAACCATCACTGGATATAAATTTGTATTTTCTTTTATCACAACTGACATCGGAATACCTTTTTCTATTGATTCTGATACTTTTAAAAGAGCTTTTTTGTATAAACTATTTTGGACAACTTCACGCACTATGGATAGAGACTTAGTCATCGAAACACCAGCAATCAAAAGAGAACTCAGTGTCCTTGTCATCCTCGCAGACTCTACTTCTTTTATCATTGGTCCTATCACTGGAATACGAGGCAAAATACTATCTACAAAATTTTTAAAAAAAGTTTGTTTCAAAAGCAATATAAATAAACCTATTAACGCAAAGATTATGCCAAAAAGAAGTATCGGGTGACCAGAAATAAAATCACTAATAAAAATAATAACTCTCGTAGCAAAAGGTAACTCAGCACCTAAGTCCAGAAAAGTTTTTGTAAGAGTGGGAACAACAAACATAAACATCAATATTCCTATCAATATCATAGCTGTCAAAACGACAGTAGGATACATCATAGCTCCTTTTATTTTTCTATTTAATTCATAAGACTTTGTTAAGTTTTTGTTTATCTCCATCAGTGATCCAGACATACCTCCAGACTCTTCTCCTGCACGAGTCATAGATATAAAGATTGGAGTAAAAACAGATGGAAATTTTTCCATACCCTGACTGAGTGACCCGCCATCATTTACTGTCTTTAATAAATCAGACAATATATTTTTGAATGTTTTATTGTCACTTTGTTTTTCTAATACGGTCAGTGCCCTAGCAAGCGACAAACCAGCAGATATCATACCTGAAAGATTCTTTGTAAAATTTATCTTTTCATGCAAAGAAATCTTACTAGAAAATATATTTAAGAAACTAAAGCCACCAAATGACAAAGATTTTTTAATAGAAACTTCTTTAGCAAAAACTGCTATCTGACCTGACGCCTTCAACAATCTTGATAATTCAAATTTATCCTTGGCTTCCATTTTGCCCTCAACAATCTCGCCTGTATTTGTTTGTGCTTTGTATGTAAATAACATATGTTACTCTGAAACCACCCTCAACACTTCCTCGGTGCTTGTTATGCCTTGAACTGCTTGAAAAATTCCATCTTCAATCATTGTCATCATACCGTCTTTTTTTGCTTGTGTTTCTATCTCGTCTTGAGATGCATTTTTTATAATTAATTCTCTTATCGTGGATGTTACTTTCAAAACCTCGTGTATCCCAATACGTCCACTGTAACCACTCTCGCAGTCTTCGCTCTTTTTTGGGTGATAAAAAGGAATTTTGTCCCAAGTAGCGTCTTTGGCTACTATATTTTCAGATTTAAGAAAACTCATAACTCTGTCCAAATCAACTATCTTTTGTATTGCTTTAAGTTCCGCTGGTGACAAAAAATATTGCTCTTTGTTTGAATGTAATTTTCTAATAAGTCGTTGTGCAATAATAGTCTTTACTGTAGAAATTATCAAAAATGGCTCTACTCCCATATCCATGAGACGAGGTATTGCCCCTGCAGCAGAGCTAGTATGAACAGTAGATAATACTAGGAGTCCAGTAAGAGATGCATTCACAGCAAGCCCCGCTGTCTCGCCATCGCGTATCTCACCAACCATTATTATATCTGGGTCTTGCCTAAGCAAAGTCCGAAGGCCATTTGCAAATGTCAGCCCTATCTCTGGCCTAACCTGAGTTTGATTTATCCTCGCTACCTGATACTCTATCGGATCTTCAATTGTGGATATATTTACATCGGGACTATTTAATATATCAAGCATCGTATATAGAGTAGTCGTCTTTCCGGAGCCGGTTGGTCCCGTAGCTAGAACCATGCCCGTCTTTTGCTTCATACTATTGTGTATCTCTTCCAATCCTTCTCCGTGAAAACCGAGAACTTCCAAAGTAAATCCGTGTGCTGTTTCTTTGAGTATTCTTATCACTGTCTTTTCTCCAAAAAATGTTGGCAGTGTAGAAACACGAAAAGAAACCTTTTGACCATTGTCATCAATCTTAAATCTTCCATCTTGTGGCAATCTTTTTTCATCAAGTTTTAAATTTGAAAGTACTTTTATTCTCGCAACAATACCCGCTGAAGTATCTTTGGATAAACTCATAGCATCGTGCAAAATACCATCTATTCTATATCTTACAACTAATTCATTTTCACCCGGCTCTATGTGTATATCTGATGCATTTTGGAGTATTGCATGAGAAATTATCGCATCCACGATTTTTACTATCGGCAAATCTTCAGCCATTTCTTTCAATTCTTCAGCAGACAACTGCTCACCCTCTGAACCCTCTGAGATAGCTTTGATAGAAGCTGACTCTTTGTGTATTATGTCGTTGAATTCTGCTTGGAGGGTCTTTTTGTATTGAAGTAGCGCTGTCTTGATAGACTCTTCATCTGTAAGACGAGGCATAATTTTTAGATTGACCTTCTTTTTTATGAAGTCTATAACTGACAAATCATCTACATCAAGCATTGCGACTTCTAGTCCTTCTTTGCTTTTTTTATAAGCGATAATATTGTGTGTTCGTGCAATCGGCTCTGGAATGATAGACAAAACACTTGGCTCTATCTTTGCACCATTTAAGCTCATAAAAGGAATGCCTATCACATACGCTTGCATCCTTTTTAAATTACTTGGGGAGAGTTTTCCTTCAGAAACCAACACGGAGCCAATGTCTTGATTTTTTTCTTCTGCTTTTTTTTCTGCACTAGAAATATCAGACCTTGAGATAAGTCCTGAATCAAGCATAAATCTTTTTAATTGGTCTTTTTCTACATGCATAGTGCTATTTTAATTATAGCAAATATTATTAAAAACCCCACTAAATATTTAGTGGGGTTTTTAATAATTTAATTTATGTTATTTAATAAGCAAACAATGCGGCATTTTTTGCCCAATGATAGCCATATGGAGAATCGTTTCCTACGCAGATATACAAATCAACATTTCCACTATATGAATTTTTACCATTAAAAGTATATTCCATTCTTCCTAGATTACTACCATTACAAACAGATGATGTCGTATGTGGTTTGTTAATACCATTTGCTAATCCTGTCACATTCAAATTTCCTCCTATAGACATACTTGATTGAACTTCTGTATTTCCAGAAAGTTTTACAAGTCCAGTGCCGTCAAGTTTTCCGCCAATGACAAGATTGCCATTATTTGCAGGAGCACCAAAAATATCAGGAGAAGAATAGCTTCCCTTTGATCTACTCATACTAAGCGCATAAGATTCTACTCCATAATTTGTAGGCGAAACCAGGCTACCATCTGAACCATAAGCAGCTATATATCCAGGGACGCCTGTTGGTGCTGTAGAAGTAGATGTTGTAGTTCCCGTCGCAGTACAAATCATAAAATTACCATTTGCATCAGCACACAGTGAGCCACCTTTTAAACTTCCGACACTAAGCCCTTTGACTCTTAATTGGTCTGTGATAAGCGCGTCTCCAGCTACAGTCAAAATATAATTATTAAGTGTCGGTGTTGGTGTAGGCGTAGTATTTATTGGTGGCACAATAATAATTGTTTGACAACCATCATCAAGAGCATCTTTTAAACCATCCAAATCATTATCAATATAATCAAAACAAGAGATGTCCCCGGATGGACCCTCGTAAGATGGACTTGAACCATTTGGCTGGCAATTAGGATCTGTTCCATCAATAAGGGTATCACCATCATTGTCTTTTAAATCTTTGCAAGTTGGATCACCGATTGGACCTTCTGTTTGTTCTGCTAGTGCTATTTTATTTTTAAAATCAAATACTCCAGTTATTTTTGAAAAAATAGAAAAAGCTGTATCATTACCTTTTACCAGATTAGTTGCCAAAAAACTTCCTGGTGTATAAAGCATTCCTGTTACTGAAGCACTAATATCAGTAGGTGTGCCCAACTCGCAAGCAAAACCTATACACACATCATCAAGCATTTTTGATGTTCCAAAAACACCTAATCCACCTACCCCCAAAGCTCCATTTTTGATTTGATAAACAGTGCCGACATTTATTGGTGCAGGAGTGTTTCCTCCTGTCGGAGTAGCTGTTGGTGGAGTATATACAGCAGACGCATACCCGATACCAAGTCCCAATACAAGAGATAGTATAATTATTTTTACTGAATTGATTATATCTTTTTTCATAATTTTTATTTTATTGATAATTAATAATTTATAATAATATTTTTAAAATTCTTCAAACTTTGGCTTTATTCCACCCGTCCCGCCCGGTGGACAAGTTCCATCAGCCAAAGGAAGGACTCCTTTTCCGCAGATTTCTACATCCAACACATTTTGACATATACCATTCATAAGAATAAATCCCGACGGACAGCTTAGACAGATTGTGCCTGTTGGTAAATAAGAATTGCTACTTGGACACCAAACACCCGCTGGATTAGTATCTATGTTAACAAAATCTGCAACAAATTGATTGTTCATATCCTTACACATTATTACATATGTTGTCGTATTTGCCGTTATTGATGGCCAAACAAAGCTAGATTTTGATAGGTCTATAGGAGTTGTAAATGAATTACTGTCAACATTAGGAATATTATTTAATACATCCTTTGACCACATACCATCGTTACCTGTACCAATTTCACAAGAAGTAACATTTGATGATTTTGTCCAATTTATTGTGACTGGCTTACCAGAGTCTATTTTGATATATCCACCATTGCCATTTGCAAAAATAGAAACATCAGGAACTAAACCAAAATCAATAGTAGCAGTATCAAAGTATGGATTTCCGTCAATACCAGTGCATTCTGTGTAAAATGTATGCTGATTGTTCATTTGTGAAGAATTTATAGTAGATACTCTTTTGCTACCAGTAGTCCCAAAGATTGTAGTATTGTCCCAGATTGTATCTGCTGGAGCAGATGTTGGACTTGTTGTTGTATTACAAGATCCTACTTTAATATCTGTTAATTTCCAATATACTTGTGGAATAAATGTCCCAGTTGGTTTGGCTTGCCAAGTATTTAATTTACTATTTGTACCAAATGGTCCAACTTCAAGAACTACAGACGGAATATTAGAAGACACAATATTTATGCTTGCAGTTGAGCTATAAGTTTTGCCATCATTTCCAACACAATTTAATGTATAACTATAAGAACCTATTGCGGCGATATCACTGACTGATAATTTTCCTAGAGTATTTGGTAATATCCCTTTCCATTTATTGTCATTACTACTAGATGTCGTGGTACAGGGTGCTACTACATTTGCAGATGAAAAATGAAGAGTTGGTTTTATGGGGAAATTTGGTAGTGCCGTGTATGCAATGATAGGATTTTTAACTGTATTATTTTGGTCTGTGACTTGCAAATCAATAAATGGTTTAGACAAATCAACATTAACATAATTGAAATTGACCCAACCAATAACCTCTGAACCCCATGCGTAACCAATTAATTTTCCTTTTGTACTTAATCCTGTTGGTGCTAAATAAGTTACCCCTCCACCACCTGAAATATCAGGAGAAGTAAAATTAAGAGTGTCAGAAAGTGCAATACAGCCATCCCACCCACCCGAGCCCGGTGTTCCTCCAGCCAAAGCTTTAATGAAACCTGTCGTTCTGTATCCAGATGTGCCTGGTTTTAAAACTAAATTTACACTTGGAGAAGCTCCGCACGCCGAGGTATTAAACCTAATCCAACCAACCTGTGACCACGCAAAACCAGAAAATGCACCAGTTATTGGACTTATAGACACACCATAATCATATACTGGACCCGCGGTAGGACATTCTTGTACTCCTGCTTTTGGATCACCAAAATTGCCATCATTGTTTGAATCACAATCTTCACGATTTAAACTTATCCAACCAATATTACTTGACCAGACAAAACCACTGACATTGTGAGATGATGGTTTTGTAATTATGATTTGAGCATCAGTTTTATTAAAAAAATTCAAACTCAAAATAGAAACGAAAACAAATACTATAAAAAAACCACTAATATGAAAGTATTTTTTATTTTTTTGATATATATTAGTCATTATTTGTAAAATTAGTTATTTAAAGATTCCAAAAGTTTAATCTTTTGTTCCTCAGACATTCTACGAGCAGGACTGTTTATACTTGATTTTCCTATACTATCTAACACTTTGTAGCTTTTTTGGTAATCGAACATACTGTTAGTTTTTTCAGAATCTCTTTCTATATCTTCAAGAATTTGTTGTTTTTGCTCTTCTGTCAATACTTTTGTTTCGGGTTGCATAGAGTATTTTTTGTAAATAAAATACCCAACGATCAAAACAAATAAAACAATTACGACTATTAAAATATTCCTCTTGTTGTCAAAAAACTTATTCAAAAAAGACGGTTGTAAACCATGAGTAGTGATGGGAGTTTTTGTAGTTTGTGAATTCAAATCCATAGTACATAAATTATATCACTTAAATACACCATAACAATATATTTGTATATAAATATGGGGAAAACTAATTTGTATTGCAAAAAAGTTGCAAATTTGATATATTATAAAAGTCATTAAGTCTGCCGAAAGCAGACTTTTTTTATAAAAATTTAATAAAATAACCATAAAAAATATATGTTAGACCTAAAAGTATTAAAATCTGCATTAGAACAATTGGAAGACGAGAGAAAAATACCAAAAGAAAAGATAATAGAAGCCATAGAGATGGCTCTCGCGGCCGCTTATAAAAAAGATTACGGCAAAAAGGGTCAGATAGTTCGTGCTAAGTTTGATTTTGATAGTGGAAAAACTGATTTTGTACAAATAAAAACAGTTGAAGACGATAGCACCGTTAGAATTGTCCCCGAACCAAATGATGGAGAGGATCCGATAGAAGAAACAGTAAACCCCGATGATGAAAGAATACGATACAATCCAGAGCATCACATACTTCTTGAAGACGCAAAAATGCTTAAAAATGGTGCAAAAGTAGGTGATGAGATAGTATTTCCACTTGAATCTCAGGAAGAATACGGTAGAATAGCCGCCCAAACTGCAAAACAAGTTATTATTCAAAAAATAAGAGAAGCAGAAAGAGAGTCTATTATAGGAGAATATGGGACAAAAGAGGGTGAAATTATAAGTGGAATAGTTCAAAAAATTGAAAGAAACAACATTTATGTTGATTTCAATAGAGCTACTGGGGTATTGCCGTTTGAAGAACAAATTCCTGGTGAAAATTTCCGTAGAGGAGAAAGAATCCGTGCTTACCTGTATGCAGTAGAAGAATCCCCTCGCGGAGTAAACCTTAGACTTTCTCGCACTCATCCAAAGTTTATAGATGCATTGTTTGCAATAGAAGCTCCAGAAATAGCTAGCGGAGTAGTAGTTATCAAAAGTATTGCTCGAGAAGCGGGCTCAAGGTCAAAAATTGCAGTGATGTCCACCGACGAACACGTAGATCCAGTTGGCTCATGTGTCGGACAAAAAGGTATCCGCGTAACTACTGTGATGAGTGAACTCGGTGGAGAAAAGATAGACATCATCCCCTGGTCAGAAGAGCCAATAAAATTTGTAGCAAACTCTATCTCTCCTGCAAAAGTGCTTGATATAAAGATTGATGAAAAGGAACACAAGGCAAGTATAGAAGTAGCGGACGACCAGCTCTCTCTAGCCATCGGCAAAGGTGGACAAAATGTGCGCCTCGCAGCAAAACTTACTGGCTGGAGGATAGATATCAAGGGTGTAACCGCTGACGAAGTCGTGTCGTCGGATGTAGTTGATGAAAATATTGAAACAGCAACAGAATAAAAAGTATTATTTGCGTTCAAATTAACAATTAATCTATAATATAGTCATATGAATAATTTTTTATTGTTTTCCATTATAAGTTCAGTTATCGCTATAGTTTATGGTCTTTTTCTTGCAAAAGGTGTTCTCAAAATGAATGCCGGTAATGAAAAAATGAAATCTATAGCAAATGCAATCGCAGAAGGAGCAAAAGCATATTTAAATAGGCAATACAAAACTATTGGGATTATTGCAATAATTTTGTTTTTTATACTTTGGATTGCTCTTGGTATAAATTCAGCTTTAGGATTTATCCTTGGTGCGATACTATCTGGAACAGCTGGATATGTAGGTATGAATATCTCAATCCGCGCAAACTCTAGGACAGCAGAAGCTGCTAAAACTGGTTTAAAACAAGCTTTGTCTGTCGCATTTAGAGGTGGCTCTGTGACAGGTCTTCTTGTTGTCGGTCTTGCATTGCTTGGGGTAGCGGGATTTTTTGCATTAACTCACGATATCAATGCTCTTATAGGATTTGGTTTTGGAGGATCATTGATATCAATATTTGCCAGACTTGGTGGAGGTATATTTACAAAAGCAGCAGATGTCGGCGCTGATTTGGTTGGAAAAGTTGAAGCTGGAATTCCAGAAGATGATCCAAGAAATCCTGCTGTTATTGCAGACAATGTTGGAGACAATGTTGGAGATTGTGCTGGTATGGCAGCAGACTTATTTGAGACTTATGCAGTGACATCAATCGCAGCAATGCTTTTGGGTTCATTAATTTTTGTTGACTCTACAAATGCTCTTATATATCCATTGGCATTGGGCGGTGCTGCTGCATTGGCTTCTATTGTTGGTACTTGGTTTGTAAGACTTGGAAAAGGTTCAGTTAACATAATGAATGCACTATACAAAGGACTCGTTGCTTCAGGTGTTATTTCGGCAATTATGTTTTATTTTATCACTCAAGAAATAATGGGCGATAATGGTTTGTATGCCACAACAAATCTTTTCTTTGCTTCTCTTGTTGGTCTTGTTGTTACTGGTGCACTTGTTGTTATCACTGAATATTTTACTTCTTCAAAATACTCACCAGTAAAATCTATAGCAAAAGCTTCTGTTTCTGGACATGGGACAAATATAATACAGGGATTGGCTATATCAATGAAATCAACAGCATTACCACTTCTTGTTATCGTTGCTGGAATATTATTTTCTTATGATTTTGCGGGACTATATGGTATCGCAGTAGCAGCTATGTCTATGCTTTCTATGGCTGGAATTATAGTAGCAATTGATTCATACGGTCCAATTACAGACAATGCTGGCGGAATCGCAGAAATGGCCAATCTTCCAGAAAATGTTAGAAAAGTAACCGATGCTCTTGATTCTGTTGGAAATACCACAAAAGCTGTCACAAAGGGCTATGCTATTGGTTCAGCAGGACTTGCGGCGCTTGTCCTTTTTGCTTCGTATACTCAAGAATTTACAAACGCAGGACTAAATTTAAATTTTACACTTGAAGATCCAAAATTGATTGCTGGTCTATTTATTGGTGGATTGCTACCATATTACTTTGGTGCATTATGTATGGAGGCTGTCGGTAAAACTGCTAGTAAAGTGGTAGAAGAAGTACGAAGACAATTTAGAGAAATTAAAGGCATTATGGATGGCACAGGAAAACCAGAATA
>Ga0209541_10012633_pt1 | contig 13041 bp, 9 predicted proteins | sample RifCSPlowO2_01_FD_184027 | JGI IMG/M metagenome (GOLD analysis project Ga0209541, IMG submission 184027) | Groundwater microbial communities from Rifle, Colorado - Rifle CSP2_plank lowO2_0.1 (SPAdes) (version 2) | ecosystem: Environmental > Aquatic > Deep subsurface > Groundwater | place: Rifle...
TTTTCTTGCCTATGCTGGACAACCTTTTCAAACAACACTCGAGGTGTCTCTTAAGAATGCCACGCTCAACGATACAACGTACGCTCACCTCAACGGAACACTACTTTTGTTTAACCCACCTGAAAATAGCTCTGAATATAAACTTCTTGCAATAACGCCAGAACAAGCACTCGCCATTACGTTCGTTATTTCTCCCCCTGAGAATCAGTCAGCTATTCCACTTGAAAATACTGAATATGTTAATGAAACAATAATCAATGAAACTTTGCAAGATAACACCACAACACCAACTGAACAGAACACAACTGTTCCTGCTGAACCCGAACAAAATCTTTTCATTGTTAAAACTCCTGAACGCGAGATTGGGCTTGAAACTACTGCTGAGCGAAGCCTTTCTGTCGATTTCAGCTATTGTCCTATCACCATTAACGATTCAAGTAATCTCACTGCGAACGCCAGCGGTACCGCGAGTTGCGTCACTTTTGGAGCGAGCAATATTGAACTTGACTGCGCGGGTTACTCGATAACGTGGAATACTGGCGCGAGTAATAACAATTTCGGAATTCTGGCAAGCAGTCTTGATAATGTGACGGTTAAAAACTGCATTCTTATTGATGGAAGTAGCACTGGAACTTTTGGTGTGGGAATTAACATTACAAAAACAAGTAATGCAACAGTGAAGAACAACACCATCCAGACAAACGGAAGCGGCAGCAACATCGGCATTTACTTGCAACATTCTAACGTTAGCAACATAACGCAAAACACCATTCAAACCAACGGAACATCCAGTTCAAACTACGGAATTCAATTATTAACTTCATCAACAAGCACAGTGCTTGACAACACTGTGCGAACAGGCGGTACAAGTGACAACTACGGCATTTACCTCACATTATCGGCAAGCAATAATACTATTGCGAATAATACGATTAACACAACTGGTTCAACATTTTTTAATATTGGAATCCTAATTCAAAAAACGAGTCTTGGCAATAACGTGACTAACAACACGATACGGACCATTGGAACCAGTAACAACTATGGCATCTATCTCAATACTGATGTGCACAATAACACTTTGACAAACAACAACGTGATTGCAAGTGGAACTACCAACGCTAATTTTGGTATCTATCTAATCACCAGAGCGTTAAACAATTCTTTGATTAACAACACTATACAAACTAGTGGAACTATTAACAATCTTGGCATCTACCTCACTAGCACGGTGTATAACAACACGGTTGCAAACAACACGGTACGAACGAGCGGCACTAGTAACAGCTACGGCATCGACCTTGATTCAGGCGCATTAAACAACACGGTGATAAATAACAACATTCAAACCACAAGCACTTCTTCGGCCAATTATGGTGTATATCTTCATACAAACTCATTCAACAACACCATAATCAACAATAAGGTTCAAACTAATGGAACCTCCAACAACTACGGCATTTATCTCCAAAATATCCTTAGCGATAACTTAGTGATTAACAACACCATAACCACAACAGGCACATCAAGCCTAAATTACGGAATTTATCTCTTCAATACAGTAAGTTACAGCAACTTAACAGGAAATCGAATCACTACAAATGGAACTAATAACAATCATGGAATACGACTTGAAAAAGGCGCGCTTTTTAACAGCGCGGTTGTTGTTAACAACACGTTCAACGACAACTTCATCACCACACTCTCCAATCTAAGTTACGGAATATCGCTCCTTGGTAGTTCTGATAATCGTTTCAATGGTACCACGCTCAACTTTACAAGAGAATGGATACATAGTGGTGTTGGGATGCTCAATAATTTTTCAAACACTACATTCCAAACAGGAAATGGCAGCGTTAACAGCACAGCCCTTTGGACTCTTACGGGATTGCAGAATATTACTCAACTGTTACTTAACATTACGAGCAATAACGTGTTTGTCAACTCAACAAACTTAACCATGCTCAACACAACAGCTCAAAACATTCTCAACGGGCTCTTGTGGACCACTCCAGTGGTTCTCTTTTCAGCGATTGATGATGAAACGTATGCGAATTGTTCCTCTCCTCGCTGTACTGGACAAACATATACTGCTGGGCGGCTCGCGTTCAACGTTTCAAGCTTCACCACATACATAACTGCAGATCAAGATACCCGGTTCACACTCACTAAAACAGACAACCCGGACCCTCTTAACGTGAGCAGCACAACACTCCTTAACTACACCATACTACTTAACGTCACCAACGGAACACTCAGCAACATAAGCATCATTGAAATTTACTCGGCAAACACTACTTTTGTCAACTCATCACCAACCCCAAATAGCACTAATAATACTTGGAACATAACATCACTAAGCGCAGCCACTTTTGATATCAACATCACGCTCAACGTCAGTTCAACAATACAAACAAACACATATCTCAACAACACCGCAAACCTCACCTACAGCTTTGGTGCAAATAACATCACCGTAAACAAAACAATTAGCACCCAAGTTATTTCTCTAGTTCCCTCTTGCACACTACTAACGGAGAATACAACACTCTTAGAAAATCTCACCGTCTCAGCAGGATGCATGATAATCGGAACAAACAACACAGAACTTAATTGCAACGGCCACCAAATCACTTGGAATTCTGCCGGTGGAGATTACGCCTTTGCAATTCTGGTAAACAAAAGCAACAACATAACAATCAAGAACTGTGTTCTTGTTCAAGGAAACGTTTTAGGAACTCTTGGGGCAGGAATCAACATCAATACATCCAATAATGTAACGGTTATTAACAACACCATTCGGACAAATGGAACCTCCAACAACTACGGCATTTATTTGGAGTCCTCCAACGCGAGCAATATCACACAAAATACTGTTGAAACTGCAGGAACTAGCTCAAGTAACAATGGAATCTATTTATTCACCGACGCCTTTAACAACACCATCGCGAACAACACGGTACGAATAAATGCAGCCACAGGATACGGAATATTTTTTAGCACTCGCACTTTCAACAATACAGTAACAAACAACACAATTCAAACCACTGGAACCAGTGGTGGTGGAAACTTCGGCATCTATATCTCAACAATAGCGCTCAATAATACTATTACAAATAACGTGATAAGAACAGATGGAACTTCTTCTAATTCGGGCATTGTCCTGTCCAGCGACACGTATAATAACACAATAGCGAATAACACGATCACCACAAATGGAACTTCAGCAACTAACTACGGCATCTACCTTTTCACCAGAGCGATTAATAATACAATAGCAAACAATACTATTCAAACGAATGGAACAAGCAGCAATTACGGGATCTACCTGCAGATTGACATGTTTAACAACACACTTTCTAATAATACGATACAAACACTAGGACGAACAAGTGGTGACAATTATGGAATCTACTTTGACACGAATGCTTTTGACAACAAGGTAACGGGAAACAGCATCAACACCAACGGAACTGGTTCCAGTGTCAACATCGGAATAGTTTTGCAATCCACCATGAACAATAATATGCTTGCCAATAACACTATACAAACACAAGGAACGAGTAGTAACAACTATGGAATTTATCTTCTCACAGATGCTATTCACAACAATGTAACGGGAAACAGCATCAACACCAACGGAACCACAAGCAATTACGGCATCCACCTCAATACCAATGTGTACAACAACACATTTACTAACAACACAATAAGTACTAGTGGAACAGCTGGTGTGAACTATGGAATATACCTTTTTTCAACAGTGATTGACAACAACTTTACGGGAAATCGCATCACTCCAAACGGAACAAATAACGATCACGGGATTAGGCTTGAAACGAGTGCAGATAATAATACATTCCATAACAACTTTATCACCACACTATCTAACTTAAGTTACGGAATATCGCTCCTTGATAGTTCTGATAATCGTTTCAACGGAACAATCCTTAACGCAACAACGGAGTGGATTCACAGTGGAATAGAAATGTTGAACAACTTTTCTAACACTACATTCCAGACGGGAAATGGGAGTATTAACAGCACACCACTATGGACACTCACAGGACTGCAAAACATTACTCAAGTGCGGTTGAACATTACGAATAATGCTACGTTTGTTAACGCGACAAATTTAACCATGTTGAACACGAGCGCGCGTCTTATATTGAACAACATACAATTCACTAACCCTGAACCATACTTTGATGTGAATGATGTTAGTTCTTTTGAAAAGTGTTCTGGGTCAGTATGCAGCGAAGTGAGCTTCACAGGCGGAGCGTATGTCTTTGACGTTACTCACTTTACCACGTATGCGAGCTTGGAAGGAGCAACAGGTTCAGGAGGTGGATTAGCAAGTTCAAGCGCAAGCTCTGCAACAGGTCCCGGAGTTCAACACGCCGCGCAAATAGCAACTATGACTACGCAAACAGCAACGTTTGCCTTGCAAAAAGCAGACGCTGTTGTCTTTAACGTTCGTAACGAAAAGCACACGCTCAGCGTGCTCTCCCTCACACCCCGCACGGTAACCAGCAGAGTTGAAAGCACACCCCAAGAATTCACGTTAAAAAAAGGCGAAACCATCAACATCGACGTTAACGACGACCACACCAACGACTTGCACATCAAACTCAACGAGATCGACATCACCGTGGCACACTTCACCATCACAAAACTCGCACAACCCATTGCGATACTTCTTCAACCACAATTAGAACATGCAAAAACAACTCTGCCAAACACAAAAACCATTCTTGAATCTCCTGAACTGATTCAGACAATCCATGAAAGCATCAAACAACCTTCCAAAACACAACACTATTTGAACACAACAAAAATTGCAACCGCCGTCTTGCTCATCGCTCTTGCAAGCGTGTTCACCATTCTCATACTTCGCAAGCCACCACTACACCCACCAAAACACCACACTCTTTTCCAAGCACCAAAACCCGGACTTCCAACCTTGTACACCCTGCCACCAACACCACTAAAAAGAGCTAAAAAGTAAGCACTACACTACTATTGCCAAACTCCTTCTTTCCCACAACAATCTTTATATATTGCGTACTTCGACATTTTTCCATGCGATTCACAGCACTATTCTTTTTAGCACTTTTGTGTATAGCCTGCACCCCTCCCTCAAAGACACAAGAGCTTGCACAACAACTCGTTTCTGAACGTTCAGAACCATCAAGCGTTCATTCACTTATCGACACACACCCTGACAATACCATTAATGAAACCAAACTTGTAGTTTCTCCCCAACCTCTTCCCGGTCCTCCTGTTGAACAAATTCCCAACATTTCACTTCCCCTAATCATTCCTGCAGTTGAACCAACTTCGGTTGTCCAACCCGTGCCTGAAGAGAACGTCTCAGAAAACGAGTCCTTTTCCACTATTGCTGTTGATGTAACTCAAACGCCTAAGCGCGCACCACTGTATTATTTCCTTGACCTCTTCGCAAAAAAAGTCAATAGCTACCAGTTTACCTATAACGGAAACTACTACGCGCTCAAGGGAACCAAGTATCGCGTCGTGCTCTCACATCCTGGCACTGCGCGCGAAGTCACATTCTCCAACACTACTAGAAGACAATTCTACTTTGATACCGTTTATGTTGACCGCGTGGCAAAAACTGCAACAGGGTATTGTGAAGGACGCACTTCAAACGTCAACCACCAATGCGCCACGCTTGAACTTTACGACCTTGCCTACAGCCTCCCATTCAATGACTACCTTATTGTTTTACCAGAAGACTGGCTGTTGTCCTATCTTAACCGCGACCCGTCCTCATTTGAAGAAAATAAATATTACGTCAGCGACCACTCAACAATATTGTTTACCTTCAATGAAACCAACTCAATAACCGAGCTCAACTTCGACCAGTCAACAGGGCTCGTGATACGCGCAGACCAAAAAGTAGATACTGTTCTTGTCAACCGTTACGACTACAAAGACCTTGCCGCAAACAAAGTACGCGATGGCGATGTCATCCATCGAAGCAAAAGCGAAATCCCTTCCGAAGAAACGTTCGAGCGGTAAGCTTTAATCTTCCTATATGATTCTTCTCTTATGAACGACTCACTTGAACTTATTTCCAACGATGTTGAAAACTGTAAAAAATGCCCACTCTTCAAATACGCGTGCCATGGAGTGCCGGGAGAAGGACCAAGCAATGCAAAAATATTTTTTTTGGGACAGGCGCCAGGAGTCAACGAAGACAAGACGGGAAGGCCGTTTATCGGACGGGCAGGACAATACCTCACCAAGCGCATGGAAGAAATAGGATTGCGGCGCGAGGATTGTTTTATTACAAGCACGGTCAAACACTTCCCTCCGGCAAACAGGACTCCAACACATGAAGAAATAGCCGCGTGCCAGCCATATCTTATCAGGCAGCTCAAACTCATCAACCCAAAACTAGTAGTGCTTCTTGGAAAAAGTGCGCAGACCATCAAAGGAAACCCGGCACTTGATGGACGGATTGTGTTCGAAGTAATACATCCGTCCGCAGCGATGCGCTTCACCAAAATGGCAGAACGCATGAAACGAGAATTCCAGGAATTAAAGAAGATTGTTGAACGGTTTTGATGGTTTCCACTTTTTGATTAACAACTCTTAAATAATTGCTTTCTTTCCATCCATCAAAAGAGGTTATATGACAAATATCGTATTTTTCGAACTTGACGAATTTGGACTTGGAGATAAAAAGAAATACATCCGCTCAAAACTTAAAGGGCATAAAGTCTCTTTTGTTCCTCAACGGCTTGAACACGACACTGCAAAACTTGCCAAGAAGGCCGATGTTGTTGCATTTTTCATTTACTCCCAAGTCGATGCGGGGCTTCTCAAACAGCTACCGAGACTTAAGCTTGCATTGACCATGTCAACCGGTTTTGACCATATCGACGTTGCGGCATGCAAAAAAAGGAAAGTCGTGGTGTGCAATGTCCCTACCTATGGTGAAAACACGGTCGCCGAACACGCTATGGCGCTTCTGCTTGCTATCTCGCGTAACATAATTCCAAGCGTCGAGCGCACGCGCAAAGGAAAATTTTCATTCGCGGGATTGCGCGGCTTTGACCTAGCAGGAAAAACCATCGGAATCCTTGGCACCGGACGTATCGGCAAGCATATGGCCCACTACGCCACTGCGTTTGGGATGAACGTGCTTGCCTACGACCTTTTCCCGAACAAAGAAATAGCCAAAGAATGCGGGTTTACTTATGTCTCACTTAATGAACTACTCAACAACTCAGATGTCATCTCACTCCACCTGCCAGAGACTCCGCAGACGCATCACATCATCAACTCCAAAAACCTCAAAAAAATCAAGAAAGGCTGTATTTTGATTAATACCGCGAGAGGCGGCCTTGTTGAAACAAACGCGCTTCTTCTTGGACTCAAAAATGGAACGTTCAAAGGATGCGGACTTGACGTCCTGGAAGAAGAAGCGGCCATCCAGGAAGACATGGCATTGTTCCACAAAGACTTTGCCAAACGTTATGATGCCTACTTGCTTTTAGAAGAACACGCCCTTCAAGGAATGGAGAACGTCCTTATCACCCCGCACAACGCTTTCAACAGCACCGAAGCTCTCCAACGCATTTTGGACACTACTCTTGAAAACATCTTAGCGTTCTTGAAGAAAAAACCACAGAACATGATTAAATAATTCTTGAATTCCGAGAAAAATAAAAGAAAATAAAAAATTGTTCTTAAGCGTAAGCTTATGAAACTAGTTAGTTGCGCTTTGGCTTGTGCTTCGCGTAACAGTCGCGGCAGTAAACTGGCTTTCCTTCCATTGGCTTGAAGGGGACCTTAGTTTGCTGACCACATTCAGTGCACGTTGCATCGTGCATTTCACGTGGAGCGCCGAAGTTGCTTCCGAAATTTCCCATTTGTTGTTCACCCGTTGGTCTTAGTTACACTGAGAACGAGTCTCCGTATACTATATACTAGTCTTTTACGGGGGTTTATAAATGTTGTGGTGTGTTTTTGGTAAATTTGTCGATTTTCTTTAAACAAGCGAGTATATTAATAATTAAGTAAGAAATTAAAACAATTATAAAACGCCGCGAATCTCATCGATCTTGCCCGCAACATCAGTCCCCTTTTTGGTAAGTGTGAGCAATTTCAAACGCCCTTGTTTGTCAAAATTGATGAGGCCTTCCTCTTCCATTTCCTGCAAAATCTTTACTACATGGGAATATGTGCAGTCAATATTTTTCGCAAGAGAACTTGCATACACTTCGTTCTTCGCGTTGCGTAATTCGACCAACATCATTGCCGGCTTCTCTCTAAAGAAAGTCCTAAAAATATCCTTGTTCTTATTCACAACAGTCCCCCCAATCACTCTTGAAACATTGTATTTGAGTATATATTTAAACCTTTCGTAGCGGATACCTCGTCAATTCAGTTATTTTATAAGCAATTCCATGAATTGGACGAAAAATCACTTTATTTACTTTGGCATTGCCATAAAAATAATCCCTTAATTTACCATTAACAGCTATTTTCCGCATTAATTCACTTGACCCTTGCGACAGACATATAAATGTTTTGTCTTCATTAAAAACCATGAAGCTTTTGTTCTCGCATGACACCATCGGCCAGGCCAGGAAGAATTAATTAAAACAATAACGGAGGCGCTCAATAATAAAAAAAGCGTGCTTGCACATGCACCGACCGGCCTAGGAAAAACAGCGGCCGCACTCGCTCCGGCACTTGAATGCGCGATTAAAAACGATTTGACCATCTTTTTCCTCACATCGCGGCACACTCAACACAAAATCGTTCTTGAAACAGTCCAGTTGCTCAAAGAACGGAACAATCTTACGTTCCCTGTTGTGAGCCTTATCGGAAAAAAACATATGTGCGCGCAAGACAATATTGCTACCATGGGTGCTTCTGATTTCACCCACTTCTGCAAAACACTAATTGAAGGAAACGCCTGCGAATATTACACCAACGTCCGTGGAAAAAACAACATCCTCGCTCAACAATTATTGCAACAACTTAAACTTGGGCCCCCGCTATCACCTGAACAAGTAATGGCGCGCGCAGCAGAACACAAATTATGTCCGTATGAATTATCGCTCTTGCTAGCAGAGGAAGCAAAAGTGATTATCGCAGATTATTATTACATCTTTCACCCGAAAATTCGCGAAGCTCTTTTTGGTAAAATCAAGAAAAAACTTGAAAAATGCATTATTATTGTTGATGAGGGGCATAATTTGTCTAGCAGGATGCGCGACCTTCTCACATTCCGACTTTCAAACAAGGTGATGAAGCTCGCGATTCAGGAAGCCAAAAAATATTTGCAAGATGATGTCCTTTCTTCCCTTGTCGAAATCCAAGATATTCTCAACAATTTGAGCGCGAATGTCAAAGAAGACAAACTCGTCAAGCAAGAACAATTCACTTCCGCAGTCACGAAAATCAAAGACTATGAAGAACTTGTCGAAGAATTTGAAGTAGTCGCGGAAATGGTGCGCGAAGACCAACGCAACTCGCACATTGGATCAGTTGCGCATTTTCTATCGGAGTGGAAACGTCCTGACAAAGGATTCGCACGCGTGATTAGCCGCGATGATTTGGTCGTCTCCTTAAGCAACCGCTGCCTTGACCCCGCACTTCTCACCAAAGACGTGTTCGACACCTGCTACTCGGCAATCGTCATGTCCGCCACTCTTGAGCCACTTTCCATGTACGCAGACATCCTTGGACTTCCTGGAGCAATTCAAAAGAAATTCAAGAGCCCGTTTCCGCAAGCTAATCGGCTCGCGCTTGTCGTTCCACGCACAACAACAAAATATTCCTTACGCAATGAACGGCAGTACCAGGAGATCGCAACCGTGTGTGCAGACATCGCAGGAACCGTGCCCGGTTGCGTCATGATATTTTTTCCCAGCTACAACGTCCGTGATTCGGTCGCGCACTTCTTCGCAGACAAGTATACCAAAAATATCTTTTATGAACGGCCCGGCATGGAGAAGAACGAAAAACAAAAACTCCTTGACACGTTTTCCTCCCACGCCAAAACAGGAGCAGTATTGCTCGGAGTTGCGGCAGGTTCATTTGGAGAAGGAGTGGACTTGCCAGGCATTCTCAAAGGAGTGATTGTCGTAGGATTGCCCCTTGACAAACCAGATCTTGAAACCACTGAACTTATTTCCTACTACGATACTGCGTTTGGCAAAGGTTGGGAATATGGTTATATATTGCCTGCGATGAGCAGGTGCATCCAGAACGCAGGCAGGTGCATAAGAACCGAGAAAGACCGTGGAATCATTGCTTTTGTCGATGAGCGCTATGCCTGGCCACGCTACTCTTCTGCCTTCCCGACAGAATGGGGAACGCGCATAACCATTGATTACAAAGGGGAAATAGCAAGGTTTTTTGGAAAGCTGTTCTAGTTTTTAAGGGACTTCACAATCTTTATATATCGCGCTTTTTTGTAGGGTGGACATGCCTAAAAAAACTGGAAAGAAAATGGCAAAAAAGCCAATTCTGAAACTACCCAAACTGACGAAAAATGCCAAAGCGGAAATCGTTCAAGATGAAGACCAGATGGTTGGTGAAGTTGACGAATTCCTTGATGAAGACAAGCCTCACGAACGATTACCAGTCAAGATTCGCATCGGAGAAAGCATCCAGGAAGCGAAAGAAGAAGGGATAGAATTCGTTGAGGATCAGGATGAGATTGCCCCCTGGGAAGAAGGATTCGCCTCCGGAGCAGACCATGAAGGAGAAGGGGGAAAATGCGCGCGTTGCGGCAAAGTGCTTAACGACAAACCTGAGGACGTCTACGAGCGCGAAATCCACGAAGAAATCTACTTATTCTGCTGCGAAAAATGTGCACGGGCAGGACCACGCGACCAGCACTCGCGTCAGGAATAAATACTTTTTGATTTTTTCTTTATCTGCTTAAAAACTTAGCTTTCTGTCGAGATGTCTTCAATCTGGGTTTGCACGGCAGGGATAGCCGATTGTTCTTTGACCTTCTTTACGCCTTTGGTAAGGTTGAGCAGTTCAACTGAAAGATGAACTCGCTTGTCTGCCAATTGACCATAGCGCTGGATGGTGAACGTCGAATTAGTCATTGCAACAACCTGGAACTGCTGCGAAATTGGGATTCCATCAATCTTGATGCTTTTGTTGATTAATTCGTTGAGCGCAGGGTCATGTTCCACGATGACAAGAGAGCCATTGATTCCAAGCACGCGCGCAGTACCAAAATCGCTTTCGAACGTCCTGTTAACTTCAGGAAGATGAATGAACGTTCCAATATCTTCCTTTTTAAATACGCTTAGTAACCGGCTTGGCCAAGAAACTCCTTCCAATTGATAGACCTGTCCTTCAGTCACGATCGCCCGGGCAACCACGCTGCTTTCGGTGATGTTCTTCACTTGGTATCTAAACGCGAACTGTGAATTAGCAATAACGTCTCCAACTACTGGAGGTTTTCCAAATAATTCTTGGTATGATGCGAGCTTGAATGAGCGCTTGAGTGGGAGCTGGACCGAACGTTTCATCGCCTGGGTCTTGTTCAGCGTGAATACCACTGGTTTTTCTGTTGGTTCAATTACGACTTCTTTTCTTTCGCCGACTTTCATTCCAATGACTTGCTTGTCAAATCCCGCTATCTTTCCGCTTTGACTTATTACAAACGTAAATGGACCTTTGACATAATTCGGCAGGTGATTCTTTTCTGCGAGCGACTCGTTGTTCGTATCAACTACTGACCCATTGTCAAGAGTCATCACAAAATTTACAGAAACAAGATCGCCTGGTTGGGCGGTTGTTGAGGTATCTACTTGAGAAACATTTGTTCCATTTGTCACTGGTGGCTGCGAGCCTGCACAGGCAGCAAGCACCACAAGCAACGTAAGCAGTACAACAACTTTTTTCATTTAACCAATCGCCCTTCGCACGTCAGTCGCTTCAACAGACTCAACACCAGACACATTCTTGATGTTCTCCTCCAGTCTGTCGGTCGCGCCAAGACTTTCGTCCATGACGAAAATCATCTTAAGCGCTTTCAATCCAAACCCGATGGGCTCGATTCCTTTGCGAACCTCTCCATCCTTGTGCTTGGCATCCACAAACGCGCGGACACATTTTTCCGCATGCGTGAACACTTCATCCAGATCTGTCTCTGGTGAAGTCGGCATCACTTTAAGCGTGACAACAACACTTGCCATTAATTTGGGCCCTCAAATTTGCACGCAGGGCAGACAAACTTCGCCGCAATCTTCCTGCAATGCGTACAGCGGATAATCTCTTCCTTGAGACATTTTGGGCATGAGAAACGCACGACCCCTGCCTGTCCGCTAATCGGCTGCTTACACGTATTACATTTAGTCATAATCCACGAAACACAAGGAGGGGTTTAAAAATCTTATGATTGGAAGGGCTGTTTTTCTTATGATTAAGTACTCCATAGAGATAACAAAAGTATATAAATGCAGTTTCAGGAGGGAATTGGTTATGGCGAAAGCGTTGTTTTGGGGCAAAGCTCCAACTTCTGATATCAATGCACGTGAGCAACAGCTTGCCGCGCTTGAAAAACACATTTCCAGTATGAAAAATGAGTTGGCAGAAGTCAAGCGCGAAGCGACGCGCAGCCTTTCTGAAGTCGAAGCTCGCAGGACACAAGCACAAAAAGAAGAAGCAGCACTTAACACCTTGCGAAAGGAAGTCCGCGGACGCGTCGAACTCGCCGAACGAAAAGAAACCTACCTTCGTAAATTGGAAGCACAATTCGCCGCATCCGAGAAACAACTCAACCAAGAAGTCAGCCGTAAAGAAAAACGAGTCCAGGAAGGAGCGCAACTCCTTGCAAGTCAACAACATGAACTGGAAACTGCAAAAGTCCAAGTTAAGCAGCTCACTTCCCAACTTGAACATGCACAGTCCTTCCTTGCTTCCTTGAACAAAGATATTGCAGCGAACAAGCGCGAACTCTCTCAACTGTTGGCTCAGAAAACTACAATGAACAATCAGAAAACAGAACTGGAACAACGCTCAAAAGTGTTG
>Ga0209541_10012634_pt1 | contig 13041 bp, 12 predicted proteins | sample RifCSPlowO2_01_FD_184027 | JGI IMG/M metagenome (GOLD analysis project Ga0209541, IMG submission 184027) | Groundwater microbial communities from Rifle, Colorado - Rifle CSP2_plank lowO2_0.1 (SPAdes) (version 2) | ecosystem: Environmental > Aquatic > Deep subsurface > Groundwater | place...
CCCCCTCCCCTAACCCCTCCCACGAAGGGAGGGGAATCCTATCCAATTCTCTCTATCCGCTAAACATTTACCAAAACGGCAGAGCTTCAATGTCCTGCGGGGCGCGGATGTTGTGGACGCTTAACGCGGGGTCGATCTTGCGGATGAGGCCCTTAAGGACGGTGCCCGGGCCGATTTCGAGGAAAGTGGTCACGCCCGCGGCGGCGATTGAGCGCACCGAATCCACCCACTGGACCGAGGAGGTGATCTGCAAAGCGAGATTGCGGCGGATCTTTTCGGGATCGATTTCCGGCTTGGCGTCGACGTTGCTAAGGATAGGGAATCGCGGGGATTTGAACGTTATTTTCTTAAGTTCCGCTTCAAATTTGGCGACCGCGGGGCGCATCAGGCTGGAATGAAACGCGCCGCTGACATCCAGGGAGATCACCCGCTTGGCGCCCGCCGCCTGGATAGCTTCAGAGGCTTTAGCGACTTTCCCGGCCTCGCCGGTAATGACAATTTGATCGGGTGAATTAAAATTGGCGACCTCGGCCCCGGTCTGACGGCAGATCTCAAGGAGTTTGTCTTTGTCTCCGCCAGAGGCGGACCCGCCTCCGGCGGGAAACCCAATGACCGCGGCCATCGCGCCTTTCTTCAATTTCGTCGCCTCTTCCATGTAAAACGACCGGCGCTCGACCAATTTCAGCGTTTCCTCAAATGACAACGCGCCGCAGGCAACCAGCGCCGAATATTCGCCCAGGCTTAACCCGCAGGCGAACGCCGGAGTGATGTTTTGAAATTTGGGATGCGCTTCGAGGGCTTTAAGCGCCGCCACGCTAAAAGTGAAAATGGCGGGCTGGCAGTATTGGGTGGAGGCGAGCTTTTCCGGCGGACCGTTGAAGCTGATCTCGCTTAACCCCGGGATCATGTGATCCGCGGCGGCAAAGACGGCTTTGGCTTCAGGCGAGGTTTCGTAAAATTCGCGCCCCATGCCGACGGATTGAGCGCCCTGGCCGGGGAAGATGAGAGCGACTTTAGCAGACATGAATGTGAGTGATCAGTGGTCAGTGGTCAGTGGTCAGTGGTCAGTAACGTAAATTGTGTTTTAAGCTGTACAACATTTTCCCAACTTCGTCAGACAAAGAAAACAATTTATCAAAATGCGCTTCAGAGCAATACCCAAGATCTTTGCTTAAGATCAGATGATACTTCGTTTCTTCCAATGAACCTCTTGCGATATCAAGAAATCGGATAAAATCGTTTTTACTCTTGACATAACCTTCTGTAATGTTTGCACAAACAGAAATCGACGAGCGACGTATTTGGCTAATTAATCCGAACTGTTCGTTACTAGGAAATGACTGTGTAATTTTATAGATTTCCAAGACAAGCGTATGTGCTTTTTCCCACACCAGCAAATCCCTGAAACTGTTTATCTTCATGTCCTATCCCCTTTCCATTGTTTCTTCGTTTTGGAAGCGGGGGATAGACTTCCTGCTATTTCTTCTGACCACTGATCACTGAACACTGAGCACTACGTGTGCTACCACCTTACCACATTTGCTGCCGACACGAGTCCCGCCCCGAAGGTCACCAGGACGACGTAGTCGCCGCGCTTGATCCTTTTCTTCTTGACCGCTTCATAAAGCGCGACCGCGATCGAGGCCGCGGACATATTTCCATACTTGTCGATATTGATAAAAATTTTTTCTTTGGGGAGCTGAAGCTTCCTGGCGACCGCGGAGATGATCCGGTCGTTGGCCTGGTGGGGCACAACGCAATCGATATCTTCCAAATTCAATTCCGCCTTTTTGACGGCGATCTCAACCGCCGCGGCCATGGAATTGACCGCCACCTTGAACAATTCCTGACCCTGCATGGCGATATGCGGCAGGGTGATCATTTTTGTCTGCTGGTCGAGCGGTTCGCGTTCTTCGGCGACGACCATCATCAGGTCGCCGAAATGTCCCTGCGCGTGCAGGTAATCCGACAAGATCCCGCGTTTGCCCGCGACCGGCTTCAAGACGCACGCGCCGGCGCCGTCGCCGAACAAAACACAGGTGCCGCGGTCGTTCCAGTTGACGTAAGTGGTGATCTTCTCCGAGGCGATGACGAGGGCGTTTTTATAAACGCCGTTCTGGACGAATTGCTTGGCGGTGGTGAGCGCGTACAGGAAGCCCGAACAGGCGGCGCTGACATCGAAGGCCGCCGCAGTGGTCGCGTGAATGGCCTTTTGCACCAGACAGGCAACCGACGGGAAACTGCTGTCGGGGCTGATCGTGGCGACGATGATCAACTCGACCTTCTCGGGATCAAGATGAGCGTTCTGCAAGGCCTCGCGGCCGGCCCTGATGGCCATGTCGCTGTTTTTCTCGTCCTTGCCCGCGATGCGCCGCTCTTTGATCCCGGTGCGGGAGATGATCCATTCATCGGAGGTCTCGACCATCTGCTCAAGGTCGGAATTCGTCAGGACGCGTTTTGGCAAATAATGTCCGAGACCGGTGATGCCAACATTCTGCATGCATTCTCCTGTTCAGTCGTAAGTCGTAAGTAATAAGTCGTAAGTAAAATCTTCGAACAAATAAAAATAATCGTAAAAAAAATCTATTTTTTAATTAATATCTGTTGCTTACCGCTTACAACTTATAGCTTATGGCTATGCTTACCACTTACGACTTATGACTTACGACTATTTCGAAAGTTCACTCGCCATCGCCGCGATGATGTTGTGGTCGACTTCGCGGATGGTGGCGCGGATGGCGTTCTTGATGGCCTTGGGCGACGAACGGCCGTGGCTGATCATGACGATCCCGTTGACCCCCAGCAGCGGCGCCCCGCCGTATTCGGTATAATCCGCGTATTTCTTGATGTGCTCCAGGCGGGATTTCATCAGGACCGCGCCCGTCATCGCCAGGGGGCTTTTTTTGATCTCGCGGCGCAAAAGCGCGCCCGCGGATTCCATGAGCCCTTCGGAGACCTTGATGACCACGTTGCCCACGAACCCGTCGCAGATGATGCAATCGCAGCGTCCGGTAAAGACCTCATTGGCCTCGACGTTGCCGATAAAATTCGTCACGCGCTCTTCCATCAGCTTGTGGATATCTTTGACGAAATCGCCGCCTTTGGTGGCCTCCTCCCCGATATTCAGAAGCCCCACGGAAGGGTTGGCCACGCCCAGGACCTCACGGACGTAGACCCTGGCCATCAGGGCCGAATGGAGCAAATGTTCCGGTTTGGGGTTCGTGTTGGCGCCGACGTCGATCAGAAAAGAAAATTTTTGCAGGGTGGGGATAACAAGGCCGATGGCGGGGCGCTCAACGCCTTTGAGCATCCCCAGGATAAACGATGAGGCGGCCACGACCGCGCCGGTATTTCCCGCGCTGATAAACGCGTCGCCGCATAATTCTTTAAGGATATCGATGCCGACGGATATGGATGAGGCCCTTTTCTTGCGGATGGCGACCGTGGCGTGTTCTTCCATGCCGACCACTTCCGGCGCGTGGGCGATCTCAATTCTTGTTTTATCGTAGCTGTACCTGGCTAATTCGGCTTCGACCTGCTCTTGAACGCCGACGAGAACGATATGAACGTCAAATTCTTTAAGGGCCTCGATGACCCCGGCGACCACCGCCTGGGGAGCGTGGTCCCCGCCCATGGCGTCGACAACGATTTTCAAGATTATTCTCCTGTAAAAGTCGTCAGTCTTCAGTCATCAGTCTTCAGTATTTGTCTGACGACTGACGTCTGATGACTGATGACTATAATTACGAAGTTTTCTTTTCTTCCGCTTCGACCTTGATCTCAACGACCGGCTTGCCTTTGTAATACCCGCAGGAGGGACACACGCGGTGGGAAAGGACCGGCTTCTTGCACTGGGGACACTTGCCCATGCTGGCCATGGTTATCTTGTAATGCGTGCGGCGTTTGCGTCCGCGTTGTTTCGAATGTTGTCGTTTTGGTAAAGCCATTTTAACTCTCCTTTAAGTAATGAGTGCTCAGAGGTCAGTGTTCAGTGGTCAGCAAATGAATCTGACCACTGACAACTGATCACTGAACACCAGCCTTACATTTACACGGTTCGCTATTTAAGTCCGCCCCGCACTTGGGGCAGATCCCTTTACAATCTTCCTTGCACAACACCCGCGGAGGCAAATTCAGAAGAACCTCCTGGCGGATATCCTCGTCAAGCTCAACGGCTTTCGTCTGTTTGTCGACGGAAAAATCAAAGAGGAAATTGCCGTTCCAGTCGCGCTCGATCTCGGCCAGGCACCGGGCGCAGGCGGATCGATACTTGCCGCGAACTTTGGTTTTTGCCAGGACCGTATCGCTGACCCGGTTGACCTTCGCCTGGACATCGAGCGGCGCGATAAAATAACCCGGGTCATCCCGCGTAAGACCGATCGTCGCAGCAGAAATATGATCGGAAACTTCCATGCCTTCTGGATGGATATCTTTAATGGATATTTTCATAGTCGTATCTCGTATGCCAAAACGTTGATTGATTATTTGCGCTTCACTCTTCACGATTCACGCTTCACGCTTAATTTCTTCTTTAACTGCTTCGCCACAAACTCCGGCACGAACGAAGAAACATCCGCCCCCAGCGCGACCGCTTCCTTGATCAGCGCCGAGGAAATAAACGAGTGCCCTTCGGAGGGCATCAAAAAGACCGTTTCAATGTCCTCGGCCAGGCGGCGGTTAGTCAGCGCCATCTGGAATTCATACTCGAAATCCGAAACCATGCGCAAGCCCCGGATGAGGACCCTGGCATCGTTCTGACGGGCAAAATTGATGACCAGCCCGTCAAAAGCCTCCACCCGTATCCGCTTCATTTCTTTGGTCGCTTCTTTGAGCATCGCGAGGCGTTCTTTTGTGTCAAATAACGGCTTTTTCTGGATATTATTGGCAACCGCGACAATGACCTCATCGAAAACACGGGCGGCCCGCTTGATCAGATCGATATGTCCGTAGGTAACGGGGTCAAAACTGCCTGGATAGACGGCGCGGCGGCTCATTCGATTGTAGACATAAGTGTTTTAGTTGTTAGGTGATAGGTTGCAGGTGTTAGTTTTAGTCTTCCAACTATCGCCCAGCACCTATCAACTATTACTTTTATATATTGAAAGTACCGTGCTTCTGTACTTCCGTTGTTCGCTGCGATGCAGATTGCCCTGGGTTTCGGGGAGGATTTCTCCCTTGTCATGCTGTATCACGACGGTACAATTGGCGGTCACTATATCATAGGCCCCCAGGGTTTTCAACACCTTTTTTGCCAGTCCGGGGCTATACGGAGGGTCCGCGAAGATAATATCGAATTTTCTGCCCCCGGCGGCAAATCGTTTGATGGAGGCAAAGGCGTCGGCCTCCACGACCTCATAAGTGGACTGCCTGTCCTTGCCCAGCAAGGGGACGCCCAAAAGATCCAGGTTCTCCCGGATGAGCCCGCTGGAGCGCTCGTCTTTCTCCACAAAGGTCACTTTTTGCGCCCCTCGCGAAAGCGCCTCCAGGCCCACGGCCCCGCTGCCGGCAAAAAGGTCCAGAAAAGTCAACCCGGTCAAATCCTGGCCCAAAAGATCGAACAGGGCCTTGCGCGTGAGATTCTGCGTGGGCCGGATGCCTGCGGGCATATAAAAATTCCTGCCCTTGAATTGACCAGCTATTATCTTCATAGTTATAAAGTTAAAAAATGTGGCTCAACTAGGTTTGTAGTGGGTCAATAAGACCCGTATATCGACGCTATAAGCTCTTTGAAAACTTGACACGTTTCGAACAGGCTGTAAACTAGGGTCATGAAAACTAAAACCAGCCTTAAAGACCTGTACAGTTTCCCGGGTTTTCGTGCGCTGATACGATTGCGGCCGCACTCGGAAGACCCAGACGCCCGGGTCGTGACATTGCGTAGACGTCAAAAAAAAGTACTTGTTCCTGTTGCGGACATGTCCAGCGTGGCTTTTACGACCGCCGGACGCATTGTGTCCGCGATATCTCAAGCGGCGGAACGCGAATGCATGTTGAGTTCGAGTATCGCCGGATTCTCTGCCCAAGGTGCAAGGCCGTGAAGCAGGAGACCTTGACTTGGCTTGCCACAGGCGGCCGATTCACCCAGCGACTGGAAGATGAAGTCGGTCGGCAATGCCAGGACATGACCGTCAAACGCGTGGCCGAGATTTATCATCTGGGCTGGGAACAAACTTGGCGCATGGACAAAGCGTACATGCAGCGCAAAGTTGCATGCAACCCGATCTCAGATGATTTACGCGCGATTGGCATTGATGAGATCTCTGTTCGCAAGCGCCATAAGTATTGCGTCACTGTTTCGGACCTTGATATCCCTCGGCCCATTTGGATGGGCGGCGCAGGCCGGACCGAAGAAGATCTTGATTTATTCTTCGTCGAGCTCGGCCCCGAACGATGCCAGAATATCCAGATTGCGGTCATGGACATGTGGAAGCCATTTCGCAAGGCCGTTTTAAAGCATGCGCCTCACGCGCGGATCGTCTTCGACAAGTTTCATGTTCTACGGCATCTCTCCGGTGCACTGGACGAGGTGCGGCGCGAGGAAGTCAAACGTGTCAATGAGCAAGAACGTAAATTTATTAAAGGTCAACGTTATACGCTCTTATCGAACCGGGCAAACTTAAGCCCAGATGGCCAGCGCTCTTTAAAACTGCTTTTGAAAGCTAACAAACGGCTGCATAAGGCTTACCTGCTCAAAGAATCTTTCGGTCAACTGTGGGATTATTATTATCCCGCATCCGCTAGGAAGTTCTTTGAAAACTGGATGGCTCAGTTGCGCTGGCAACGTTTGAAGCCGTTTGAAGCATTCGCCGAGATGATTGATCGGCATTGGGACGGTATTGTCAGTTATTGTCATCCCGAAAACAAAGTGTCCCTTGGTTTTGTTGAGGGACTTAACACAAAGATCAGGGTCATTCAACGCAGGGCTTACGGCATCAAAGATCCGGACTACTTGCGCCTCAAAGTCTTGACTTCTTTTATGCCAGATAACCCTTAAAGACCCACAGTAAATCTAGTAGAGACGAATATAAGTAAAGCACCATGACAGCGACTGGCAGGGTCAGTTCCTTCAAGACATTCTTCACGCTTTTGTTTTCCAGAAACCACAGGATAGACGCGAGGTAGAACGGAAAAGCAATGACGAGCTCATGACACAATAAGGCGATCAGCATCCAGATCATCCCGAGGCCGCGGTTAACCACAGGATCCCGGCCGCGGCCCGCTTGCACAAAATGAATGAGGGCCAGGATCGCGGCAACAACCAGCAGGGCATAACTGGGAGCGTTTTTATAATTGACCAATATCCCGTTGATCGGGTGCGCGCAAAAGAATATGCTTGTTAAAAACGCGATCTCTTTGTTCTTAAGGGTCATGGCGATCAACGCGAATAGCAAAAGACAGGCAAGGTAGAGCAAACTTAGGTTGAAAACGTGATATCCGATGGGGTTCTCGCCGAAGACGCTGTAGGTGATAAGGATCAGGAGATGGGAAACGGGACGGAAATATTTTTGGTGTTGATGCGCGCCGATATTAAGCTGGAGGAAGGAAGGATCCCCGATCTGCTGGTTCTTGATAAGCATGGGATAATCATCCATAAGGAAATCATTGTGGAGACTATTCCCGTAGGTTATAAGACAAAGACCGGCGAGCAACAGGGCGATCCAAAGATTTTCTTTGTCCTTAAGAACTTTTTGGATGGCTTGTTTGCGGGATATTAGTCCGGTAGGCATACGATCGTCAAAGGCAGGAAGACAAGATACAGATTCGTTAATTTCATCGCATTCCGACGTCCCGGCGGGGCTGTTTCTTCTCAAAAATCCAGAGGGCCGGGGCAATAAGCTCCTCCCCATCTTCCGACTGATACCGCATTTTCCCTGCCGTGCTCTTGACAGAAAAACCCATATTTTCCAGTTGAGTTATGCCAGTTTTTGTTATGGGATCAATCATAAGCCTCCCTTGGCGCCCCCAATTATCCACCTCAAGAATAATAGAACCGCGGACAGCGTTTACAATCTCCATCAGTTCTTCCTTTGAGCTTGGAAATTCGATTATTCTTCCTCCGAATTGTTGAAAGTTAATGCCCGAGAAATACCGGATCTGACGATGGGATGTGGCAACGATCAAGGCATCGTTTTCCGCATGATCCTTGATCCACGCCCCTGCCTCGGAGAATTTATTGGAAAATTTATTTTCCTCATTTAACATAAACTCCAGATCAGAGTAGCGAACAAATACGATAAATCCAAGAAGCAAGATAACAATCAGGCGCCCCAGGGATTGCTCATCGCGGCCACGTACATATTTTCGTATAATGACATCTATGCCGATCATCGTAAAAATTATCATTATCGGCAGATACACCAGGCTGTAGCGCAATATCCTTTCAGGCGCGCAGCTGAGACCAACAAGAAATACAACCCAACCCACGAGAAATGAGATGCAAAGATTTTTTTTGTCTTTAAATAACCCGCCAATCCCAATGAACATAAAGGGGATAAGGTACCAATAATCAAGAGTCCCCCCTAAATTAAGGAGATAAAACCAGACGGAAGTTTCCTGGATTTTTTTCATGATCGTCGTTAAGTCAGGAATGACGCTTCCTATCTGAAGATAGTTGTTCAGAAAAAGCGCACTGACCCAGCCGAGGATGATGGCCGCAGGAGTGATTATCCTCGGGAACATTTTCCCTTTAGCAACAATCAAGTAATAAATCAACATGACAGGGATACACAAAAGCCCCGTCCACTTCAGTCCGATGAAAACGACCGCCCAGATACCTACCCACCTGTCATTTTTGTCCCCAGAACCTTTGTCGATCTTGCCAAGTGTATACAAAAATAACAGGAAGACCGCCATAAAGATAGAGTCCATCAAAACTTTTGCGGAAAATTTGATATACAAAAAATTAAAAGCCAGGGCAAAGGCGGCCAGGGTCCCCACAAAGCTGCTATGAACCTTTTCCCCAACATAATAAATGACATAAATCGCCAGGAGACCAACAAGCAGAGAGATCATTTGATATCCCGCCAGACCGGGCTTAAGCAAATTTCCCACAGACAAAAGAAGGGCAAATAATGGCGGGTGGTATTCATTGACTTCCGAGGAGAAGATCATAAAAGGATTGGCAAATATGCGGGAGGCGTTCCAGGCGTAAAGGGCCTCATCCGGCCACAGCCGTTCCGTAAACATATATTTGAATCGCACGACGGCTGAAATGAGCAACACCAGGCCCAAAACAATATAGGCTGCATATTTCTCTACCCGTTTGTTATTTATCGTCATGGGCAACCAATTCATATAAATAAAAAGAGTCTTTGATCATATATACCAGTCGATAATGACCTGACGCGTTAAGGCTCTTTAACCGTTTATCCACCAAACCTTTGCCATAAGCGGAGAAGTCCGCCTCTGAAACAATAAAATAACCGAAGCCATGCATTTTAAGCTGATTATATAACACGTCCGCGTTCAGGTAAAGGGCTTCCTCCCGCAAAGATCGATTCTCCTTTTTCCAATAATCATTGCGCATATCAAAACCGATCATACGAAAAGGTCTGGCCACCGTAAACACTTGAGAATTTGGCTTTAAATGGCTCTTCATCCAGAAAAATCCCCGCACCTCCTCTATCGACTCCCACCAGACACCGGGATCCCATCTGTACGTATTTGTCACGAATTTCGGGTAACCGGACGTCACCAAAACCGTCATTATGACAATGATCGAAAAGGCGTTAAAATTTTTCATCGCTTCTTTTACCCGGTAATACCCTTCCGCTGCCAACAAACACACAGGGATGCCGAACAGGGGCCAGAATCGATAGGCAGTTAATCCGACGGGCAAAGAAAACGTCAGGGAATTCAGGCCCAGAAAGGTAAAGGCGGACCACAATAAAAGAGTTAAAGCGCATACCCGCCTTTCCTGGTTTTCCCGTCGGTAACCCGACACAATAGAGACAATCCCCAAGATGGCCAAGGAAAGTAAAGCGGCCCCCACGCCCCAGGCGCAGTTATAATAATTCTTCAGCCGTGGGAAAAAATAATCTCTCGCAACATATTTACGCGTTGATGCCCCGGACTGGGGGTCAAATATCCTCTGCGCCATATCTCCGACATCCTTCTCATTGGTGAACGCGAATTCATTGATAGTTGTCTTTAAGACCATGTTCCCGTTCTGAAAATTTTTATAAACCGGGAAATACCACAACAGCGATAATAATATGCCGCACAAAGGTATGATCAGCAGTGCCGGTGACAGCTCCCTGCGAACGATAACGATCGAGAGATACAATAAGGCGAGCATGATAAAGAATTTCACCGGCTCCGTCGGTTGCGTCATGCACAGCCCGGCGATCAGGACGCTGGAGGGAACAATATACCGTTTGTCGCAAGCGGCTTTAAGGACACAATAAAATATAGGGATAAAAAGAGTGATCGCCAGAGAATATGACCAGATAAAGTGCGTCATGTAACAGGGGATCACCGCGCAAAAAAACATCGCCCACAGCGCCCTTTCTCTGTCTTTGGTAAATTCTTTGACAAAAAAATAAAAAAAAGGTAGCCCCAGGAAAATAATCAAACCATTGAAGAACTTGAGGGTAAAATTGAGCGACGGTAAAGTTTGGTGCAGTATGGCTAATATAATATCGTAACCGGGAGGATAGGGATTGATGTACTGAAAAGTACCCGACTCGGCATTTAAGTTTCCTGTTAGGGCAATATATTTGACGCTTGCCGCATGTTGCCACGGGTCATCGTCCTCAAGCCACGGGTAGGAAAACGGCCCCAAGCAATAAATCGTAAAACAGTAAATAAGAAGAAGGCCGATGAGAAGCCCCCTGCGATCAGGCAGGCACGCGTGAAGTGCCTGATGGCGACCCGATCGAAAGAAAATGAGCACATCACACAGTACAAAAGGCAAGGAAAGCATCAGGAAAACTATCCAGTGAAGTTTGATTCCAATAAGGTTGAGGAAAACCCCCAAAACGACAAAGGCCCCCAACCCGACCCCACAACGCATGACGACGTCTTCCCACTGTGGCCTCCTGACAAAAAAAGTTAACGCGCACCCCATACCGTAAATATAAATAAAAAACAGCGTAACAGTCAGCACGATCTGCGTCATAGTGTGATAACAACAATCTCTTTAAGTAACATCCGGGATCCGGATTCGAAATGCTGTCCCGCCGGCCTCGGCGGACAGAGCGCAAAATGCGCCACTAACAGAAAAATAATGCCATTCTGTTTGTGGAAAACATCCTGCTCCTCTTAAGTAAAAATCGGACAGTTTCCTGATCCGGTATTACCCTATCACCAACTCTTGATCGTGTCCACTCTGGAAGGAAAAAATCAGGAAAAAATCAATGAGTGTTAAAATCAATTCTCTGAAAGGGAATTGATATGCTTTTGGTTTGTATTCAGCACTATTGGCTGTCGTTACTGGATCAGGTGAAGCTAAAGCGGCGATCCGGGGAAGAACAAGTAGATTTCTTGCCAGCTCAACATCATTGGCGGTCACGCCGCTTACCTTACGCTCAAACCGGTTATAAATTTCAATGGCCGCATTGCGTTGGATTGGCCAGGATGGGTCTTTCAAAAAGTCACGCAACTGTTCAATGCTCTTTGTGCTCATGTCTTGATCTGAGGGAATCTCAACAACTGGCTGATGAGGAGGCTTACCGCAACCGCCCCCAAAGCACGTCAAAGTTCCCAACACAGTGGCAAATACCAGGTTTCTTACGAGATTACTACTCTTTCCTTTTTCAGTTATCGGAGAAGAGGCCGAGCGTTGCGCTTCTTCCGCGCTGGCGACAATGGTAATACTCGTGTCTTGGATAATAATCCTGCCATCTTCGGTCTTTGGAAAAAATTCCCGTGCCTCACGCCCAAAATCAACCGGCCGGCCGGAACGGTTTTCGATGCGTACATCACCTTCAATGACAGCGTTCCCCAGATCTACGTTAGCGCCATTGGTAGCAAGCTCTGGAGAACTGACCTGTTCACGTGCTTTTAACGCAATGACCGCCGCTTCTTCCTGCCTTTCCGCCATTCTTGTTGTCACCAGCACCTGATCAGGATCATTCAGGACATTGAGAACCTCGGCCTGGGCCGGACCGCTGGGCGCGCCGGTCAGCAATCCGGCGCTGATGATCGCGGACAAAAATAATTTCCTAACGGGATTATAGACGGCGTTGACACCGCCGGAAAAATACTTCCGGGGAATCAGTTCTTGCGTGAACGGGTCATGGTCTTCTCTGATATAGTTGTATACGCCTTTCTTGAATGATTCGACGTACTGTTTATAAATTTTTTCGTTGGCCTGTTTGTCCTGGGTATCGATCCCTTTGGTCTTATTCTGGTTCACGTAAATTTGTCCCAACAAACTTTCCTTCAGATTTGTCTTGTACCAGGTTGCCAGGATAAGCGAATTGTAAATTTGCCGCAGGTTCGCGAAGCTCTGCCCTTCGTTGACCTCTTTCTCGATTTCCGGGATTAACACCTCGCGCACAATCTCGGAAGACAGCCCGCTGATCGCTTTCTCGTCAGTCTTAGTGCCTTTGACCGACTCCGGGGCCTCACCCGTTAAATTTTTCTGTAGCGCGAGATAATCTTCTTCCAGCATGACCTTAAGCCTGCTTCTCACCACAAACGCGCTTAAGCCCGCCTGATATACAACCGCTTCATCCGGTACGATCCAGATCTTGTTAAAGGTATTCATCGGGATCTCCGTGGAGCCGTAGCGTTCATAGGTCTTTTGGTAGACCCTGTCCCAGAATTTCTTGCCAAGCTCTTTTTCCGGATACATCATCGAGGCCGTTAGCTGCTTGAGGATATAATCCTGCGCGAGCATGTCACGGCCCATCACGGTGTCGCCGAAGCCTTTGGCAACGATCCGGTCTTTTTCGTACGGAGAAAGGTTGACCCAAAGCTCTTCTTCGGGGACGGTTAGCGAGGCCAGAAAATATTTAATGAGTTTCTCGGACTCGATTTTTAATTCTTCGCCTTTGAGGTTAGTGTCCCCAGTATTAATGATGTAATGATGAAATC
>Ga0209541_10012635_pt1 | contig 13040 bp, 15 predicted proteins | sample RifCSPlowO2_01_FD_184027 | JGI IMG/M metagenome (GOLD analysis project Ga0209541, IMG submission 184027) | Groundwater microbial communities from Rifle, Colorado - Rifle CSP2_plank lowO2_0.1 (SPAdes) (version 2) | ecosystem: Environmental > Aquatic > Deep subsurface > Groundwater | place...
ACGAAGAGGAACTTTTTGCCATCGTGAATGAGTTTTTTTGGGTGGGTGCCGATTTGGGCAATCATAAATTCAGCTCGGAGTAAGCCGACTCCGTCAACGTTTAGTTTGGCGATTTCGGCAGCTTTATCAGGTTCGGCTAGATTGACATAAACTTTGGTGGCAGTTTTGAGATTTAAGCTGGATGAAGTGATCATGACTGGGTGTTCTTCAATCAGTTTGACTACTTCATGACTGGGAGCGCCCTTGAAGATTTGGCCGGTGGAACCGTTGACGGTGATGACGGAGCCGGTTTTGAGAATACGGGTGGCGGATTCGGCGCCGACGATGCAGGGAATGCCCAGTTCGCGGGAGACGATGGCGGCGTGGGAAGTTTGGCCGCCTTTGTTGGTGACTACGGCGGCGGCCTGGCGCATGGCCGGGACAAAGTCCGGTGAGGTCATGTCGGTAACTAAGATTTCTCCGGTTTTAAGCTGGTGGATGTGTTGGGGCGAAGAGATAAACCTGACGGGGCCGGTGACTATTCCCGGCGAGGCCGGGTTGCCGGTAAGCAGCAAAGGCAAATCAAGATGGATCGGAGTAGTGGAGCGGGGGGATTTTTTTTGCGGCTCTAAGGTGGTAATGGGGCGGGTTTGCAAAATATAAAGCTTTTTGTCTTGCAGCGCCCACTCGATATCTTGAGGAAAGAAGTAGTGTTGATGGAGTTTAATGCCGAGTTCGGCTAGATGGATAATTTGAGTGTCGGAGAGTTTGGGGAGTTTTTGGCGAGATTTAGAGACAGGGGTAAGTTGGTTTTTATCACGCCTTTTGATTAACTGTTTATCTTGAGGGGTGACGACTTTATGCAAAATAGCCAGATCAGTTTTGCTAATTTTGTAGTGGTCGGGAGTAACCGATCCTTGGACGATGAGTTCGCCTAAACCCCAGATGGCTTCAATGACCAAGGTAGTTTTGTCATTAGTGATCGGGTCAACGGTGAACATGACGCCGGAAACGTCGGATTGGACCATGAGTTGGACGGGGGTGGCTAAACCGACTTTAAAGTGATCAAATTTCTTTTGGGTGCGGTAGAAAATGGCCCGGGGAGTAAACAGAGAGGCCCAGGATTGGCGGACGGCTTGGATCAGGTTAGCTTCACCCCGGATATTAAGATAGGTCTCTTGCTGGCCGGCGAAGGAAGCGTCGGGTAAATCTTCGGCAGTGGCCGAGGAGCGGACGGCGACCAGGGCATGAGACCATTTTCCCGATAGTTTAGAATAAGCTTTAAGAATTTCGCTGCTTAAACTTTGGGGGATTTTGGCGCGAACTATGATCTGGCGAACTTGGTAAGAGATACGATCTAACTCTTGGGGCTTATTAACATCAAGGCCATCTAGAAGTTGGCGGATTTTGGGAGTTAAGTTATTAGCTTGTAATAGGTAAAAGTAGGCGGCGGAAGTGATGATAAAGCCGGTGGGGACAGGGAAGCCGGCGCGGGTCATTTCGCCCAAGTTGGCGCCCTTGCCGCCGACTAAAGGAATGTCTTCTTTGGTAACGTCTTTAAACCAGGCAATATGAGCAGGCATATGATTAAATTTCTAATTTCTAATTACTAATTTCTAAACCACCCAAGTTTTGGTGATTAATTTGGCGATAGAGGGGATTTTTGACCAAAGCGGGGTGGCCGTGATGGTCGACGATGTAGTAGGCAAAACCGCGCATCTGTCTGACTAGTTCGTAGTCGGCGTGGCCGGGAAGAGAAACCGGGTCTTGGTCCTCAAAGTCAACCGGACTGTCATCGGCGGTGACTAAGTAAGTGGAGCCGATGTTGACTACCAGGTGGCCGTAACCTGCGGGCATATGGACGCTGTCGCCGGCTGTGACCGGGATAATTTTTAGATCTTCAACTACGTCAGGAATCATGCTGCCCGATGCGTCGACCGCCAGTTGCTGCAAAATGGCTACCCCCTGCCCTAGCAAAATCCAATAAGTTTCATCCAAATTGCCGACATGGTAGTGACCGTAAGTTTTGATGTATTCGCCGGCCACGGTGCCCGGTTCCCAAATAGTGACGTTACGCTGATCTTTACCGCCGCGGATCATGTAGTAATGAACTGCCGGGCCGACGCCATCAGGATCCATCAACACTTCGCGCATTTTCTCGTGCGTTCTGGCAGCGTAGTGCTTGGAGACGTGGGTGAAGTCCATAAAATAATCTTAGCACAGATTAAGAATTAAGAATTTGGAGAAGTTGGGAGTGAAGGCGGCCGTTGGAGATGACCAGGCCGCTGGAATAATCGCCGAATTTAAGAGGATTACCTCTGCAGTCGCTAATTTTGGCCCCCGCTTCTTGAGCAATGATTAAGCTCGCGGCTATATCCCAATGCCTAACTTTAGTGACTTGGTCAAGTAAAAAGAAGGCGTCGATAGCTCCACTGGCTAGCCAACAGATTGATTGAGCGTCAAAAACGTTGCTGCGGACTCGGTATGACTTGGAGACGACTTGGCCTAGTTTTTGCCACTCCTGGTGAAACTTGGGAGAGTTTAAGTTAGTATTGGGAATGTGAGTAAAGATAAAGGCGCGCGCGAGTTTTAGTTGCGAGGAAACTTTAATTTTTGAACCATCCTTGAAAGTGCCGTTGCCTAAGGAAGCAGAATAAGTTTCGTTGATTTTAGGGATGTGAACGCAGCCGGCCAGGGTGTGATTTTTGTGCTCGCAACTTAAAAGGACGCCAAATGTGGGTAGGCCGCGGAAGTATTCTTTGGTGCAGTCGATCGGGTCAATAACCCAAGTGTAGTCGGAGTGGTGATTAATCAGGCCTATTTCTTCAGAGAGAATGTTGTGTTGAGGAAAGTGTTGCTTAATTTCGGCAATGATGATTTTTTCTGACTCAAGATCAGCGGTAGTAGCAATATCCTGAATGTCTGCCTTGTGCTTGACGATGGAGGCTTTTTGTTGGTGTTCTAGTAAAAACCTGCCGGCTTTGATGGCAGTGGTTTCGGCAAATTGCTGCAAGGTGCTTAAATCTTTAGGAGAGAGCATCGGTGTTGACTCCGTAGGTCCAATCGACTTCGGAGTGAGATTTGAGAATATCCCCAATTTGGTGTTTAAGCGTGTCATATTGGTCTTGGGTTTTGCCTTCAAATTTAACGGTGATATATGGCCCATTCTGGCTGGCACGAATCACAACCATTGTTTCTGGCGTGTCCATGCGAATACCATCTATATCTAAGTATTCGGCGTCTGGATAGAGTTGTTTTAGGTCGGGGGTAATTTTGCTTTTGATAACCTGAAATTTAGTAGCGTCGGCTAAACCAAGTTTGATTTCGGGACTGGAGACATATTGAGGCAGAGCGGCGACAGCTTGTTTTAAAGACTTGCCGGTGCGATGCAAATACGATAATAGGCGTAGTGAGGCGAAGGCGCCATCATCATGACCGTAGAAGTTGTCCATAAAGAAGAAATGGCCGGAGAGTTCACCGCCAAAAGGGGCGCGGGTTTCTTTGATTTTGGCTTTGATGAAAGAATGGCCGGTGATCCAGATGACTGGTTGTCCGCCGGCAGTTTTGATCGTATCGACTACGACTTTGGAGCAAAGAGTATTGAAAACAATGGGACTGCCTGGCAGAAACTCCAGAATATCTTTGGCAAATAAGGCAACTAGCACATCGTTCCAAATCATCCGGCCGTCTTGGTCAACAATACCAATCCGGTCACCGTCGTTATCGTAGGTAAAACCGATGTCGGCTTGTTCCTGGCGGACACGATTAGCTAAGCGCTGCAGGTGTTTTCGTTCGGTGGGATCGGGAGTACCCAAAGGGAAGGTGGGATCTGGCTTAGTGTTCTGGTCGATAACTTGGGCACCGGTGGCGCGCAGGATTTCCGGTACAAAAGCGCCCGGAGTAGCGTTCATGCCGTCAATGACAATTTTGAAGGGAAGATTGGTTAGCGCTATGCGTTTTAATAAATCGGCTTTATAGGCAGAAAAGACATTGTCATGTTTAACCTGGCCTTTTTGAGGATACTTTTGAAACTTTTGGCTTTGGGCGATTTGCTTAACTTCTTGGATTTCCGGGGTAACCAGAGTATCGGAGAAACCGACAGCGAGCTTTAAGCCGTTGTATTCACGAGGATTATGAGAAGCAGTGATTATAGCACCACCTTTGGATAAGTAGTGATATTGAGCAAAATACATGATTTGCGACAGGGTTAAGCCGATATCGATAACGCTAATGCCAGAATCGGTTAAAGCCTTGATAAAACTATCTTTATAAGCGGGCGAGGTTTCTCGACTGTCCATGCCGACAACGGCTTCGCGGATTTGGCGGCGATACAGAAAAGTAGCATAAGCCTGGCCGAGGTGATACATAATTTCAGGAGACAGATCTTTGTCTACTACGCCGCGAATGTCGTAACCGCGAAAGATTTCCGGATTAATATCCATATCTCGAATTTTATAAGTTAAGTAGCCAAAGTTCAAGAGTACGATCAAGGGGCAAGAAATTTTTACCGGTTTTGAGGGCGATGTCGATGTCGAGCAGTTGGGAGTGAAGTTTGAGGAGTTGATCCAGAGTGAAGCGTTTGGCTTGGCTGATAAGGCGAGATTTTTGCCAATCGGCAAGTTTGAGCTGTTGCGGCGAATCCTTGGCTTGAATGAGTTGGGCCACGCGGCGATGGAGCATGTAGAAGATTTGCTCCGGGGCGTCGGTGGTGAGAGCTTGATGAAATGTGGAGATGTTTAACTGGTCGAGGAAGTTAAAGATAGCGGCGGGGATTTTGAAGAGTTGGGATTTAAAATTATTAAGTTTTTTGAGTTGAGTCGGAGTGAGAGTCTTGTCGTGCCAAATAAAAATCGGGGTATTGCCTTGGTACTGAGTGAGAATATCTATGAACTTAACTGGTAATTTATCAATAACCACGAGCTTTTCTTGGCCGAACAAAGATTGGCTTTCCAAGGCTTGATGCAAATCCGTATCGCTAGTTTTAGATCCGTCAAGTTTGATCATTTCCCTACCCTGCTCTGCCTTGATGGCTTGGTTAAGAGCCTGTCGTGAAGCTGAAGTGTGATCGCCGTGAAAAATTAAATTAGCCATTTTTGAGTTGTTGAAATAAAGTTTCCACGGTGCGGTGATCGATACGATAGTGGCGGCCGTGACGGTGAGATAAGAGGGCACCGGAGAAATTCTTGGGGATGTGCATGAGTTCATGGACTAAAACCCGGACTTGATCGTCAGCGGATAAATTGTCGAAGTAGTGGGAGATGACCTCGATGACGTAGTGAGGCTTGAGGTTAAGCCCCAATTGCCAAACGCGGGGCAAGCTCCAGATGCGAGCGCGAGCGTGGGAAGTCGAGCCGTGAGAGCGAAAGCAGATGAGGCGAGAGGGGTCGATATGGGCTAAATCCAGGTGCTTAACGATAACTTGAAGATGCCGGTGAATATCAGGAGCTGTCTCAAAGCGTAAAAGCATAAAAGTGTCAAAGCATAAGAAAATGGCATAAGGCGACGGCGAGGGCGTCGGCGGCGTGTTGGGGACGGGGAACCGTTTTCAAGCCCAAGATGGCCCCAACCTTTTTTTGGAGAGTAGATTTGGAGGCTTTACCGTCGCCAGCGATGAGGCGTTTGACTTGTAAGGGTGAGTATTTGAATACCGGCATACCGGCTTGGGCAGCAGCGAGCATAACGACACCCATGGCCTGACCGACAGCCATAACTGTTTTGGCGTTAGTGGCAAAAAATAAACTTTCCATGGCTAAAACTTCCGGTTTGTGTTTAGCAATAATGATACTTAATTCCTGGAAGATTTGGTTTAAACGAGTTTCGGGGAAGTCAATTTTAGGAGTAGTGATGCAGGCGTGAAAAACGAGCTTGGCTTTAGGTGTAGTAGAAATGATGCCCAAGCCGGTTTCGGCGGTACCCGGATCAATGCCTAGGATTAGCATAAGTTTTGTGTTTGCGGGCAACTTGGAGTTCGACCAGTGCCCGACGGAGCTGGGCTTCGGCCAGCTTGAACTCGCGGGCGCTGACAGTACTGGCTTGTTTCATCGTGTCTTGCGCGCGGAGTTTGGCAGCTTCGGCTTCCTTGAGATTGATATCTTCGGCCTTGATGGCTGTATCGGCCAAAATACTAAGGCTATTGTCGGCTTCCATGGCAGCGAAACCACCGCCAATGGCTACTAGCGTGTCCTGATGCTGGCGGCGGATAGTCACCACGCCAGCTTGGAGCCTGGTAATTAAGGGAATGTGGTGGGGTAAGATACCCAGTTGACCAGTGGCAGCAGGAATCAAGACTAAATCGGCTTGGGTGTCCAATAAAGATTTTTCCTGGCTGATGACGTGGACGCGGAGTTGGCTCATGGTTTAAGACGCGGCCTCGGCGATGGAGCCGATCATATAGAAGGCTGCCTCGGGTAAAGAGTCGTGTTTTCCGGCAAGAATTTCCTGGAAGCCTTTGACCGTGTCGCTAGTGGTGACGTATTTGCCGGGACGGCCGGAGAATTCTTCGGCCACGAAAAAGGGTTGAGTTAAGAACCGTTGGATTTTGCGAGCCCGGGCTACGGTTAATTTATCCTCGTCCGAAAGTTCGTCTACGCCCAGGATGGCGATGATGTCTTGGAGATCTTTGTAGCGCTGGAGGACTTTTTGGACGCCGCGGGCAACTTGGTAGTGTTCTTCGCCGACGATTTCGGGAGTTAAAATCTTGGAATTTGAGACCAGAGGATCAACGGCCGGGTATAAACCCTGTTCCGATAAAGACCGCTCCAGGGCTAAGGTCGAGTCCAAATGGGCAAAGGTAGTTACCGGAGCCGGATCGGTGTAGTCATCGGCAGGAACGTAGACGGCTTGGAAGGAAGTAATGGAACCACGTTTGGTGGAGGTGATTCTTTCCTGGAGGGCAGCCATTTCCGAAGCCAAATTGGGTTGGTAGCCGACGGCCGAAGGGATGCGGCCGAGCAGGGCGGAAACTTCCGCGCCGGCTTGGGAGAAACGGAAGATATTATCAATGAACAATAACACGTCTTCGCCGGCCTGATCGCGGAAGTATTCGGCGAAAGTGAGGGCAGTTAAAGCCACGCGTAAACGGGCGCCAGGAGGTTCGTTCATCTGGCCGAAAGCCATAACCGTGCTGGCCAAAACTTTGGCCCGGGTCATTTCCAGGTACAGGTCATTACCTTCTCTGGTTCTCTCCCCCACTCCGGCAAAGACGGCGTGGCCGGAGTGAACCTCGGCAATGTTTCTGATGAGCTCCTGAATGATGACGGTTTTACCAACGCCGGCGCCACCGAAAGCTGCCACTTTGCCGCCTTTAGCAAAGGGAGCGATCAAGTCAATGACTTTGATGCCGGTTTCCAAGATCTGCCGCTTGGGATTTAAGGCGGTTAAGGGCGGCGCGGATTTATGAATAGATGAGAATTGGGTGGCTTTGACTGGACCGAGATTGTCGACAGGCTGGCCTAAAACATTGAAGATTCTGCCCAGGGTGGGCAAGCCGATAGGCACGGTAATGGGCTTGCCTGTGGCTGAAACTTTAAGGCCACGCTTTAGGCCGTCGGTCGATCCCATAGCCACAGTGCGCACCTCGGCTTCGCCTAAATGAGACTGGACCTCCAAAACCAGAGTATTGCCGTCCGATTTGACTACTTCCAGGGCTTCGTAGATAGCGGGGAGATAGCGGTCGAATTCAACATCGACAACGACGGAAACGATTTGAGTGATGGTACCTTGGTTATGGGTCATATTATTCTCCTAAGGCGGTTCTGGCGGTAATAACGTCAAGTAAGTCGCTGGTGATCTTGGTTTGGCGGGCCCGGTTGTAGTCCAGGGTCAGGTCGGCGACAATGTCGGTGGCGTTATCATGGGCGGATTTCATGGTGACCATTCGGGCCGAGTGTTCCGAGGCCAGGGCGTTTAAAACGGCCTGGTAGATAAGCAATTCAACGTAGTAAGGCAGTAACCAATTCAAGATTTCCCGGGCGGAAGGTTCCAGGAGGTATTGACTGGTAGCGGCAGCGGCGTCAGGAAGGGGGGTAAATAAACGAGTGATAGGCAAGATTTGAGTAAATTGGGGTTGTTGCGATAAAGTATTAACAAAGTGCATATACCCTAAGTAAACTTGTTTGACATCGCTGTTCAAAAAACCGTCCAGGGCTAGTTGAGAGATGGCTAAAGTATCTTCGTAAGCGAAGCGGTCGGGGAAGGCGGAAAACTGCGCCGCCAGGTCCCGCCCGGTCTTGGCGATATAACTGCCGCCCTTTTTGCCGATGGTGACAAAGCGCAGGTCAACATTTTTGGTATTAGCCGCCCAAGTTTCCAGGGACCGGAACAGGTTGGTATTGTAGGGGCCGCATAAACCTTTGTCGGTAGTGAGCAGAATTACCAAAGTTTTGCCGGCTGATTTAGCTTGGAGCAAGGGGTGGAGTTGCGGGTCGATCCTGCCCTCCAAGGTGGCCAGGATTTGGTGGAGGCGGTCGGTATAGGGCCGGGAAGACAGGGCGCGGTCTTGGGCTTTACGCATCTTGGACGCGGCGACCATTTCCATGGCTTTGGTAATTTGACTGATGTTTGAGGCGGTTTTGATCCGCCGGGTGATGGATTTAAGATTGGCCATAGATCAAGTTAAATTTAGTGACTAATTTAGTTAAGGCGCCGGGATGGGTGTGAGAGTAAGTACGTAACTTGTCCTGCCAATCGGGAATTTGATCCAGGGGAATTTGATCAGCGTGGCCGGCGGCGACGGCCCCAATGAGCAAAATTTGGTCCTCGACCGGCCAGGGATCGTCCCAATTTTGTTTTAAGATGGCGCTTAAGCGGCTGCCCCGATCCAAGGTGGCTTTGGTGATAGGATCGAGGTCGGTAGAGAATTGAGCGAAAGCGGCCAGCTCGCGGTACTGGGCCAAATCCAATCTTAATTTACCGGCGACTTGTTTCATGGCTTTAATTTGGGCGGAGCCGCCGACGCGGGAGACGGAGAGGCCGACGTTGATGGCGGGTCTGGTGCCGGCGTAAAACAAATCCGGTTCGAGGTAGATCTGACCGTCGGTGATGGAGATGACGTTAGTGGGAATATAGGCGGATAAATCTCCGGCTTGGGTTTCGATAATGGGCAAGGCAGTAAGGGAACCCCCGCCATGAGCGGGGTTGAGCTTGACGGCCCGCTCCAATAGGCGCGAGTGAAGATAGAAAATGTCCCCGGGGTAGGCTTCCCGGCCGGAGGGACGACGCAGCAGCAGCGACAATTCCCGGTAAGCCCAAGCATGCTTACTTAAGTCATCGTAGACGATCAAGGCATCCTGACCGTGATGAGCAAAGTATTCGCCGATGGCGGTGCCGGCATAAGGAGCCAGGTACTGCAAGGAAGCGGGAGCGGAAGCGGGGGCGGCAACGACGATGGTGTGATCCAGAGCACCGAATTGCTCCAGGGTAGCCAAGGTTTGGGCGATGAACGAGGCTTTCTGGCCGATAGCTACGTAAATGCAAGGCACACCTTGACCTTTCTGGTTGATGATGGTGCTCAAGGCGATGGCAGATTTGCCGATACCCCGGTCGCCGATGATTAATTCCCGCTGTCCCCGACCGATGGGAATCATAGCGTCGATAGCCTTGATGCCGGTTTGCAAGGGAGTTGACACTGGTTCGCGGGCAATGACGCCGGGAGCCACTGATTCCAAGGGTAAAGATTGGGTTAGGGCCGGGGCCGGTTTGTCGTCTAAGGGTTGGCCGAGAGGATCAATGACCCGACCGAGCAATTTGGGGCCGACCTTAACCTGGAGCAGGCGGCCGGTAGCTTTGACAGTATCTCCTTCTTTAAGATGGGTGTAAGAGCCTAAGATGATGACGCCGACACTATTACGGGTCAAGTTAAAGGCCAAACCGAAACTGCCTTGGGGGAATTCGACAATTTCTCCTAAGGCGACGTCGGATAAGCCACTGACGAGGGCGATGCCGTCGCCTATCTCCAAAATTTCACCTACGTCACGGGCTTCGGGAACGAGTTTAAAGCGGTTGATTTCTTGGGCGATTCTGTCACTGATTTGGTTAAAGCTGGCTGATTTCATGATTAGTTGGTGAACGCGTTTTCCAGGGTATCGAGTTTGGTTTTAAGGGATAAGTCAATGACTTTGTCGCCGACGCGGATAAATATGCCGCCGATCAAGTCAGGCCTGACTCCGGAGGTGACCTGAACCGGCCGCTGAAATAATTGGCTCAAGACGTCGGTTAACGCTTCGATCTGGATTGAAGTCAAGCGGATGGGAGCTTGGACTTTGGCTACGTTGGGGTCGAATTTAATTTTGGATTCACGCAAATACCGTCTGGCCAGTTCGGGCAACAACTGTAATTGTCCGGTTTTGTCCAGATATTTAATAAAACCACGAGTAATGGTGTCGACCCGATTGTGAGTTAGAGTCATGATCGTTTGGACTTGAGGTGTTGCAGCTCCCGAATTTGATGATTAACAATGGCCTGCTGGTCCTTGGGGGTCAAGGTATCGGTCAGAATGCTTCTGGTAGTATCCACCACCAAACGGCCAATTTCTCCCTGGAGCTTGGTTCTTTCGGTATGAATGGTTTCTTCCAAGCGTTGATATTCCTTTTTGACCTCATTTTGAGCGGCGGTTTTGGCGTCAGTCACAATATCTCTACCTACGGCTTCAGCCTTGGTCCGGGCAGTTTCGAGAACAGCAGCGGCGGCTTGCTCGGCCTTGATTAATTCCCTGGTTTTAAGCTCGGCAATCCGGCTTTTTTCTTGAAGGTTGGCTTCGGCGGCTTTTAAGCCGGCGGTAATCTTTTTCTCGCGGTTAGTCAGAGATGTGAGAATGGGCCGGTAGAGGAATTTGGTGAGAATAAACAGCAACAGCCCGAAATTTAAGGCTTGAAAAATGATTTGGGTAAAATTTATCTGCATGAGTTTTTACCTTGAGTTTAGACAAACTTTAAGATTAGGGCGACAACTAAAGAGTAGATGGCGATAGCTTCGGCAAAGGCTAGCCCTAAAATCATGTTAGTCTGGATTTTACTGGCCGCTTCGGGATTTCTACCGATGGCCTCCATGGCTTTGCTGGTAATTAAACCGATAGCTAAGGCAGGCAAAGCGCCGCCGGCGGCAATAGTAATTCCAACGATAACGTTACCTTCCAATGCTGCCATGTGCAATCACCTCCTCCCCCCCGCTAAGCGGGGTGGAACGCTCAGCGTCCCCGTGGCTCAAAGTGGCCAGATGTAAGAATACCAAAGTTAACAGCGAAAATACAAGGGCTTGAATGAAGCCGACAAAGATTTCCAGGCCTAAGAAAGGGATGGGGCCGATGAAGGGCAATAAGAAAGCGATGACGACCAGCAGGACTTCGCCGGCAAAGACGTTGCCAAAAAGCCTAAAGGCAAAAGACAGGATTTTGGCTAATTCGGAGATCAATTCCAATAGCCCGACGAAGAATTGGATTGGCCCGGAAAAATTGAAAAATTTGGTTAGGTAAGCAAATTTGAGATGCTTGAGGCCAAAAAATTGGGTAGCGCCGACGGAGACGAGGGCCAGGGCTAAAGTGGTATTGATGTCGGCGGTAGCGCCCCGAAACCAAGGTGGATTACCAATGGTGCCGACTCCGGGTAACAGGCCGATCCAGTTGCCTAAAATGATGAACAGGAAGAAAGTGGCGACGAGGGGCAAAAATTCTTGAGCCCGCTTGGTGTTATTGGTGACGCTGTGGATGAGACCGAGGAGCGATTCGATCAGCAGTTCGGAAAAAAAGACCAGAGCCGAGTGGCGGCCGGCTTTCAAGTCAAAATAAGCCTTAACGGCCCAAGCGATGAGAACCAGGGAGACAATCCAGCTGGTGAGCATGGAGTTGGAGATGGGTATGGGTCCCAGAGAAAAGATGGATTCGGCTGATATAGAAATGTGTAAGTTAGCCATAGTTCAAAAGTATAACATGTGATAGACTGAAAAGTAATGGCTAAGATCAAGTTGGCAGTGGATAGGGAGGCGTTAAAGCGATTGAAATTGGTGGCGGTGGCGTATTCGCACGTGGAGCGGGAGTGGTTTCCGACGGCAGCGGCGTATGAGGCAGAGGTGGAGGTGGAAGACCGGGCGACAGAGGTGATCGAGGCGGTGAAAAAACTAGGGATTGAAGTCAAGGGCTATCCGGGCGACCAGTACCTGTTGACTAACTTGCTGGTGGATCGGCCGGACGTGGTGATTAACTTGGTGGATACGCTGCGGGGTAAGGATCGGCTGCAGACTTCGGTGCCGGCGGCGTTGGAGTTGTCCAATATCCCTTACACCGGTGCAGGCATGGAGGGGCTAATTATCGGCAATAACCGCAATTTAACCAAGAGGTTGCTAGTGGCTTATGGCGTGCCGACCCCGGCGTTTCAGTTTATCCAGCGGGCGGGTAAGGCGATTCATGAAGATTTAGGACTGCCGCTGATAGTCAAGCTGAATGAGGGAGGCGGTAGCGTGGGCATAAATAACCGGGCGGTTAAGGAAACGATTAAGGAAGCGCAGAAGCAGGTGGACGAGATGATCGGGACCTATAAACTGCCGGTGATTGTGGAAAGATTCATTGACGGGCCGGAGATTACGGTAGTAGTTTGGGACGACGGGGCTAAACGGCACGTAGCCATGGGGCAGAAGGTATTTCGCAAGAAACCGGACGGCAAGCACTTTTTTACGTCTCTGGAGTCTTATGACGATGCCCGGGCGTATAGTTACACTCCGGTGGAAGAAACGCTCCAGCATAAAATCAGGAAATTAGCTATCAGGACGTTTCATGGATTGCACCACAAAGATTACGCCAAGTTTGACGTCAGAGTGGAAGACAGCACTAATACGCCTTACTTTACCGACTCGAACCCGAATACGGCCTTGGGACCGGACGCGGGCTTGCCCTTAACCGAAGTCTTGGCGCTGCATGGGGTAAGTTTTGAAGATATGCTAGCCAGTTTGTTAGCCAAATATGCTCGGCAATTGGTTTAGACCCCAGGGTTATTTTCCCCGAATGCGGCGGGTGAAGCAGATCACGTCTTATCACTGCGGCCCGGCGGTGGTAAAGATGTTATTGAGCTTTCAGG
>Ga0209541_10012638_pt1 | contig 13038 bp, 9 predicted proteins | sample RifCSPlowO2_01_FD_184027 | JGI IMG/M metagenome (GOLD analysis project Ga0209541, IMG submission 184027) | Groundwater microbial communities from Rifle, Colorado - Rifle CSP2_plank lowO2_0.1 (SPAdes) (version 2) | ecosystem: Environmental > Aquatic > Deep subsurface > Groundwater | place: Rifle...
GGGGACACCGCCACGGCCTGCTACGGCTTTCTTTCCGGAGCTAAACCACATTGGCAATGGGTGGAAAATTACTACTATAACGACGTCGGCCTGGGCTCAACCTCGGCCTGGGCAACCAATGTCTGGAATCAGGCGACTGGCGCCACCATTTTTGGCAATGCCGTTAGCGGCGCGGCCAGTTGGGGAGTCTATGACCAAAAAAATTCCATTGTCTACGGCAATTATTCTGAAGCCGGCGTGATCGGCGTTACGGCGATTTGGTTCCAAGGGAAAAATATCTACGAATATGACATTTTGTTTGATACCGATTATTTCCCGGGTTTGGGCGACATTGATTTAGACAGCGTGGTTTTGCATGAATTTGGCCACGGCGCCGGCCTTGATGATTTATATAACAGCGTTTGCGCCACCGAAGTGATGTACGGCTATTATGACGGCGTTGATCTGGATTTGGGCCCGGGCGATTTAACCGGCATTCATACCCTTTACGGCAATTAACTCTTAGATTAAAACAGCAAGCAAAGGCTCGCTTAACCAGCGAGTCTTTGTTATGATGGAAAATATACTAAGCGGCCGCCCAGAGTTAAAACTCCAGGCTAAGAACAACAACCCACTTTAGTGGGTTTAGGACAAAGAAATTGAGCCATGAGTTTAAACTCATGGCTAAGCATGATACATGCCAAACCTTGTTCAACTCAAAAAAGAATTAAATCAATCAGCCGACAAAAAGCAAGCCATTATTTTGCAGCGCTTTTTTAAAACCGGACCGGGCCAATACGGCGCCGGCGATATTTTTTTGGGCATTAAAGTTCTGGTCTTAAGACAAGCGGCGAAGAAACAGCCAAATCTTTCTTTCAAAGATTTGCAGAGTTTATTAAACAGCGAAATTCACGAACAACGTTTAACCGCCCTTTTTATTTTAATCGGCCAATATCAAAAAGCCAATCAAGCAAACAGGGGAAAAATTTTTAACTTCTATCTTAAAAATACAAAAAATATCAACAACTGGGATTTGGTTGATTTGTCTGCGCCCAACATTGTCGGCGATTTTCTTTTGGCTAAACCACGCGGCATTTTGTATCGGCTGGCCAAATCAAAAAATCTTTGGGAAAAAAGAATCGCCATTTTGGCCACTTATACTTTTATCAAAAATAATCAATATGGCGATACTTTAAAAATCGCCAAAATTTTACTTAATGACGATCATGATTTAATCCACAAAGCCGTCGGCTGGATGCTTAGGGAAGTGGGCAAAAGAAACCAAAAGACCGAAGAAATTTTTTTGCAAAAATATTACCGGCAAATGCCCCGGACCATGCTGCGCTATGCCATTGAAAGATTTACTCCGGCTCAAAGAAAGGCTTATCTAAAAAAATGCAGTATTGTGTAATGGAAAATAAATAAACCGAGTTTATTCATCGCCTGGAGTTCAATCCTAAAGAATTATGAAAATTAATCAATTTCCCCTCTCCGATTACGGAGAGGGTTAGGGTGAGGTAATAGACTTAGTAACCTCATCCCTACCCCTTCTCCCTTATGGGGAGAAGGGAATTTCTTAGTTCTCCCGCTTGCCCCACCCCAAGTGGGGAAAGGGATTCTAGCACTGCTTAAGTGGGTGACCCTTCAGCTATATTCAGGGTCACCTTGGCCATGGTAAGTTAGATTTTTAAAAAATATAATAATTTGTTATAGTTTTAAATATAACGCCTCTCCCTAAATTTCATTGTAAAGGTGAGGGGTAAAATTAGATTAATGTTAATAGCGCTGATTAATTTATTAATTATCATCCCCAGCCTGGTTTTTACTTTGTTTTTAACTTTGAATCAGCCAACTTATCAGGTTTCAAAAAGGCCGGAATTGACTGAGAATAAGGGAATTTATTTAACCGGCTATACGGCCGGCGATAAAAAAAGGCGGGCTGAATTAATTGACTTGGTGGAAAAAACCGAGCTAAACGCCGTAGTGATTGACATCAAAGACGCCTCGGGCCGGATTTTCTTTAACACTGATATTAAACTGGCCAATGAAATCGGCTCGGAGCAAATCCGCATTCCCGATTTAAAAAAATGGCTTAGCGAACTTAAACAAAAGGGGATTTATCCCATTGCCCGGATTGTGGTTTTTCAAGATCCTTATCTCGCGGAAAACAAGCCGGAAATCGCCTTAAAATCAAAAACCGGCGCTGTTTGGCGCGATTACAAGGGCCAATCTTGGGTTGACCCGACCAATCAGTTGATTTGGGATTATAACCTGGATTTAGCGATTGAGGCTTATAAAATCGGTTTTAGCGAGATAAATTTTGATTATATCCGTTTTCCGTCTGACGGCGACATCAAGCAGATTGTCTATGCTAATCTGGACAATGCCACTTTTGAAGGCAAATCAAAAGTGATGGCTGAATTCTATCGCTACCTTGATAATAAGCTGACTTTTTATCCGGTTATTACCTCGGCTGACTTATTTGGCATGGTTTTGTGGCGCAGCGACGGCCTAAATATCGGCCAGCGCTATGAAGACGCGGCCCCTTATTTTGATTATATTTCGCCAATGGTTTATCCGTCGCATTATCCGCCGACTTTCCAAGGCTTTGCTAATCCAGCTGAATACCCTTATGAAATCGTTTATCAAAGCCTAATCAGGGCCAAAGACCAATTAAACTCCACCCGGGCCAAAATCAGGCCTTGGCTGCAGGCCTTTGATTTAGGCGCGGTTTATACCCCGGAAATGATCAGGAGCCAAATCCAAGCGACTGATGACGCCAATGGTTTTGGCTGGCTTTTATGGAATGCCTCAAATCGCTATACTCAAGGCGGATTAGAGTCCAAAGTTAATTGACAAAATCTTAATTTTATTTTTTAAAATTAGTATTTGAAAATTGTGGATAAGTTGGGTTAAAATGGCCTTGACAGGAACTTGTTTGTTTTTCTGATACCTGCTAAAATATACACTACTACACTAGCTTTCAAAAAATTTTTAGATTTTAAAAAACAAAAATAAAAAACCAATTAATTTAGCCTGATTTTGACCGATCAGTAAAAATTGAAGGGGGATAAATTGGAGGGTTAAATAATTGGTTTTTATTTTATATCATTTTATTAATATCTTGGGTAGTTGAGATTTCATTTTATGAGACACTGCATTTGTCAAGAAGAAAAAAATTGGCCAGCGGTATTTTGCCTTTCAACAATTTGGCGGATTAAAATAAACAAAAAATCTCTGCTTAAATTAAGCCGAGATTTTTTGATAGAAAATTAACAAATAATAACCAACAGTAACTTACCAAAGTAACTTAAATAAATAATTCACCCGCCCAACTTTTTGGACTCTCATTGTGCCATTATGGCAGTTGGCCCAAAATCCAGATCCCGAAGCGAATTAAAGATGATGATGTGGGTTCAAAAAGTTAGGCGGGTAAAGGTCGACCCCCCACCACTTTTGCACTTTCTTGCTATGCATTACCTTTACATCTTACGAAGTGGACAAGACGGCAAACTGTATATTGGCCAAACCAGTGATTTGCAACTGCGCTTAAAACAGCACAATAGCGGCAAAAATATCAGTACGAAAAACAGGAAACCGTTTTAGCTGATATATTATAAAGCCTACTTGTCAAAAAAAGATGCCTTGGTAAGGGAAAAGAGGTTAAAGCAGTTCAAGAATTCTTACACCGAATTGAAGAAGCGAATCACTGAAAGCTTAAAGGAGAGTTAAAAAGTGGTGGGGGGAAATTAAGTGGCTTGCCCTATCCGTCTTTAAGGAGGGATAGGAAGGGGCAAGGCCCTGTCACGAGAGGCATATTCCTCCAAAAGTGATGGGGTAAGTTACTTAATTCACCTGCCCAAATTTTTGGACATTATACTGGCAAAGTATCTTCAACAAAGCTCCGTAAACCATTCGAATTAATTTATGCTGAAGTTTACAGAAATCAAAAAGATGCTTTTCAGCGAGAAAAATTTCTTAAAACCGGTTGGGGTAGAAATTATCTCAAAAGAGTTTCAAAGAACTATTTTCTCGAGTCCAAAAATTTGGGCAGGTACAGGTAAAGGAGAAAAAATATGTTAAAAAAAGGTCTATTACTAACCGCGGCTTTGGCCATTGCCATTGCTACGGTCCCGATGTTTGCCGCGTTTGAGGCCCACGTCATTAATGTCACGGCGCAAATTGAGAACGCTTTGCAGGTTAATACTGAACCGATTGAATTCGGCACGGTTTTCCCCGAGGAAGTTTTGCTAAGACAAATTAGAATGAGTCTAAGTGAATCATTCCTTGGTGAAAATGACGCTGATGATGTTAGATATGTCATTAAACAAAAACCAAAGTGCTGGAGTGAAACAGATCAAGCATACGGCCGAGTAACCGAACTTGATGGGCGTTTTATCTGCGAGCAGCCTGGCACCGCTCAAGACTATCAAATGCTACCGGTCCTTTGTCCGTTCCTTTCCAAGCACTCGCCGGACGATAATGATGGTGACCTTGAAGCTTTCCACGGCAGTCTTGCCTGGACACCATCAACTACTGAAGCCACTGTTGTCGGTGGTTACCTGGCAAAATCTATCCAAGACGTAGTTGATGACTGGACCATTGATTTAGTGGTTCCCTGTTTTGAAGGAGCCTGCGCTCAAGACAATGTCATTCCGCCAGAATTTCAGCTTGATCCAGAATTAGAACATAAATTATTCGGTTGCGACCTTTGGATTGAAGTGACTGGCGTCAGCCGTTTAAGTGATCTACTTGACTAATTTCTTCATTACTAAACTAAATAAACTAATATTATGAAGAAATTATTACTATTAATAGGTGCAGTTGCCATTGCTTTGGCTACGGTCCCGATGTTTGCCGCTTTTGAAGCGCATGTGATTAATGTGACGGCCGAGATTGAAAACGCTTTGTTTATTCATCCGGAGTCACGGGATTTTGGCACGGTCTTCCCGCAAGAATACCGAGAGCTCGGAGTCTTTGTCAGTTTCAGTGAATCTTTTTCCGCCACTGATCAAACTCGAGTCGGTACCGTGGAATACGTCATCAAGCAAAAGCCAAAACCGCGACCAGAACCGGACAGACCGTTGCCAATACTGAAGCCGGACTACAATCAATATCTGCCCGGCGGCCAGTTTGCAGGCCAGCTCTATCCTCACTTCATTGACAATGAGCTTCAGCGCGCTGAATACTGTCACACTCATCAACCAGCCGATCCGGCTAATCCAGACGATTTGTACTACATCAATTGTTACCCGACTCTTTGCCCATACTTGTCAAAAACGCCGGATGGCTTCCCTCAGCCGAGTAATGATACCGGTGTACCGGCGCTTCATGACCCGACGGCTACCAGTTCTTGGGCCTTCGGCAAAATCAACAAATTTGGCATTGATGTGGCCGATACCTGGGTTATTGATTTAGCCGTGCCCTGCTTTGAGGACCAGTGTGCGCAAGACTGGGATGACTTCGTCCATGGAATCAACCCGGCGGCCGATCCAGACGCTTTCGTGCTCCCGCAAAGTCTTGAACATGAGGTTTTTGGCTGTGATCTCTGGTTTGAAGTAACCGACATCTACTAATTGATTACTTTTCTCTCCTTCTTTTGCCTGCCAAAAGCGGGCAAGAGAAGGAAGATGAGCAATCAATGACGAATAACTAATAACGAAGGTGGGGGGAAAATATTATATGGAACAATCACAGAATGAGGGTAAGGGGGTTAAAGCTGAACCGGGTTCATCAGCTAATCAAAAAAATAAGAAAAAAATGAGTAAGGCCAAAGCTATTGGCATTTTGGCAGTAATCGTAATTATTTGGCTTATTGCGGTTCAGCTGATGGCTGCTGACCGCTATCAGGCAGTGGTTAGGGTGGTGGAAGGCCAAAATCAGGTTGGCGTCAATCCCTTAACCGACCGGCTTGATTACGGCGATCTTTCTCGCGATAACGGCGCCAGCCGCTTTGTTTCCCTAAAAAATGACGGCCGGGTTGGGAAATTCATCATGGTTTGGAAATTCGGCGAAATTTCCGAAATTATGAAATTAAGCAACAATAATTTTACCCTCAAGCCGGGCGAAGAATACCGGTTGGAGTTAAACGTTTATATTCCGGTTTCGGCCGAAATCCGAGAATACAAGGGCCGAGTTTGGATTTTTAAATGGCCTAAACCGTTTTAAAGCATGAGAATTGTTGAATATTTAAAAAAACGAAAACAAAAAAAACTGGAGAAAAGGCAGCGGCAAAGTAAGACAATAAGAATTTTAAAAACCATCGCCGGGACGTTACTGTATTTGCTTTTAATCGCTGTCTTGGTCTGGGGCACGCCCAAAGCTTTGAGCCGCTGGTTAAAAACCGACTACCCCATGGCGGCAATCACTTCGGGTTCAATGTGGCCGGAACTGAAAAAAGGGGATTTGATTTTTATTGAAGGCGTTGACCCGAAAACCGTCAAGCTCGGCGACATCATTGTTTATCTCAATGAAAAAAACGCCTTTACCATCCACCGGGTGATTAAGTTAGGCAAGGAGGAACTAACCACTAAAGGCGACGCCAATAACGTGCCGGATAAACCGATTAAGTATGAGGATATTGTCGGCCGGCTCTATAAAATCGGCAATTGGAACGCCCGAATTCCCAAACTTGGCTTTTTAAGCACCACTTTCAGTAAATATGTCAACCCTCAAAATTAACCTTATGCCAAAGCAGGAAGAAAAATTTAAACTCTGGCAATTCAGTCTGAAAACATATTTAACCATTTTGATGGCGGTTGGTTTGATTTTGGCGCAGGTGCCGCTTTTTGACGCCTATGAGGCCCACGTGATTAATGTGACGGCCAGAATTGAACCGATTTGCGAGGAGGGCTATAAAATCACCGGCCATAAATTCAATGATTTAAACCAAAACGGCATTTTTGATTCCGGCGAACCGGGCCTGGCCGGCTGGGTAATCAGTCTGCAGGAAGGGCCTTATCAGGCAGAAATTGATTACGATGATTCCGGTTACACTGACATTGCCGACTACGTGATTTTAGGTGACGTGGTCACTAACGCCATCAGCTGTCCGCTGGGCAAAGATTGCGATTTGGACGACGACACCGATACCGACACCGACGATTTGGACATTTTATTTGACTATATCACCAGCCATGATTTGGGCAGCCAGTTAACGGCCGCCGACGGCAGCTATATTTTCACCTATGGCGTGCGGCCCGGCGAATATATTGTCCGGGAAGCCGGGGAATCCGGCTGGACCGCCACTACCCCGGCAATTCAATATGTCAGTGTTTCTGACTGCGAGGCCATAGTTGACTTCGGCAACTTCCGCGGCGGCTCGGAATGCCCGGCTTTGTCCATCGGCTATTGGCAAAACCACGAAGGCTGTCCGGTTTCAAGCGACTGGACTTTGGAAATAAATGATTTTTCCGGAAATTATCTATCTGGTTATTTCTCGGGGATTTCCGGCGAGTTGATTTGCGAAAAACTTGCTCCCAGCAATTGTCCGGCCGGCGGCAGCTTAGCCGGCAGGCTTTGCCGAGCCGAAGGGAAAACTTTGGCCGATATTTCAAATCTAGTGGCCGGCAACCTTGATCCAAGCGCGGTGATTGCCGGCGCTGATGACGGCAGCTTGGCTTTTGATAACTTGGGCCTAACCGGCAATTCAACTATTTTAGAAGCTCTGCAGGCAATGGAGGCGATTTTAGCGGATGAGAACCATACCAGTGGCCAACTTTCTGACGTTAATCATGTTGGTGAAAGAATATATACATTTTATGAGGACGAAAACCCCAGCTATCCGGCCTGCCTGTTTTCCTGGGAAGAAGCTGAACCGCTTTTCTCGCCGCTAACTACTTTTGAAAACGAACCGAATAATGACAAGCCGAAAAACCAAAACGGGCCACTGGAAGAAGGCTTAATTTTGGGCGACTTATTTGAAGAGCCGACCACCACTCAAACCACCACTGAAGAATTGCTGTTTGACGGTTTAGCAGATGCAACCACGACACCGAGCACCACTGAGGAGTTTATTATTAACCAGCCGACTGAAACCATTGCTTCAACCACCGAGCCGATAGTCAGTCCTGGCTGCATTGACCAAACCGCCACTAATTTTAATCCCGAGGCGAACCAAGATGACGGTAGCTGCCAATATAGCGAAACAACGACTGAACCAACTGCCAGCAGTTCTGAGCCAACAATAATTTTAGGCTGCCGGGACCAAGTCGCCCTTAATTATAATCTGCAAGCGACCCAAGATGACGGTTCTTGCACCTATCCTGAACCGGCTATAATTTTAGGTTGTCTTGATCAAACCGCGATTAATTATAACCCCGAAGCGACCGGAGACGACGACAGCTGTCAATATGCGCCGGTTGAACCAGAGCCAGAAACCGTGCCGGAAGAGCCCCTGCCGACTGAATAATAATAAAAAATAGATGCCAGCAACTTTATTACAACCAAAAACTCTCGCCTTCTTAGTCGGCGTAGGATTAGTTTTGACTTTAGTAATCGTTAATCTGCAAATCCAGTTAACCGGCGTTTCGGCCCAAGTGATACCAGTGGTAGTTTCCGAGGATAGCCTGGATTTTGGCACGGTTTTTCCCGGCGAAGAACTGGAAGGCAACTTTATTGTTTCTTATTCCGAAGAATTTGAAGGCAACGGCGTTAACTATCGCATTATCCAAAAAAGAAAGCCCTTGCCGCCGGAGCATCCCGAATACCCAGATGGCGGCGATCCGGAGTTGCCCGGCTATTATCGCAACTTGTGCCCGTTTTTAACCAAGGTCACCAATGAAGGCGAAGGCGATATTGAGTCCGGAGCTTTTGTCGGACCTGATGACCTAAGCGACGTCTGGGTGATTTATTTCTCGGTGCCGGCGATTTTCGGCTCTGTCGGCCAAGACCACACCGGCGGCGTGGTCAATGAAAACGGCGAATACGGCTGTGACGTATCCATTGATATTATTGAAGAATAGTTATCCACAGCCCGTTTTACCAACCCTTGACAGATAAGGAAATAGTATGGTAAAAAGAATTACCATACTTATTTAGTAAATATCGCTAAAATTTAACAATTTTTAACCTTTAATTTATTATGAAAAAAGCCAATATTTTGAGGAGACAAGAACGCGCTTTTGCTTGGGCGTTTTTATTTTTATTCACTTTTTCTATGGTTGGTGGCCAACCAATAGCCTTACCTACCCTAGCAGGCTCTCCGGAAGGATTCATTAATATTGTGGTTATTAACGGTGATGAATATCCTTTTAATTTTTCCTGCCCGGATAATCCTCTTACTAATCCAGTAACAATTGCTGGTGGCGGCAACGGCTATGCCCCTAGCCATATTGAACAATATGCAGTTCAGGTTGATTGGGAAGCACAAACACAAGAAGAGGAAGCTGGAAGTATTGATAATGGCTTAGGAATTTTTTTCCCCAGCTCTGGAAAGGGTTTTTTTAGTTTTACTTATGACGCTGGCCCTCACACATATACTACAAATGGAACTCATACCATTAAAGCTAGACTTTATCATCTTCAACCTCCGGGAAATGACGGCCAGGCAGATGCGACGGCCGAAATTGAAATTTGTGTTCAAGTTGAACCTCAGGCCGAAGCTGACATTGAAGTAACTAAATCAGTTGACGATCAAGACGGCTTTGTTGATGAAGGCCAAACTATTATTTATACCATAGCAGCCACCAATAACGGCCCAGATGACGCTACCAACATAACCGTTGCTGATATTTTGCCGGCTGGCGTGACTTATATTTCAAATAGTCCCAGCCAAGAAACTTATGACAGTGGTACCAGAGTTTGGACAGTCGGCGATTTAGCTAATGGCGCCAGCGCCACTTTGGATATTACAGCCACGGTTGATGCCGCTACTGGCGGATCAACCATCACTAATACGGCCAGTTCTGACCGAAGCCAAGCTGAAGAAAGCGATTTGGTTCTGGAAAATAACAGCGACAGCGTTGATGTTGTTGTTAATATCCCGACTTTCTGCGGCGATGATGATATTCAAACGCCAAACGATGATGATATCTATGAGGCTTGTGATGCCGGCCAAGATAACGGCGTAGTTTGCGATCCGGCTTACGGGGAATCTTGTAATTATTGTTCCAGCAGTTGTGAGGTGGTAGTAGTTGACGGGCCTTATTGCGGTGATGAAATTAAAAATGGCCAAGAAGAATGCGACGCTACTGACGGAGTAGGACAGCATCAAACTTGCGGCGAGCCAGATACAGAAAATGCCTGCCAAATAATTCCTTTAACTTATTGCGGCGATGGTAGTAAACAAACCCCTAATGAAGAAGGAACCGGCGGACCGCAAAATGACGGCTTTGAAGAGTGCGACGGTACCGATGGTACGCCTCAAGGTTATTTATGTAGTAATAGCTGTGAATTAGTGATTTCTGATGACAACTCAAGTGTTTGCGGTTTTAAATATAATGACTTAAATCTCAATCAGGAAAAAGATGAAAATGAATCATTGCTCGGAGATTGGACCATTTTATTTAAAGAGTTTATTGAAGAATCATGGACAACCACTGATTCGGTTTTAACTGATGGGGCGGGTGACTATTGTTTTTCGGAAAAAAGTTCCGGCACTTACCGGGTGGAAGAAGTTTTAGCAAATGGTTGGTATAACTCAACTGACCTTTTTTATCAGATTATTTTAGGCGTTCATCAAGACATTACTGGCGTTGATTTTGGCAACTTCCAGTGTACTGATCTGGACCAAGACGGCTATTCCGGGGTAGAAGCAGAACAGTGCGGACCGCTGGATTGTAATGATAATCCCCAAGATGAACTCGCCTATGACATCAATCCAGGCGCCGGAGAGATTTGTGATGACGGTATTGATAATAATTGTGACGGCTTAATTGATGGCCAAGACACTACTACCTGTCCGGCACCAGAGCCGATTTGCGGTGACGGCGTCATTAACCAAGAATCAGAGCAGTGTGATAGTGAAGCCGGTGTTGGCGATCATCAAATTTGTGGTGAGCCTGATACCGAAGATGCCTGTTTATTAATTGACCTGACCTATTGTGGTGACGGCGTAAAACAAACGTCAAACGACGAGGGCATTGGTGGTCCAGCAAATGATGGCAATGAAGCCTGTGACGACGGACCAGAAGGTTCTGGAGAGTGTTCTCCTGTTTGTACCTATCTTGTTGAATGTCCATCAGACAGCATCTCCGGTTTTAAATTCTATGATGAAAACCAAGATGGTGTGTTTAATAACGGCGACTCTGGCATTTCCGGCTGGAATATCTTTGCCAGCGGCGAAGGTCAAACTAGCACCGTCACTAATGATAGTGGTCAATACTGCTTTGTCGCTTTAAATAATGGCATGTGGGATATTTATGAAGAAATACTCGCTGGCTGGACGCCAACTACCGATGCGACGCAGACGATAGAAGTGACTGGTGAAGGTATGCTGGGTTTAAACTTTGGCAATATCCAATGTATTGATGAAGACAACGATAGTTATGTTTTAAACAGCGGTCCTGTTTGTGGCGGTCCGGTTGATTGCAATGATACCAATGCCGATGTTAACCCAGGAGTTGAAGGCGAAATTTGTGGTGATGGCCTTGATAACAATTGTGATGGCCTAACTGACGCTGAAGACTCTGAATCCTGCCCTCAACCACTGGTCTGTACCGATAATGACGGCGATGGCTTCAACCAAGAAGGCGGCGAATGCGGCGAAGTTGATTGTAATGACAGCGCCTTTTCTGCTGACAATGTCTGTATCACCACCACTGGCGGAGGCGGCGACGGGGGAGGCGGCGGCGGTTTACCGCAATCACTTTATATCCACAACGAAGCAACCCAAAATGGCCCTGACATTTTTTCAGTCATAATCAGCTGGTTTACCAATCGCCCGGCCAACAGCCGCGTTGTTTACGACACCGTTTCCCATTCAACTCCGGGTTCACCGCCAAACTATGGCTACCAATGGTCAACCTCCATTTTTGACACTGACCCGAAAGTAACTTTCCATTCAATTGAAATCAGCGGCTTAGCGGCCGGCACCACTTATTATTTCCGGCCGATTTCCGCGGCTTCACCCGAAGTTTACGGCGTTGAATTAACTTATACTCCGGTCCAAACCGAAACTCCGCCAGCCGAAGAGACCCCGCCGGCCGAAGAACTGCCGCCAGCTGAAGAAACTTTGCCGGCACCGTCGGCCGAAAGCGGCGTTGTCGCCGGAGTTGAATTTGAAGAAGGCCAGCCGGCTGAAGAGCCAGCCGCTCCTGGAGAAGGCCAACCGGCTTTAGAGCCAGAAGCCGAAGGAACGGTTTTGGCCGCTGAAACCGAAGAACTGCCAGCGGAACCAGCCACTAACTGTGCGCCCTACATCTGGCTGCTCTTGATTATTGATTTGATTTTGGCCGCTGTTATCTGGCAAAGAGACAGAAAGTCAAATAAAGCGTGGGCCAAATATGCTTGGTTAATCTACGGCTTGCTTTCAGCAATACCGGTGATTATCTGGTATCCGGCCTGCTGGCTGACGATTTGGCTGATTATTCTTTTGGTAATTGGCATCATCTATCTGGTGATTAAGCTTAAATCAAATTCTCAATCCTCAACCCAGACCAGCTAATCAGCCCAATAGTTACAACTTAAACTTTTCAACCCCCCACCTTTCTTTAAAAAAGGTGGGGGGTTTGACAAAATGTAAAACTTATGCTATAATTTAAATAGTTGTAATTAAACATATTTTCCATGTTTGGCAAACAAGAAAAAAAACCAGAGAACAAAAGATTAAAAATCCTTGGAATTTTTGCTTTAATTATCCAAGCTTTAGTTTGGATAATTTTGTTTTTTAAACCAAAAAAATGGCAGCGGTTGATCAAACGGGAGAAAAAAGAAATCAATCAGCTGTCGGAAGGCAAACAAGATTTCGCTCGCTTTGCCGCTGATTCAACCAAGCTGATTAAGGATTTCTTTATCCCTCATGAAGGCAATAACCATAAGCCCAAAATTTTACGGCCTAAAAGCTTGTTAAGCTATGCTTTAATTGCCGTTGCCGTTAAACTGGCGGTTGCTGGTTTTTTG
>Ga0209541_10012639_pt1 | contig 13038 bp, 18 predicted proteins | sample RifCSPlowO2_01_FD_184027 | JGI IMG/M metagenome (GOLD analysis project Ga0209541, IMG submission 184027) | Groundwater microbial communities from Rifle, Colorado - Rifle CSP2_plank lowO2_0.1 (SPAdes) (version 2) | ecosystem: Environmental > Aquatic > Deep subsurface > Groundwater | place...
TAATTGAGTAAGAAGAATCAGGAAGAGTTGTTTCATCAATTATTTTATTTTTAAAATAAATTATTTTTCTTTCATAATCTTTTCCATTTAATAAATATTTTAAATAAATCTTATTTAATTGCTCATTAAAAGAAATTAAATCTGCATTTGTTTTTAAGTTATAATCTAAAATCCAATCTCCCCTAACAAATATGTTGGAATGTCTTGCTCTTCCTTTAAACTTCTTTTTATGATTATCTAGAAAAACTCTTAAAGATAAACTGCCCCAAATATAATTATTAGAGATAATCATTTAATTAATTATTTTTCTGTATAACTTTAAATAATTTTCTGCTTCTCTCTCTTTTTTTTTTTTTTTTAATAATTAAAATGGTTTTTCTTCAATTGTTATGATAATACTTCTTTATAAACATCATATGTTTTCTTAGCTGTTTTTTTCCAGGAAAAATCTTCCGCTCTCTTTAATCCTTTTGAAATATATTCCTGTCTAATTTTATCATCAGTTAAAATTTTTTCAATATTGTTTGTAAAACCATTAATATCAGACGGATCTGATAATAAAGCAGAGTTATTTGTAACTTCAGGAATACAACTAGCATTACTTGCAACTAATGGTAATCCAGAGCTAAAAGCTTCTACTATCGGCATTCCAAATCCTTCATAATAAGAAGGAAATACGAATAAATCTGCTGCATTATAATATAAAGATAAATCTTGTTCTGGTATATTATTTTTAAAATATTTTACATTTTCTTCTAAATCTAATTTATCAATTAATGATTCTTTTCCTTTTCTTCCTACTCTAACTAAAAGGATATCTGGAATATTTTTCTTTAAATTTTTAATTGATTTAAATATTGTATCTAAATTTTTTCTTGGATCTTCAGAACCAATGCTAAGGATTATTGGTCGATCTAAAGATAATCCTAATTTTTCTCTGGCATATTTTTTATCCCTTGGTTTAAATATTTCTTTATTCACACCATTATATATAACATTGGTTTTTTTTTCTGGATAATCATACATTTCAAGAAAATCTTTTTTAGAATATTCTGAAACAAAAATTATCCTTTCTGCTTTTGATATATTTTCTAAATGTTTTTTACGGAAATATCTTATAAAAAAAGGATTATTTTCATGGAATTTAATTCCAATAATATCATGACATGTTACTACTGATGGAACAGCTTTATCACAATATTTTCCCATTGTCTGGCTAGTTATATGATGTAAAGAATAATCTTTTGGAATTTTTTTTGAAAAATAATAATATCCTAGAAAATCAAAAGTTCCTTTATATTCTCTATAAGGTAAATTTAAAAAAGGCTTTTGAAAAATTATATCAGGATTAAAACCATTTCTTTTATGTTGTTGAACAAGCATATCTACATTTAATCCATTTTCTTTAAGACTTTCATGTATATTAAAAGTATATTTACCTAAACCAGTATTAGGTAAATGGTCAGTTATCATTAAATATTTTTTTTTCATATTACTTCTATCAAAAAATTTGACTATATCCCTAATTTTATAATCAATGGATAAATTATAATATAAACTTTCTTACTTAAAATTTTGTAAAAAAACAAAAATTTATAAATAAAAATTGATTTTTTACAAAAATATGAAAAAAATAATCAGTAAAATACTGTATTCACTGGATGAATACGGGAGAAGAAACCTCTCAAGGATAAGCAGGGAGATAAATACAAGCCAGCAGAGAGTCAGCTATAATATAGCCCAGTTGGAAAAAAAAAAAAATATAGATTTTACAACATTATTTGACTATTCCAAGTTTAATCTTAATGGCTACCTGGTTTTGTTTCAGATTCTATATCATAACCTGGATGAATATCAAAAAGTAATTAATTTTCTTAAAGAGCAGAATGAGGTTGTATGGCTTGAAACATTAGACGGTAAATATGACTTGCTGCTTTTTTTTTTAACCTCAAACCCGTCTAGTTTTAATAAATCTTTGAAAGATATCCTGTCTAAATATCCCCACACAATAAAGGGTTATTTCATTTCAACAACAATTGTACAGTACAACTTCCAAAGAGAATATCTTAATCAAAGAAAGAAAGATAAGAAATTCAGGATTATCGGAGGGGATAGGGAGCCTTTTAATTTGGATGAAAAAGAAAAAAAAGTATGCCAGATTCTTTATGAAAACCCAAGGATTAAAATAGTTGAAATTTCCAAAAAAATTAACCTAAGCGCTACAACTGTATTAAAATATATAAAAAAACTGAAAAAAGAAAATGTCATAATAAATTTCAAGCCAATAATAAAGAATTTCAATGAATTGGGGATTATAAATAAAAGATTATTGATTAAATACCATAATTTTGATATTGAACTTGAAGAAAAATTAATTTCATTCTGCAAACAGCATCCGAATATAATTAGATTAATAAAAAGTTTCGGAGCATATGATCTTATTCTTAACTTGGAATTTTTAAAAGAAAAGGAATTTAACATTTTTTTAATAGAATTCAGGGAAAAATTTGAAAAATTAATTGATAATTTTGAAATAATAAACACAAATAAAATCGAGAAGCAGAATTACCTTCCAAAATATTTTTGATTAAATTTATAAATAATTAATATAAATAGGCGATTATGAAATTATTAATTTTTACAGACAATCACGGTTCTCTGTCTTCATTAAACAAGATAATCAAAAAATCTAAAAATGCAGACCTGTTGATACAGTCCGGGGATATTTCTGTTTTTGAGCAGAACCTTGATTACTTGTTGAAGAAGTTAAGCAAAGTAAATAAAGATGTTTTGATACTTCCTGGAAATCATGAATCAGAAACTATCTTAAGAAAGGAATGCAGCTTCTACAAAAATATGATTTATTTTCACAAAAAAATAAAAAAGATCAATGATATTTTGTTTATCGGCTATGGCGGAGAAGGATTTTCATTAAGGACAAAAGATTTTGAAAATTTTATAAAAAAAAATATTAAGCTAATTAAAAAGAAGAATAAAATTGTCCTAATCCTACATCAGCCTCCTTATGGCTATTTAGACTTGATCATGAAAGAGCATACTGGCAATAAGTCATTTGCTGATTTTATAAAAAAATACAAGCCCCTTCTTGTTATATGCGGCCATCTGCATGAAAATGAGAATAAGGAAAAGAGATTAGGAAAGGCATTAATCATTAATCCTGGTCCCAATGGAAGGATTATTTCTTTGCAATAGTACCACCCTTGATTCTTTTTTTTCATCCTTAACCTTATAATTAATTAATTTGCTTAATTTCTTAGCAAAATCCTTTATTTCATTATGTCTGGGCATATTTTCTATAGATAATCTCTGCTTGGAATAGCCTACATTAACATATGCCTTGCATTCAACAAAATCCGGCTTTGCAATGTTAATTAATTTAGCATATTGCTCTGGATTTAACATATTAAGATTTTTAACTAAAGTTAATCTTATTGTGCTTCTCTTAAATTTATTTAATAGTTTTAAAGATTTTAGAATATTTTTCCAGTTGTCTTTCATCAAAGGCTTGCAAACCTTATTGTAAATTTTTTCGTTAGGAGCAGGTAATGTTAAATACATCTGCGTAGGCATTGCATTACTCTTAATCAATTTATCAAGCATTCCTGGATTTGTTCCGTTGCTAACAAGAAAAGCAGTGCCTATCTTCTTTATTTCTTTGATTAATTCACCTAGATAAGGATAGAAAGTAGGCTCTCCACTTAATGAAATTGCAAACTGATTTGGGTTCATTGCTTCTTCAAACTTCTTCATATTGGTTTTGGGATTCCCTTTAAAACCTTCTAAATATTTTCTCTGCTGCTTAATACATTCATCTACAATAAATTTAGGCTTATCAACTTTTCCTGTAAATTTAACAGGGGTAAATTCAATATCTCTCCAGCAGAACTGGCATCTCTGGCTGCAGATAAAGCAAAGTGTCATCTGCACGCATCTGTGGCTTTTGATTCCGTAAAACTTTTCCTTATAACAGCAATCCTCATCCCTTAATGATTTCTTGCACCAGAGGCAGACCTTTATAGCGCTGTGCTTCCCAACCATTCTATATCCTTGCTTTTCCAGGTCTTTGATTTTTAATTTATCCATAAAGATTAAAATTAATTAATTATATTTATTATTTGCTAAAACTAAAACAAGGTAAATAATTAGTTAAATTTTCATAACAAAATTCACATATATTACTGAATTTATTTTGTTTTAAGAAATCATCTTGCATTTTTTCATAATTAGGAGAGTTTTTATTATAATCTTTTAATATTGAATATAAATCCTTTTCTTTAAGTGATCCTATTGAAGGCATTTTAAAGAAATCTCCTTTGCATTCAGGTCTTAATTTTAAATCAGGATTTATCATAATAAATCTAGGATAATATTTTGTGAATATACAAAAATCAGTTTTTTCATGATCAGTGTAATTCAAAGCTGTTTCTTTGAGATTAATTTCTCTTCCATTGTGCGTAATAGTGCCTAAACTCACTATTACTCTTTCACCATTTTCATCACTAAATAAAATATCAATAGGTCTCTTCTTATCATTAAAATAATTAATAATTCCATTTAATATTTTTTCCCGATTATAACTTTTTACCCTTAACTTATCGATATAGTATTTATATCCCATTGAAACCATAAGGGTTATAACAGCATCATAAGTTCTTTCTAACCTCTCTTTAGAAGAAGCAACATCTATCTGATGTAAAATACCAGCCTTATTAAATCCATTGATAGCATTTCTTGCCATCTGCAAAGCAATTTCATTATCGCCATTTCCATTAAAGGTATAAGTATCAAAGCTTACATTTAGTGATTGTATCTTTTTTTTTCTTCTGCTCAAAGCGAGAAAGTTTCTATAGATAATACTATTTCTTTTTTTTTCTTTATCTGTCCATCCCCTAGTAATTAAATTAATTTTTGCTCCTTTTCCATGAAGCAAGTCAACAACATCGCCTAAATTATGTTTATTATGGCTGTATAATAAAGGTTCTCCCCCTGTTATGCAATAATGATTCTTATAAAAATTATCTGTGCCTTCAGCTGCTTCTTTAACCTGATCAGCCACATTTTCAAGTTTTGAAAATGGAAAATTCCTTCCTTCTGGTTTTGAATCTGATACACAATGGTTGCAATTCCTGATACATTTATCAGTGATTAATAAACCAAACATTATTCCTTTTTCTGCTTCCCCCATATATCAAGAAGAATAAAGATTATCTTATAAATGTTTATTAAAGAATAAAACCTTTTATCCTCATTTATTATAAGGACACCTAAGAAGCCAGCAGTGTAAATTATGAAAAAAACAATCTTATTTTATTCTTATGAGTATGGCATAATTCATCTGTTACCTTATTCTGCCATGGAAATTTATGTGGATATGTATGAGATGGGCATTTTTTCATTTTGATTAAATTTATAAATAATCTCAAAATATATAAAATTAATGTTAATAAAGGATAAATTAAAAGAGCTTCAAGAAAGCAAAATCTTCAAAAAATGGTATGATAAAAATAAGCATTGTTTTTTAGCCCATATTTTTATCTCTTCAGACAATCTGGATAATCTCTATTATGGTTTTTATGATAAGAAAACAGATAAAATAACCAGTTTTATTGTCAATTCTGAAATAATCCAAAGCGAAGCAGAAGAAATCTTCAAAAGGCCAGAAGCAAAAATAGATGAATTAAAAATAAATAATGTTGAGATAGATCTTGGCCAGGCATTGGAAAGGGCAAAAGAAATTCTTCATAAAAAATACAAAAACGAGCTGATTGTAAAGTATTTTGTGATATTGCAGGTTTTGGGTAAGCCATTGTATAATATATCCCATGTCACAACTACAATGAATTTAATCAATTTAAAGTTTGACGCAAAAGACGGAAAATTATTAAAAGACATAAAGACCAGTTTAATGCAGTTTAAAAAATGAATGCTCGCTTAGCAGTTAAGTCTTTTATAATTGACAACAACAAATTATTGGTAGTTAAAAGAAGAAAAAATGATGTCCAGAAGCCGGGAATCTGGGAGATTCCAGGAGGAAGATTAGAAATAGGAGAAGATCCTTTTGAAGGATTGAAAAGAGAGACAAAAGAAGAAACTAATTTAGACATTGAAATCATTAAGCCGTTAAATGTAAGGCATTTCAAAAGAGATGATGATCAGATTATCACACTGATTATTTTTCTCTGCAAGCCATTAACTAAAAAAATTAAGTTAAGTGAAGAACACACAGATTATGACTGGATTGATTTAGATGATAAGAAATTAGCTGATTTCTTCAGAAAAGAGGTTGAATTGTTTAAGAAATTTGAGATGAGAAAATATATATAATTCTAATCAACAACAATCTTTATAAATCATTTTCTAATCCGCATATTTATGTTAGAACAAATAAAAAATCTTACAGGTTCTGATGGAAGCAAAGGATGGCCTGTAGCAGTAAAAGACAGGATTGCTTTCAGCGAAATTAAAGAAGTTAATGTCGCAGTTACATTTCTCTGGACAATGAGAGATTCTATACTGCCAAAACTAGATAAAAATAATTTAGCAATTGCAACTAACTTCTACACCCCAGCTGGATTAGAAGGAATGATAAGGAATATCCTAGCAAATCCTTATATAAGATATGTAATAATGCTGGGAGAAGAATATTCCTCCAGAGAAGACCACAAAACAGATTTAACAGCTGCAAATGCATTAAGAATATTTTTTGAAAAAGGAATTGATGAAAACAGAAAATTAGAGGGTTTTGAATCAGCAGTGCATTTTGACAAGAACATTCCAACAGAATCAATAAACAAAGTAAAAGACAATGTAAAATTAATAGATTTAAACAGGGAATTTCCAAATATAAGCCTTGGTGAAAAAATAAAAAAAATAAATCAATTACTGAAAACATTGCCAAAAAAAAAAACATTTTCCCAACCTTTAACATTTGATTATGAGCAGTCAGAAGAATCTTTTCCTTATGAAGGAGGCCCTATAATTGTCCACGGCAAAACAATTCCAGAAACATGGATTGAGATAATGTATCAGATTTATAGATATGGAAGAGACAATCTGATGAATGCCAATACAGACAGGAAAGTCAAGGAAATAAATAACCTTGTTGCAGTTATCCATGATCCGCAGGATTTTTCTTTGGAATTAAATCCTTTTTTAGTTCCGCTAACAAAGGAAAAAATTGAGGCTTATCAAAAAGAAATTCTATCTCCTTTGCTTCCAGAAGGAAAAGCATATACCTATGGAAATAAACTTAGAGCTTATTTATTTAATAATCCGGAATTAATCAAAAAATTAGTCAATACAGAAGAATACAAGGATTTTGAGTTTGGGAAAGGAGAGCATCTTGATAAAAACATTAGATATAATGAATATTATTGCGAGATAGACCAGATAAAAGATATTATCGAAGTTTTAAAGAGAGATCCATATTCAAAGGCATGCATTGCAATAACATGGCATGCTCAGGATGAATTGATGAGAAAGCATAAATCATCTCCTTGTCTTGTCCTTATCCAGCCTTTAATTCAGGATGAAAAACTTAATTTAACAATATATTGGAGAAGCCATGATATGGCCCAGGGATGGTGTGAAAATATATATGGGATGTCAGCAATACAAAAGGAAATAGCTTCTGAATTACAGATAAAAACAGGAATAATAACAATGATATCTTCCTCTGCCCAGATATACAGGCATTATTATGCGCAAATAGAAGAAATGCTTAAAAAGTTCAGGAAATTCAAGATAGATTATTATGATCCAAGAGGAAATTACATAATAAAAGTCAAAGACCGGATTATTGTAGAACACACACATCCAGATACTCATAAAATACTGGAAACATTTGAAGGAGTTAATGCAAGGGAGATATACTTAAAAATAGCAGAAAAAAATAATATTAAAACAGGTCATGCCCTTTATTTAGGATCTGAACTGAAAAAAGCAGAATACTGCCTTAAAAATAACCAGGAATTTATCCAGGATCAGGATTGATTATCTATTAATAAACATAAATGTCAAAAACTGATTATAAGTAGTTTTTGAGCATGAACTAAAAAATTCATTTCGTGAATTTTTGGTTTGTTAAAAATCCCCATGGGATTTTAAACACTCAGAAAAATTTACTAATAGTAAATTTTTCCGACATGTTTATAAAGAAACGCATTTTAAGATTTTATAAAAATGCAGCAAAAAAAAAAAGGGATCAGCTTTAAGACAATACAAAAAAACACTATATTAGGGGATTTTAAAGAGAGAAGAAAAAAAGAGGGCGATGATAATGAAGAGGAATAATCATGTTTGCAAGCTTTATTCCAATGTCAACAGAGCATTGGCCTGGAAAAATTTCTTTTGTTGTTCTATTTAGCGGCTCTGATTTTAGATGCGGCTTTTATAATTCAAAGTTTATAGAGTTTAAAAATGAATATCAGGCAGATATTAAGGAAATAAAAAAAGAGATAGAAAAAAATATCAGCTTTATTGAAGCAATAACATTCACAGGAGGAGATCCCTGCCTGCAAAAACCATCTTTAATAGAATTGCTCAGATTTTCCAGAAAATTAAAATTAAAGACATCTGTGCATACAAACGGAACAAAGCCTTTATGTTTAGGAAACATGCTAAACAGCAAATTAGTTGATTATCTTATTCTTAATTTAAATGCTCCTTTACAGGAAGATATATTTGAAAAGGTAAATAAAGCAAGAACATTTTTCAGGCCAACAGATGTTGTTATTCATGAAATCAGACAATCTTTAAATTATTTAAGAGAGGCTAATATTAATATTGAAATAAGGACAAAAATAGTTCCTGGACTGATATACAGAAAAGAAGATATATTAGCTATAGCAAGTGAGATTAAAAATATAGACTGTACATGGGTATTGGAACAGTTTAAGCCAGAACCAGGATTAGTTGATAAAAAACTGGAGAATATAAGCCCTCCAACATTAAAGTTCATGGAGAATCTAAGAGAAACAATATTAAAAGAGCATAACATTAAGGTTGAGATTAAAGGAGAGTAGATTATACAATCCAAAGTTGTATAAATTAATCAAATAAAAATTATCTTTCTAATCTCCTCAAAAACCTTTTCTTTGCTTTGATTTGCATTGACAATATGCCATCTATATTCCTTGGCTAACTCTAAGTGCTTTTTTCTTGCTTTTTCTATCAAACTGCTTTGCTCATGCAGATGAATCTTTTCCTTTCCAGAAGAAAACCTTTTTCCATCTAATAATATTGCAATATCCTCTTTTAACAATCCTTTATTTATTTTTTTTAAAAAATCCATTGACAATCCTTTAACATTTCCCCAAGCTAAGCCAGTTCCAACATAATCTTCCATAATAACATTAATATCATTCCTTAAAGAATTAATTATTATTTTTTGCTGCTCAAACCTGTTTTTAGCATATAATTCCTGGAATTCTTCTTCAGAAATAGTCTGTTTTTTTGCTCTTAATATCTTATTTATTTTTCTGCCAGATAAAAGTTTATAATTAGGGTTCTTAAAATATTTAGCCTTTAATCCTCTTTTCTTTAGATAATTAACAATATTCTTGCACTGTGTTGTCTTGCCAATATTATTTATTCCGTATATAACAATGAATTTAGGCATATATCCTTAATATCTTTTCTTTGCTTTTTAAACCTTTCACAATTTCAGAATCATATCCAAGCTTCTTAAAAAACTTAATAACCTCAATATTTGCTTTATTATGCTCTGCCTTTGCTTTAATATCAACTCTTAATGCTTTTCTGTTAAAATCATATTCTTTAATCTTATTTTCCTTAGAGTTTGGTTTAACAATAATTTTTAGTGTATTATTAACTATATATTTATCTATCAAGAATAATCTCTCCATATACTATTGCATTTGATGCACTTCAGGAATTTTGTTTCAGGCTCATCTCCTGCTCTTGTCTGAACAGTCCAGAAATAAGCTTTTTTATTGCCGCATTTAGGGCACTCTGCCTCCATTACAGGCAAATGAGAAGTCTCTTCTTTTTCAACAACCTCTACCTTGGTTTTGCCTGATTTAATGCTTTCCTTTATCTTGGCTTCTTTTAATTTAGCTGTCTTATAGCCGCAGCTGCATACAAATATCCTTTTCCCCTTTCTTACCTCTGGCAACAGTATTGAACCGCATTTAGGACAGAACATAATCCCTATTATAATTAGATTATATATAAAATTATTGGAAATGCAGCTAAATAATATGAAATAAGCTCAATAATTCAACAAACCATATTTTAATATAGCCTAAAAATGGAATCCTGAAAACAGCCTTGCCAATTAACTGCTCTTCTTTAATGTTAGTTTCATCAAGATAATCTGTTTTTATTGAACTTGGATTGTTATCTCCTTTTGTCTGAAAATGATAACTATTATCTTTCCATTTTAATATCACTCTATGGATAAATGGATCTGGTTTTCCATCCTTAAATACAATCACTTCTCCGACATTAACATTTTCTGCATTTACTCCTTTTAATATCATTATGTCTCCTTTGTTAAATCCGTTTTTAAAAGGAAAATCCATAAAGTCATCTTTTGAAATCCCAATTTTATTATAAAAATCAGCCTGGCTGTTAAACCAATCATCCAGCCCATTATTATGCTCCATGCTTGAAGAGACAACAGCTACAATTGGAAATCCAGTTCCTAACAACAGTCCTAGCCCAGGATAAATAATGTATTTGATAAGAACAAAGGCTAAGATTACATTAACTATCCACGACCATATTGAGTCATCATTCCATATAAAATTCCATATTTTCTTTAATACTTTCTTCCAGGCCATAGAAACGTTTAAAAGTACACTCTTTATTAAATTTACTATGCACAACCAATACTTTCAGGGGATACTTCAATTAAGGAATCCAATAGACGCTAATGAGCGCAACGATGCTGACTCACATCTTAATGAAGTAATCAGATTTATAGAAAAATACCGTAAATTTATCCAAAAAAAAAAAAAAGTTAATGATGGATTTGACTATTATTTCATATCAAATAATCTGCTGAAAAGATTGGCAAAAAAACTTAAGGATAATTTTGGGGGAATTATAAAACAAAGCCCAAGGTTATATTCCAGAGACAGGCAGACCCAAAAAGGAATCTACAGATTAAATATTTTATTTAGATTATCAGATTTCCAAAATGGGGATATTATGAAGGTAGACAGAGAAATAATAAGAATAACAAGCGTAAAGAAAAAAATCTCAGGAATTAATATAAAAAAAAATAAAAAAATATCATTCCTGCATAAAAATATAAAGGAGTACAGTATATTACCTGTAATAAACACAAGGATAGTTAAAGTATACCCTGAATTATATATCTTAGATCAAGATTATCAGCCTGTTAGAGTTGAAAATAAGAAAAAAGTCAGATTAAATGAAAAAGTTAAAGTTGTTTGTTGTGATGGATACTGGCTAGTCTAGTTCTCTTATAATCCAATACTATATCCTTAAGCATATCAAAATTGTTTTCTTCTTTCTTTAATTCTTCTTTATTAACAAGTGCAAAATATCTGTCTTCTTTTATATTTAGATTTTCGCATTTGATTAGGATAAAATCCTTAAACTTCCTTGTTCCATTTTTATAAATGATTATCCTTACCTTATCCTTCATAAATTCTAAGATCCGATTATTAGCAATATCTATATTATCAACCAGTAATATATCATTTTTTTTTATCTTTAATATTCTGTTTTTGCTCATAAATTCTTCATAGCCTAGGTTTTTTAATTTCTTGACTAAATAATTGTTTCCCAAATCAGAAAAGAAATCATAAATCTTATCTATCTCTTTACGCAAATAATCAATATTTTCTTCTTTGGATTTTATCTCACTGCCCATGGATATAATCAGATTCTCTCTTAAATTTAATAATTCCTCTGCTTTCTTATCAGGAACCAACTGATTAATTTTTGTTATTAGATATGCATCCCTTTCTTTTATTTTTTTTATATAATCTTCTTTTTGTTTATTTGTTTTCTGTAATAGTTTTATAGATTTATTTTGTTTTTTTATTTTCTCATATAAAAATATCAGGTCTTTTTTCAGTTCATCTTTATGGATGATTTTTTTTATTTCATTAACCTCTTTTTTGTCTGTTTGTTTGTTTGTGACCATATCCAGGGAAAGGGCGATATTCAGCTCTTCTTTAACGCACAGCTTCCTTACCTCTTCAATAACCTCTTTATCAAATTCTTTCAGATGGTAATCGATTTTAGAGAATAATCTTTCATACTTTGAATAGGCGCATAGAGCAGCTGCTAAAGCATCTCTTTGGTGGCTGTTAAGTTTATAATCCCTAGTTAACTCATTCTTGTCTTCGATCTTTAAATCTTCTTTAGGGGCAACAAGCTTAGCATTAAATTGAGCTGCAAATTTCCTGATAAAACAATTTTTTTTTTTTTTTTTTTTATCAGTCCCTACAATGATAGGACTTCCAATTTCACTGATTTTTTTTATTAAGGCATTTAAGTTCAATTCTTTGGAAGAGTTAATCTCAATAATCTTTTTATTAATATCCAGTACAGCATAGCCCAAAGTAGTTCCTGGATCTATACCCACAATAAGAAGATCCCCCATAATCCATTTTCATATTTTCATTATTTAAATATTTTACTACTAATTAGGTAAGTTATAGCGACGGATATATCGTCGGGAAAATACAAAAATTTAAATAGTAGCTAGATTAAGATGTATCAAAAATTAAAAAGGTGGTTAAATGGCAGAAGTCGTAGCAAAAGTAGGCGTTAAAAAGGTAAAAGGTTACCTTTATTTTGTCGATAAGAAAGGACATGTAGCAAGAGCCAAAATGGCACGCGGAAAGAAAAAAGGAAAGGCAAAGATAGAGGTTGTAGCTAAAGCAGGTGTAAAGAAAAAGCCCGGCTATCTATACTTTATCGACAAACACGGCCACATATCATGTGCTAAAATGGCACGTGGTGGCAAGAAAAAGAGAAAATAGTTTTTTCTTTTTTTTTTTTTTTTTTGGTTTT
>Ga0209541_10012640_pt1 | contig 13038 bp, 10 predicted proteins | sample RifCSPlowO2_01_FD_184027 | JGI IMG/M metagenome (GOLD analysis project Ga0209541, IMG submission 184027) | Groundwater microbial communities from Rifle, Colorado - Rifle CSP2_plank lowO2_0.1 (SPAdes) (version 2) | ecosystem: Environmental > Aquatic > Deep subsurface > Groundwater | place...
TGCAAAATATCTTTCCGTTGACCTAAAATAAATAAGCCCTACAGTCAAGAAAAATAGCGCAGAGAGAAAAGAAATAGCCAGAAGACCAAAGTCTACGCTGCCAGAACCTCCAATGACCTTTCTCATCGTTTCAATTACTCCTGTCATCGGATTTAATGCTAAAAATGGTCTAAATGAGTCTCTAACTGTTGATGAAGGATAAATTACCGGTGTTAAAAATAACATCATTTGAATAAAAAATGGCAAAATATATCGTACATCACGGTATTTAACATTAATCGATGCCAGAAACATTCCAATTCCAGAAGCTGCACAGACTGCGATAATTATTACAATGGGGGTGACAATTAATATCATCGGAGATGGAGAAAAACCAAAAAAGAGGGCAATTGCTAGTAAGATAACAAGGTTAATAAATAAGTCTACGAGGGAGGTAATACTTGCTGCAATCGGCAAAATTTCTTTTGGAAAGTAAACTTTCTTGATAATATTTAGATTTTCTACCATCGAGTTTGCTGCATGCGCTAGAGATCCGGAAAAAAAAATCCAGAAAGTTAAGCCAATAAAAGCAAATAGCTCATATGGCATGTTATCAGATGGAATTTTGGCAAGTCTTCCAAAAAAAATAGTAAAAATACCTGTGGCTGCTAGCGGTTGAAAAATAACCCAGGCAACTCCGAAAAAAGTTTGTTTATAACGAACCTTAATGTCTCTCCAAGTAAATATATAAAAAAGTTCTCTGAAGCGCCAAAGTTCGGCAAGATCCAAAAGCATCCACTTTTGTTTTGGTTTAATTACAATTTCGTATTGATTCATTTTTTGCCAGCCGTAAGCCAATTCCAATACTGTTTTATCCCAACCTCAAGTGGGGTATGCGGCACCCAATTAATCATTTTCTTTGCCTTACTAATTTCCGCTAGAGTGCGAGCAGCATCTCCTGGTACCGAAGACATCTTTTTAATCGCCGCTTTTTTACCTGAAATCTTTTCTATAGTTTTTATTAAATCAGCCAAAGACACACTATGGCTATTGCCAAGATTGATTGTTTCAAAATCAAAATCTTTTCCTAAAGTGTTAATAATACCATCAACAACGTCATCAATATATGTATAATCACGGCTACTGTTACCTTCACCGTATTGAGTTATTGCCTGATTCGACTTGATAAAATCACAAAAAAGGGCAATGGCCATGTCAGGTCTTCCGCGTGGACCATATACACTAAAAAAACGAAGTATTGCAGATTTCATTTTATGAGTTTTACTAAAACTTTCTACGAAAATTTCTGCAGCTCTTTTTGATGCACCATATGGTGAAACGATATTTTGGCACAAATCGTCTTCGGCAAAAGGTAGATTTGGCGAATTTCCGTACACTGATGACGAAGAACCAAATATAAATTGGGAAACGCGGTATTGAGATGACAACTCAAGAAGATTAACAGTACCCAAAACGTTTACTTCAGCGTAAAGCACAGGATCAGAAATGGAAGGCCTTATACCGGCGCGAGCAGCCAGATGAACTATTTTGCTTGGTTTTTCTTTTTTAAAAATTTGTGAGAGCCTTGTTAAATCTAAAATATCGCATCTATATAATTTAAAGCGTTTATTCTTATTGGCCATGTCCAAATTATCCTCTTTAACTTCTGGGTCATAATAATCGTTAAAATTATCAACACCAACAACTAAAGCCTCTTTTTCAAGAAGTCGATCTACCAAATTGGATCCAATAAATCCTGCACATCCTGTAATCAAGATTTTTGTCATAAACTTATTAAAGAACCAACGTTTTTGCCAAAAGCAAAAAGGCAAGATTCTAGTACTTGAGAATTAGAATAGATTTTAAAAATTCGAAAGTGCCAGGTCCTTCTAAATCCTGCACAACCCGTTACCAAAATTTTTCCATTTCCAAGATTCATAATTACAACTGTTATTTCTCAAAGAGCAGCCTTAAAATATTCAATAGTTTTCAAAAGGCCTTTTTCAAGCTTTGTCACTGGTTCCCAGCCCAAAAGCCTCCTTGCCTTTGAGATGTCAGGCATTCTTTGTTTAGGGTCGTCTTCCGGCAAGGCCAAAAACTCAAACTCGCTTTTGCTTTTCGTAAGCTTTTTAATTTCGAGCTTGCGAGAAACAAGCTCCCTTATAATGGTTGCAAATTCTAGTATTGATCTCTCATCAGGGTTACCAATGTTGAAAACCTCGCCTGATTGACCTTTATCCATTGCTAGTATCTGCCCTTCAACCTGATCATCAATAAAACAGAAGGATCTTGTCTGTTTCCCAGTACCGTAAATCGTCAAAGGAGCGTTCTTTAATGACTGTTTTATAAAATTGACAACTGCACGGCCTTCCAAAACGTTCATTCTAGGCCCATAGGTATTAAAAATTCTGGTAATTCTCGCATCTAAACCTTTTATACGCACATATGCGGCAACTATTGTTTCTCCGAACCTTTTGGCCTCGTCGTAAACGGATCTTGGTCCAGTTGATGAAACATTACCGCGATATTCTTCATTTTGCACAGAGATAGTTGGATCACCATATACTTCCGACGTAGAAGCAAACAACAATTTGGCCCCATTATGCAATGCAAGATCACACATATTCCAAGTGCCAATGCTATTTGCCCGCATGGTTTCGAAAGGATGAGCCATATAGGAAAATGGGGATTTTACATTTGGGTCAGCGCAAGAAGCAAAGTGATAAATCTCATCAATCTTTAAAAACTTTTTGCTTTTGAAGGACATACTCACATCATGGTTAATAAAAATGAAATTCTTTTTAGACATTAAATGAGCAATATTTTTTTGCGATCCAGTTAGAAGATTATCAAGACAAACGATCATATTACCTTTACCAACGAGCTTTTCGCAGAGATGACTGCCAATAAACCCCGCTCCACCTGTAACAATAATCGTCTTGTTCATAATACTTTTTCTAGCGCAGCTGCTATGAAATCAATTTCCGATTTTTTAAGTTTTGGATGCATCGGCAAACGAATTAAAGTAGCTGCGACCTCCTCACTTATAGGCAGATCTCCCTTTTTATACCCCAATTTTTTCCCCATAACAGAAGTATGAAGCGGTAAGTAATGAAAAGCAGCTTCAATGCCATAAGCACGTAGACCCTTAATGATCTTATCTCTGGCAATTTTAGGCACGCGAATTGCAAAAATGTGCCAGTTAGGGTCAGTACCAGAAGAAATTTGAGGCAAAATTATTTTAGAAGATAATTTTTTAAGCTTTGAGAGCAATAAGGACGCATTTTTTCGTCTTAAGGAATTGATTTTATCAAGTTTTTTAATTTGCTCAAGAGCAATAGCCGACAAAATATCAGAAAGAATCAAGCTTCTCCCAATATTTACCCAAGAATATTTTTTCCGCTCGCCTCGCATAAACGAGGATCTATTTGTTCCTTTCTCACGCACGATTTCCGCAATTTTTGCAATATTTTTATCGTTTGTCACCAAAGCACCCCCCTCACCGCTTGCAGCATTTTTTGTCCCATGAAAAGAGAAACATCCAACACGTCCTATTGTGCCAAGATGCACGCCTCTATATTTACTCCCAAGTGCGTGTGCTGCATCTTCAATGACATCCAAGTTATACTTCTGGGCGACGGATTGTATTTTTCCCATATCTGCTGCCATACCTGCATAATGTACAACCATAATTGCTTTAGTTTTTTTTGTAATACGCTTTTCGATGTCTTGCGGGTCAATGTTATAAGTATTTATGTCGATGTCGCAAAACACTGGTTTTGCACCGCAAAGTAATATTGCGTTAGCACAAGACGAAAATGTGAAGCTTGGTAATATGACTTCGTTACGTCTTTTGAGAATAGCTGCGCATGCGAGCTCCAAAGCAGCTGTTCCTGAGTTTGTCGGTAAAACATAGCTTGCGGAAACGAGCTTTTTAAGAGCTTTAGAAAGATTTTCAGAAAACGAGAGATCTCCAACACCCGTACCGCTTCTAAGTGCCAGAACTGCAGCCCTTTCTTCTTCTTTGCCCCAAAAAGTTTTATGGAGAGGGATAGTAAAAGTGCTCTCTGTACGTTTACTCATCGATATCTACTTTGTTGTTGTGATCTTAATTTAATTAGACTGGTTATGTAATCAAGACTGTCCGCAAAAAGCCTGACCGTCGATTTTTTATCATACCTTCTTATAAAAAGAACTGGTACTTGACCAATTTTTAGTCCCTGCCACCAGGCTCTTGCGCAAATTTCTGTATCCCAAAACCAGCGCTTATTTTTCACCTTTGAAAGTAGGGGTAGAATTTTTGATCGCTTGAAAAACTTAAAACCAACTTCCGTGTCTGAAATTGGTACTTGCAGAACTAGTCTAACTGCCCAAGCATAAAGCTTTGATGCCGCAACACGATTTAAAGATTTTAATCCCGACTCATAGAATCTATTACCGACAATCATATCAAAATCTGCATTAAGTTCTTTTATAAACAGAGGGATATAAGTAGGTGAAACCTCACAATCAACATCAAGATAACCGCAAAATTTTCCTTTAGCGCTTCTTATACCATCAGAAACGCATTTGCCTCTCCCTTGGTTTCGCGAATGGTAAATAGCCCTCAAATTATTCGTTTTGAAAACCAGACGTTCAATTGACTTTTTAGTCTCATCAGTACTCTTATCCTCAACAAAAATAATTTCCCACCTCGATCTTATTTTTTGCATTTGAGAAATTATTTTTTTTACACTAAATGCAAAAGTCGGGCCTTCATTATAACAAGCAAGAATTATCGAAACGTCTACGTTAGCCATAATTTCAGCGCAGTTAATTTTAAGTTATACTACTCTATTTACACAAGTGATTGTTGGAAGATTCACGAAATTTTTTAATCAACGTTTTATGTATAAAAACCTAAATTCAGCGCTATTTCCCAAGCTGACCTTGTCAAGCAAAGCACTTCTTGTATAATCTGCAGCATCAATAAAAATTGTATTTCCCTCAAGGGCAGTAAAAAAGTTTTTATCGGGTTTCTCTTCAGTTGGAATAAAATAGACCTTATTAATTTTTTTAGCGGGCAGAAAATTCAGAGTGGTTGGTTTCAAAATGGCATCTTGAACGGTTTTGGGCATTTGTTCTGTTTCAAAAGCAAAATAAGAGAGCATCAAATTATATGTATCTGTAACTATAATATTCTTAACATTACCCTCATTACTGGTAATAAATTGAATAATTTCCCTTTCCTTTAATCCCCACAATGTGCCATATAAGTTGTTATATTCGCCAAAATAAAAGCGCAAATAAGAAGCAGTCTCAAGAAAAAAAATAGCTGTCACCACAGCTAAAGATATCTTCCAAAATATCGCTCTCAAAGAATTTATAATAAGAAGTTCAACGCCAATTGCGGCAATTATTATAAGTGGAATGATCATTGGGCTGTTACGCACGGAGTGTGCGCCTAAGCCAGCTATTGCCGAAGGTATGGGTGTTAACAAAAGCCACGCAAGCAGTATCATTCTCGTCGGGCTTGCTATTTTTCCAAGCCGCGCTATTCCAATTATTAAAAATGGTAAAAGGATAAGTTGCAGCTGTCCTCTTTTTTGCCAAGGATTTTCCAATGGATAGTGGTCTCCATGAGCAAACAGAAAATCAAAAGAAAATGATTTCAGGTACTCCTTCGTTATGCGAATAGCACTTATCCCACTTAACTCATTTACCCTAAATCCCGCGTTGTAGTTTTTATAGGCAAGGCCATTTAGCAAAATTGCCGCAAACCATATTGCAATTACTAACATAATTTTTTTGGAATCCATTTTCATTTTCTTCCACATCAGTATTACTAACAAGACAAAAAGTAGTGGGGAAATCAATTTATAGCCATAATGTATTTGAGTAGAAATTGCCAAAATAAACGCACTTGTCGCAAGTGAGAACTTTTTGTCAGGGAACCTTAACAAGAGATAAACTGCTAGGATCATGAATATAATCCCAAATCCTCCCAGAAATGCGACACGCGATAGGTGTATATGCCAAGGAGAAAAAGCAAGTAAAAATGAAGCAATAAGTGGCACCGGACTTTTCTTTTTGCCAACAATAATTTTTGTTAAGAAATAAATAGCCAAAACTCCGCCAGCACCGGCCAGTGCTGCAGGTAGGCGTACGGACCAGTAGGAAAGGCCCAAGACAGCTAAAAAGGGTACCAGGATATAACTATAAAGAGGTGGATAGTAACCACTTGATTGAAAAGTAAGTGGCAGGAAGTGACCATATAAATCTCTACCAGTTTTTAAAATACTGTAAGAATCAAGACCATACAGAACCTCATCAAAGTAAAGCCCTCTAGGAACAGCTCCTAAATCGACTAGTCTTATAAAAGCGCCTATTAGAAAAATTAAGATCAAGAAGTACTTTTTGCTTAATTTAAAATTATTTGAACCCAAGGTTATCATGGATCTTATCAAAATCGTTCTAATTTTAATTAATAAAGTCTTTAATGCACAACAATTATGATGGATTAAAAATTATTTCATCATCAGCGGATTATTTTAATATCCTGATCAGGACACTTATCCAAAAATGTGAAGCAGGTTTTATATTTTTTTTCTTTAAACCAAAAATCAATCGCTTTGCCGCCTCCTAATGTAATGTATGCTTCCTTGGATGTTGAAATATAATTATCGTTAAAAACTATTGTTGACTGACTAGGCAAATTAGAGGATTCTATTGAGCGAATATAGCGCCTCGCTAAATTGGCCCGTGTCACTACCCAAGTATCTTTTGATATCAAATTTACGTTGACCGAAGCAACAATGATAAAAACCACCATCAAAACATTTCTTATTACATAGCTGGTTCTTACTAGTGCGAAAGCTACAATAAACGAGAATCCCCAAATAGAAATATTCATATAGTGGGCAGAAAGATGCTCGGGAATAAATATGAAAGGGAAAAGTCCAAAAATAATAAGCGATGCTCCGAATAAGATTTCCCTAAAAAATTCTTTTTTCGCAAGCATCCGCAAAATTAAAAACAAGGGGATAAGAAGCCAAAGTGCCCAAATTAAAGAAATAATTAAATCGCCAGAAACTTCAGCAAAACCGGCAATTCTCAAAATATAATATTTAAGGGCAACAATAACATTTTTATTTATTTCTATTTTGTAAATTTGGTAAGTATCCTTTGGTGTTAGAAAGAATTTAAGAGCTAAAAAGCAGATGGATGTCAAGAAAATATTTTTTAAAAATCTTCTGCTTACTTTTCCATCAAACAAAAAGCTGTAAGACAAAAAAATTCCAATACCGACAAGCATCGCTTCCGATGCTAAAAGCGAAGCTGCCCAAAGTATTAATGTTAGTAGCCCTTTTTTATTTAGATAAAAATAAAAACTGAGTAAAAAAAGAAACATGCCAATTGTAGTCGCTGCTCCTGATATCCAGAAAAGCGAGATAAAATGTGCCGGATGCAGCGCGTATATAATTGCACAAAGTACCCCCACCCAGAATTTTTTATGGATAAAATTTATTATCTTGTAAATTAAAAAGCTTACTCCTATATGAATTGCAAAAATCATCGCATGATAGCCAATATAATTTTTCCCAAAAATATTTCCCGCTGCCAAAAAGAACAAATTATGAACAGGTCGCCAATGGGTAACTTGAGGTTTGCCGAGAGCATTTTTTAAATCGATAAAAATAGAGTTTTGTGAAAAATGATTGATCAAAATAAAATCGTCTTGTGCAAAAAAATTGAAAAATGATCCACGATAAACCAGCAGAGCTAGTATTAAAATCAGGCTAATTATAAAAAAGTCCTTTTTCATTTATATAATTCTATCATTGAAACAAAAAATTTCTCTTGTTAATATGTCCGAAGGTGAACAAACCATTTAGATTGCTTATAGTGGCTGCTTTTTTTAACGCTTTGTCCTGGATGATATTAATCCCAGTTTGGCAATACCCAGACGAACAGGCCCACTTTGCCCAAGTTCAGGACCTTGCCGAATTGGGTTATGTTCCCACGGGCTCAAACAATACCTCACACGAAATAGCTCTTTCCGAAAATATTCTAGGGACGTCAAGAGACGTATCTGGTAATAATAAATTTACGTATCACCCTGAATACAAAATTGATTATTCCAATAATCTTTACGGACTCTACGAATCCACACTAATTAATCTTCCAAAATCGGCTCGCACGACATTAGTAAAATATGAATCTACCCAAAATCCGCCCCTTTACTATGTCTGGGCATCAATTTTTTATCGGGCCTTTTATAAATCAGACCTATTTACCAGAGTTTACGCGGCAAGACTAGCCTCATTATTACTTTTTTTGCCGATGATTTGCATAAGTTTCAGAATAGGTCACTTAATTTTTTCCAAAAGCAAGATTTTACCACTTGTCCTTACAAGCTTTGTTGCTTTCAAGCCTATGCTTGTTTTTGCATCTACAGGTGTGTTGCCAGATCCGTTAACCAATCTTCTGTTCACCATGGTTGTATTCTTAAGCTTAAAATTATTATTTGAAGGGATTAAAGTAAGTTCTTCACTTGCTCTTTCGATAATTATTTTCCTGGGATTATTGACCAGACAACAGTTTTTAATAGCTGTAGTCGTAGCTGTAGCCCCATTTATCTATCACTTAATCAAGAGCAATTTTTTTAAAAAGTCAGTTTTTTGGCAAACACTGCTATTTCTTATATTGCTTTTAATAATATTTAAAAATCAGATTTACTATTTTGTCGCCTCTTCACATTTTAGAATTCCGGAATACTCACATTTTGACTTCACACTTATCTTTAGAAAAGATTTTACAGACCATCTCGTGCAATTTGCACAAAAGTCTATCAGTCAAACTCTGCCTTGGTATTGGGGAATTTATAAATGGTTGTCACTTGCTCTGCCGCACATTTTCTACAGAATAATTAATCGCCTAATTTTATTATCGGCTATTGGCATAATCATCAAATTTGTTTTAATAATTAAAAGCAAGAAGTTAACTAAAAGTGACTTGGCCTTTTTATTCTTAATTTACGCTTCAATCATCTATGTTTTAATTTTTGCGATTTGGGATTATTTTTTTGTTCTTAGACATGGATTTTCTTTTGGTTTTCAGGGTCGCTACTTTTTCCCTTTAATCACAGCCCATATGACTATAATCTTGGTTGGTCTTCTGCAACTTTTTAAATTGCTTTTCAAAAGCTACGACAAATACGCTCTCCTTTTGACAGTGATACTGGTAATTATTTTTAATAACTTGTCTCTTTTTCATGTTGCCTCTTATTATTACGATACTTCAAGCATCAGCACTTTTATTATGCAGGCTAGTCAGTACAAGCCACTTCTCTTAAAAGGAAATACGATCTTGATAATATTAACCATTGCCATTACACTTCAAATGGTTTTTGTTTTTCAGTTTGCCAAATACGTAAGCAAAACTTATGAAGGCTTTAAGGGAAATCGGCTTTAAAAAAACAGTGCGTTTTATTATTTTTAGCTTTTTGCAAGTTTTTTACCATTGCGTAGTTAACCATTTTTTATTTTTTCCGCCGTTCAGAAAATTGTTTCTTCAAGTTGTAGGAGCAAAAGTAGGCAAAGATTCGATCTTAATGGATGTAAAGTTTTTTAATTGGCATTACAGAGGACCTGGCGGTTTAAAAATAGGTGATAAGTGCTTTATTGGAGACGATACATTAATTGATCTTTATGATGATGTAATTTTAAAAGATCAAGTAACGCTGGCTCAACGAGTAACGGTTTTAACCCATCTTAATGTTGGCTACAAAGATCACCCGCTGCAAAAATATTTTCCTAAAATGTCAAAACCGGTAATTTTTAAAAAGGGAAGTGTTGTCGCCGCACAAGCAACAATTTTACCTGGAGTCACAGTCGGCGGACAATCTTTTGTTGCCGCTGGAAGCGTCGTGACTAAGAATGTTCCCCAAAATACTTTGGTAGCAGGTATTCCTGCAAAACCGATTCGAAAAATCAAGTGATTTATTTTTGGCAAGTTTTTCACTTTTACAACAAACCACTCCGTGGCCTTTTTTATATGCCGGCTCGCTGGATTATTGTCCCTTTTGAACAAATAGAGTCTTACATGCCCAAAAGGGGATTAATCATTGATATTGGCTGCGGTGAAGGTGTAATGTCGACTTTACTTGTTCTGAGTTCTCCTTGGCGCAAAGTTATCGGTATTGACATAAACAAAGCAAAAATAAATTTAGGCAAAAAAATTGCTCGTGAAATCCCAAATTTGTCATTCAAACACCAGGATGTCTTTTCGCAAATTTTACCAAAAGCCGATGGTTTTATCCTTTCAGATTTTTTGCACCACATTCCATCAAACAAACATAAAAAACTTTTAAAGTTACTTGCAAATTCCCTAAATAAGAACGGAGTAATAATGATAAAAGAGATTGATCTCAAAGATGGATTAAGATCAAAAGTTAGTCGCCTTTTCGATTTCCTTTTTTACCCATTCGAAAAAGTCAGTTTTATCAGCTCGGAGGAGTTAGCAAGTTTTTTGACTCAGCTTGGTCTAAAAGTTAGGATTATTAAAGTAAAAAAATGGTTTCCAGGTTCAACGACGTTATTCATCTGTCAAAAATAAACTACACATGGCCTAAAGGCCGTGGTATTTTCTTCCTTCGCTTCGCGAGATTCACACTTCATCCATGGCTTGAAAGCCGTGGATTTCGCTCGCTCGGAATAAAAAATATCAGACTCTTAATCTTTTTAATCTCTTTAGTTCTTTTGGCTATTTTTTTCCGTTTCTATAATTTCTCACATTTACTCTATTGGATGTTTGATGAGGAAAGAGATGCGTTTGTGGTCAAAAGAATTTTAGTTGATAGACATTTTACTTTGATTGGCGGATCTATCCCGGGCGCTTTTTATTTGGCTCCCGGATACTTTTATATTTCGGCAATTTTTTACTTCTTATCAAATGGCAACCCGTTAGGACCGGCAATCGCCGCCTCCATCTTAGGGGTAATTTCAGTTGTATTACTATTTTTTATCGCTCAAGAATTTTTTGGCAAAAGGGCTGCAACCTTTGCTGCGCTAATTTATTGTGTTTCTTACCTAGTTGTTATTTACAATAGAACTTGGTGGCCACTTACTTTTGCTCCAACAGTTGCTCTTCTTACATACTTTTCTCTTTATAAGATTATAAAATTTCGGGATCTAAGATGGTCTATTCCTTTGTCATTTGCTTTAATGATCGGCGCCCAATCTGACCCAAGCAATTTTTCTCTCATTTTACTCTCTCTACTGTTCTGGTTCCTTTTCAAATTACCATTCAAGAATAAATATGTAATTTGGGCAATTTTCCTATTCATATCCTCTCACTTACCGTTAGTGATTTTTGATCTCCGCCACAATTTTTTTAACTCAAAACTTATTTTTAAAATGCTGACTTTTGGTCAGTCCGGAGGAACATTTCAATTATTCGAAGCTCTCAAAGGATTAATTTTATTCCCTCAAACTTTTTCTCGTTTAATTTATATCTCAAATAATCCAGATATGGCCTTGCAAATTGTCCCATTTAAGTTTTATTTGGATTTAAAACTTAACGCTATTCCATCTTTCCTTTTAATTCCATCAATACTTATTCTTTTTTGGTTTTTCTTAATATTTATAAAGTCAATTTCAAAAAAGAATAATTTAGGTGTCAAAATCATTGGTACCCATGTTCTTATAGCATTATTAGGGATATTTCTATATAATCTGTTATTTCCAAACTATACCTACGAATGGTTTCTTCAAGTTCTTTTTCCTGCCTTTACTATCATTCTTGGACTATTATTGATGAAAATTTATAGCATTAAACACTTTACTCCATTAGTCTTTCTAGCCCTAGTTTTTTATTTACTAATATCAATACTCGTTATATTAAATGCCAAAAATTCATATAATTTTGGGCATAAATCTGAAGCTGTCAAATGGACAATAACACAGCTTGACAAAAAACCTTTTTCACTTGATTCTCCAAGCTCAAGCTTCTCTTATGGTGGCTACAGATATTTGTTTTATCTATACGCTCATGAGCCGGTAAAGAGCTACATGGATCCAGTTTTTGTCGACTGGATGTATCCTAAATCAAGTATTGCCAAAGACCATCCCGATAAAGTCGTTGCCATTATGAACCCAGACTTTTTCTACGACCCAATCTACTGGAACCGTTACCAAATTTATCTTACCAAAACAATCGCCAGAAAAAATTTCGGTAGAATCGAAGTATTAATTGTCGACAATTCAGATAAATGGGTCGATTGGTAAAAATATTAAACAATCATTGGCCACTTGCGCTAGTTATTTTTCTGTCATCTCTTTTGAGGATTTGGCGAATTGAGGAACTTTTCTATTTTACTTATGACGAATCTATTCCAGCTTTCGTTGGCCGAAGACTTATTCTTTGGGGACACATTCCTTTAATTGGCGGTGTTACACCTTTTAATTTTCACCTAGCGCCTTATTTTTATTGGTTGCTTTCTCTTATTTTGATTATTGGAAAGTTAAATCCGATTGCTTGGGGTTGGGCCGGAGCAATTATTGCAATGTTTACCACGTTGATGATGTATCTTGTGGGTAAGACTTTTGCAAATTATAAAGTCGGCTTTTTGGCGGCGGCTTTTTGGGCGTTTTCGTATTTGGCTAATATTTACGACCGTCATTTTTGGGCTCTTTATTGGGGACCACTAGTTTCACTTCTGGTTGTTTTCTCGCTTTTCAAGATCATCAAGGGTCAAGAAAAATTTGTTTATCTTTTGGGAGTGGTTATCGCTCTTGCTATTCATGCCGATCCTTCAAACTTGGTTTTCTTAATTCTTGCTTTGGTAGTCTGGAAAATTTACAAATTGAAAGTTAAAAAAAGCACTCTGATTGCCGTAAGCTTTATCGTCATTTCTTTTTTACCACTTATTATTTTTGATATTCGCCATGATTTTGCCAACACGAAACCAGTGATTGATTTTTGGAAACAAGGAAGAAATATTCCTAGTTTTCATCTTGAGAAATTTATTAATAATTCTCTGATTTTTCCGCGAGCTTTAACTCGTCTTATATATACTTT
>Ga0209541_10012643_pt1 | contig 13036 bp, 12 predicted proteins | sample RifCSPlowO2_01_FD_184027 | JGI IMG/M metagenome (GOLD analysis project Ga0209541, IMG submission 184027) | Groundwater microbial communities from Rifle, Colorado - Rifle CSP2_plank lowO2_0.1 (SPAdes) (version 2) | ecosystem: Environmental > Aquatic > Deep subsurface > Groundwater | place...
TCTTTTTTTATCCCCCCTTGGCTTTTTCCCACGTGGCTTCCTGTTTTGAACTAAAAAAACGTAATGTTCCTGCCAGCGCTGAAAAGTTCAGCAAACAAAAAACATACGGTATGTAACAGATTTTAGATATGAGGTTAAACATACCATGCTTTTGGTATCTTGACAAGGCCCCTGTAACGGCCATCCCGTAAAAGACAATTTGCAGATAAAACATGATTTGGTATAACGGTTCGCCGGTTAAGAGCAGATTCAGGATAAATAGCAGAACTAAAAATAACGGTATCAGCACCCGCAATAACTTGTGTGAAAATAATTGGATGGCAACCGGGCTGCGCAACGGGTTGAACAGGTCAGGGAAAAGCCCGAAAATTTGATAGTTCCCGAACAGTGTGCGGGTCTTGCGGCGGTGCTCTTCGCGCGGGCTGTCCGCCGCCTGATCATAGGCCTTGGCGGATTCATCCAGGATCGCCCGGTATCCTTTGCGGATGATCTGTAAAGGGACAAACATGTCATCGAGAACGATCCGGGCCGGGATCGGGACGAACAACTCCCGGCGGATGGCGTAAATGGCTCCGGTGGCGCCGAGCATGGAATGAAGACGGCTTTCGTGCTTGCGGATGAATTTTTCGTAATTCCAGTACAGGCTTACACCTTTGGCCGTAGCCCCCTCTTCCTTCTTTTCTTTAAAGATAAGTTCGCCGCTCACGCAGCCCACGTGATGATCGGCGAGATTGGCCACGAGTTCCCGGATGGCGTTGGGAGCGAACGTTTGCCGCGCGTCGCAAAAAACGATCGTTTCATTTCTCGCCGCCTGGACAAGCTCGTTGAGCGTCGCCATTTTTCCCTGGCGCCGCGGCCGTTCGAGCAAATGGATCCGTGGATCGTTGAAGCCGCGGATGATCTGGGTCGTTTTGTCGGTGGAACCGTCCGAGCCGACGAGGATCTCCATTTTTTCTTTGGGATAATCCAGGGACAAGAGGTTCCGGAGTTTTTCTTTTATAACATCTTCTTCGTTCCAGACCGAAAGGACGATGGATACGGTCGGTTCCCACGGGCTTTTGCGGACAGGGTCGGGCCACAACCGCGCCATGAGCCACAACAGCAGTGGATAGCCGAAGTAGCAGTAGATCGTGAGTGATATGAGGAGCCAGAACGCGGGGATCATAATTGATGAGAATTTTCTTAAACCAGCTTGATCACCAAGTTTTTATCGAGAACATCAGCGATGCGTTTTAGTGTGTCAATTGTAATATTTCCCCGCCCTGTCTCCAGTTTGGATACGTATTGTTGAATAACTCCTAATTTTTGGGCCATGTCTCTTTGAGTGTATCTCCGCTTAAGACGCATTCCTCTGATTTGCCGGGCGATCTCTATGTGTTGAGATGAATTTTTAAGCATTTTTGCATACACCGATTGCCAGAAGGCGACTCGATGCTTGGCCCAAGCGTCTTTTTGGATTCTTTTCTTAAGAACCGGCCATTCGCGGCGGAAAATTTTTGGGTCGATGATTTCAAGGGCGATATCAGGATCGCTGGTTCGGGATAACAGTTTTTCGGCATAAATATAAAATCGGGGATTTGATGGATTTTTTAATATCCGTTTTACTTGTTTTTTCGTCAAACGTGTATCCCATAACCAGTTGATTTTCATTTCATCATCCTTCCCTCAGCTTGGCAGAGATCTGATTTAAAATTTGCTTGTCCAGACGGCTTAAGACTTTCCTGACGTTGACTCCCGGAATCATATCCGCAAGCTCCAGCTTTAACTCTGTACGATCAAATGTCTTGTACCAGGTATCAAGCAATTCAATTTGATCATAAGCAAAATACTCAAAGACGAAGTCGGACAGCGGCCTGAAATTTGATGACAGAAAATAAATGTCGAACAAGTCTTTCGCGGTTTGGCGCCCTGTCGGCACCAGGTGTCCTGTCAAGTTTTCCTTGGCGCCAGTTCCCGTAGCAGCCAATATCTTTCGAAAATAGATATCTTCGACAGAATGCATCCCTCCATGGATCTTTTTAATATTTTTGGTAAAGTCGCGGACAAAATCGATCTTTAGCACACAGCCATTTTTCAACTCCAGAAAATAGATCGTCATCGGCAATAGTTTAGGATCATCTTGTCTGGATCCCAAAGAGAACCGAAATCCAGTTTCCTCTGAGATAAAATTCATGATTTTTCCAGGATCGCGATCCGTATACTTTTGACTAAAGAAATCCAAGTCCTCCGAAAATCGGTGACGGAAATAAAATGCCAACGCAGTCCCTCCAGTCAGATAAAAGTGCCTGAACTTTTTCGTAACCAGATCTGTGATTCTCCGTTGCTCTTTTTGAATATATGCTATTTTTTGTTTCATGCGTTTATCCTGCAATAAGTATACTACTTATGAGTAGTGCTGTCAATTTTGATTAATTTTAACGAACTTATTTTATTTTGAGCATCATCCGCCGGACCCAGTCGTACGCGCCTCCGCCCAGGATTTTTTTTACGCCATTTTTGCAAGACACGAGAATTTTTTCCCTGATGGGCGCGCTTCCCTGCATGGCTTGGGCGAAGCGGTCGATGGTCCAGCTCGACTTGACGGCCACGCGGCTGAAACAGTCCGCTCCAGCGCCATCCAGTTTTTCCGATACAAAAATATACCGGTATCCCGCCTCGCGGGCCATCCGGATGATTTTGTCGTCGCAGAATCCGCGCGGGATCGAAATGCTTTCAATGGATAGTCCAAGGTTACGTTCCAGATATTTTCTGGAGGCGGAGAGTTCTTCCCGGATCTGCGGGTCCAGCAAATTGGTGAGGATCTCATGGCTGAAGCCGTGGGAACCGATGATCATCCCCTCGGCGTTGAGCCGACGGATCTGTTCCCAACCCATGTACCCCTCTTTGCCGATACGTTTGGCGATCAGGAAAAAATGGCCGGTAAAACCGAATTCCTTGAGCAAGGGCAGCGCGGCGGTGCAGTTGTTCATTTCGCCGTCATCGAACGTCAAAAGCATCTCTCTTGTGCTGAACGCATCAAGGTTCTTGCGGATGGTAACGGTCCGGTAAAGATTTTTTTTGAGCCATTCCAGTTGGGCGCGGAAATTCTCCGCCGTGACGTCATAGAGATCGGCGCCAGTTTCTCGCTCCCGCGGCACCGGCGTCTGCGGCGTAACGATCCCGTGGTACATGAGGACTATGGGTTGAGTGATCATCTGTATTTTTCCAGTAGTTTATATTCAAAGTTTTTAATGGTATCAAACCCGCTGATTTCGATGCGCCGGAGCTCGTGAAGCGGCGTATCGGATTTATTCACGCCCGGGATGACGCTTAGGGCGTATCTGAACCCCAGCTCTTGTACGATCTTGAGCGTATCCGCGTTATACTCGCCGTAGGGATAGCAAAAGGTGTCAAGCCGGTCTCCCTGCGGCAGATTTTTATTTACCCGGGCGCGGCTTTCCGTGATCTCTTCGCGCTGGGTTTGGTAGCTGAATTTAGGAAGATGCGGGTGGGATACCGTGTGGGCGCCAAACGTGATCTTACGGGCGTACATTTCGGCGACTTCCGCCCAGTCAAGCATGTCGCGTCCCGGGATGGCCGCGTAGCGGTTGAATTTTTGGCCGGTACCGATGAGCCCGGTCGTCAAAAAAATGGCGGCCGGAAACCCGAATTTTTTCAAGACCGGGAACGCGTTGAGGTGATTGTCCCGGTATCCGTCATCGAAGGTGATGATGACCTTTGTTTTTGGCTCTTGCCCGAATATCGCCGGATGCCCGGTCTCAAATTCTCGCAGACTAATCACCTGACAGACATTCGGGTGCCGGTATAAAAAGCGCATTTGCTCCGCGAAGGCTTTGGTGCGCGTGACGAGATTATGCGCCGGCAGAGTATCGTTGATACGGTGGTACATCAGAATGACCACTCCCTCGGGAGAGTCGTATAGTCCCGTTAAATTTCTTACTTTTCTGAAGATTTTCTTAATAAAAATCATTTTCTTTCTGGAATTTTCTCTCCAGTTTGTTCCTCTAAAACAGTCAAACTGGACTTGAGAATATACAACGACTGTAATTTTATCTTTTCGGTCTGATGGCCGGGACTTTTCCGGTCTGTTTTCTCCAACTCCTTGATCTGTCTATTAATTCGACCCAGCCGCTCTTTTAACTCTTTCGGTGTTTTTCCCCCTCGATCCATATGCCTTGCGGCATTTGAATGGAGCAAGGCCTTTTTCATATTAACATCCCATATGTCAACATCCCATTGTACCTGACTTAAACGCAAATCCCCGTCCGTGAAGACCTGGATATTGTATCGCGCCGGATCCTCGGAGATCAAAGTATTATTTTGGGGCTCTTGCAAAAGGGTCTTGGCAGGCTTCCGGGGAATGGCGGCAACATCTTCACGCTTTTCTTTAAATATGCCAGGGTCACTTACGTATGAATTGATCAGCGTATTCGTCAGCCCAATGAAAAAGATAAAAAGGATGACGAGTGTAATTGTGAGACTTAAAACGTGTTGTTTGTTCTGCATAGAATGTCAGATAGCCTTCCAGGCATCAGGCCTGGCGACATACCCCGAAGTGCCGCCGCCGACCAACCCTTCAAACCCCGCGGGGACGATTTCATCCATTGTTGTGTCGGCATAATTAAATGTTTTTGTCGACCAAATTTCGCCAAGGGCAACGCCGCCGTTGGCGATGACACTGCCGTTAGTGACCGTCGTATCGTAAATGTTTTCAAAGCGGGCGATGCCATGGGTATAGATCACTCCGTTATGGCTGGCCGGGAAAGCGGCCGTTTCCCAATATCCTGTCCAGGAAATAATATTAAGCTGTGAATCGGGTGCCGCGAAGCCCGTTTGATTATGGACAACGGTTCCCGTTGAAATAACGGTCATTTTTTGGTCCTTCTTCAACCCTTCCCCAAAAAGAATGACAACGTTCCCATTGCCCTCTTCTCCCTCGACATAAATTATCTTTTTCCCTTCAAGAGAGCTATTGGGGGCGATCAGGTAGGTCCCATTCCCCTTGATGTAGAGGACCTCTTCGGAAGGGTAGCTTTTTAAGATGTCACGGTTAACCTGCACAAAATCGGCGAATTCATCCGCAATGCCGTTATGGTTGGCATCGGGATAGGTCAGCGAGACCAGGCTCGCAGTGACTCCTTCATTTTTGTCTTCTATGAACACCCTTGAATGCTCACCGCGATCGATTGTTTTTCCGTTAAGGCGTGTTTTATCATTAATGGCAACCATCGCCTTTTTACCTTCGATCACAAGGTCGCCATTCGCGGAAACAGTATTTCTGAAAACCTCCGGGGCTTTGGCCGGATACGTGATCTGTATGCTTTTTTCTATTCCGGCAAAGGTGCCGGTAGCCGTAACGATGCGGTCCCTGAAACTCGCGTCATCTTTTGTCACATGAACCATGCTGTTCTCATCATGCATGGTGTACGAACCCGTTTGGTCCAGCATCCGCGGGTCTTTTATAAATATATTTATGCCGGCTTCAGCAAGCCAAAAGGCGGCCGTTGAAAAGTAATGCCGGCGGGCATAGTTGTGTTCGTTAATATTAAAACTCGCGATACCCGCGGAGAGCGTGAGCAGGACGAACAAAACGATATAAGCCAATATCAGCACAGCCCCTTTATTGTTTAGCTTTTTCATTCCGTTCCTTTTGGGGTTTAAACCGGCTGGTCCTGGCTCTTAAGGCCACCTGTTCCTTCAGGGTTAGATCCATGGGTTGCCCTATCCCTGGCTTGGATGTCGCGCTAATATCAATAAAAATTAAATCCCGCGTTATGACATAATTAACGGAAGAAATATTGTTGGCTATGACTCTCGCTCCCAGATCATCCTGCCGGACCAGTTTGTTCGCGTCCTCTCCGCTGCTGTTCCAAAGATAGGAAATCTGTCCCGCGGAAGGCTTTAAGAAATTAAGCCGCACGCCGGGAGGAGCCTCCTCTTTAACGATCAATGCCCCCCTGGCCTCACGCAGTTCATTGGTCAAGACGAGCATTGCCATGCGGATTTGCTGTCTTACCATAATGCTGTCGACATAATAGCGCCACGCTCTTTCACCCACAATAAAGGTCGCGTAGATGCCGGCCAGAATGGAAACTGACAACAACGTCGTCACCATGACCTCGACCAAACTAATGCCTTGCCGGGTATTTATTTTCATTTGGTTAATCTGGTCTTTAAAATAATTTGATTTGTCCTCAATTGTCTCTGCCAACTGACGGTTATTTGAATGTTTAAGGGATCGCTCTTTGGATCGGCAAAGGCAACGCCAAACGTTTCTTTCGGGAGCGCATTGAGGCCCTGGTCCTGGGCCCACCGGGGCCAATCCGTATTGACGATGTCGGCGAGGGAGTCGCGGGCTTGCATTTCTTCAAGCATATGTTCCGCGTTCGATGTTGCCACCGTCATATCCCAGGCGGCAGCAGCCGATAACATAGAGCCGGTATATAACATAAGGACCGCGGATATCCCAACTGACAAAATAAAGACCGCCAGGAGCAGTTCAATAAATGTAAAGCCCTTGTTTCGCAGTCGCTTTATCCTGTTCACAAGTCGTCCTCTTTCCAATTGATCGTTATCCGATTATAACAGATTATTTACGGCGGAAAAGGAATGATGGGACAATATCTTGAGCGGGGGCGGGCCTAGCCGCCTGAGAACCAGCGTAATATCTTTCTCCAAAGAGCATTGATCCATCCTGCAGTTTTGTCCAGCGGTGTTTCACCTTCTGTTTTGGTTAAATTCATATTTTCTTCAGGTTCGACGGTTGGTTCAGACGCGACCTCTGCTTGCGCCGCAATGTCATCCCGGGTTAGACTGATCGAGGTAGTATCTGTCAAATGCAAAGATGGTGTAATTAAAGCCGAGTCAGGCTTATTCGCTGCTGTAGGTTGAGAAACTGTTACTGGCGGCTCTCCCTTTATAGGCCGAGAAGCTGTTGTTGGGCCCACTCCTTTTGCAGATTGAGAAGGTTTTGCCTGGGGCGCTCCCTTTATTAAATTTGAAGACAATTCTCCCGGAAGTCCTGTTGACTTTACAGGTGACGGCGCGTTGAAAACATTTGTCGGCACGCCCGCTCCTCTTCCGGCACCTGTTAAACTCGTCCCACTTCCACTAGATCCACCGCTTGATTTCCCGCCGCCACCTCCACCTCCTCCGCCACCTCCACGACCACCCCTGCCAGATTTTCCTGTGCTGGCATTCTGAGATTCGCTACTATCACTGCTGGTTAAAGATTTTGGCGGAGAACTGCCTGGATCAACAGATTTAATTTTGACGTCTCCAGATCCTTCTGTTCTTGCGTTTTGAGACTCGCCATCACTAGTACTGGTCACAGACACTGGTTGAGAACTGCCTGGATCAACAGATGCGACCTTGGTATCAGTAGTTTCTGGAGAGATGTCTGTCGTAGAGCTGTTATCGCCAATAGACTCCGTCGTTGTCGGTAAAGTATGGCTATTATCTGGTTCGGGAGTCTGGACAGTTGGGGCCGGTGATGAATCGTCCTGCTTTTGTTCCTGTTGAGGCTGTGGCGTTGGTTGAGCTTTAGGCTCGATATTACAGCTATTGGCGTACCAGTAATAGCCCCGCCCTTCGCATTCATTCTTGGTCGAGCAATATTGAATACCGTCCGCGCATGTTGGAGCCGGCTGCGGTTGCGCGTTGCAAGTATTGTTGTACCAATAATACCCCTGATTTGTACATTGCGGTTTGTTTTTGCAATACTGTGCTCCATCCGAGCACGTCGGTATGGGCTGTGGCTGCGCGTTGCAGGTGTTGTTGTACCAGAAGTAATTTTGACCTTCGCAGGCAGTCTGGGTTGCGCAGTACTGGATACCATCAGCGCAGGTTTTGGGTTTTGGTTGCGCATTGCATGTATTGTTGTACCAGAAATAGCTTTGACCTTCGCAGGCAGTTTGGGTTGTGCAGTACTGAATACCGTCGGCACAAGTTTTTGGTTGCGGCAACGCGTTACACGTATTGTTGTACCAATAATGTCCGTTATTGGTACAATCCGTTTGGGTTGTGCAGTGCTGAATGCCATCGGTGCAAGTCTTTGGTTGTGGTTGCGTATTGCACGTATTGTTGTACCAGTAATACCCGTTGCTGGTACAATCCGTCTGGGTCAAGCAATACTGGATGCCGTCAACGCAAGTCTTTGGTTGTGGTTGCGTATTGCACGTATTGTTATGCCAATAATATCCTTGCCCCTCGCAATCCTGTTGGGTCGCGCAGTATTGGATATTGCTGGCACAGGTTTGCTGTTGCTGTAGCTGCGGAACGGAGCCGTAATCCAAAGCCCCAATATCCCATACGTTCCCCCGGTCGAATTTATTATAATCAAGGCTAGATTTTCCTGTTAACACCAGCGCCTTATCCCTGGCGGGGCTATTGTCGAGTAAATTAACATTAAATTGGTCCCCGTTATACCAGTGGGGATTCGGTTCGGCAAGTTTTGGATCTTGGCAATAAGAGCGAGCCTTGCCGTTACAATTGGTAGAGATGCTTTTTGTTCCCCAGATAACAGAGTAGTCGTCATTCATGGCAATCTGCCCACAAAGTCCATCCCCATTTCCTCCCTGACCCGCGGCATAGTATAGATCGGTCGTATCGGGGTGGCCAAACTGCTTGTCCCCTAGAAAAATGTTATTGCGGGAGGTGATCGTTTCTGTCCCGTTGCAACTCGTTCTCTGGCTAGACATGACGACAGTGTCACCGACCCCCATAAGAGTAGAATTATAAAACTCCGCTTTCATTCCCGGATGAAAGGCAAAGACAAGCGCATTCCCTCCGGCGCGGCAGTTATCAAATCCGGGACTTTTTGTGGAGGTAAAACTTCTTCCGTTAAAATAATTACAGTTTCCGATAATGATCGAGTTTTCTATGACGGCATTCGCTGCTATCTTGACTTGATTTCCCGCATTCCCTTCAAATCGGGACCGCTTGATGGTAACCGTCCCTGTTCCATCGTGGTACAATAAATCCAACCCGTCAGAAACATTGTGGCTGAAATCAACATTATTGAAGATCCAGTTGGCGCCTTTCTGATGCGTCCCCAGGCCATCCCCGTAGCCGCCTTGTGACTGACTATAGCAATGCTGAGGCTGTCCACCGGGATAGGTCTCGCCGCAGCCGCTATATTGCAGAACGACATTGGTAAAGGTCATGGTCCCGCTATTGGAGGAATTAAAATCACCAACGTCCCCATCCCAGCCGACAATTGAGTTTGCGTAAATGCGAGAATCTTCAACGGTCCAATCTTTGAGACGGCCCGCAAATACCCCCTTATGCGCAATCCCGTGAAGATTGATATTTTTGAGCAACACATTCTCACTGTCCGTTGCCCTCAATCCATTTTTTGCCCAAGGACCGTACGGTTTAGTTGTTCTATTGCAGGGATTATCGGGCCCGAATTCTTGGCAACTAGAATGGTCTGTGATCTCCAGGCATTGGAGTTCTACATTATCGCTTCCCAACATATTGATGATCGTATCGGTTCTTTCGGTCCCCCAGAGCTGAGGCGGATTTTTGCAGCCGGCATCCCAACCTTTACCTAATATTCGCGTTGGGTTGGCGGCGTCCAGACCGGATGGAATTGGCCGCATAAAGCAGTCAAACGGCCAATTGACGTTGCAGGTGTTCGTGCCTGATCCGTTTGGAGCGCCATAACCCATCATATATTCCGCCTTATTAGAACCATCAATGATGAGGGTATCCCCACCCTTTAATTTTGTAGGATGGTCTTTTGGCGCATGCGCCCAAAAGGGATGAGAAAACGCGCAGTCCCGATTAGTCCCTGTTCCTGGATAGGGCGCGTCGGCTAACCCAGTACACTGGGCGGCCGTGCCGCCATCGAGTCTTACATAATAGGTCGCGCTGTAAGCGGGAGAAATAATAAGGAAGTATAATCCCACCACAGGGACGAGACTCAAAAATTCGCGTTTTAACATGTGTTGGTTCATCTTCTTCACCCTTTATCCCCCACTGTTTCGTTTTGAATTATTTGACATTACAAAACGAAACATTGCGCGGGGGATTATTGGCCATAACATATCCTCGAGTCACCCCCACTGTTTCGTTTTGAATCATTTGACATTACAAAACGAAACATTACGTGGGGGTTATTGTCGGCTAATCCAGCCGACAATAAAAAACCTATTCTCTGTTACTTCACACAAAGAATAGGTTAGCAGTGTCCATGGCTACTTCATTTCTGTTGGCAACTGGCTGCCCTGTGCCTTGCGGCCGAGGGCCCTATAGCTTTGTGTCCCACCCTTTCGAGTGGTTTACCTTTACGAACAGCCTATTTTTTAGTTCCACGGGAAGTATGCCATGCCGTTTTCATTGTGTCAAGGCCACGACAGCAAAAAAGTTCTTTTGAACCAAAAGCTGTTACTTTTCATCCATTTATAAAGATTTCTCTATTTCAAATAGTTGCGGTCCTGTATTTAGTCGCTATTTTAAACCAATCTCAGCCTTTGATTGTTTGATATCCTGACACAACCAGTGAGTCTCCTTCATCTGCCACCAGGTTAATCTTGGATCATCCCAATAGATATTGGTTTGCGAATTTATATTAAAAAAATTTTTCAAAAACGTCCATCTGTATCCAGGGTATTTGTAACACCAGATTATTTCTGTTGGAAAGATTGTCCGGAATCGTGCCCCTTCCTTATATTGGCGCTGATTAAATTCAGCCTTGGGGCCTTCCATGGCAAGGCGATAATACATTAAAGGCAAATCCACCCCCATGCGGTAGGCAAAATTAAGTGATCCGGAAAACCTTGGGTTGATTTCCAATAGGACATATCCTTGGTCCTTTTTCATCAAATAATCCAAGTCAATGGCTCCGGTCCAGCGTAAGGCCGCGATAAGATGCCGGGTCTGCGCCAATAATTTGGGGTCCGTGACCGAAAAGGCAATGGGCGGCGTGCCGCCCTGCAAGACGTGGCTGTCGGTGCAGAACATATAATGCCCCAGGATCTGGCCCTCATGGGCCACGGCTGATACGCCAAAAAGTTTTCCATCCACAAATTCCTGGATGACCGGCCATTGGCCTTCGAAAGGCTCCGCGCGGAACAGATCGACCAATTCCCGTTGGTTGTTGACACGAAAAACCCCTTTGCTGGCCCTGCTATTGGGAATTTTGACCATAGCAGGGTAAATTTTTTCCTTCGAAAGTTCCAGGACCTCTTTGAGATCGGCAGGAAAGTACGTTTTAGGGATCGGAATCTCATTCGCAATGGCAAAAGCGTACGTTTTTGTTTTGTTGGCGGCGATCGCGAACACTTCCAGCGGCGGCAGTAAAAGCCGAATATGTTGATCCAATGCTGCCCGGTTTTTTACGCAATACTGCGCGCAGTAATCGCTGATGGGAATAAGAACGTCAAAATGGTTCTTTTTAACAAAGTCCAGGAGGAAATTTGTGTAGGGAGCTTCATCCTTTTCTGAAGGGGAAAGAATTTGTCCACGGCAATATTTTGAGTGGGCCACGGCCAGATTAGGGTCTTGGTCGATCAGATACACCTCATGCCCGGCGCGTCCCAAACTCTGGATACACGCCAAAGAAGCCTGCCAAGCCCCGGAGGTGGTAAGGATCTTCATGGTTTTTTGCTAATTGTGCGCAATCGTGATTTCCTTGATCTTCATCGACCCTTGATAGTAATTTTCATGCGGATCGCCAATAACAAAATAATCTTTATGATGCTCATCCGCGTTCCAGACTTTTTTCAGGTCTATGGAGGCGCGTTTTAACAGTTTCCCGGTATCCGAAAGCACGCTCAGGATGTATTCCTTCCGAGTCTTTTCGACCTCGATCCGATACCACGCACCCAGCTTGTATCTCGTGCCATTGACCCAATTTCTTTGCCACTTGTTTTGTTCGCCGGCGTAGGACATGAGTTTATTGTCACGGTCGAAATAGACCATAAAGATCGGATTCGGCATTCCATGCCCCCAGACATTATTATCGACATCGATGACCACCTTGCGGTGTTCGTGCCACCAGGTGTTGGTGTGGTGACCGGTGGGCGGCGTGTCCGTGATGGCGATCAGATAGCAGCCGTTCTCGTTTTTCGGCCCTTCCGCATATTCGGGATCTTGTGCCAGACCGGAAATATTTTCCAGGCCATAATTGATGTCTCCGACAACGACGCTGATCTTGTAAGTTGCCGGTAACGCGTGCGTTGAGCGTATGACAGCGGAATCCCGATAGCTGTCGGATTTTTGCCAGGCGTATCCAGATTCTCCATCGATCACGAAAGTCCCGTTACGGTATAATTCGAACGTCAACTGGCCGTCCGTCCCGAAGTTTTTCCCAGATACGGCTTTTATCCCTTTTGCAAAATCCTCGGTGACCTGCCGCCTTTTATGCGTCCATTGCCGCGTAGTCGCCAGCGTGTTTTCGGCGATTTCCCGGACGTTAACGTCTTTAAGCTTTTTGGTTGTTTTACGCAATCCATCCCAGGAAAAGGTAACAAGACCTATCCCCAGGACAAAGCCGACAAGAAAGAAAATTATTTTATCTTTTGTTTTATTTTTCATTTGGAGCAGGCGGTGCTTCAGTTACTGTTTTCTCAAAAATGACTGTTTTATCAAATTCTTCGATTCTTTGGGCGATCGCGTCACGCCGCGCTTTTAAGCGTTCGCCATTCCTTGTGAAGCTCATCATGGATTCGGCGATGGATTTATCAACGGTAAGTATTTTTATGCTTTCGTCAAAAAGTTTCTGATAGGTTTCCACCAACCCGCGTTTTCGAAGTTTTTTGAGTCTCTGGATGAGCAGTTGGATGTATTCATAGTCTTCCATCCCGTCGCGGAATATCTCCAGGCGAAGCGAGGCGATCGGGCCGGTTTCTCCGGGATAAAATAAAAGGCCGTTGCCGTTTTGCTCCCATTCTGAATTTTGGGCGTTTTCAAAAGGGTTAACTTTCGGCCACCAGTTGACGCACCAGTACAAAAATCCCTTGATGTCATATTTCCAGCATAGCCAAGGAACGATCCGGTAATCGATCGAATCGAAGTCCATGGCCAAATTGGG
>Ga0209541_10012646_pt1 | contig 13034 bp, 14 predicted proteins | sample RifCSPlowO2_01_FD_184027 | JGI IMG/M metagenome (GOLD analysis project Ga0209541, IMG submission 184027) | Groundwater microbial communities from Rifle, Colorado - Rifle CSP2_plank lowO2_0.1 (SPAdes) (version 2) | ecosystem: Environmental > Aquatic > Deep subsurface > Groundwater | place...
CCAACGAAATAAAAAAAGAAGTTAGAGTTATCTAAACAGTTTCATGACGGGCCTAATCGCCAAAATTAAAGAAATAACTAAGAACCAAGCCCAATGCGTTTGTATTATCCAACTAGCAAAACTAGGCCATGCAGAAACTACAAACAAGGCAAACAAGATCGAACTCCACTTGATTAATCCAACATCTTTAATATCAAGTCTTTTCACGTACTCTTTTAATCCCATATAAATAGATGATTTTCATATTTAAAAACTCTTCCGATAGCAATTTCTTGCCCAAAAAAGAATCAAAATAGGTATTACGCCCGGACCACTCATGAGACTATTTTGGTATATTAGTGGGCTGTTTTATATCAAAGTGCTATGCACTTTGAGATCCAAAAAACAACTCAATGTTTTTTTGATGTACAAGTTTAGTACAACATTTCTAGGACTTAAAGGATTTATAAGGATTGTCGAGAACGAGTGGACAGGTTCAATGATTATACTTTTTATTTGAAATAATCAATAAAATCTTTGGGACTTCTTGTTTCATCTCTAAAACCTTTTGAATACCAAACATCATTTTCGCATACTCTTTGTATGTCCGGGCTAACTCTAAGCCCTTTTGAATCATACTTTTGGGGCCAAGCATCAGAGGGCACAATTTTTAAGGACCCCCTTATCAAAGATGAAGCCTGTTCTCGAAGTTCTTGTAAATTAACAACATTTCCATGGCTATCTATAACATGGCCTCTAGGAACTCTTATATGTCCTGGCTCGTAAATATCTGCTCCATCCGGGGTTGTTTCAGAATAGGTTGGTAAATTATTTGAGAAGTTTAAAACTGGAACTTGAACGCCAAGCCTTTCAAGTGCTCTAAGCTCATCTGAAAGATCAAAATGACTCATTAGTCTTTCTTTTAATTTAATGTGCTTCATTAGTCCGCAAGGGTCATCGTTTTCTAATTTCATAAAGAAATAGATATAGAATACTTTATAAATCTTTCTATTTTGTCACCTCTATAAAATAGTTAATACGCCCAAACCAGGAACCAGTAAATATAAAGCATTGACGATAGATTTATAAGTAGGATATACTAAGTATATCCTATGAGAAAAGTAGATATAAACACGAAAAATAAACTTTTTTTAGAAAATATCGAAGGTTTTGTTAAAAGGAAAGTTACTAAGTTTGGCAATAGTGCCAAAGTTAGTTGTCCCAAAGAATTTTTAGATAAGGAGGTTTATTTAGTAATTGTTAAAAATGAAAAACAACAATCTGCTGGAGAGGCTCCAGAAAGCTGAAGGAGATGCCGAATATGAAAGACAAAGAAGAAAAGAAGTTGAAAAGAAATATTATCAACTTCTAAATGAGCTAAAGAAAACACAAGCCTTGCTAAGGCAATTTCTAAACGAAAATACTCCGTCATCAAAGTTGCCATTCAAATATCCTTCTCAAGAAAAATCTGAAAAAGAACATAAGCCTCGAGGAAAACCAGAAGGCTCTAACGGCGGAAACAAAGAAGCTCCAGAAAGTGTTGATAGAAAAGTAAGTGCAAAGCTCGAAGGAAAATGTTTGAAATGCGGTAAAGTCATCAGAAGAAAAGATATTGAGACAAGGTTGAGATATGTTTATGATGCAATAATCCAAGCGCAGATTATAGAGATTGAAGAGGAATTTTATCCTTGTGATTGCGGAGAATTTTGCATAGGGAAACATCCAGACATTCCTCAAAGAGGAATGATTGGATATAATTTGCAGACATTATTTACAGAATTGAAATTTAACTTCTCAAGTTCATATAAAAATCTCTCTGAATTCTTTGATAATGTTACCGAAGGTAAAATAAAATTTAGTCCGTTAGCAATTAATAATTGCGTTGGAAATATAGCTGAAAAGCTTGAGCCTTCTTATGATAATATTGAAAGTGAAATTAAAAATGAAGATTATGCATACAGCGATGAGACTTCATGGCCTGTAAACGGAGTCAGATGGTGCCTATGGTTGTTAGTCACATCCAATTTTGTGTTTATTACAATACAAAATTCAAGAGCGAGAAAAGTATTAATTGAAATTTTTGGAGAAGATTATCATGGTGGAATTATAAGCGACTGCTTTAGAGTTTATGATGATTTTGCAAAATGGTATCAGAAATGCTGGGTTCATTTATTAAGAAAAGCAAAATTTGAAAGTGAAAAAAATCCAAGAAAAAATATAATTAAACTTTATGAGCAACTTAGTTGTTTGCATAAGGAAATGAAAGATTTTCTTTCAGAAAATCCTTCTTCAGATATGCGAAAAGAAAAGAAAAAAGAATTTGAAGAAAAGTTAACTCGAATAATTAACTATAAAAGTTGGTGCAAAGAAGCTCAAAGTATAGTTGATAATTGGCTAAAAGCATATAGAAATCACTGGTTAACAGCGATAGAAATTGAAGGAATAACTTTAGATAATAATTTTTGTGAAAGAAAAATCAGAGCATCAATTGGGTGGAGAAAAATGCTTGGCGGACACAGAACAAGGGAAGGGGCAAAGCAATATGCGATTATTCAAACGCACAGACAAACATGGAAGCATCAGGGCAAATATCCATATAATGAACTATTATCGGCTATAAAAAATTAGTTGTCGAGGACGCTTTATAGTTTCAGGAACCAGAAATACAACCTCTTTTAGAAAAAGATTTTCTATGAGTTTAGAAAACTACAAATGGTGCTTTGCACAAATGGGCGAACTACGCACAATCTGGGTGTGAATTATGGAGCTTTCAGCTCCATTAACGCCCGGACCAGGAATCGAACCTGGGTATCCTTGCGGAAACAAGTTCTCCAAACTTGCGCAATGCCATTATGCGATCCGGGCTTTTTTGCATTCCGCAGTGAGGAGCACCGCATTGCATCAGCAAGAGGATGCCCACAACAAGAGAAGGCAAAAATATTATTAATTTCTATTAAATCTCCTATTCAAGAGTTTTAAAATATATCCATTCATTCAAAATAAAGAAGTCTTTTAAACTTTGTTCAAGCCTTCATTCTCTGAGAATAAGCATCCCAAATATCTGCTTCAACTTTAGCCACACTGCCAGTCCCATCAATAGTTACAATATCTCCCAAAACATTCCTCACGAGTTCATCAGACTTAGTCATCACTATAATTTTTCTATAATTATTCAATAACTTTTCATCGAATTCACTATCTTTCTCAAACTTCTCAAGATATTCTCTTCTTCCAATTTTTCGTTCTCTAGCAACGTCTAATGAAACATCAACATAAAAAGTAAGTCTTGGAACACCAATGCCTCTTTCTTTATGAGCGAGCAATAATTCTTCAATATCTGCGCCTTGAGTAGATTGATATGCGCATGTCGATAGGCTAAATCTATCACAAATAACAAAAACGCCCTGCTCTAACAAAGGTTTTATTTGTTCAGTCCAATGTATTGCTCTATCTCCTATAAATTGATGTGACATCGCAACCGCGCTAGAGTAAGGGTCTGAATCTTCTTCAAGCGCTTTTCTTATAAGTTTATCTCTCCAAGTAGGTTCTCTAGTCAGCAAAATATCTTGATATTTATTAGATGCTCTAATTCTCTCACTCAACTTTCCTATTTGAGTAGTCTTTCCACATCCGTCAATTCCTTCAAATACAAAAAACTTAGAATTTTCAGTCATTTTTCCTCACATAAGTTGCAAAAGAGTAACTCTCACAATCCTTTCTTTCAATCTCAAACCATATATTTTTATCTATTTCAGGAAAAAAAGCATCTCCTTCAGGATTTTGATGAACATGAGTAATGTCCAAAGCATCAGCCAGATTAATTGTTTGTTTATAAATTTCTGCTCCACCAATAACATAAAAATCTCCATCTTTTCTAAAATTTCTACACATGCCAATAGCATTATCTAAAGAATTAAAAGTAACTACATCGCGAGTATTTGGAATTAGATAATTATTTCTAGTAATAACAACATTAAGCCTGCCATCAAGGGGTTTTCCAAGAGATTCATAAGTTTTGCGGCCCATTAAAACAGCATGATCCATAGTCAATTTTCTAAAACGTTTCATATCTTCCGAAATTCTTTCCCATGGGACTTTTCCATCTCGACCAATAACTCCGTTATCCGCAACGGCAGCAATTAAAATCATTTTTCCTTCAGGCATTTTAATCACACAGCCATTACTGCTTTAGAATCCCATCTATGAGGATTATATCCATTAACTTTTACGACTTCACTTGCCGGCTTTTGTATTGCTTCTAAAAGAGGAATATTAACTAACTCTATAGAAGGTAAAGCACGAGGTTCTTTAGATAATTGTTCTAAAATAAAAGGAACATGGTCTTTTCTCTTATTACATGGGCTTTCATTTCCAGCAACTTTCAAATACCATTCTCTTAAGTTCATATATTCTTCACTATTTTTAAAGCCCTTAAATCTGTCTTGAAATTCTTTAACTTTAGTTTCATCAGTCCAAAAGTTTGCTCTTGGAGCAACACCGAGATAAGCATGAACATTAACCAAACTATGATTAAATTTTCTAGGCTCAAGCCCAGTTTCTTTTGCAATCATCTGTAAAAGCAAAGAATCTTGCGCTATATTAAACGGAACACCTAAAAAGACATCACAACTTCTTTGAATCATAGTCAAATCAATTTTATTTCCATAAACTGTAAACTGATGCCAAAATGGACAAGGTCCCAAAGCCATATCTGCCAATTCAGAGGGATTCCAAGCATTCAAAACATGATATCTGGAACCTGGTTTCTTCTTAATTCCTTCAACCAAACGTTCTAACTGGTCTATTTCTTCAATTCTCCATTCATCTGGAACACATTCAGTTCCTTCTGAATGACCTTTCACAAAAACTGTTTTCTTCCAATGTCTCCATTGGTGTCCATAAACAGGTCCTAAATCTCCAGCGACTTTAGCAAATTCAGAATCCTCTTTTAATCTTGCCTGATAGCTAGCAAACTGTTGATTCCAAGTATCAGAATGTTTAGGTATTTGACCTTGAAGACATTGAGTTTTCAAATATCTATCAAATGCATTAGCAGTCCAGATATCTACTTTTCTATCAACTAAAGATTTTACATTTCTCTCTCCGCGCAATTTCCAAAACAATTCCTCAAATGGAAGTCTTGGAGGAATATTTTTAGTAGTTATTAAAGGAAAACCTTCTCTTAAATCATAAGTACTTTGCGCAACAGACAATCCCAAAACAGACTCTTGAGTTCTAGGATCAAACTGAACATCTCCCCCTCCTAAAACTTTTTTTAAAAGGTCATGATATTGTCGCATAAAAATATAAAAATCATTCCCTTTTAATAGATATAGATACTGCAAAACAATCATTTAAGTTGCTTCTCAAACAACTCAGATATCTTAGGTTCAGGCTTCCAATAATTAGGCCCTTTCAAGAACTTGCCTCTTTCATCTTTTATTGGCTTGCCGTCAGCGCCCATTTTGCTAAAATTACTCTGCATTATTATATCTAGCACGGGAGCAAGATTTATTCCATGTTTTGTAGCTTCATTTGCCGAGTAAACTACGATATCACCCAACCAATCAGCAATCTGAGTCAATATTTCAATTTCTTTTTCCTTAGTTAGATTATCTTTATTTTTATTATAGAGTTCTATAATTTCATCAACTTCATTAACTTCTTCAAGTAATACGGACTTAAAACTATTCAACCTTTCAACGCCTAAAAGAGTAGGTTTATCATTAATCGGCTGACCATACAATAAAGTCATCTTACGAATATCCTCTAAAAAACTACCTTCTTTTTTCACATACATAAAACAGAAAAACAAAATCACTATTTAAGGATTTATCTATTTTTTGTTCTATATCTTCTAAGTGCAGATTTCAATGTGGATGCATCCCTAACATTTTCACCATCATGCCTCTCTTGGTTCAATCTATTTGCTAAATCTGAAAAATTTCTTCTATATTCGGGCGTTTTAGAATAATTGTAAGCAAGCGAAAGCTCCTCGTCAGACCAAGGAGTAATTCCACGAGATATATGGCTTAACATTATATTCTCTCTTTTTTCTTCTGATGTCAAGGCATGTATTCCAGTTTTTTCTCTTAGAGATTTAGCTCCTGATATTATTCCACCTCTTTTACCGCTCATAGACCTTTCATAAGCTGTCTGAGCGTGGATTCCTCTACCTTCGGTATAAATTCTATTTCCAGTTTGAGTTCTATGTCTTTTTTCTAATTCTTCAAGTTCTTCTTTTGGGATGGCCCCTTCAAAAGCATCTATTTCACCATACTTATCATGTCCGTAAAGTATCTTTCTTATTGCGCTAACAACAATTCCTTTATGCTGATTTTCTGGAAATAATCTTTTTGCTATTTCCCATTGAGACACGCCCACTCTATAAAGTACCGCTATTTCATCTGCTTGAGACCTCATCTCAACACTAAGCCTTAAAGCCATCATAAGCCCAAGGTATTGGTTTTCATTTATTCTTACCATATAAAAAATTCAAAATCCTCCTTTTTAAGCCTTACTAAATGCTCGCATAACCATCTTCTCAATCATCCACTTAAACAACGCAGGAATCCATCCAGTTAAAACGAAATTCTTATACTCAATAATCCCACAATATTTCCCAAGAGAGATAACCATCAATCTTTTTTTAGAAACATATTTTTTTAATTCTCGATTGTTAATCAAAGCAAGCACATTATAAGCAACAACTTTACCATGATATTCGGCATTTTGAGCAGTCTTTTCTTCAATCATATTTGATACATCCCCAGCAACAAAAACATTCTCCATTTGAGGAATCTGCAAATACTCATTAACAACTATTCCTTTAGAAACAAATTTGCTCATATTTCCAGTCATAAAATCAACATTAGGAGTTATCCCAACCGTGAAAAACACAGCATCATAAGAGTATTCTCTACTAGATTCACCAATCAATTTTTTAGCATTATAGTCATTTATTCTTTCATTAAAGATTATTTCAACGCCCTTATTCTCGAGAAAATTTCGAGCACATTTACTCGTCTTAGTATTATTTCTCTCAATTAACCAAGAACCAGAATGAATTAAAATTATTTTTTTATCTTTGTAATGTGTTGCAATCTCGGAAGCAAGCTCAACACCAACTACGCCCCCGCCAACAACAATTATTTTTTTAGATTTCTGTATTTTTTATATGACTCAAGAAGATTTTTAACGCGTGTGGCAAAAAATATGTCCTGCTCTTTAATCGGAGAATTATAACTACTTCCAGAAGCGATAACTAAATAATCATAATTAATTTTTTCACCATTAGTAAGAATAACTTTATTTTTATCAATGTTTTTAACATGTCCAACAATAATTTTAGTTTTAAGCAAATATTCAGAATGTTTAACGTGTAATTTACTATAGTGTTCAGGTTCAACAAGTGTGCGTAATATTCCTGGAGTATATTCAAAAAAATCTTCAGCATCAATCAAAGTTAAATCGCATTTGCCATCTAACTTTTTAGCAACTGTGGTGCCAACAAATCCGCCCCCAATAACAACAACTTTTTTCATGCAATTAAATAAAATCCAGTAATTATAAGTCTATTCTTTATTTATCATTACAAAATATTCAAATTCTGTATTTTAGTAGAGAATATAATATCACAAAATTAGGTCAGTTCTCTATAGACATTCCCGTTGATTATGCTACTCCAAAGAGGGAATGTATAGATAGAGATTCCCAAAGAATATGGGACCAGATTAAGGGGAATCTTTATATATCTGGGTGATTGAGGGTTTAACGGACCAACTTTCTGATAATTACTGAAGATAAATTGCTTAAAAATCTGTCTTGCAATATAAGATGCGAACTTTTAATATTTTAGTAACTAATTAATAAAGAATAATTAACTTTTAACGACGATAAAATATAATATCTTGAAACTTTTATTAATGTCAATGTCTAAGTAAATTAAATTTTAGTCCGAAATAGCACTAATCACCATATCTGTAATTGCAAAGATTATACTCTATTTATTTTTACAAATAATAATATGTCAAAGTGTTTGATAACCACACCATTTATGGTGTGGAACACTTTGAGCATCCAAAAAACAAGTGCCAGTCAAACCGCGCCTTTTAAGGCGTGGTGGCACATTGTTTTTTTGATACTATTCAAATAAATATATAAAGAACAAAGATTAAGTTGTTTTATGAAAGATAACTCATTTACTAAAGACACAATAAGATATTGCGAGGAGTTTGGGAAATGGAAATAGGAAGAAATGAATTATGCCTATGTGGTTCAGGAAAGAAATACAAAAGATGTTGTTTAGAACTTGAAATGGAAAAGGATAGTTTAACGGGAGAAAGTCTCCCCATTTACAAATGCTGGATTTCGAATCCCAAAGGGAGTAGGATGGTAGTTATATCAAGAATTAAACCCAATGGTCGTTTTGAAATGGCATCTATGCTTGTAGACGAATGGAAGATGGGATTAAAAGATGGATTTGGAAATTACAATCTCTCAAAAGATCAATTAGATGAATATACTCACCGAGAAGAATTTAGAGAAACAACCATAGAAGAATGCAAAAGACTCATCAAAAGGGGCATTTTCATAACAAAAAGTCTTGGTCTTAAGCTACCAAAAGAATACGAGCAATGCAGTAGAATCATAGGTAATATTGATAGTACTGCAATAAACGGCTCTTTATATAAATGCTATGCATGCGGAGAAAAAGATTTAAATGAAGAAACTATCGCCATAATAAAAGAAGTAACTCTCAAAGATGTAAGTAAATTGGTCTGTGGAACCCCAAACGAAACAATGATTTATTTTACATGTGATGAGTGCAAAGAAAAAAGATAATAAAAATAGACAATCAAATTATCTCCTTAAAATAAAGAACAATCAATCCTTAATATCAATCTTAATCTGAACACTTCTAGGAATCTTAAGCATCATTAACGGACGCAAAACTCTATCTTGAGCAGGCATGTCAATAATCCTTTTATGAACTCTCATTTCAAATCTGTCAAATGTAGCAGTTCCGTTTCCACAAGGAGATTTTCTAGTAGTTACTTTCATATGTCTCGTAGGCAAAGGTATTGGGCCGCGCATATTTATTCCAGATTTAGTAGAAAGGTCTTTAATCATCTCGATAACTGAGTTCAACTGACCAATGTCAATGCTCGATAATTTTATTCTTACTACTCCCATGCGAACCCAAGCAAAAATCGGTTTAAAAAGGCTTCGTTTTGCTTAAGCAAAACGAATGGATTAGAAAATATCAATTTTGTAAGGCTTCGCTTTGTTTAGTCACGTTTCCAAAGCGAATGGATTAGAGAATCTCAATTCTCTAAGGTCTAGTTCCAGTTTATCTCAAATCTATTTATAGACAATTCTGTTGATTGTATCACCATACATTCAGAATTGTCCTTTAGATAATTCTAGACAAATTGTAATCTAATTACCAGAATTATCTATATCACCAAATCGTCTCTGAACAACCAACCCAATAATATTAAACATAAATAACACAAAAGTCACAATTGCAATAGATGCCCAGTCTTGCATAGATAAAGCAACAGTTCCAAACAAATATTGAATAGGTGTATAAACAACAGCTAATTGCAATCCAAATGAAACTAAAACAGCGCCAAGAAGCCACGGATTGCTCAATAAAGGCACCCCAGATTCAGCGCGAACAAAATAAGCTCTTATAAGTTCAAATAATACTAGAGCAGTAAATGCAATCGTCTGAACATGAGCAAGATCATTTGGATAAGTTTTCAATCCCCATACAAATAACCCAAGAACGCCGGCAACAATTAATGAAGAAACATAAATCAAATTAAATGTCCGTGCCTTAGTCATCAAAGGTTCATTCTTCTGCCTCGGAGGCCTATCCATCAAACCTTTTGGATAAGGATCAACACTCAACGCCAAAGCTGGCAAACCATCAGTAACTAAATTAATCCACAACAACATCAATGCCGTTATAGGCAAAGGCAATCCAAAAAAAATGGCAATTGTAACAACCATAACTTCAGCAAGATTTGAAGAAATTAAATAACTCACAAAAGATAATATGTTCGAATATATTCCTCTGCCTTCTTCAACAGCAGAAACAATAGTTGCAAAATTATCATCCTGTAATACCATATCGCTAGCCTCACGAGAAACATCAGTTCCCTTTATTCCCATCGCGATTCCAATATCTGCTCGTTTCAAAGCAGGAGCATCATTTACTCCGTCTCCAGTCATTGCAACAACCGCTCCAGATTCCTGAAGCAAACGAACAATTTCCAGTTTATGTTTAGGCTCAACTCTAGCGAAAATATTTGTTCTAAGAATTACCTGTCTCTTCTCTATGTTTCCAAGTTGAGCAAAATGGGCTCCTTCAATACTCTCACCAATTAATCCTATTTCACGAGCAACTGCAACAGCAGTATTAATATTATCTCCAGTAATCATTATAACTCTAATTCCAGCTCTATGTGAATTGGAAATATATTCACTAATCTCTTTCTTAGGAGGGTCAATCATTCCCTGCAAGCCGACAAAAATTAAATTATCTTCCGTATTATCTTTTTCAGATTTTACTTTTTTATATGCAAAACCTAAAACTCTCAAAGCCTGATTCGCATATAATTTATTCTGTTCAAGGATAACTTTACGCAGACTGTCTGTAAGTTTTATAATTCTGCCTTTAAATAGAATATAAGTGCATTTCCCAAGCACTTTTTCAGGAGCGCCCTTATTATACAAAACTAAATCTTTTCCGTTTTTATGAATTGTGCTCATCATCTTTCTTTCAGAATCAAAAGGCAACTCATTAACTTTAGGAAAAGACTCGCGAAGATTTCTATAATTCAAACCGGCTTTGCCAGCAGAAACAAGCAAAGCAGCTTCTGTAGGGTCTCCAGTAATGGAAACATTAACTGCATTATGAATCTCGGCATTATTACATAAAGCGCCTATTCTAAGTATAAGATTATCTTTTTCAGCGAATGGCTTTCCGTATAAAGAAATAACTCCGTTAGGCGAGTATCCCTCACCACTAACTGTATAGTCTTGATTATTAATAAACAAGTTTCTAACAGTCATCTCATTCTTAGTCAAAGTGCCGGTTTTATCACAACAAATAACATTGGTCTCTCCAAGAGTCTCAACAGACGGCAAACGACGAATAAGAGATCTTTTTTTCAGCATTCTTTTAACTCCAATAGCTAAAGATATAGTAACAACAGCAGGAAGCCCTTCAGGCACTGCAGCAACAGCCAATGCAATAGCAGTCAAAAGCCATTCTCTAGAATGGATTAAAAATCCAGAATAATCTCCAGAAAACAATTCAGAAAACAATTGCTCGCGAATAGCCCCTATAAAGAAAAGAATTACAGATATAGCAATAACTCCATAACCAACATTTTTTCCAAATTTATTCAGCTTTCTTTGCAATGGAGTATCTTCTTTTTCAACACTGCTCAACAAATGCGCAATTTTTCCTAATTCAGTCTTCATTCCCGTAGAAGTCACAACAAAAATCCCTCGTCCTTTAGTAACTAAAGTTCCAGAAAAAACCATATTTTTTTGGTCATTAATTACAGGACTTCCAATTATTATAACATTATTTTTAGACGAAGGATTAGACTCTCCTGTAAGTGAGGATTCCAGACAAGAAAGAGAATAACTTTCAAGCATTCTACCATCAGCAGGCACACAGTCACCTTCTTCAAGTATAACAACATCCCCAAGCACAATTAATTTAGCATCTACATCTCGCATTTCTCCATTTCGAACAACTCTCGCCTTAAGTGAAGATAATTTTTGCAAAGATTCAATTGACTTTTCAGCCCTATATTCTTGAATAAAACCAAAAAAAGCATTTAGCATAAGTATTGCAAATATCACCCATGCATCAATATATTCACGAACAATAATAGAAAACAGAAGTGCAAAAATAAGTATGTATATTATAAAACTCTTGAACTGCCTAAAGAAAATAGTAAGCCATTTTACAGAACTCTCGCACTTTATTTCATTTAATCCAAAGTCTTTTAGCCTTTCAGAAGCAGTACTTTCAGAAAGTCCTTTAGCTCTGTCAGAACCCAAAGACGAAACTACTTTATTTGCATCTAAGGAATAATATATTGCATCACCCATATAATATATTCAATCTTAAGTACTATAAAAATCTGGCTAATAATCACCATAATGTATTTAAGCATCTTAGTTAATATTAGACTATGTCATATACGCCCCACGTTGGTGTGAAAAGTCCTGGAGATTATGTTTATGTCGCTTCAGTAATTTCAAGTGTCTTGGGGAGAATATCAGAAAGCGGTCTTGAAGCACAAATTCCAAAAAATGTAGGTCTTGCAGCCATAGATTTTTTTGATAAAGCAATTAGCGCTACGGGAGAACAAACCCCTGAAAATCCGGTAGCTAGCATTAGTAATTATGCTCTTGCAACAGCTATCTTAGCAGAGATGTGTCTCCCTGCAGCCGGCACAAGACTTCAAGTAGAAGAAAGGTTACATGCATATAAAGAACTCTTAGATAAATTAACCTCACAAAACAGGGAGCCATTAACACTTTCAGAGATCCAGACGTCTCACGAAATTCAATTATTCTTTAGAGTTATGAGAAGAAAAGGTTACGATGAAAATTATACAAAAGCTATGGGGCATTTCTCGATTGAATAATCTTCTTCAAACTAATTATTTAAATTAACAATAAAAGGATTAGTAAAAAGTTAATTAAACCTTAGAACTAATAATCTTAAATAAATACTAAGCTGAAAAGTGGGCTAATCTTAAGCGTTTACCTAAAAGTTTATAGAGCTTTAATAATCAATAGTTGTATGATAAAAGAGACAATAAAGAACAGGAAAAATCAAAGAGTAGTTGCTCTAATTGAAGAAAGTCAGAATTCAAAAGGTCTTGTTTTTGTCATGCATGGTTTAAGTGGAAATAAAGAAGAGTTACACATTCAGGCAATTGCAGAAGCCTTCAAAGAGCAAGACTATTCAGTAATTAGATTTGATACAACAAATACTTTCGGAGAAAGTGAAGGGA
>Ga0209541_10012647_pt1 | contig 13032 bp, 10 predicted proteins | sample RifCSPlowO2_01_FD_184027 | JGI IMG/M metagenome (GOLD analysis project Ga0209541, IMG submission 184027) | Groundwater microbial communities from Rifle, Colorado - Rifle CSP2_plank lowO2_0.1 (SPAdes) (version 2) | ecosystem: Environmental > Aquatic > Deep subsurface > Groundwater | place...
ATTCGGATCTTTGTTTGGGATTTTGACAATTGTTGTCGGAGTCGGTTATCTAAAGACCACGTATGACAGTTTTCGCGCCGAAACATTGAAATATGTGGAAATAAGCAGTGCATACCCGACAAATTTGAGTTTAAACCTGAAAAAGGGACAGTGGCCTGACAAGCTGCCAAAATTAACACCCGCGTGGATGGATCCAAACGATACCGGCTTTCGCTTTTATGATATGGATGCGACAGTTAATATTTGGTGGAATTCTGTTTTTAAAATGCCGCTGGCGAGAGGTTATTTAGATGCAAATCCTAAAGAACGGGGTGCCGAAAATTACCAGGGTTGGCAATATTGGCAAAACGTAACTTTGATGAAGGATGAGGCAGTAAAAAGCTGGGATGTCCCCGAGGAATTGGCAGCAAACCAGGCAAAATTTTTAATAGATTGGAATGCTATTAAATTTTTCGAAGGTAACCAGTCTCTACAAAGGCCATACGGAGCAAAACTTTCTTCGTATGTTGAAAACGATAAGAATCTTATAAATAAAAGTGAGACTGTTGAGATTATCGGACCGACTGTTTTTTGGGACAATTTGGGCAATAGGTTTTTTGACAATTCTAAGCAGGAGTTGAAATATTTCGAAGTCGATGACGTGGCTACTAGTCCTATTTATTCTGCCAGTAATGCGCCTACGATACTGGTAGTTGGTGATACTGCGGGTCAGGACATTATGATGCGAAATTTCGCGTTTTTGGGATTAACTTCCAGAAACGCAATAATCGTACAGTGGAACAAAGAAGCTGATAAGCTATCACAGGATGACCTTAAAAATTTTGATCTGGTAATTTTTTTCAGGTACAAATATGCAAATAGCGGAAAAGTTTTTAAAAATTTAGAAAAGTATGTAAAGGCAGGCGGCAATCTTTTTATAGATACCGGTACAGAACAGGCAGAATCCAATACAACCTCGCTTCCTGCGGTGTTTCCGTTTGAAAATTCGGAGAGGAAACCTCTAGGTAAAGAATGGGAAATAACTGCTGAGGATAGCGAAATTACAAAGGGTGTTGATTTTTCGAAATTCAGCGAGCCTGTATTTGACGGAGCTGAGTGGAATTTTACATATCCTGTTGGTGGCTTGAGGGGTAATTCAAAGACCCTTGTTTATAACCATAAGAAACCTGTACTAGTCTGGCAGAAACTTGGAGAAGGAGTAGTGATTTGGAATGGGATGAATTTTGCAGGACATTTACAGGGGTATAGGAATCTTGAGGAGACAAAATTATTTAAAAACATCCTTTTTAGCTTTAGTGATCTTTCAAAAGATAATATGGTGAAAGTTTCTTATGAAAGGCCAGCTAGCGAGAAGGTGGAAATTAGGGGAAGTAAGGCGAAGGGGATACTTTTTAAAGAGTCCGGATATGCTGGTTGGGATGCAGTAGTTAATGCAGGCGGCAAAAGCAAAAAAGTTAAGATTTTTGAAGCAGGACCCATGGTCCCCGGGTATATGTTTGTTTTTGTGCCTGAGGATATGAGAGGCGGGGATTTTAAAGCTGTTTTTAAATACCATGGCGAATTTGTATACAAGTTTACTTATTTGGTTTCGTTTTTGTCGTTTTTTATAGTTTTGGACATATTACTTTTCGAAAAAAGAATTTTGAAATTCCTTAAAAGAAAGTCTGCGTTTTTCCACAAGGGTGTAGGTAATTGGTGGGAGAAGGAGGACGAATTTTAACCCGATGTTTACCAAACCTGTTGATATAAGACACAGGAGAATTGCAAAACATGCAAAGGGGAAGATTCTTGATATTGGGTATATCGATCATCCGAATTTATTTTTAAGGGGTGAAGTTTGGGGTTTGGATTTAATTATAGATGCAAAGCCACCAAATTATAAAAAGGTGGTGGCGGGGGATGCAGCTGAAATTTCCAGACTGTTTGGCAAAAAGCAATTCGATACTGTTGTTGCTGCCGAAATTATTGAACATTTGGAGAATCCTGCGGCGTTTTTGAGGGGTGTACGTGAGGTTATAAAAGACTCAGGAAAGCTTGTTATCTCAACACCTAACCCTTACCACTTGCCGACTATTTTTGCCAATATGTTTTTTATAAAACCGGTTTTTACTGCCCACAAATCACATGACCCATACCATATAACCCTTTTCCCGTTTAGGAATATGGTGACCCTGCTTGAGCATTGCGATTTTAGATTAGAGAGAGTAGAGAACGGTAATGGTCTAATTTTGAATTTAAAAGTTGATAGCAGGCCGGTAATTCCTTTTTTTAAGGCTTTTAGCCAGGATTTAATTTATGTTGTTTCTAAATCACCCTAAGTTGTTGACGGTTTGTACAAATTTTGCGCTCACTTTTTGCCAGCTGAATTTTCGGGATTCCAATATAGCATCCAATTTAATTTTTTGGTACTGTGCATTATTTTTTAGAAGGAAGAGAATTTGTTCTGAAAACTTTTGGGTATTGCCGAGCGGTGCAGTTATAAACCCTTTTTTGTATACGCTGCCAAAGATTTCCAGGTTGTAGCCTACAACCGGCAAGCCAGCTGCCATCGCTTCAGCAATAGCTAAGCTAAAACCAGCCTCATAATCGGTGAAGATGAATATTTTTGAGGATTTTAGAGTCTTTAAAAGATTCTTTTCGGAGACGTAGCCGGCAATTGCTAAATTGTTTTCTAGTTTGGACTTTTTAATCTGTGATATAAGCTTTTTTTCTTGCTCTTGGTTTCCGCCTCCGACGACAATTGCATGGGCATTGTGTATTTGCCGCACGACTTTTTTCCAGATTGAGACAAGGTCATAGATTCCTTTTGAGGGATGAAGCCTGCCTACAAATATAGCGTCAAAAGTTTTGGTAGAGTACGGTTTTTGTTTTTTTATAGTCTGGATGTCGATACCAGCACCGAGTATTTGCAGGTTTTCTTTTTTGAACCCCTTTGTTACAAGAATATTTTTAAGGTTGTTGTTCAGGGCAAGTGTTAGTGTACTTTTACTTTTCATCATAAAGTTAGAGATAACTTGCATAAAAGACGAGACAATATTGACTGGCAGACTTCCAGGCCGTTTTAGAGGAGGTGTAACGAGGTGATGGACACGGGCGATCCATGGAATTCGGGTTGATGTCAACTTTAAAAGATAAGCTGGTGCTACATCAGGAAGGACATTAGTCGAAGAATAGATAATATCCTTTTCTCTTATTTGGCGAAGTTTCTTATAGGAATGCCAAATACGTATAAGATATGCAAGGAAAATCATTAACGGCTTGGTATTATTGTCGAAAACCGTTTTAGGGAGAGTGATTATTGTTACGTTTTTTAAATTGGCACTGTACCAGTGTTTAGCGCCAATTGCAGGGACGATGACGGAGATCTTAAATTTAGGCGGCATAAATCGAGCCATTTTTTCCAAGAGCTTATCTCCACCAGAAAGGTAAGATTCGGAAGCGTGGCCGGTTTCTAGGGCAACAATATGCAGGAATTTTCTGGAAAGTGATTTTTCTATGATTTTAAGTATTTTTTTAGTATGGTTTTCCCAGCTGAAGGACATTAGCTTTTTTCTGGCTGAAAAACCCATTCTTTGAGCATAATTTGGGTTGGAAATTACCTTTTTGACAGCTTTTATGAAGTTTTGCTCAGTGGGGTTGTCTAGGAAAATCCCGTCGATTTTGTTTTTTAAATGGTTGGTAATGCCGGAGCCGCTGGGGATTATAATCGGGCAGCCGTTTACAGCGGCCTCTAAGCCTCCCATACTGAAGGCTTCTTTAATTGGGTGCACAAATACAATAGCTTTCTGGTAGAGTTTGGCAAGCTCATCTTCCGTGACGTTTGTGCTTACTGTTATTTGTGAAGTCAGGATCTTTCTTTTGATGTCATTTCTGAACTTTTCGAGCTCTTTTCGGTTTGACCAACTTCCAGCCAAAACTATTTTTATTTCAGGGATTGATTTGGCAACTTTGAGGAATAACTGAGGATTTTTATTAGGCTCCCAGCGGGTGGAAGCCAATATGATGTCGCGTTTAAAGTTGTGTATTTTTTTAGGGATTCTTGCTGCGGGAGGGAGGACAGTTGTTTTAGCATTGTAGGTTTTTGAAATAAAACCCTGATGGAGTTTTGAGAGAAGCAAGACTTCGCTAGCATTTTCTACTAGTCCTTTTTCCAGATACTTCAAAATAGGTTTGAGTATTGGAATTAATAGACGGAGCGGGCTATTGATGTAGGCAACTTTTAAAATGTAGTTCATTGGATCGTGGATAAATGCGAGATAAGAAATACCCTTTGTAAACTTGAGGCTCTGGGCTGTGAAGCATGTTGTCGTCCCGTGACTTAAGATAATGTCGAACTGGCCTCTTTTGATGACAAACGGTGCCAAAAACGGGCTTAAAACGTGCAGGGTTGAAAAGAAGGAAAAGATTGGAAATTTGACTGAATGGTTAAAAGGGAAGGGGTATCTATCTGAAAGGAATTGAATATTGACTTGTTTTGCAAATTCTTTGAACTTGGGGTTGTAGCCTTTTCTCATTAAAACCAAAAGCTGGACTTTATGGCCGAGTTTTTGAAGGTTTCTGGCGTCTTCAATTGCAATTTTTTGGACACCGCCTATAACTAATTGGTCAACAAGAATTGCAATTTTCATTTTTTTTGCGCCTGCACCCAAAAACTGTCTCTGTAGTTTGCCAAAGGGGATGAAACCAGAAGGTAGTTAAAGACGTTTTTTACAGGCATTGGCAGGCTGTGGAGCTGTTTTGGCAGGTGCAAGTTAGTGGGTATGTTGTAGGCGGTTTCGAACCGGCTTTTGATATTAGTAAAATTCTTCTTTTTTAGAAGACGAGAGAGGGATTTGGGAGTATAGAAAGTGATATGGGTTGGATCTGTGTATCCAAACCAACGGGAGCCTTTTAAGAATCTTAACGGGCTGTTAAAGTTGGGCGTGATTAAAAAAATGATACCTTTAGGTCTTAGGATACGGTGGGCTTCTTCCAAAAATATTCCCGCTTCTTTTGAGGTTAAATGCTCAATCGTTGAGATGACAGAAATAAGATCGAAAGAATTATTTTTATAGGGAAGATTAGTAGCCGATGCTTTTATTATGGTGCCTTTTTTATTAATTTTTGAAGCAAAATTGATTGCTTCTGTTGAGATGTCGCAACCGTGGGCATCATAGCCTTTTTTTTGTAAATAACTTACCAACTTTCCGGTTCCGCAGCCTACGTCTAGTACATGTTTGGAATTATTTCTCTGGATTATTAAATTTAAGGACTCGGCGATATGCAGATCCAGATAGTCTCTTTTTTTAAAATAGCTCTTGTTATAATTTAATGTTTTTGCCATTTCTTGAATTGTTTTAAATAAAAGTTTGCTGCACTTCCCCAAGTATAATTTTTGCTGAATTTTTGGGCATTGTAGCCGAGTTTTTGTCTTTCTCTTTTTGAATTTGCAAGTTTTATAATTGCCTTTTTAAATTCCTCTTTTGTGGAAACTATTATGCCGGTTTTGTGGTTTTTAACCACTTCTTTCGCCGATGCAAAATCGAAAGCCACAGTGGGCTTTCCAAAGCTTGCTGCCTCAAAAATTGGCATACCAAAAAAGAGGAATTTATCGCAAGTTATGTAGATATCTGTTGATTGATAATATTTGGACAAAATCTGATCGCTTGGATTTACTATGATTTGAGTATTTTGATTCTTGATTTTTTTTAGGTAATTTAAGTATTTTTTATCAGGGTATGAGCCGATGATTGTGAGCTTGATTGGAAATTTTGGGGTTAATTCGTTAACTGTTTCTATTTGCGTATGAAACCCTTTATAGGGGACGATACGGGAAACTGAGAGTAAATGGATGGTGCTATTGCTTTTGGTTTTATTTGCTTGGGTTTTTGCCATTAAATCTGTTCGAGAGCCCCAAAAAACATAAGAAGATTTTTTATGGTAGAGACGGTTAAGTTCGCCTTTGCAGTACTTGGAAAGGGAAATGATATGTTTGGTTGTTGAGAGTTGAATTATTGTATTTAATTTAATCAGCCAGTTTAGAAAAATATTTATTATATTATCCAGGTAGTTTGGCTGACTTGGAAAAATCCGGTCAAGCCATATGTCTAGTTGAGTGCCCATGTAGGTATAGGCTACTGGAATACCGGAAAGCTTTGCTCCAAGTATAAAAGGTAGCTTGGCTTGTGTAGAAATGATGTTAGGCTTTATCCTTTTAAGATCTTTGGCAAGCGCAAAGGATGGGAGTAATTTACCAAGAAGTTTGTTTTCTGGAATTTTTATTAGTCTGACATCAATTTTTGCATACTTTAATTCTTTTATTGCTTCAGTTTTGGAAATTTCCTTATAGGCAAAGAAAAAGACTTCGTGGCCCTTTTTGGCAAAGGCCTTAGCGAGTTCAATCGGGGCGCGTGAACCCGAATGAGTGTCTGCAGCATGCGAGACAACGGCAATTTTCAATATACCTTCTTTCTGGCAGTAAGAGTCTTTTTTAGATTTGTAATATTCCAAATTATTGCTCTTAATTCCGGTATTAGAATAGGTTCTTTTTTAATAATGGTTCTTGCCGGAACCGTTATTAGATAATGTATTAGGAAAAATGCCAGGAGTTGTAAGGGGGTTGAGTGTTTTAAAAGTAACCTGAGTTTATTTTTAAAACCAATGAAATAAACTTCGCTTTTTGGGAATTTAGAAATTGTTTGGGCGTGTTTATGAATAAACACAGCTTTTGGAATATAAATAGTCTGAACACTCAGTTTTTTCGCGCGCAGACAAAAATCCAAGTCTTCAAAGTAGGCTGGAAAGAAACCTTCGTCGAAATATCCGATTTTGGCAATTAAGTTTCTTGGGATGAGCATTGCACAGCCGTCAACCTGATCACAAATTACAGGTTTGTTTGGGGATTTTGCAAACTGTTGTTTTCCTGTAAGAAAACTAAAGCTTCTTCCCCCAGCCAGAAACTTTTTGGTTTTGAGAACAATTTGTTTCCCACCGTAAATTGCAGAAAATTTATTGTTTTGGGCGTATAAGACTAATGTTTTTAGGCTGTCTTTTGTAAAGATAATATCGTCATTGGTCACAAATAAATACTCACCTTTTGATTTTTTAATGCAGATGTTAATTGCTTTGGCAAAGCCAAGATTCTTTTTTTGATGGAGAAGTGTTACTTTGGAGAAAAGTTTTTTGATTTTTTCCGTGGAGCCGTCGGTTGAATTGTTATCAGCTACAATAATTTCAAGTTTATTTTTGGGGTAATTGAGCTTATAGATCGATTTAATACAATCTATTGGGTTTCGCCCTCCGTTATAAATTGCAAATAAAATACTAACCGTTGGGAACTGCATATACATTTAGTTTTCGGGCAAGGAGTGTCTTCTTGATGTTATTTAGATTCCACCAAAAGCCTTTTACAATTGCATTTGCTGTCCCGTCCCGAAAAGATATCCAATAGATGGGTATTGTAATGATTTGCAAAATGATGGATGTTAGAATTTGTATCAAATTTGCGTTTTTGATAATAAACCTGATTTTGTTTTTATACCATTGTTCTAATTTAATTTTAGGTCTGGCACTCGCTTTCAGGGTTGTTGAATGCCAGATTTTGGCTTCTGGATAGTAAAGGATATTGATACCATTCCTATTTGCCTGAGTGCAGAAATCCTGATCATCGAAAAGCCACAAGCCGTATCCTTCGTCTAGATAGCCGATTTTTTTTATTATTTCTTTTGGAAAAAGAATGGCGCATCCTTGAAGGTAATCTGCTTTCAAGATTTTATTTAAATTTGGGTAAGCTGATATAGTGCCAAACCAAAAATTAAACTTACCTGCAGAAGGCGCTATTGTATTTGGTTTGTCTTTGAAAAAAATTTTAGGGCCAACTATAGCTGACTTTGGCTGGTTTTGTAGAAATAATAGGAGTTTTTTGAGGCTATCTTTTTCCAAGATCACGTCGCTGTCACATTTGAAAATATATTGGCCTTTTGCCCTTTTAAAGCCAATATTAAGGGCTTGGGATGCTCCAAAATTAGTTTTTAGGTTTACAAGTTGTATTTCAGGATATTGTTTGTTTATTAGTTGTGCAGTTTTATCAGTTGATCCGTTGTCGGTAATTATTACCTCTAATTCTTTTGCTGGAAAGTTAAGGTTTTTGACTGATTTTATAAAATCTAAAACTTCCGCTTTATTGTTATATGTAGCTGCAACAATTGAAACAAGCATATTTTGGAATTACCCAATTATATAGCAGAGAAATTTTACCTAATATCCTTTAACTTTCAAAAATTGGAAATATGCCTTTTTTCCACTATTAGGGAGAGGATTATTTGCAGTTGGTTTTTGATGAAATTTGCAGTTTTTTTTCGCGGGATTTTGAAATAACTCGTAAAAATATTTAGCAAATTTAAAGCTAAAATGACCAATAATAGGATGACTAAACTTACTTTTGTTGCAAGATATGAAAAAATCTGTCTATGTTTTTTGAAATAATATAGCATGGAGATAAACAATTCTTCGCGAACAATAAAAGGGTTTAGGAGATCTGTAGATTTATTCCTAAGGTGAACTATCTTGGTATTTGGGCTGAGTGTAATCTTAAGATTTGCTTTTTTAATTCTTTTGGAAAGATCGGTATCATTGAAGAAAAGGGGCAACTTTTCGTCAAATAAGTAGCCTATTTTTTTTATGGTGATTTTTTTAATAATCAGGGCACTGGTTGCTGCTTGCTCCAGTTCTATTTCTCTATCAAATTTTTCTTTGAGCATGAAATAATTTTTGGCAATAGGGGTGGATATTTTGAAATAATTTTCTAATAAACTTGCTGCGAAAGAAATAAACGTAGGGAAGCGACGGTGATAATAGTATTGGGTAGTACCATTTGGGTTGATGAGTTTTGCAGCAGCAGCACCGACTTTTTTTCTGGAATTTATAAAATCTACTAGATCTTGAATATCGCCTTTTTTTACTTGGACATCGGAATTTAAAAGCAAGATGTGTTTGCCTTTGGCAATTTTTACTCCTTGGTTATTAGCTTTGGCGTAGCCGACGTTTTCTCTGTTTTTGATAAGAATTACTTTTGGGAAACTTTTGTTAATCGTTTCAAATGTACCGTCACTGGACGCGTTATCGATAACTATTAATTCGAAAGTCGATTTAGGAGGATTGTCAAATATAGACTTGAGGCAGTTTATGGTTAAATTTTTAGTATTGTATATTGGGATAATAATTGAGAGCGTCATGATTTTTTAATTGGTTGAAGCTGAAATTCTATTTCATCAAAGCCTCCAAACCAGTAAACCCAGAATATTTCGCAAAAAAGAGAATTTAAGTTGGCAAAAGTTTCTACAATTTTCCACAAAATGTTAAGCGGTAAAAATCGGGTCCGGATTTTTCTAAGGGTGACCTTTTTGATTCTGAAAGCAATTTTTTTATATTTAGGGTATTCATCGCTTTGAAAGTAATGAAATGTTTGAGAACTGAATCCGGCTCTTAAATGTGTTGGGTTTGAGGCTGCACCTACGCCGGAAAAATGAGGAGCGATAATTTTTATGGTTCCTGACGGTTTGGTTACCCGCCACATTTCTTCCAGAACAAATACAAGTTTTTTTGGGTCGATGTGTTCAAGCGCGTGGTTTGTGTAGACTAAATCGAATGCATTTTTTTTAAACGGTAAACCTTTTTCGATATTTTTGACAATATCTGTCTGTTTGGTTTTTCTGATGTCTATGCCAATCGAATCTGGATATTTATTGTTGCCACAGCCGATATCTAATATTTTACCCTTCATTTTTTAAAGTTTTCCAATCGTACCACACCTTTGTTTTAAGAAAAATGAAACCTGCGGCATGGAAGGGGTCTTTCAGAAAATATGGCCAGTTTTTGAGATAAAACTTCAAACGGTTAGCAAATGCCGATTGTTTTTTAAATTCCAAAGGGTGTTTTTTGGCATAAAGTAAGATGTTTTTGGAATAATAGGCTTTTTTCTGGAAGAATTTTGAAAGATTTGGGATATTTTCTTGGTGAATGATATCGTATTTTGAAAATAACAATTTTGCGCCTGCCCTTTGAGCGCGAATAGTAATATCCCAATCTTCACCGGCTATTAAATCTTCGCCGAACCCACCGATTTTTTTGAAGAGTACTTTGGAAAATAACCGGGCACCGGCTAGCACCTTCTCTTTTTGGTAGAGATTGCGTTCAAAACTGACGGATTTTTCCCAGAAATTGTTTCCTTTTGATTGTTCTATAAAAGCTATTATTTTATTCTCTTTTTGGATTTCTTTTACAGACGCTGCAAGGCAATTTGGAGTCAGTTCCATATCGGCGTCAATAAATAGTAAGTATTGGCCTTTAGATTTTTTGGCTCCAAAATTTCTTTGGGTGGAACGTTCATTACCGTGCCTGTAGCAATTACTAGTAAATTTTCTGGCGATGTCTATTGTTTTATCTTTAGAAAAATTATCAACTACGATAATCTCAATGTTTTTGTAGTTTTGGTTTTTGATACTTTTTAAGCAGTGTGCAATGTTTTTGGCCTCGTTTTTGGTTGGAATAATTATGGAAACTAAAGGTGCCATATTGTCTCCGGTTTTGACAGTAAGATTTTATCGGCAATTTCGACACCTTGCATAAAAGAATAATCCATGTTAGAAATTTCGTATTTCCAGGCACCAAACCGGCCACGGGAGAAAATGGATTTAGACATAAGATATTTCTGAATAGTTTTGAGATTTTGATCTCTGTTTAAAGTAGGAATTGGATATGCATAAGGAGCTTTGGCTCTCCAAATGCTCAATACATTTGGGATATCAGAATTATTGATTATTTTTGCTTTAACTAAATCGTCAATGACTGTTTGAGAATCTGGCTCTTGGTTACTTGCGATTTCGACCAAAATTGAGCTAAATGATTTATTAGGTATTAAATATTTCGAATAATTGGAAAGGAACGTTATTCTATAAAATGATATGTTTTTCTGGGGATAGTATATCCAGCTCGTATTCGTTTTTTGCTTCTTTGTAATCCCGATCCCGTAGAAAAAAACGGTGTTATAAACCAATTCTTTTGATGCATTTTCGACATTTTTAGGTTTTATGGAGATTATTTTTATCAATTCATTTATTGGGATTGTTGAAATCAGGAAGTCGTATTTGATTCTGTTGCCATTTTCTAAAGTGACAATTTTATTTAATACGTCTACTGCTTTGACATTGCTATTCAAGTAAATTGATTTAGTGTTGATTTTTTGCGCTATAATTTTCCACAGAGAGCCTGTCCCACGCTGGGGGTAAATAAAGCGACTGTTCGGCCCCCAGTTATTAGCGTTTGCGGTAAACATATTTTTTAAGATATCTATTGCGTTAATTGTGCTTACCCTTTCGCTTATCCAGTTTGTACTCATTTTAGAAAGCGGATAACCCCAGACTTTATGGTTGTAGGGGATCATGAAGTGCTTTGCGATGCCTTTGCCCATCGATCGGTTAATAAAATTTAAAAAGTTATTAGCTTTTTTGTTATTTGCTGACTTGATAACTCCCCAAAAGCATTCAAGAAATATTTGCGGCGGCAGTCGGTGGATATGATTTTGAAAAGGATATGGTATTAGCTTGCCTTTAAAATAAACATGACTTTGGCGATTATGTGTGTATTTTTGGTTTTTTAGATTGTCTTTTAACACTTTGTCGAAAAAAGGGAAGTGTGAATGGATGACGTGGCCGCCAGTGTCCCAGGTAAAGCCCTTTTTATCTTTAAAAGAAGCAGACAGGCCTCCAACGTAATTCTCTTTTTCTATTATTTGGAAATTTTTATAACCTAATTCCTTCAGCCTGTAGGCGGTGCCAAGGCCGGTTGGTCCGGCTCCAACAATGACAATTTTTCTGTCCATTTTTCAAAGAAAAAAGTTTGTGGCAGCAAGACTAACAATAACGAAAACTGAGGCTAGTATAACATTCAAGACCAATACCAACCCGAGCTTTTTTTTGGCGGTGAAATAAGAAATCAGAAGCGTGCCGAATCCCAAAGTAGTAGCCATTGTTACCAAAATGATCACAAGATTTGCAGCAGGGATAAAATTGGGGGAAATTAGGGAAATGATGGATTTTGCGAGGAAATATACGAACAAAATTTCCATTGCTGCGATAAATAAGTATAAAAACAACGTGTTTTTAAGCGTCTCCAGGGCATGTTTTGGTGAAAGAGAAGCAACTCTTGGTAAAAGTATCTGACTGATGCTTACAGGTACTATCATTGCGACCGTATAAAAAGATAAAGCAAATGAGTAATAACCGACTTTGTTTTGGTCAAAAAACAGCGATAGAAAAGGGATGATTCCGAGAAATGCGTATGATGGCAAAGTCGAAAAATATAAAGGCAAGCCGTAAGAAAAAATAAGGCGTGGCCACCTAAATAGACTATATTTTGTTGGAACATGGTAATTTTTTTTGATAAGAAAAAAAATGCTTATTGTGCTTCCTATCAAATGGGTTATTCCAAGAGCTATTATCGTAGCAGGAAGTCCTAAAAGTAGGGCAGCAGGTATGAGTATTAACAACCCCGAAAGGGGGACCGCAATGTTGATAATTGAAAGTAGACTAAAGTTTTGCAGGCCGATGATGATTGGTCTGGTGAGATCGGAGAAAGTAATTACTGAAAATATGACCGCTGGATAAATGAGGTAACTCAGATTTTCATTATTCAAAAAAGCGATTGCAATTTCTTTTTTAAATGCAAGAGAGAAAATAACAATTGGGATAAGAATTAGGATTCTGAAAATAAAAAGATTATGAATAAGATGACGTATTTTTTCTTCTTTGCCCTTCGAGGAATATTCTGAAGTGTATTTGATAATGGTATTTTGAAAACCAAAATCCAGAAAATATATAAAAAATCCGTAAAAAGATGTCAAGGTTTTGAAGATACCAAAGTCTTGAGGGGTGAATACCCGTGAGAGCAGAATTGTAGTTGCCGCACCCAAAGCACCTCCTAATGCCGTACTTGTCAAAACAGCGATCGTGTTTTTAATCAAAATTTTTTCTTCGATTATAGTTTGGAGAAGTTTTT
>Ga0209541_10012648_pt1 | contig 13032 bp, 18 predicted proteins | sample RifCSPlowO2_01_FD_184027 | JGI IMG/M metagenome (GOLD analysis project Ga0209541, IMG submission 184027) | Groundwater microbial communities from Rifle, Colorado - Rifle CSP2_plank lowO2_0.1 (SPAdes) (version 2) | ecosystem: Environmental > Aquatic > Deep subsurface > Groundwater | place...
GAAGCTTCAAGAAGCCTATGCTTCAAAGGCATCAAATCAATTCAATTTACGGACAAGAAACTACCGATGAAATGAAATGGAATCGGGAGAGTTTCATATTTTAATAGTATAGCCTTTCTCAATTGCTTCAAAGCACCTGAATAATCTGCCCTTACTTTTTTTTCAATTCTTTTGAATATTCCGATTCCTGCTTTTGCTTCGCCTAAAACTTTTTTCATCTCATCAACAGCCAGCTTAATCTTGGAAATGACTTCTTGCATATCTGCCTCTTTTTCCTCTTCGATGGCAATCTCGGCTTGCAAATACCCATTTACATTTTGCAAGAAATTCTGCAATTGAATCAAAACCCTTTCATCGATGCTGCTGAAATTAGTCAATTCCCTTATCTCCTCGGAAAGCCCATTTAGGTAGGATTCCTCTTTCTCTTGTTTTGCATCCTCGCCAGTTTCTCTTTGAACATATTTTTCTATTGCCTGCTCGACAACCCTTAATCCTGCAATCAAGCCTGTTGCCCTGCCCTCTATAGCCTCCAATGCCTCTGCAGATTCCTCCACTTTTTCGGCAGCTTTACCGCTGAGTTCGGCAGCTTTGTCTTCCCTTATTTCTGTTTCAGATGCATTTCCCTGCTGCTTTGTTCTTTGCCGAATCAAGCTGTATAGCGCATGGACACTTTTTGCCCCCCTTTTGGTTAATTTTAGGGCACGCCTGAATTTTTTCCGGATAGACCACATTCCAGCTTCGGATTCCACTTCTTTTTCCTCGCTTTCGCCCCAGAATGCGCCGCGCCTTGAATTATACCTATACACCAAAATCACAATAGCTATTTATAGTAACTACAACACCTACAAAAATAATACTTCCAGAATTTAAGAGACCAAGAGGTGCCGTTAATGCCATTCAAGGACTAATTCAAAATCCATCTTTAAATACTTTTTCAAAAACAAAAAGAACAAGCTTATTTCTTCCTCTCTTCCTTCTTTGGAGATTCCTTCTTGGCTTCTGCTGCTGGCGCTGCCGCTCCAGCCGCTGGCGCTGCTCCCGGAGCTGCTCCAGGCGCTGCAGCCGCTCCCTCGACAGGCAGCAGTTCCTTTATCATGTCGTCCGGGATTCCGGACAATACAAGCTTTGCCTTGATTTCGCCACGAGGCTTGCCAGCCATCTGCGCAATGATATCCTTTGCAATCTTCTCGAATTCCGCCTTCCTCTTTGCAGACTCTTCCGCCAATCTCTTTTTCTCTTCTTCAAGCCTTGCAAGATCCTCTGCAGTCAGCTCTGTCTTTTCAAGCCTTATCTCATCGTCAAATTTGCCGGCTTCAACATCCCTTAATGTTTCTTTTGCATGCTTGCCTTCAACAAGAATTCCCATTGATTGGCACGTTCCAATGATTTCCTTGACTTTTTCCTTCAATGACTTGCCTAAAGTGGCGGTTTCTTTCATCTTTGCTATTTTAATGACTTGCTCAATAAGAATGTCAGCGACCATTTCGTGCTTTGCCTTGCCCGAGCCTTTCTCAAGGTTGGCTTCCTTCTTAATCAAGCCTGAGGCTGGGGGAGTGCCAATTATAATCTCGTACTGCTTGGTTTCCTTGTCTATGAAAATTTTGACAGGCACCTGCATTCCCTGAAATGAAGAAGTCTTTTTATTGATGTCACTTACAACCTGTCCTATGTTGACGCCCATAGGCCCAAGAGCCGGCCCTAGCGGAGGCGCTGCAGTGGCTTTTCCGCCTTCAACCAAGACTTCTACTTTTTCTTTGGACATTTTTTATTGGATTATTTGTTGTTATTATACTCTTAATTAAATCCGTCGCTTCGCGACAATATATTGTGCTCGGCGTCGCTCGGTTGCCAGTCGCTCCGCCTCGCCTATTTATCTATATTTCGTGCCATCGGAGATGGCACAATTTTTGATAAAACTTTTTTCTAAAAAGTTTTCCGTCGTCAACTGACGGGACGGTTGAACCTTTACAACCCTTCTTCTTCCCCACTATCCTCTTCCTTTTTTGTTTCTGGAGTGTCCGTATCCCTTCTAATGACCTTCACAGCGTCCATCTTGACTGTTATGGGGATTGGGACAGCGGCTTCAAGCAATTCAACAACAACCTCTTCCTTTGTCTTGTCAATCCTTGTGACTTTTGCATTTTCCCTCTTGAACGGGCCTGAGATGATTTCAACAATGTCGCTCTTCTGTATGTTCATATCGTGCTTTACCTGCTCGAGCATGTGCTCGATTTCAGAGTATTTCACAGGCTGCGGCAGGATCCCCCTTGCATAAGGTATATTGAAAGCTGCCTGCTCTGCATCTGTTCTTGTGGCAGCTTCCACGAATATGTAGCCGCGCATGCCATGCGGCTTTATTACAGAGTAAACCTCAATCTTTTTTTTAATGGCATTGCTGGTAACAAAGTCCATCACTTGGTCTTCCCTGTTGGCGGTTGTCCGCAATGCAAATATCGTCTCGTCTTCCCTTGACATGTTAGTACCCGAACTAGGCTTTAAATTTAAGATAGAAAACCTAGAATATACATTGGTAAAAGCGCCTCTTTATAAAGTTTGCGGGAAATTCAAAAAAACAGCAGCTTAATCATCTGCACCACAAACCCAATCAAGCCTATTATTAAAATACCAAGCCCGCTAACTTTAACTATTGTCTTGAATTCAATTGAGTCGGGCTTTTTTGTGATTTTTAGGACTCTAAGGCATTCGCCGATGAAGGATTTTATCTTATATTTCCACGAATTAGCACCTTCTGTTTGTTCCATTTTTGATTTGATTTTTGATATTTCTATAAATTATTATAAGTTCAATCCGTCCTTCGGACATTATCTTGTGCGCCTCGGCATTCAGCAAGTAAGGTTGCTTTAATAAGTTCTTCCCCTCGGCGCAAATTTATTTGAGACGTTGAATGGATTTTTAATGTTTATTGCAATAATGTTTTATTAAAATTACTTAATTGATTCAGAAATCTTTTATAAATCTATCTAATCCAGAAACTCAATTCCAAGATGCTGCTCGATTTCCTTCTTTTTCTTTTCAGAGGCTTTCTTGCTTGAGCCGAATATTTGGGATGATTTAACCCCAGTTACGATGAGCATTGTCCTTATGGTCTTTTCCATGTCCTTGTAGATCTGCGCTCCCCAGATAACCCTCGCATCCTCGTCAAGCTTTTCTGTTATTGTCTCGACCACTTTTCTTGCTTCATCAAGCGTCATGTCTTCCCCTCCGATTACATTAATTAAAGCCCCATTAGCGCCTGAAATATCCACATCAAGCAATGGGTTGTTGATGGCTTTTTCAACAGCCTCTACAGCCCTGTTTTCGGTGTCAGATTCCCCAACCCCTATCAAGGCAACCCCGCCGCCTTTCATAACAGCCCTTATGTCTGCAAAATCAAGATTCACAAGCCCGGCTTTTGTCACAAGCTCTGCAATGCCCTTCACGGCATTTGTCAGGATTTCATCAGCAACCTTGAAAGCTGTGTGCAATGGAAGATCCGGCGCAAGCTCAAGCAGCTTGTCATTTGGAATCACAATCAATGTGTCTACAACCTGCTCAAGCTTCTCCAGCCCAACAACGGCGTTTTCATATCTCCTGTGCCCTTCCATCGAGAAAGGCATTGTAACCACTCCAACAACCAATGTACCAAGCTTTTTTGCAACATCTGCAACAACAGGCGCAGAGCCTGTTCCTGTGCCGCCTCCCAATCCGCATGTTACAAAAACCATGTCGCAGCCCTGCAAGGACTTTTTGATTTCGGATTCCTGCTCGCGGGCAGCCTCCTCCCCAAGCCTCGGCTCAGAGCCGGCTCCAAGCCCTTTTGTGAGCTCCCTTCCAATCAGTATCTTCCTGTTTGCAGTAGTATAAAGCAAATCCTGCGCGTCTGTGTTGATGGCAATTGTGTCCACTCCTATAATTCCAACCTCGGTCATCCTGTTAATGGTGTTATTGCCGCCGCCGCCGCAGCCTACAACCTTTATGGTCGCCCTTTGGCGCGCCAGCAGCTGCTCAAGCTCGGCATCAATGTCCTTTGCTTCCTTGTCCTGCCGAATATCCTTCCTGTCTATAGAAAGCAGCTTTGGATTGTCGTTCAACTCAGCCTCGATAGCCTGTTCAATTATTGTTGCCACAAACTCACCCTCATTTGACTGAAAATGGTTTTAACTACTATTTAAATTTATTTATTTTTTTCCTTCCGCAATAGTAAAACTGACGCCTTTAATGCCCGGAATTATCCTGCCTGCAATCTTTTTGAACTCTTCCTCAGCATGTTTCGGAATTGGATATTTTAATTTTATTTCAGCATTGCCCTCTTTCAATTCTATTTCCGCATCCTTAACGCCTATATGGGTTTTAAGCAGCGAGGCCAGCTTTTCCCTGTCATCAGAAATTATCCTGTTTATATTCACTTTATAAACAAGGTCCTTGCCAGAAAGAGGGTGGTTGAAATCGACTAAGCACCTGCCTCCGCTGACTGTCTTGACAATTCCAAAAACGCCGTCAATATTCAGCTGCAGCCCAGGCACGGGCTGTATTCTCTGCTGCCTGAACTTGCCCATGGAAATCATCCGTATCAGCTTTGCATCTTTTCTGCCAAAGGCATTTTCAGAGCCAATCTCAAATGTATGCTCTTTCTCTGTTTCCTTTCCAATCATCTGGTCTTCAAGCCCTTTTAAAATGCTGTTTTCGCCAACGCAGATGACCACCGGAGAGTATTCCGCGCCTTTGCTGTAAACATCATTTTCCCTTGCCACTTTTTCGTCAGTTGTGTCAAATACTGCGTTGCCTTCCTTGATACTCCCAGTGTACTCAATTTCCACAAAATCATGCTTTTTTACAATTGCCACAAATTTCAGAACTCTGGGATAATTTATAAACGTTTCTGCTTTGATTTCACAAACCCAATTATTCTTTCAACAATATCATCCGGAGCCAGCTTTGTTGTGTCAATCACAAAATTGTATAACCTCTTGTCAGTGTAGTCAACCCGATAATACTTTTTGTACCTCTTTTTCTCGCTTTCCTCCCTATTCCTGATGCTGGCTATGATGTCTTTCAGGCTTTTGCCCTTTTCGTGCTGCCGTTTGTCCTTTAAAATCCTTTCAGCCCTGACTTTGTCGTCTGTTTTGAGAAAAACCCTCACTTCAGCATCAGGAATGAAAAAAGCAGTTAATCTTCCATCTACAACAAACTTATTTTTTGTTTTGCCTAATTCCTTTAATTTCCTGTCAAGCTCAAAATCTATGCTTTTATCTTTCTCAGCCAGTCTGTTAAGCTCAAGCAAACGCATTCCTTTTTCAACTGCCATTGCGCGCATCAAGTCGCCTATTGAGTAATGCCTAAGCCTGAGCATTTCAGACAAAAGCTTTGCCACAGTGCTTTTACCGGAGCCTGCCTTTCCCGAGATTGTTATTCGCATATTACCATGATTTTGCAATTGGTATATATATTTTGTTTTTTGCTTAAACAAATTAAGAATACAGAAAGCAAGCTTACTGCACAGTGAACGTTTCTGTTACGCTTACAACTGTGTCGTTGGAAAAGTCTGTTACATGCACTTTATAGTTGTGAATCCCAATAGAAATGCCGCTACTGCTCTGCGTATATTGCCATTTATTTGTAAAGCTAGTTCCAAGCAGTTCAAAGTTATCGAGGCGGCAGAACTCGCTGACAGCGCCTGCTTCGCAATTAAAGCGAACCAGGAAGTTTGGATTGTCATTTGCACTTGAGTCCAGATTAAAAGATTTGTATAAATATGCGGCATTATTTTCTGAGCCACCGCCATCCAGCTTTGCTTCCAATGACTTCCATGTAATGCCATTAAACCATTCTGCATAATAGCTGTCAGCTGTATCCAACCCAACCAGCCTACGGTAGTATCGCAGAGTAATGTCAAGGTAACCCTCTGTGCTGAAATTGAATTGAAGAGTAGCATTCTTGCTTACGCCGGGTTGCTTTACTTGGGCATGGTATGTTCCCTGATATGGATTGGTGGTTGCAACATTCCAGTTATTTGCACACCCGCCAGTTCTACAGAAAGATTTCCATTTTGGTCCAAAACTTCCGGATTCAAAGCCGTCAAAGAAAATCTGGCTTTGGGCAGGTGCGATATTTTGTACCATATCATGGTAAATACCATCAAACTCCACTTCAACCTTCTTGACACCAAAATTATCTGTCACATCAGCATCAAATGTGATATTATTTGGTTTTATTACAGGATCTGGAGAATCATTAATTGAGTTGATTGTTGGTGCTGTGGTGTCATTTATATGCACATTATCTGCAGGTGCCTGCGTTATGGTATGTTTAAGAGCCCAGTCCAATGCTGTCCAAAGGAAAGGCCAGTCTGAGCTGTCTGGACCATCAGATAACTCGTCTGCAAAATCTGTTCCGTCTCTGTCGCTATCCTCATCAATTTCAAGATGTGGTCCTAGTAAAACAACGCGGCCATTGCCATAATTAAATGAGATAATCCCTGGCTGGTTGTGGGCACTAGGATTTGCAGGCACTATATAATTCGCCATAGATAGCATTTCCTGACCCGCATCAGGCACAAAGTAAGGTTCACCATAATAGAGAACATCTCTTTGAGATGGTTCAAAAACATTTGCTGTATGCGGCTGGTTTATGTTCATTGTAGTCATCACATAATTAGGCCAAGGAGCGATTTCATCAATAGGACCTATGCATATTCCCTTAAATAAATCAAGAGTATAGGGATACTCTTTTCCCTCCCATTTTATTCTGTCGCACGCATAGTAAGCGCCAGCTGAAGCGCCCATATAAACCCCACCAAGACTTACAAGCTCACGGATGTGAGCATCGCCTGCATCTGTTATGCTTTTCTTGTAATTCCATGCCCATCCTCCAGGCATCCATATACCTTTGTAATACATGGAAAGATTGTATTGGTTGACTGTCCCTGCATCAATTTCCTGCCAAGTCACGTTTTTCCACGTCAAGAAGTTCTCAAACGCAACTATACTTGGCTGCCATGCGCCCGTATCCGCATAAATTGCAAAGTCTTTAATCTGTGGGACTACAGTTGCAAAGCTACTAGAAGACTGGAGAAACAAGAAAATAAATGCAACAAAAATAATCCTCTTTAATTCCATTTTTTTAGTTCATTAGAACTACTATAAAAATATTTACATTTGAATTAACTCAAATTCTGTTTGGGTTAACATATTTTCGAAATATTTATAAACTAGTAGTACTATTCCTATATTAATATAGTAATATATTAGTACTAAAATGAAAGTAGTTGCTTATAAGGGACAATACAGAGTAACAATTCCCAAGGATTTAGCTGAGGCAAAAGGCTGGAAACCAAAAACAAAACTAAGATTTGTTGAAGATACTGGAGGGAATGTTATTCTAAAAGAAATTAAAGAAAAAAATGACAGAGCTAATAAAAAAAATAATTAATAATATTGGAACCTTAATGCTTATCAATTTATTATTTTTTATACTTTTATCTGCAATAGCCTTAGCAATAGATACAACACCTCCTGTAATAAATTCAATAAAAACATTTTTAAACATGCATCTTTTCTGTTTTTGATATGAAACAGGAATTGCTTGAAAAGCTCAGCATATTTTTGCTGAAGAAAGGCTTTACTATAAAAAACCTGACAAGGACATGCTTTGACGCGCTTGCGAGAAGAAACGAGCAGATTCTGCTGATTAAAGTTCTTGAGGATGCAAACTCCGTAAGCAGGCAGTACACCGAAGAGATGGCTGCAATTGCGTCTTACGCAAATGCATCGCCGCTGATAATAGCAGAGAAGGCCGGGAACAGGCTTGAGGACAATATTGTTTACTCGAGATTTGGCATTTACACGCTGAATTTCAGCACATTTTTGAACTGCGTCAACAACAAGTTCCCGTTTGTAAGAAGAAGCCAGGCGGGATTGACTGCCTCTGTTGTGGGAAAAAAGCTGAAAGAGAAGAGGGAGGGGTTGGGATATTCGCTCAATGCGCTGTCCAAGAAACTTGGGGTGACAAGCAGGATGGTGATAAAATATGAGAATGAGAATTCCGAGGTCACTATCAACAAGGCGATGAAGATGTACGAGCTGTTCGGCGGGGAAATCTTCAGCGAGGTTGACATTTTCATGCAGAATAAGCAGCCTGAAAGCAAATTTGAGACTGAAGTTTCAAGGAAATACGTCGAGCTCGGGTTTAATGCCGCCGAAACAAAGAAAACGCCTTTTGACATAATTGCAAGAAAGGAGAAAGAGCTGGTTTTTACCGAGATAGGCGACAATGTCAACCCCCAGATGCAGTCTTTGTCAAAATTATTGGACGCTGACAACCTTGTTATATTCCAGAAGAAAAAGCCGAAGAACATCCCCTCGCTGACACAAGACGAGTTTATGGATTTCGAGAAGGCGAATGAACTGGTGAAGTTTTTAAGGGAGTTTTGAATAAATTTTAAAAGAGGTTTTTACCTCTAGACGAATTCTAGAGAGAAAGAAAATGGTATTTGAATACACTCCTATACGATTAGAAAGCAGAAAGCCGATTCAGTTAGGCAAACACCCAATAAGCAGAAATAAGTTAGTTGACTCTTTGTCTAATGCTGGAATCTCCTTGTTGGAGAGGCTTGTATTGGGAATTAAACGAGCAGATTTAGAAGTTTATGAAATTACTTATCAATCTCCAATAACTACGGAACACCAAGAAAATAATGCAGGCATAGTAAGGTACTACCCAGCTTCTGAGAAATCCGCTGTCATAGTTTTGCCGAACAGGGCTTCCGGCTTTGCCACCCCTCAAAAAAGTTCCGGCTTGAACGCGGCACAGATAGTGGCTACCTATCTGGCTGCAAACGGAATAAGTGCATATGAAGTTGAAACCCCGTTTAATTGCTCTAGGCGCGCGAAGGTCGCTGTTAAAATGGATTTAGAGATGTCAAAAAACACATTTAACCAAGCGATTGTTGAAGTAAGAAGCTTAATTGATCATATCAAAGAAAAAAATATCGGTATTATTGGGGTCAGTCAGGGAGCTATGTACGCAAGCATTTTGTATGGAATTGAGGAAAGATTGACAAGTGCATGCCTTATTATGGGCGGAGGAAATCTTGTAGACATGATTTTTGAGTCAGATGACGGATGTATCGCTTCGCTAAAGAACTACCTGATTCAAAGCGGCATTAAAAAAGAAAAAGCAAGGGAAGAGCTAAGGAAAATCGAGCCGTTGAATTATGCAAAACCATCAAAATCCAGGAACCTTCTGATGATAAACGCGGCTTCTGACAAGGTTGTGCCTTTGAAGTATGGGAAGCAATTAAGGGAGGCATGGGGCTATCCCGAGCAAATTGTCATCAATGCAGGGCATTTTACAGTAATCAAAGAAGTAAGGACTCTGCTGGAAAAAGTGCTTACACATTACAGGAAAACACTATGCCCATTCTCACTTTAGCCGATACCAGCCAGTAATCATTTCCCCTATTTTCTCAAATGGATGTTCCTTGGGAATGGAATTTTGGTACTCCCACGATTTGATTTGTGGCAAGTTTTGGACGCCCGGAATCATTAAAATCGGCATAGACATAACTTTTCTTGAAAAGTCCTCATACGATTCAAGTTTGCCCAACAGCGAAAATTCATGAGGGGAACTGTTCATAATCTCTACGATGCCTTTATCCATCCTTAATCTTCTAGTCAAAGAATCAGAGTCGTATATTCCAAAGACAGAAACCATGGCTTCATAGAGAGATTTTATCGATGATAATTCATAGTCCTTTGCTTGAGGGTTTATTAAAATACGCCCAATAGACAGGACATGAACCTGGTTTTCATCATTGCCTCTTATTTGGATGCCGTTTGGCTTAATCTCTTCATAAAATCTTGTTGAAGGTTTGGCATCTGTGGAAGCCAACAAATCAATAAGGTATCTCCTGTGAGCTGATAAATTATTTGGTGTTAAAGGAGGGTGATGTTCCAGTTCTTTCACCAATAATTCCGCTATGTTCCTTTCCATTAACCGCTGGAATAATGCCTGTTTTTTAAATCTTTCTTAGCTGAAAAAATTAAACCAAAACATTTAAATATACCTAATTATCAGTACATAGTAAAATGGCACATGGCAATAAGTTGATGCTTGTACTTTCTGTGTTAGTGCTAGTGCTGTCTGCGGTGGCTTAAGCCGCCTTTAGTCTATAAATTTTTCTTAAAAAATTAAAGGTGATGCGACATGGCTATAAGGGGACAAACTGCTAGAAAATTGGAACAAAAAGCTGAAGATTCAGAAAGTTTAAGGTTGATAGATGCAGCTAAATCATTTTTGAATAAGGATATGAATGATGTGAGACTGCCAAAAGGAACTCAATTGTTTGAAGTTACAAAAATAGATCCTGTTAGAAAAGGTATGCTGTATTATTTTGAATTTTATAGTGGACATGCAAGTAACTGCAGAAACTATCAAGACGGAATTAAAATAGAGATGCACACTCTTTATAGAGTTTCTGAAGGCACTAAAAAATTACATTTAAACTTATAACAATACATTGGATATGCAATCAATAAACTTTCAAAAAAATCCGAAATCTTTAAATACATTCGTTCTTCTTTTTGGTTTTTGGGCTGGTTTAATAAAAAAAGAGGTTGATGGCAATGGCAGAAGAAGAGTTTATTCCGTACAAGGATATTTCTGAGCTGAATAAGGAACTGCAGGGAATGGGCAGGAAAGACATTTCCAACAAAGAGCTGCACGAGGCTGTCCAGAGGCTTACGCAGACAATAAGCGGCATGCTTGAGGTTTTCGGCGCTGCGGCAGAGCAGATGAAGCTCGAGGAAAGGGAATACGAGATGGAAGCCAGGAAGCACGAGATGATTGCATCCAAATTAGACAAGGTTATTGAGCAGAACAGGACGATTGCAGAAGCAATGGTCGGCATAGTAGATATGGTAAAGGAAAGAATAGTTGCTCCTGCAAAAGAGAGGGATGAGATGCCAAAGCCAAGGGAAGAGTCTTTGTTCAAACCAAAGCCGTTTATGGAGCCAAGGCCCTTCAAGCCGATGGAATGGCAGCCAAGGCCCGAGCCTGCGCAAAGAACGCAGCCGATGATGGCGCAGCCTTCAATGCCGCAGGCAATGCCTCCTGTCGCTCCGCAAATGGCAGCACCGCCTGACTTCGGGATGCCGCCTATTGAGCAGGTTCCGCCGCCTGATTTTGACTTGGAAGAGCCGTTTGGGCTAGACGAGGAGCCGAAGAAAAAAGGGCTCTTTGGAATGTTCAAAAAGTGATTTTTTAGAACTTTATTATTTTTGACATTAACACAATCAAATTAAAAAAATGCAAGTTCAATCATCAAAGTCATTCAGGCACCTGGCAAGGCACCTCTTTGTTGTAAGCGGGGTGTACAGCGAAAGGGGCAGGGCAAGGCAGGAGCTGGACAGCTATCTGCAAAGAATGAGGAAATCCATCATAAGGATGACTCTGGGCTACAGCGACATAGAGAAGCTGAAAAAAAAGGTTGACAGCCTTGTTGACATAGAAAGGAAATATGCCAAATTCTTCAAGCCTGAGGACAAGGAAACTGAGGGTTTGAAAAACCAGATAAATGCGCTTGAGCATGAACTGATGAATGAAAGGGAGGAAAAGTACAGGATAGCAAGCGATAACAACGAGAAAATCCAGCAATTGACCAATTCCTTAAACAGCATAAAGGTCAAAATGAACGAGCTTCTGGTGGAAAAATCCAAAAGGCACCAAAGATTGACTGCGTTGGACCAAAAAATAAGGGCGAAGGTCGACGTGCGCCGCTACTACAATTCATAAGTCCCTTGCCATGACCGTATTTCTCGAGTTAAGCTTTGCCCTTTTGCACGATTCCTCGATTATTTTTTTGGCTTTCTCTTCAAGCGCCTTGTAGTATTCCTCTGAAACATTCAGCTCTTTGCCGTCAAGCTTTGCAAGAGCTTTCACCTGGGATTTGACTATTACTGATTTTGCCATTTTTCGGATGAGTCTTTAAAAAATTTTATTTTTAATGTTTCTACAAATGCAATCATATCGTTGATAACATATTTAGAATCTTCTGCTGAAACATCTTTCCCATGGTAGTTTATATCCTCCCTTATTCCTCCAAAATTATCAGATGTATCCCCCAGCCCGTTTCGTTCAAGCAGCATCTTTAATTGTTCCTTCGTAACGCATACTTCCTCCAGACACAATTTTTTAGCCTGGCTGCTGCCTCCAGCGCCATTGAACGTGGAATAGTCGAGGTTTACGAAGACAAGTATCTTGCATACATTGTCGCAGGAAGCAAGGGGCTCTAGCGCAGTTCCAATCGTATATCCATCATTCGTTGCCTTCGTACCAACTCCGGCTATCGGACTTGACGTAATCTTATCCCCTATTTTTATCGGTCCGCCTTCCAGATTGACTTTTACCGGCACGCGGCCGATGAGGGAAATTCTTATATCATTATCATCAAGCTTCTTTCCTAAAACCTGCTGGGGAGAAGTGGCGATGACACCAAAGATATCTTCGCCCGAAACAACTTTTCGCATAAAGCCGGATGCCCGGTCCAGCGTCACCATGTCGCCGGCCTCCACATTGCCGTCACCAAGATACCATTCGGCGATGTCTGCTCCGGAAATCCTGGTATTTTGTTGGACCTTGGCGCTCGCGAGATTTGTCCGGTATTCCTCCAGTTTGGCCGAGGAATCCGCCACGCTTTTTAACTTATCCTTTGCTGAAATCCTAAAGAAGATCTGAATAGCGCTTCCCGGCGCAATATGAAAATGCTCCGCAAAAAAGCGGTATGCCCATTGACGGGCGGATGGTTCATAGCGGGGAGCAACTGCGGCAATGTCATTGAGGCCTTTAAAGGAAGTATGCCAACCCCGTTTGTTGAGATATTCTCCGAGTTTCTCCAGGATATTCTTGCGGTCTTCCGCTGAAAGCCCGCCCATCAAAACTTTAAGCTCGTTTATGGTCGGCGGCTCTACGCTCAAAACTCTCTGGCCGGGCTTAAGTTCTTGGCTCTCAAGCGGGCTGGGGTTTTCAGGGGTAGTC
>Ga0209541_10012651_pt1 | contig 13027 bp, 17 predicted proteins | sample RifCSPlowO2_01_FD_184027 | JGI IMG/M metagenome (GOLD analysis project Ga0209541, IMG submission 184027) | Groundwater microbial communities from Rifle, Colorado - Rifle CSP2_plank lowO2_0.1 (SPAdes) (version 2) | ecosystem: Environmental > Aquatic > Deep subsurface > Groundwater | place...
GAAAATATCGTAGCGAAACCTTTCATCCTTCCAAACGGATTCGAGATGAACACATGCGCCGTCGTCTCAACTGTTGACGTCGCCTTCAAGGGCATTCTTGCGATATCCGTCTCCAGTTTCTCCAGCGCGCTCGCCAGGCCAATGCCGCTTTTCAGGGTTTTCGCCCCGGAGGAGTCAGCCAGATACTCACGCGACCTTGAGATCGCCAATTGAATGAGCGTCGCAAGGATCGGCGTCAGTATTGCCAGTACAAGGAATTCCGCAATGTTCGGGCCATCCCTGTCGCGGCTGCCAAAGATCGCCGCCCACCGTGCCATCGCGGCAAGATACGAGATCACGCCCGCAATCATCGCGGCGACAGACGCGATGAGGATGTCCCGATTCTTGATGTGCGAAACCTCATGGGCAATCACACCCTTCAATTCTGTGTCATTCAGCAGCTTGAGAATCCCTTGGCTAAAGGCCAGGGCCGCGTGCTTCGGGTTCCTTCCCGTCGCGAACGCATTGGAATGCTCCGTCGGCAGGACGTACACTTTTGGCATCGGGATCCCGGCAAGGTCCACGACCTCCCGCACCAGCTTGTAAAGGCGGGCATGCTCTTTCTGATCCGCTTCCTTCGCCTTATAGATCCACAGCACCAGCTTGTCGCTCCAGAAATAAGAAGCGAAATTCATGATGAAGGCGAAGATGAGCGCGATGGTCAGCCCCTGCGTCCCGAAGAAGCTCCCGATCCAGAGCAACAACCCCGTCAGTAAGCCGAGCAGGACGACAGTCTTGATCTGGTTCCCAATCCCCATACAGAAACGTAAGGAAATCCGCTTAATAAAACTTATGCAAGGTCGATCGTAACTTTCTTCTCCTTCCCATCGATCTCCTTCACGATCTTGTGCCCCTTGAGCTTCTTCTTCATCTCGTCAAACGAGAGCGTCTTTCTAGCAGCGTTCACTTGTTTCAGGATGTCAGAGATCAAAGCGTACTGCTCATAGATCAGCCCCCCTTTCTTGTGCTCCTGTTCCGCCTCGGCCAAAAGCGATTCAACATTCTTCTCCTGCCCGGAGATGATGGATTGAATCCTTTCTATCTCCGCCTGATGCTTGGAAACGAAGGCTTCGGCGCCGACGCCCTCCTGATAGAGAATATCCATCGCTTCGTTGAAGCTCTGGCACGGCCTCAGGTCCTTGTCCTTGAAGCTCAGCAGGGGAAAGGGGATTGCGTCGACAACTTTCCCGGCCGTCTCCACAACCTGTGGCTCCAGCTTCCGTCCCAGGATCTTCTCATAGGCCGCGAAGAGCTTCTTCAATTCAAGCGAGGAAAGATTCTTGCTTTTCTTGTCCACATCCGCAAGAAGGCAGATCTCCTCCGCATAGGTTCCGCCCAGTCCGATCTCCTTCGCCAGCCGCAGCACGAGATCCTTGTCGGAGTCCAGCGCCTTCGTGAACGCTTTCTCGTCCAAAGTGAAAGCGTTAAATCCTTTCTTCGGGAACACATATTCCTTCCCCTTCTTGATCTCCCGGTCCGCCCACGTCTTCTGCTGGAGCGCGTTGATGATCATCCCGTCTTTCGAAATCACAAGGTTTCCCTGCCCGAAGAGTTCTGTGTAGAGGTGCAGCTCGCCTTCTTTTGTGTCAAACGTGAGTTTCACGATGCGTTCGGAGTTCACCTGCTGAAGCTCCAATAAGCGGGCGTTCTCGAAATGCCTGCGCAAAAACATGCAGAAGCCGGAGGGCTCCTCCTGCCCCTCCTTGCTCTCAGACAAAAAGAGCGCCTTCCCGGCGATGATGCGCAGCAGATGCTTGCCTTTCCCCGGTACGAAGAATTGCAGGAGCGCCTCCTCTTTTCGCGGGTGGTAGATCTTGTCCACTCTTCCGCCAACTAAAAAATGCATTTCTCCGACGAGGAAATGCAGGTCGACGGAGCTGAGCGTCTTCATGGCGAACTCTTCACCTGAACGCCTCAAGGCACATGAAATAGAGCATGTTCCAGCCTCCTGCCCCCCTCGCCTTTCGCATCTCTTCTTTGCAGCATCTAAAAAAGAAGTCTTTCAAGAATTGCGCTTCAACGAACTCGCAAAATGTGATGAAATAACGAAACGCTTTGAGAAACGTATCCCGGTCATCAGTCACGACAGACCTGCCCTCTTGCTCCATCCAGTGGAAAGTCTCTTTGAACAGGATGTGATACATGCCAGCCACCTCCCCGATAGGCCTCCACCCCTCATCCGGGATCTGGAGCGTCGTCTGCCGGTTGCCGTCGGAAAGGGAAGGGAGGTCGACAGGAGTGCGTCTGATTTTCAGGAACCCTTCGAGCACGTTTTTTTGGGACGCCAAGACCCAAGTGTTGGCCCGAGCCAGCGTGGTTCGTAATTTCGGTTCTTCATGCGTGAGGCGGGAGCCTTCCTCGAACCCGGTCTTAAACGCGGCTTCAGCGACCCCCAGCCTGGTCTTTGCGAAGAGCTTCCGGAACTCATATTTCAGCTGATAAGGAACCGCCATGCCCCCTCTTTTTTCCCTCAAGATTTAAGCTTTTCTCACAATCTTTTTAATCTCCCTCCCCTCAGCTCGCCACGTGAAGACCGCCTTCCTCATACACGGCTCCTACGGCTCTCCAAAAGAGAACTGGTTCCCCTGGTTGAAAGAGGAACTCCAAAAGCTCGGCTACAAGGTCTATGCCCCGCAGTTCCCGACTCCGGAAAACCAATCCTTGGATTCCTGGGGCAAGGCCTTCCAGCCCTTTCTCGGCAAAATCAATGAGGAAACGATTTTTGTCGGCCACTCGCTCGGCCCCGCCTTCATCTTGCATATTCTCCAGAATCTTCACGTCGAGATCAGGGCGTCGTTTTTCGTCTCAAGCTTCATTTCTCCGCTGGGCATAGAAAGATTCGACTCCGTGAACCGCACCTTTTACGGGCAGGATTTCCACTGGCAGGCGATAAAGCATCACTGCAGGGATTTCTGCCTCTTTCACGGGGAGGACGATCCGTATGTGCCCGTCGAAAAGGCAGAAGAGCTTAATAGCCATCTTCACGGAGAACTCATCCTTCTGGAGAAAGGCGGCCATCTCAACGCAGAGTCCGGCTTCATGGAATTCCAGCAGCTATTGGAGAAGATCAGGGCCTTGTCAGCTGGCTGAGGACGCTCCAGATTTCATCGAATTTCGCCATCCAGCGTCGCAGGTAGGCAGGATCCTTGTACTCCCTTTGGAACATCTCGGTGACCTCTCGGAACCTCCTTCCAAGATGAAGGGGATTTGCGCGCGAGCCCGCTTTTCGGAGTTCATCCACGACTTTGCGCAAAAGCTCAATGAAACGCGGGTGGTCATTCTCATAGAGGCGCGCATGCGCGTAGTGGAAGTCCAAGGCGATGAAGATCCAGCTGTAGGCGAATCCTTTTGCGAAGCATGACTGGAGCGTATTCCCTCTGTTCGCCTGCAGGGTACTAAAACTTTGTTCCATTCTGCGGAGCACTATTGCATTAAAATTGTTGAGCACTTCGGGGAGCTCCTGCCCATACCTGTGCTCATGTTCTAAGTAAGTATTGCTAAAATGGACACAGAACTGGTTGACTAAAGTAGGCTGGCCGCGGTATTCCAGGCAGAGTTCAGCGAGCATGGCTGTGCTCCGCGTTAACTTATCCCTCCGTGGCTTCCGGTCATGCTCCCATAAAGAGAGAAAGAGGCGCGCAAGCTGGAATGCATATCTGTTTTCCGGCTTGGGGAGCTTGCGGACGATGCTGACAATCTGGCGCGTGGTGAAAGGCAGCTTCCAGCACAGGCTGTAGCGGTTCTTCCAGTCCCCCACAGAGTCCTTATAGATTTTCATTGTTGTTGCCAAATGCTGGTACTGCTCGAGTTCATGTGGATGGAGGGCGCGGCCAAAGCGCAGGAGCCTCAGGAAGGTGCCGAAAAGCTCGCCAAGCTGGTCCCAGAATCCTCTCCCCGGAACGGGGACATCAGGTGTGGAGAAACATTGGCTGATGCCCGAGTAGAGGTTGGCCAGTCTGTTATAGCAGTCTTGGAGCGTGCCTTGAGAGCCCTGTTGCGAGTCCCTGGAGACCCACACGTACCCATCCCTGAATCCTTTTGCAAAGAGAGCCCGCGCGCCGTTCTTGTCTTTCTCAATGATGGCAGGCAGGGCGCGGTCGAAGTCACGCATCACAGCAACAGAATCTGCTTTGAAGAACTCGTCTTCAGGAGCCATGGCAGCTTCTTCAGTGCTTTCCTATATTAATCTTTCTCAGGCTTACGCGGCCGCCCCCATGGATTCGATGCCGACCCTCAATTGATAAAGGGCGCGGAGATAAAACACATCCAGGTTCTTGTTTCTTTCCTGCCCGATTTCGCACGCGGCGCGGAGGATTTCGAGGACGAAGCGGAAGTTGATGCGCGCTGATCTGATATACCCCACCAAAGGCGCGAAATTTCTGCTGAAGTCATTAACCTGGGGATCCTTGTCGGCAAAAGGCACTTCAGGGAGAGCGATGGAAAGGAACGCGCTCATCCCACCCAGGGCCCTCCCAAGCGCCTCGCCATCATATCTTCCTTCATGGGCGTTCGCAAGCTGGGCGTTGAGGATTCCCCAATATCCGGCGCAGGTGCTCACGCAGAAATTCAGGTTGTTGAGATACTTTTTACTAAGGAACTCCTCAAATCCATTCCTGAACCCTTTTTCAAAGGCGCTTCCGAAGAACTTGGTGAACTCGTGCAGGGAGCGCGTGACCGAGGAATGCGCGCCGCGCCGCAGCGCGGCTTCGGCGGCGTCCGCGCCCGGGAACTGCCACGGAGAGATCATGGGCAGCATTTCAGGCCCATCCTATTTAAGCTTTCTCACGCTTCGGCGCAGTCAAGGTAAGTGACAAAGCATGGCGCTGGTCGACCACATTGGTTCCGAGACGCTCTGGACTTCTTCGGGTCTCGGCAAGTGGCTTTATGCTCCTATTTGCGCGCTGGCCGAGCGTAATCTCAGGCTCTGCATGAGATTCGAACGAAGTGAGATAACCGGCCACAACCGCCAGGAAGGCCTGCTTTGAGAAGTCGCTCCACTTGACCGAACTCACGCTTCGAAGATGGCGGCCAGATCCATGACGAACCGCTCCTGCGGGCTTTTGTAGGGGACCTTGGACCAGCTCTTCTCGATTTGGGTCACGAAATGGACGAGCCGCACAGGGGAAAGCCGCTCAACTCCCGCGTGGATGGCGCGCATCGCGTCGAGGATAGCCCCCTTATAGGTTTCCAGGGCAGGCGGATAGGCTTTGACGAGGCACAGCTCGGCGAATCCTATGACGTTTCCGAGCGCCAGGCCGACGTGATATGCAATCTCGTTCACGAGCGGCGCGCCGGTCCCCTGTATGCGTTCCGGCGAGAGCCGCCCCGCGGCCTCCAGGAGATGCGGCGCGATCCAGTCAGGATAGGGCTGGAAGGCGCTGTGGAATTCCTTCCATCCCAGCTCGTAGCCATGCCTCAGGGCCTGGAGCTGGCCCATGGCGACCTTCTCGAACTCCCTCACCAGGATCCGCTCTTCATCGCCTACGAGGGTCATGGGCGCTCTCGGCCTCCTCCTTTTTTAAATTTTTGTGCTACGCCGCGAGCGATTGCGCCCACGTGTTGATTTGCTCTCTGGCAGGGGGATTAGGCGCGCGTGTTGCGGCGTCAACGAGCAGCCCGCTCAGGAAAGTCAGGGGCAGGCCAAGCTGCCCGGATTTGAGGACTGGCGCCGCTTGCTTGTAAAAGCCATCGACTTCTTTGAGGAGCGGCCTGCCTGTTTCCCGGACAGCGTCCATCATCCCGAGCAAGGCGCCGACGATGTATCCTTTCCCCTCGGCCTCTTCTTCCAGATTCTCTTTTCTAAGAGCAAGCTCGTGGAACCGGAAGCAGTAGGAGAAGAGCCGTCGGAGGTCATGCGGATCGTGCGCGACCTTCTGCGCCGTGCGGAAGGTCTTGTGACACTTGCCGATAAAGATGGTGAAGAGCCGCTCCTTCGTCTTGTAATTGAGGCTTTCAGTAGGGACGTCAAATTCCCTGACGAGGGTTGTCAGGTTCCAGGTGAAGTCGCCCATGAGCGCATTTCGCGATGAACAAGTATATAATTGTTATAGGATTAGGCGAAGGCTTGGGCGATAAGTTTGACAAGGAGCTGGCGTTGGTCTGGTACTTTGTTCGCATGCTGAAGCAGGCGCATATGGTTCGCCGCGAAGCCCGGCATGCCTAATTCAGTGAGCCGCTGGCGAATCTCGTGAACAAGGGAGACAATCTCTCTTGTGGATGCAACGAATGCATCGCCGTCCGGCCCTGCGATCCCTTTCTCCACAATGCCAAAGATGGTGCCGAATGCGTAGCCGATCTCCCCACCGATGTTGGGAAGGCCTCTTTGCCTGACCTCACCGAAAGAGAGCGCCCGAAGAACAGTCGTCAGTTGTTCGATAGCTTCTTGCGGAGTGAGATCATGGCGCTTTGAGAGCTGATCAAGGGCGTCAAAGGCACGGTCGTAGGCTCTCTCTGAAGCTGAGATTTCTCTTCGGACAGCGACCCTCACGTCTTCGAGGAGGCCTCCCCTGTTCCTGCTGAAAAAATCCATAAGCTATGCCTCCTTGCACGCCTTCGCGATATTCTCAAAGAGCGTCGGCATGTCCGCTTCCCGTACAGCGGCGAAGCACACCCTTAAAAGGTTTCCGTCCTTGATGACACCGGTATCATAAGCTTCCAAAAGCCGTTTCCTCACTTTTTCCGGATCCGCTTTCTTCAATTGGATGCACATAAAATATCCCGAATTGAATGGGAGCGGAGCAAACGCATCCGAATAATCTCTTTCCTTCAGCACTTTCCTCACCGCGTCATATCTTCTCTTGAGGATTCCATGCGCTTCCTTCTTCTCCTGCTCATACGTCGGGGAACTGTACCCTTTCAGGAGCAGCGACTGCGACACGTGCGACGCGTTCGACACGTTCCCGCGGATGGCTCCGGCGGTCTTGTCCTCCAGAGCAGTATAGCTCTCAGCAGTTCCTTTATGAATCCCATACGTGATAAACGCGATCCTAAAGCCCCACGTGTAATCTTCCTTCGTGCCGCCGTCGATCTTGACTGCCAATAAATTCTCGTGGCAGTCCGCGAGCCAGGCGAACGGCGACTCTGTTTCCACTCCGTTCTCATACACCAGTCCGAAATACGCGTCATCCAAGAAAACGACAATCTTCTTGCTTTGGGCCGCCTCCTTCAGCGCGGAAACAATCTCTTGCCTTTCCTCTTTCGTCGGCGTATATCCGGTCGGGTTGTTCGGGAAGTTGAGCAGGACGATTTTCTTCTCTCCAGGCTTGGAAAGGCAGGATCGCAATCCTTCGGCATTAAATCCTTCATCGGAAAAAAGAGGGAAGGTCGTGATCTTTGCGCCGTATGCGTTCTCAAAAATCAGGTTATAATTGCCCCAGAAGCGGTCGGGCAGGATAATCTCATCTCCTGAATCCACAAACAGATACCCCGCCATCGACAGTCCGTGCGTCAGGCCAGCGGCGACAACGGGGAGGCTGATCGCGGTCTTCAATGAAGGATTCTTCTTCACAATCATTTTTTGCCAGGTTTCGCGCAGGTCTTTTCTGCCATAGCTCGGCGCGTACGGAAAAACATCCTGTGCCGGAAGCTGCACTAAGCTCTTGATGCTCTGCAGGAACATCGGCCCGCCTTCATCACGCACCGCCGACCCTATTGTAGCATTGATGCGCTTCCCCTTCGCCTCGGCGGTCTGCCCTAATATCCCTTTTTTTGGAAAATAGATCTCCTTGCCCTTCTCGGAAAGCATCGGGAACAGCGAAGGGTGCTTCTTCAAAGCGGAATTCAGCTCCTCGGCTTGCGGGTTCATAGCTTCCTGAGGACAGCGTCTATTTTTATGCCTTGTGTCGTGTCCACCTTCAAGACGCGGTGCCCCTTCTCTTTTGCCTCGAACGCGCACACCTGGAAGATCTCCGCATCAAGGTTCTCCCTTACCTTTTTCTTACTGTAGCCGCGCTTCTTCAGCCTGCGCGCGAGCTCCTTGAGTTCGCACGTCGTCACGATGCAGATGTCGATGGAATGCGGCGGGATCTCGTGCGAGAGGTGGGAGTCCAGCACCCCTGCCTCGGAAAGGAACCCTTTTTTCTTGAGAAACCTCACCATCTTAGGGGGGTCGACGATGTAGCTCTTCTTCCTCCGATCGAAGCCGTCGTGGAGCTGGTACTTCTTCACAAGATGGTTCAAATCAACATAGGCGATGCCCAGCCGCCGGGAGAGCAGCTTGGCCAGCTTGGTCTTGCCCGTGCCCGGAGTGCCTGTCACGCTGATGAGCATACCGCTTCAGAGGAGGAATCCTATAAAAAAGTATGCCTCACTTCCCTCTCTTGTACCTGATGAACTCGATCAGCAGCAGCATCACGAGCGTGAACACCGTGCCGACGAGGAACCAGATCGCGGGAGGGACAGGAAAGAATGCAACCTGGGAGCCGGCCGTCTGCATCAGGGAAGTGCCCGCTTCCTGTGCAGTCTGCGTCATCGCAATGCCAGCCTCCTGCGTAGGCACAGCCATCTTATCGGCGGCGAACCGAACAGATTCTACCCGCATCCCTGTATTCTGAAGCAGCGTAAAGATCCACGTGCCCGCAATAGCCAGCGCGAGCACCGGCAGGATGCTCTTGAGCTTCTCCTTGATCCCAAAAGTTGATTTCGGCGCGATGATGATGTATTTGTTGGCGAGCTTGTAGTGCAGCACTTCCTTGCCTTTCGCCGAATAATGGAACTCCTCGGCCTCGACTAGCTTCGCCTTCAGCAGCGCCTGTAAATTATAGTGCACTGTGGAAAGCGGGATGGAGAGCTCTTTCGCCAGGTCGGATTCGGTATGTTCCTTCTCTGCCAAAGTATCGAGGATTTTTCTGGCCGTGTCACTCGAGATCACCTGCGCCAGGTGCTTGGACTCTTCCTCTTTCAATGAAACCAAAAGGAACTTTTCTTTGGCCATAAACGGAGAAAGCTGAATTGCCTATTAAAAGCTACCGATGGGTTTGAATGGGATAGAAGGTATGAGCGTTTAACTCCAAGTGGGGCGGGCATGCTCGACATGTTCTGCAATATAATTCTTCACTTCTAACGCCTCTGCCTCCCATTGCTCCAGATGGCGGGAGAGTTCCCTTAACCCCAATCTAGTATCCTGACCACTTAATTATGTTGTATTATGTTTAGCTAGCCAGTCGTCAGCGTTTTCATTAGTGAAGCGCCAGTTGATTGTCTTTCTGGCTTGGTTTCGTGCTTTGGTGCATGCTTCGACTTCTTCTTGCAGGAGGCCGATGGTTGCTATTCTTCTATCCAGGCATTGGGTTTGCAGGGCTCCAATCTCAAGTTCTGCGACGTTGAGCCAGCTTGCATGCTTTGGCGTGTAGTGGAACTCGAGCTTGCTGAGAATTCTTTTCGCTTCTTCTTTTGGAAATTCCCCAATAACCCATTTCTCTTTGTGTGTGTTGAGGTTGTCGAGCACTACCCGTATCTTCTTCGCATGCGGATATGACAAGACAACGAGCCTGATGAAGTGTGCGAAGCACACTCCAGTTCTCTGTGCGGTGACCTGAGTAATCCTCTTGCCGTGTTTCGGCTCGACGCACACAAAGATATTTGCCGACCCGTTCCTCACGTACTCGTAGTCGTAGCGCAGCGGCCTTCCAGGCCGCATCGGCATCGGTGTCCTGCTGTCTGCGAGGAGCTGCTTGGGCTTCTCATCAATCCCCACAACGGGGTACAAAGGGGTATACGGCTCTTGATACAGGTCGAGTACATCATGCATCCTCTCCATGAACTCTGGCGTGAGCGTAGGGATACACCACATCTTTTTTAGCCAAGGCTTACATTTGCTTTTTTTAAAATGAGGCGAACGCTCTCCCGATTCAATGACTCAAATCCTCGCTCCTTCTTCAGCCCATCCGCCAGCAGCCTCACCGTCCAGCGCTTGCGACCCTTTGGAGGGTTTGTGCACGCCTCGGCAATGATGCGTGCCTCATGCCCCACCTTATACTTCGCAGGCTGCCCGCTTCTTGGCTTCTCGCTCAAGGCCGACTGCAAGCCTTCGTCCAGGAAGCGCCTCTTGATCCGCCAAACACGCTGCCGGTGAACATTGGTCGCGACAGCCACGTCCTTCACGTCCCAGCCGTCATCGAGCAGCAACAAGACATGCGCCCTCGCAATCTCCCTCGCCTTCCTTGTACCCTTCGCAATGAGCTCCTTCAGGAGCTTACGCTCCTGTTTCTTCAGTTTCATGGGTATTGGTTTCATGGTATTCAACCATAGAAAAAGCTACTATATAAACATAACGGAACTAAATTGTCATGCTACTAGCTTCCTTTTGTCCCCTTGACCGCCAGTGCGTCAAGCCCATGCATAGGGAGTTGCCCCTTCTTTTCGAGTAGAAGGGGCAACCTCTATTTGTCTCTACTCCCAAAACAAAACATTTAAATATGTGCCTCGGCAATCCTTGCCTATCACATTTTGACGGTGGCACCATGGCGGATGACGAAAAGAAGTTCGGCAAGCAGATTCTGGGGAGGACGGTCGTTTCCAAGTCCGGCAAGAAGTTCGGCATGGTCGGCGACGTCATCTTCGAAGCCCGCTCGGGCGAGCTCATCCACATTGTGCTCACCAATCCAACAGAATATACCGCCCGCCTAGAGCTGGAGCGCGACAAGGAAAGCAGGATGCTCATCCCCTTCTCCTGCGTCATCGCCGTGGGAGACTTCGTCGTTGTGAGCGAAGAGGATATTATCTGATTTTTCTTAAAATCTCTTCTTTAATCGTTTTTGACAGAAAGGAGTCGTTGCGTTTCCATGCATATTCATTTTGCTTCCATTCAATGGAAGTAAATCTATAAATCTTCAAAAAGGGCGATTCATTCGTACTTTCCCCTTAGAAAGCTTATTGAGACCCAGCCAACGCGATCTGCGCCAAAAACGCTTCCAGCTGCAGGAACTCGTCGCTCCCTTCCGTCATCCGGAACTCAGCCTCTCCACACTGCGCGATGAGCCCGAGCTTCTTCCTTCCCGGGATGTCCAAATTCCACAGCTCCTTCTGGAACTGCTTGATCACGTCAAGGCCAGACAATCCATCCTTGAGCATCGTGTCAAGCAACGCGTTCCTCGCCTCAACGAACTTGTTCTCAAAGGCAAGCTTCAAAATCTTTTGAATGTCCGCAGGCCGCGCCGCGGAAGCTATCGCATAGATTGTCTCCTCCTTGATGTGATGCTCGGTCGTCGCGCTCGCCTGCAATAAATTCTCGAGCTTCCTCACGTCCCCCTCCGAAACCGTGATGAGCGCCTCCTTCGCCGCAGGGTCAATCTTCAGCCCTTCCTCTTTCGCGATATGATCGAGGATTTTCACGATATCTTCCTTCTCCAAAGGCCTGAAGCGGAACACGGCGCATCGTGATTGGATCGGCTCGATGATTTTGGACGAAAAATTCGCTCCTAAGATAAATCTACATGTCTGCGTGTAGCTCTCCATCGTCCTCCTCAGAGCTTGTTGCGCTTCTTTCGTCAAGGCATCCGCCTCGTCGAGATACACAATCTTCCAGGGAATATCCCCCAAAGACCTTGTCCTCGCGAAATCCTTCACCTTATTGCGGATGACATCTATCCCCCTTTCATCCGACGCATTCAAATCTAAGAAGTTCTCCCTCCAGGAATCTCCATATAGCTCATGGGCGATCACAAGGGCGAGAGAAGTCTTCCCCACTCCCGCAGGCCCCGCGAACATCAGGTGGGGCATGTTCTTCTTCTCGACAAAGGATTTCACCCGAGAAACGATCTCCTTCTGCCCGCGCACCTCTGAAAATGCCCTAGGCCGGTATTTCTCCGTCCACATCGAGAGTTCCATAGAAAGAAGGAAGCCCAGGGCTTTTAAAAAAGTATGGGATTGTGGCGCAGACGAGGGGTTTCCCCGAGTAGGACTCCGAACGGAGTGAGGATGTCCGTCTGCGCCTTCTCAACCCTTAATGAAAATGAGAACAATAAAAAAGAATCCGTGGCCTATCTGTCCGACTTCTTCACCAGCAAGGTGGTGGACTTGGTCTCCTCGTAATCGTATTTCAGCGTGATCTTGACTTCCTTCTCGTAATCGGAAGCCGTCGTCACGGTCTGCGTGCACGTCACTGGCTTGGAGTCGCCGAAGAACGTGAGATATCCGGTATTAGCAGTGCCGCCGGTCAGCCCGGTGCAGTCAATGCCCTCAATTCCGGTGCTCACTTCCACCCAAACTCTATCCTCGAACCTGCGCTCGTTGCCGCACTGGCTGTTCTGTTCAAACAAGTCGCCCGTGCCCGCCTTCTGCACGATGAACGTGAACGCGACCTTGTCTCTGCTCCTTGCGCTCTCCTTGAAGTCCGTGATTTGGATCGGCGCCCCGGAGCTGAACACGGTCTTGTCCTCATTTACAGTGCAGACTCCCTCTTTTGTCTCAAGGTTGTTCTTGCGGATGCAGATCTTCGACACAGCTGTTGTCCCATACGAATAGCACACGTCGGCGCGCAGCGTGAATTCGGTATTGCCGGTCAGCGCCGTCTGATAAGCGAGATCGTCAAAGCTCACGAACACAGGGTTGCTGTCCACAATCTCGCCGTCAGCCTCCTTGCGCATCATGTCTAAGTCATCTTCAGGGCTCTTGGTCAGCTCAGCCTCAGTCTTGCCGAACTCCCGCGCCAGGATGCCGGAAAGCGTCACCTTGGCCTTGTTCTTGGGCACGGCGAACTCGCCCTCGTTCTTGAGCTTCACCACGGCGCTGAAGGGATATTGCCCCGCGTCAAAAACTTCAGCCGGAGGCGCGTCCTCCTCGAAAGCCAGGGTCAGGCCTGTTGTGCCGCCGATGAAGGGATCCTTGTCAGAGGTGCCGGTGTTCTTGCCAGAGGAGCAGGCGCTCAGCAGGAGAAGCGCCGCGATGAGGAACGCAAGCCGTTTCATGCGCCTGTCCCGGCACCTGCCCTATATAAACCTTCTCCCCGGGAAGAGCTTTCAGGCCCCCGTTCAGTGGCGCCGGCAGATCG
>Ga0209541_10012652_pt1 | contig 13026 bp, 9 predicted proteins | sample RifCSPlowO2_01_FD_184027 | JGI IMG/M metagenome (GOLD analysis project Ga0209541, IMG submission 184027) | Groundwater microbial communities from Rifle, Colorado - Rifle CSP2_plank lowO2_0.1 (SPAdes) (version 2) | ecosystem: Environmental > Aquatic > Deep subsurface > Groundwater | place: Rifle...
AAGATCTCATGAAAAGGCAGGGGTAAATCCATTCAGAATGTTTCTACAACCTATTCTTACCTTAGTGTCAAGCATACCGCGTCGGGGGGTGAAAGTCAACGGAGAAAATCTGTCGGTGTGGATAACCAATTTTTTGACAAAATTGGTTATTTATTGCTAAATTTATTTGATTTTTTAATTGTTTTTCTTAAAAATTTGATACACTAATACTTATGAGTGAGGCTATCCGCGCAACAAAAGGTGTAATAAATGAAGAAGTAGGCCAGCGACACCCCCCAACAGAGGGAATTACCGCCATGGGTAATGCTTTTAAGGGGCTCGTTAAGAAACTAGGTGGCGAAGAAGAAGGGGTGGACGTACATAATGTAAGTCAGGTTTTAAGGGATAGGGGGGTGGTCGTAGAAAACAAGACTGCAGATATTATGTCTTTCCCTTTTAAGAAAACGGAGGAAGCCCAACGAGAACTTGGAAGAGAGGTCGGATCAACGGTAAAAAATATTATTGAGGAACACCAAAACAGGAATGGAAATTCTTCAATTGGTGATACCATATCTCATATGACGCCCGAAAAACTACCGCAAAATCATAACGAGTCTGGTTTAGAAGCAATGACTGGAGGCGTAGATGCAAAATCGCTCCGCGAAGAAATTGTTCGCCTTAATCTTGAAAGATCGAAAATAATGAACGACGCGCGGCATCGCAAACCAACCGAGGAAGAACGGGCTGCTTTGAACAGTATTACGGAGCGTATGGTTACCGCAAAAGACAAACTCTCGTCACTTCTGCCGAAGGAGCGGGCGGTTACTGAAGAGGGCACAGAGATTGAGGGTGTCGTTGCCCAAAAAGCGGAAGAAGCCGCTGTTGCGGAGCCAACAGATTTTGTTCAGGAAAAAAATAACGCCGCCACTCCCGCGCCGGACCAGCAGTCGCCCGTGGAAGGTTTTCCCCCAGTAAGCGCTTTTGAACAAATTAAAAAAGAAATTGGTGAGCTTAAGCAGAAAAAAGAGGAGATCCTTAAAAATATTCGTGATCATACAACCATCACGGGCTATGTTGAAGAAGCCAATAAAGTAAACAGACAAATAGAAGAACTTGAAAATACACTTCGAAATCCCGCGAAACTCAACCAGCAAGAAATTAAAGGGATTGATGCGATAACACCCGATTCTGCGACACACGTTAAGGCAACTGGTGAAATTATTCCGAGTTCGTTTGAAAAAGTAATCATGGGGATTAAATCCGAAGATTCTGCCCGCGCGGAGCGATTACTTAAAACAATCGGCGCAAATCCCGAACAGAGAGAAAGAATTGAAAAGTTGCTTGGTGCGACGCAAACCTTTACAGAAAAAACGGAAGCGATAGAAAAAGAAAAAGATCCGTGGGTTGTGGAACGCGCGTCAAAAATCGGCGAGTGGTACCGCAAACTGCCGCTGAAATATAAACTTGTTGCGGCTGGAATCTTTTGGGGCGCCGCGGGTATTTCTGCAATGCCCGCAATGGTCGGGGGAGCAGGAATCGGCATGATAATGGGAGCGGCGTTTGCGGGTTCAACGGGCCAGCGTTTTTTGGGAAGCCTTGCTATGTTTGCCACAGTAGAAGGAGTTCTCACCAAGAGATCTCTTGCGCGCAATGAGGAAGAAGAAAAGATTTTGGGAATGCGCATGAATGTGATCTTGGGAGTGCTTGCCGGGAGTGGAGTATTTTTTGGAGGAAAACTTCTTGGAGATTATTTGAGCACCCATGTCGGAAGCGGGGTGGGCGAGAAAATTGTCGATCAAGCAAAAGTGCCGCCTCCTATTCCAGAAAGTGCTCCGGGTATTTCAACCCCCGAAATTCCCACGCCAGCACTTAATGAGGCTGTAGAAAATTCCGCGCAACCCGCACAAAATGAATATGCGCAAAAAGTAGCGGCAGTTCGTGATGTGCTTAAAAGTGAGACCTTGGCTGGAACAGGTCCAGTTGAGCATGTATTAAAACCAGGGGAGGGTGTGTGGAAGGCTGCTACTGCGGAACTTGAACGAAAAGGAATGCTTGATGGGTTAAATGAAGGGCATCGAACATATATTATAGACGCGGTTAAAGATTGGTATGCCGCAAATAATCCCGGGGTAGATATAGATCATCTGAAAGCGGGCGATGCAATACGGCTCGATATCATAAATGACAAAGTGGAGATGGCAAAAATTTTTGAAAAAGCTGGCGCGCTTTCTCCCGACCAAATAGAAAATATTGTGAACAACAATCAGACTATTGCCGAATTAAACGGCGAGATAGATCATATCACCACAACCCAACCTGATGGACTTGCCGAGATCACCAAAGACTACACATTAAGCATGCCGGATACCGGCGGGAAGACGATCGAGCAATTGTCGGCCGAGGCGCTTTCTATGGATACTGACGCCGTGCTTCATGATGATGTTCAATACATGTTCGGCTCAAAAGGACTTTTTGATTTTGGGTTTCTGGGAACCAACGGCGAGAGATCTATTGATTGGCTTGATTTTAAGGGACGCCCTGTGAGCGAAATTATGTCAAAAAAATTTGAAGGGATGCCTTTGGGCGACGAGGGGGGTGTGCAAAAGTTCGGGATAGACTCTTATGGTGCAGTTGATAAAATGAAGAAGTACATGCAAATGCTTATTGAAAAAGCGGGGGGTGGAATATCTCCCGAACCAAGCGAGTCTGTGGAGCATTTTTCAAAAAGAGCCATTAGCGCGATTATCTCTAAAAAGCAGTAAAATAATTTTATGGTCAACACCGACGAACTCAACGACACGCTGGTCAAAGATCTTGGACTCGATGGGATTCCCCAAGACATTCAAGATGAGGTTATTGCGCGTGTGGGAGAAAATATTTTGAGAAGAATCACCGTTTCTATCGTTGAAAAAATTTCTCCTGATGCGCGACAGGAGTTCGATTCTATCAGCGAAGCAGGCGACAGTGAACGCATGAAAACGTTTCTCAACGCGCAGATCCCCGATTTTGATAATTTTGTGAAAAATGAAGTGCATAAAAGCGTTCTGGAATTCAAACAACTCGCCGAGGTGACGTAGAAATTTATGGAAAGGTTTGAGGATAAAGTTTCTTTTGGTGGAAAAGATCTGAATATATTAGACGAGCAAAAAAAGAAAGAGGGTTTCGAAATTATGAAAACCCCGGAAATTGTCGTGCGGGATGAGCGCGGCGCACAGCTCTTTTCTTTGATCCTTAAGGCAGAGGATCCGAATTGGGGCGATACTAAAAATCCGTTAGCAAAAGAAACGGTTGCGTATTTCAAAGACAACCCGCTAACCCCTGAAATAAAAAGTGGCATTCAGGAATTGCGCGAAAATGGGGTTGACGAGGAATCACTTTACAATTTTGCACTCGCGTATAAAAATCCCGAGAGGCTGGGAGTAATATTTGAGATGGCGGCAAAACATAAACCCCATATAAAAACCCCTCAAGAAGTTCAGCAAAAATTTTTTGATATTTTGCAATCGTTTGACCAAACTTTTTCATCGTCTTCTTTGTCGGAAAAACTTCAACTAGCGGCAGAACAAGATAAAGATAAAAGGTTGGGGAACATGGAAGAAACTAGAAAAAGAATGAGTGCACTGATAGATTTTTTCAAGCCGGACCCAAAAACAACTAAAACTACACGAGTGAATTTTATGCCGACAAACCCGCTTTACAAAAAAAATTCCGGTAGAAATTTTTCTTTGGGGACGGAGCAGATAATACTATCTCATGTTGACAATATTGTTAACCAGGATCATGAATTTTTGCATGGTGTCGTGAATCCAGTCGTCGATAAGTTGTTTGAAAAACTGACTGATAAGCAACAAGAGAAGATACTTGGTCTTGCGAGTGGCAAATTAAAACTGGGTTATAAATACCCCTATAGTATCTTGTGCGAAGAACTTATTAACACCTTCAATGATGTTTTTAGAAAAGGAGAAAAACCAGAGACGTATGACGATTTTAAGGAAAAAATTTCTAGTATTAGCGAAGAGGCATTTCAAGAAGAGTTTTCGCGAAACAAGATCTTAAAAGCAACCTGTGACGAACTGGGAATAGCTTCTCTGGAAGATCTCAAAAACAAATCTCAAGAATATTTTGAGTGGTTTGAAAAAAACCAATTACGAGGTTTAGTCCTTGAATTTTATCAAGAATACTCAACCCTTTCTAACACGAAGGAAATAAATTTTGAGCGTTTTGTTTTAGAAAAATTTCCTGATAAATTATAAAAGCGTTCTGGAATTCAAACAACTCGCCGAGGTGGCATAAAAATCCTCGAGTAGTAGTCGATATGGAATAAAAAGGTGGGCTCATGCTCTCCTTTTTTGTTTACGTGTCATAATTTTTGGTTACGTGTTATACGTTGTTCATTTTGTGTTTATTTTGTATTTCGCGTTACACGCTCCGCGTTCTGCGCTCCACGACCTATGCTATATTTCCATATAACAAGTTCGCTCCTGCCTACCGGCAGGCAGGCGGTTGAAATGAATGCGAGTCTTCATTTCTCCCTCACTGCCTGTTATAGTGTTACCACCACTTGTCCCGTTAGAGATTACTCATTTAGTTTTCTCACAGGCACAACATAAAAAACACAGATGTCGAAATTATATACAAAACTTAATTTGCATATGGAAATGCACTGCATTTCCTATCTCTAATGGGATGCATCTCGACGAACTCAACCCTGCACAAAAAGAAGCGGCGCTTCATAAAAATGGACCGCTTTTGATCGTTGCCGGCGCAGGTGCGGGAAAAACAAAAACACTCACGCACCGAATCATCAATCTCATCAAAGAAGGAGTGGCACCTTCACAGATCCTTGCCATCACGTTCACCAATAAGGCGGCAAAAGAAATGGGGGAACGCGTTGCTTCACTTATTGAGAGTGAGCGCCAAAAGACAGGGGTTGCCCACAATGAACGTCCGTTCATGAGTACCTTTCACGCGCTCGGTGTTCACATACTGCGCGAACACGGAGACCTTCTTGGAATTCCCCGCCACTTCACGATTCTTGATAGAAATGATTCCCTATCGGTCATCAAAGAAGCGCTGTCTGCGGAAGGGCTTGATCCAAAACAGTTTGAACCGGGACGATTGCTTTCCGCACTTTCACGGCAAAAAGGAGATTTGATAACCGCGGAAGAATATGCGCGGAGCGCGGGAAATAATTATTTTCCCAAAATACTTTCGGCGGTTTGGCTTCGCTATGAGGCGGCGCTTGCAAAACAGAAAGCGCTTGATTTTGACGACCTTATTTTAAAACCCGCGACGCTGTTGCGGGAACACGCGGACGTGCGCGCATATTACCAAGACCGTTGGCATTACATTCATATAGATGAGTATCAGGACACCAATCAATCGCAATACGAAATTGCGCGACTGCTCGCCGAGCGGCATAAAAATATTTGTGTCGTGGGCGATGCGGATCAGAATATTTACAGCTGGCGCGGAGCGAACATTCAGAACATTTTAAATTTTGAAAAAGATTATCCTGACGCGAAAGTTATCTTGCTCGAAGAAAATTACCGCTCGACACAAAATATTCTCGCTGCCGCAAACGCAGTAATCAAGAAAAACACCCTGCGCAAAGAAAAAAATCTTTTCACCAAGAACGGCGAGGGAGCAAAAATTACCGTATTCGGCGCGTATGACGAGAACGAGGAGGCGCGTTTTGTTGCGGGAAAATCCGCGGAGCTTATCAAAGAAGGCGTGGCGCCGCGGGATATCGCCGTGCTCTATCGGGCGAATTTCCAGTCGCGTGTCTTGGAGGAATCGTTTTTGTCACTCAATATTCCCTATCGGGTGCTTGGCGTAAAATTCTTCGAGCGCAAAGAAGTAAGGGATGTGATTTCCTATATCAAAGCCGCACTCAATCAAGAAAGTTTTTATGATGTGAAACGAATCATTAATGTTCCGCCACGCGGTATCGGTAAAGTAACATACACAAAAATCCTCGCGGGAAATATCGAGGGACTCACTCCCGCGATGAAAGCACGCGTCGCTGAATTCAAAAAACTGCTTGAAGCGATCAAAAAAGAAGCGCTGTCGGAAAAAACTTCTTCGCTTATAAAATTCATTATGAGAGAAACGGGAATGGAAAAATCACTCAAAGACGGAACGGAAGAAAATACCGAACGGCTTGAAAACTTAAAAGAATTGGTGACCCTCGCGACAAAGTATGACATCCTTACACCGCAGGAAGGAATAGAAAAACTTTTATCCGACGTCGCGCTGGCGACCGACCAAGATTCTCTTGAACGCAATGAGAACGCGGTAAAATTGATGACGGTGCATGCCGCCAAGGGTCTTGAGTTTAGATATGTGTTTATCGCGGGTCTTGAGCAAGACCTTTTCCCGCATCGCGGAATGGGGAGAGAGGAAGGTGCGAGTGAGCGCGAAGAAGAGGAGCGGCGGCTTTTTTATGTTGCGCTTACCCGCGCAAAAGAAAAACTTTTTCTTTCATACACCGCAGTCCGAACTATCTTTGGCGCAAAACAAGTGAATACTCCTTCGGAATTTCTTTCCGATATTGATGATGAGTTTGTCGAGCAAGAAGAAGGAAGTGGTGGCGGGGAAGCGCTTTATACGATTCGTTTCGATTAACACTCCTTGGTATTCTCCTATCGTCAATTCAATAAAACACAAGAAATGATTTAACACACTTCTCATGCCTAGGAGGCATGAGAAGTGTGTTATTATAGATTTTATGGAAATCAGACCGCTCAATGTTAAACCGTTGAATGAGTATAAGCGTGGCGAACTTGCGCTTGTCATCCTCAAGGGACTTGCTGTCGGAGGACTTTTTATTGCTGTTCTTGCATTGCCAGGACTTGCGCAAGTTCTGGTTCTTTTTAAACCAAAAAATTCTCGCGAACGATTCCGCATTAAAAGAACAATACACTCATTAGAAAAACGCCGTCTACTAAAAGTAAACTCAAAAAATGGCGCGCTATCCCTTACTGATTGCGGTAAGAAAGAAGTTGATAAAAACAAAATATATGATCTCCGTGTTAAGCCCCAAAAAGTGTGGGATGAGATGTTTCGGGTTATCATATTCGACATTCCCAACACAAAAAAGTCTGTGCGTAATGCTACAAACTTTCATTTAAAACGGATGGGATTTGTGCCGATACAAAAATCAACATTTATTACTCCTTTTGAATGCAAGAGTGAGCTTGATCTATTGGGAAAGTATTTAAACGTCAGAAACCATTTAAAATACCTTTTGGTAAAAAAGATCGATGGCGAGCAGGAAATTAAAAAAATGTTTGGGTTATTGTAAAATAAACAAGTGACACATTTCCAATGCCTAGGCATTGGAAATGTGTCAGAGGAGATGTGTGATAAACTGAACTAAATTCATATATTTTATGCGGGCAAAAAAATCACTCGGGCAAAATTTCTTAACATCACGCGGAGTTGCGCGAGATATTGTCGTAGCTGCACAGATTACTCCGGACGATGTCGTCCTTGAGATCGGCCCCGGGAAAGGATTCCTTACCGAAGGTCTTTTACAAAAAGCGAAAAAGGTAATCGCAGTGGAAAAAGATGTGCGGATGGTTGAATATTTGAAAGATAAATTTGCGCAAGAAATCAGGGATGGAAAATTAGAACTCATCCACCAAGACATTCTTTCTTTTGATATTTCACGCTCTACGCTTCACACTCTACGCTTCACGCTTGTCGCCAACATTCCCTACTACATCACCGGAGAAATTTTACGAACATTTCTTTCCGGAGACCTACAGCCGCAACGAATGGTCTTGATGGTGCAAAAAGAAGTCGCGGACCGAATTGTGGCACGCCCCTCCAGTCGGCGGGCAGGGACGGGCAAAGAAAGCATTCTTTCGATGAGCGTAAAGGTTTATGGCACACCCTGTTATATACAAAAAGTTCCCGCGCGATATTTTTCTCCGGAACCGAATGTTGATTCCGCGGTACTTCTCATAGAAAAGATTTCAAAAAAGAATTTTAAAAACAAGAATGATGAGGATATGTTTTTTGAGATCGTAAAACGCGGATTCGCGCACAAGCGAAAGATGCTTTGGGGGAATCTGAAGGATTTTTATGATACACAAAAACTTAAAGAGGGGTTTGAGGGATGCAGTGTTGCATCAACAGCACGAGCAGAAAACCTTTCACTGAACCAGTGGTTTTACTTGAGTAATAAAATAAGGACTAAGGAACAAGAGAAGTCCCGACCCCCGTTATAGGGCTAATCTCCTTTGCATCAAACTCAAAACAGTATATAAACCAAAAGCTACATTGACCGGCTGGTAGATGTGACCCAAGTACGGCATTTCCCGGGAAAAGCGCGTAGTTTGACTTTATTTCTGTAGCTGGAGGCCATGTCGCGTTGTAGGGACCCGGAGATCCAGCTTGGGGCAGGATAATAAACGCGGTTGAATACGAGCACAGACATGGAATAGACATTATTATTCTCCCCCCAAAATTAGGATCTGCCGCCCCAACGCTTCCTCCGATAATTTTCCCGATAATGTTGCTTGCCCAATACGCCGCTGCGGCAGCAGCTGCCCATTTTTTCAAATCGAATTTTTTCTTTGCTTCCGCTATTTTTATAACAGTAAGTCCTGTAATTGCATCGCTAATTTTTTTAAATACAGATGGCTGTTCGTTTGCACGCATTGCCACCGTGGATGTCGCTAAATAATTGTGCGTGAGATCCATGTCAAGATTAAATTGGGATGCATTACTTGCGCCATTCTTATTGGAAACACTTATATACACAGGGACAAGAAATGAAGCGCCGGGAGGCAGGGTATCTTCCGGACTTTCTTGTCTTGCATACGTTATGTTGTCCTGCAAATCTTCCATGGTCATACCGTCTTGTTTTAATGCGTCCAACCCCAAGAGTGCGTTTATTTGCTCCGCATAAAATTTAAACGTTATTGTTTTTCCATCGCTTGAAGAAATGTTATCCAGAGTAAGGTACGTTGTTCGAACTTGATTCCCTGTTGGTGTAAACCCTTCGCCCGCAATGGTCATGTTCATTCCGTTTATAATGGTCGTGGGAGAGACTGAAAATATCTTTGGTGCAATAATACCAGTTTGACCCGAAGACCCCTTGGATGATCCTGTGGTTCCCGTAGACCCCCCTGAAGATGCGCTACTTCCCGTGATTCCCGCTGTTTTTGCCGTTTCATTGAGCTTTTTGCGGGTCATTGGTCCTACAAACCCTGTTCCTTGAGTAAGGTCTATGGGTGTGAGAATTTCCGCCATATATTTTTCTTGAAACCGCACTACCGCGCCCTTGGTAAGCTCGCCAAAATAGGTTGTTTCTTCTCCCGGTGCTCCAGGACCACTTTCTCCTAGTTTTGTTTCCTGTGAACTATTGAGAACTTTTTGCAGGGTTTGTACGTCTTCCCCCCGCTCGCCGACCCTCAAGTTTCTTGAAAAGATTTCCGGTGTTGATCCATCCGATACACTCTGCGCAAAAGCAACAAAAATAGCAGATGCAGGAGGGGTAATAAGAGAGAGGAGTGTGACCCATGCAACCGCAAGCGTTTTAAGTGAGTGGTATTTCATCCCGTACGAAATAGGACGCAGACGCCCGAGGGTGCCGTGCATACTACATTATTACTTATAAATATTGTTTGACCTTTAAGTACCATATTCTCCACTATGCGTCCGCGATTTCGTACGGGATCATATACCATTAAGGATACTACAGATAAGGAATTATGCCCCATTATCTTATCCACAGCAAAACCCGTTATGTTATACTAAATACATACGATTTTGATATAATTAACTAAGAAAATTTTGAAATATCTGCCGAGCACAAAAATTGTCGTACTTATACTCATAATACTTATTATGGGAGGTGTTCTTTTCTTTGTAAACAATCGAGACGCATTATTAAAGAGTGTTGTTTTTGACCGAGGGGGGAATACCGACAGTGGAATTGTTGCCGTATCTAGTGGCAATAACCAACAACCATCAACGCAACCGGAAGGCAACTGGCAAGACACACTTAATAAGATTGTCCCGGGTGGTGGCGGAACCAGTAATGACACCGAGAGTATGACAGGTAAACTCGCGCAAGGAATCATTGCAAGGGCGCCGCAATTGCAATCACAAGATGGCGCGCCTCTTGATGAGCAATCAACTCAAGACGCAGTGAATTCCATATTAAAAGATGTTCCGGAGGGAAGTATTGCAATTGTCCACACGCTCAAAGAACTTTCTATTTCTGATGATTCGAGTGCGCAGGCACTTAAGGCATACGGGTATTCTCTTCTGAAGATTTTTAAACTGTATTCAAAAAATTTTGAGGGTATTGGTTATGAAATTACTATTGTGGAAAAAGTCGTAAGCACGGGCGATGAATCAGAACTCTCAAAATTACCTGCCATAGAAAATTTATATAAAGATATGATTTACGATCTTATCGCGCTAAAAGTCCCCAAAGATGTCGAGAAAATACACTTCAACCTAGTCAACGGGTATGAAGTTGCCATTTCTTCTATTCGCGATATGGAATCGGTAGTTTCCGATCCAGCAAGGGGCCTCGTAGGAATTTCTCGCTATAAAGCTGTGTCTCAAATAATACAAAACAATCTAATAAACTTAGACTCACTATTTACCGCGAGGGGTGTTGTTTTTTAGACAGGAATTTTGTTTTTTTTATCACCAACACTACTATAGCTATTCTACGCAAGAAATAATACAATAATAAAAACTGGGAGATTTTTAAAATACATATGAGTGGACATAGATACAAATTTTTCATACCTCCCGTCATTATCTTCGCTCTTGTTTTTTCGTCTTTTGCTTTTATACCAACAAAAAAGGCCCAGGCCGAGGATGTGGTAGGGCCGTTTATGGCATCGGTGGCGGCATCAGTGTTGGCTTGTTGGGCAGCTTCATATTTTTATACTCCAGGAAGTTTGACACAGGTCCCCGTTGATACGAAGACACAAAACGGCAAGACGTGTTCAGCGGATACTATTGCGAACTCTCTGGCAAAAGCCATGATTCAATCTCTCACCACAAGCATTGTAAATTGGATAAAAGCCGGGGGACCAGACGGTGGACCGCTCTTTGCAAGAGACCTTAATAAAACCATGGAAAATATCGCGGATGGAGAAATGGGGAATTTTGTGAACTCAATTGCAGGACTTAATCTTTGCAGTCTTGGAAACTTGCAATTACTTTTTACGGTGGACGCCCCAGCGGCAAGTGCGGCGGCAAAATACCAATGTACCCTTACTGGGGCAATTGCAAACATTGAAGCATTCCAGAACAATTTTGAGAAGGGTGGGTGGATTGGGTATAGACGGCTTACGCAAGCTAAAAATAACCCGATTGGGGGTTATATGCTCGCAAGTGCCGACGTGAGCTCGCGTATCGCCAAAGAGCAGAATCGCACGCAAGTGGAACTTTCGTGGGGTAGGGGGTTTCTTCCGGCAAAAAATAGCCTTGGGCTTACCATTACGCCTGGTGCGGCAATTGAAACTCAGTTGAGCGGGATGCTTGGCACAGATTTGAAACAACTGGAGCTCGGGAATTCCATTAACCAAATTACCGCAGCGATTGTTGGCGCACTTATGAAAAATGCCGTGGATAAACTAAAGACCGTATTCTAAACAATGAAAACAATGAGCAAAAAACTAAAACGTATTTTTACCATGGTTACCCCGGCGCTATTATTACTGGTTATTGTGGTTGCGTTTGTGGTTGCCCCTTTTTCAGTTAACGCAGATCTTGAAACATGGGAACCTGCGGGATACAGTACTTCTTCGTCGGATGATGATGATACTCCTCCTGTCGCGGGGTTAAGTATACTTAAGATGTGCACAATCGTGCCTGATGGGTGGTCTAAAGCAAACCCGTTTGCGTGGCTAGGTAATACAATAACCTGTGCCATCCTTTTTATTGTTTATACATTTTGGAATTTAACAAACTGGGTCCTCACTCTTGCTGGAGCAATGTTTGATATGTTTGCGGCGTTCACTATAGGGACTGTCTTGTTTAAAAGCACCATGACCATGACACAGCAGGCATGGGGTGTTGTCCGAGATATTGCAAACCTCGCGCTTATTTTCTCACTCCTTTATATAGCTATCGCGACCATACTTCAGATTGGAGGAGTTCAGCTCAAGAAAGCAGTGGCAAGTGTGGTTATTGTTGGGCTGCTTATTAACTTTAGTTTCTTTATAACGCGCGTAGTGATTGACGCATCAAACATTCTCGCTGGTGCATTATACAGCAAGGTTGTGGCAAATTCTGCAGCAGAATCAAATTTTGTCACATCCATTGGCGGCGTGCCGGTAAAGTCTGTATCTTCTTCAATCATCGCGGCATTCAACCCGCAGCAAATAATGGACCAAACGGTTGTTGACAAATTAGCCAAAGCAGATATGAAAGGACAAAACGTGTTTACTTTCTTGTATCTTTTTGCGTCAATCCTCAACATTTTTGCGGCAATTATTTTCTTAAAAGTGGCTCTCTTGCTTGTGGGTCGAGTTGTCATGTTTTTGTTTCTCATTATAGCCTCGCCCCTTGCGTTTGTTGGTTATGCAATACCGGGAGCATCGTTCCATAAAGAGTGGTGGAAAACACTTATCGACCAGGCCATGGTGGCACCCGTGTTCTTTTTCTTTCTGTATGTCATTACTACTGTTTTAAACGGCAGTTTCCTTGACAGTATTTTTAAATCGTCAAAGGATACCCTCGATCCAATGACATTTTATATCAGCATGACAGCCCATTTCATTATCGTTATTTTAGCGCTCAATCTTGCGCTTAAAAAAACCGCTAAACTTTCCGGGGAAATAGGTGGCGCTATTTTGGGTTTTGCGGGTGGACTTATTACTGGCGCGGTCGGGGGCGCGACCGTTGGGCTCGCAGCTCGGGCGGGGAGGCACACTATAGGCAGAGCAGCAAAAAGCTTGCAAGACTCTGCGGCGGTGAAACAATTTGTTGCTAGAACGGGGGTCGCTGGAGAAGTATTAGACAGGGGTCTTGGGGCGACGGCAAGAGGAAGCATGGATTTTCGTG